>VFQP010001513.1_pt1 | contig 30863 bp, 23 predicted proteins | sample 3512351 | NCBI WGS metagenome assembly VFQP01 (sample SAMN10412372, study PRJNA504923) | tailings metagenome | isolation source: Relicate 1 Philex TSF1 revegetated site | place: Philippines: Tuba, Benguet | collected 2017-08-29
GGAAGAACTCGTTTTTTCGTAAAGCGCTGAAAGCGCCAGTAACTTTCTCTGTTCATTTTTTCAGCCATTTATTATATTTGGCAATACTCCTGACGACTGGCTGTCCAAAACGCACACATTATGAGATTGATAACCGTTATCGTTACACTTTTCTTTTCAGTAAACCTTTTTGCGCAGGCGGATTCTGCCCAGGCCTTTGTTTGTAACAATGCTGCTGTATTGGACACCAATGATGTCAGCAATAAATTATTTGATGCAGACTTTTATAAGAAGCAGTACTTTCTTTTCGGGGAAAACCATGGTTCTGCGCAGCCGCTAACCATAGATCTCGCACTGTTCAAGGATCTCTATCAAAAAGCGGGAGTCCGTTTTTATATTGCGGAAATAGATGCTACAAAAGCCTGGTTGCTGAACGGATACTTGCAAACCGGTGATACCACCTTGCTTTCAAAGGTCATGCATAGCTGGAAAGCGGATACCGCGCAATGGGCCAGCCAGGAAAACTATCGCAAGTTCCAGGGCCTGCATAAGTTTTATCAGCAGTTGCCTGCGAACCAAAAATTCCGTGTGATCGGTGTTGACGTATTCCAGGATTATTCGCTTGTGCATGAGCATGCATTGTATCTCACAGAAAATTGTAAGGAACCGGTATTCCGCAAAGCGATCGATTCACTGCTGGCGATAACGCAACGGGTTACATTTGACAAGCGTGCAGAGCTGAATGAATATGCAAGAAGAATGTTGCCGAAATTGCTGGCGCAGGAACCAAAGTTAAGAGTGCAGTTGAAAGAGCGCTATCCGGAGTTCAAACATTTTGTGACAAGCCTGGGTTTTATTGGTGCAGGCATGACAAGAGACAGCATTTTCTATAGAAATTTCGAAAGTCAGTTAGCTATTAATAACTGGGGTGATAAAAAGATGTATGGTTTTATCGGCTATTTTCATACACTGCAAACGGCATACAACGGTGTGCAACCATTTGCATCCTTACTGGTGAAACATAGACAGGCAAGCGGTAAAGTTGCTTCTATGCAAATGATGGTGATGGAATCAAAATTGATGATGCCTGTCATCGGGCCGATCAAGGCAATGATGCCAAAACAGGTGATCGAGAAATTTATTAGTGAAACACCGGGTTTTCCAACGGATCAGCGATATGTACCGTATGCACTTTCTAATGATAATTCAATGATGCTGATCAATGGCATCGCAGATCTCAAAGCCTGCTCACAACCCAATACGATCACACTGTTCAGGCTCACAGGAAAGGATAGTCCTTTCAACCATTCGAATAATCTTGCATTGGTGAGCGGCTTCCAGTCTTTGAAGCCAACTGATCAGAACATTGCGACATCCGGCATTTTTCAGTACGTCATTTTTTTCAGAGGGAGCGGACCGGCAACACCGTTGTAAGGTGGCAAAGGTCTTTTTGTTGAATGTCGTAAGGCGATGTTTGATGTTCGATGTTCGATGCTCGATGGCCGACATGATCGAGCATCCATACATGTGGTAATGGGTAATATGTAATTATCGAACATCGAACATCGAGCATCGACCATCGACCATCGAACATCGAGCATCGCACATCGACCATCCCTCACCTCACTACAGCAAAGTTGCAAAATATATCGCCAGGGAGATATTTACGATCAGGCTGGCGAGCATCATACCCATGATCCAGCGCATAGGAGATTGAGCCAGGACAAGACTATCGGCCAGGAAAGCGAACAGGATACCGGCACCGAATGCGAAAGGAGAGCCGCCAGCCATACCAGCCAGACAGATCATCACTGCCGCGAAAGTCACCTGTAAAAAGATGGCAGTGGCCGTAATACCGATGCGGTTCTCTTCCCAAACAGGAGATTGTGCTTTGATCCAGGCGTTCAATCCGCTGAGTACAGAAGGTCTGTCAGCGTTAATAGAGTGATTATGGTTCAGGGCTGGAGCGGTATTGTGTTTCATGATTGATAAGTTTATAACACAAAACTATATTCGTTACTTCCCCTGGGAAATGATGGCCATCAATCTTCAAGCTGATCTTTATCAGGTCGAAGGCTAACAGGGAAGATCTATTAAATAGTAATAAAAAGATCTTCAAAATCTTATATTCTACGGCTGAATTTCCTGGCTGCTATACTACCGCCATTTCTCCTGCGGGGATCATTCAGGCTTATCTCAATTTATTCATAAGTTTTTACTGTATCAGGTGTGATCATAGGGCTTTGGGCTGTATTATATAGTTTAAACCAGACCTTGTTTTAAAAGAATTCAATCCGCAATTCTATCGACTTGTTTATTATCCGTTTCACTGTCGTCTCATAATATAAAGCCGTACCAGGTCGATCACTCCGGCAGGTGCGCTTTCGCAATAAGATGAGCTAAGGAAGGATTTTTTATTTTACCGGGTAGGATGTAGCTTTAGCAATGTTCGATGCCCGGTATGCTTTCGATTAGTGGAACTTCCAATCGACCATCTACCATCGAACATCCAACATCGAAAAACGCCCATGTCAGAGAAAATATCCGTTCAACGTCTCAAAGCCATCATCGGAGGATCAATCGGAAACCTGGTTGAATGGTATGATTGGTATGCTTACTCAGCATTTGCTCTTTATTTCTCCTCATCATTTTTTCCAAAGGGAGACGCTACAGCGCAGTTGCTGAATACGGCCGGCGTATTTGCGCTGGGGTTTTTGATGCGTCCGATAGGAGGCTGGATGTTTGGCCATATGGCGGACAGGCTTGGACGAAAGAAGGCAATGACATGGTCTGTATTGCTGATGTCATTCGGGTCGTTGCTTATCGCTTTGACGCCGACCTATGATACGATCGGGCTGGCTGCACCGGTTATCTTACTGATGGCGCGGTTACTTCAGGGTTTAAGTGTAGGTGGAGAATATGGTGTGTCTGCTACTTATCTCAGTGAAATGGCAACGCGGAAAAGAAGGGGATTCTATTCAAGTTTTCAATACGTAACATTGATCGGAGGCCAGCTGATCGCACTCGGGATTCAACTGGTATTACAGAAACTATTGCTCACAGAACAGCAATTGCATGATTGGGGTTGGAGAATTCCTTTTGTGATCGGAGCTGTTTTATCTGTGATCGCTTTGTATCTGCGGAGTAATTTGCATGAAACGCCCTCCTTTGAATCGAATGCCAATAAGAAAGTACAAAAGAAAGGAACGATCACAGAACTGATGAAGCACCCAAAAGCGGTGTTGACGGTTGCCGGATTAACCCTTGGCGGTACCCTTGCATTTTATACGTATACCACATATATGCAGAAATTTCTTGTGAATACCGTTCATTTGTCAAAAGAGCAATCGACACTTCTTTCTTTTATTACATTGCTGTTGTTTGCGGCGTTGCAGCCTGTATTCGGTTCTTTGTCGGATCGCATCGGCCGAAAGCCATTGCTGATCGGATTTGGAGTGCTTGGTGTATTATGCACCGTTCCATTGCTTACTGCATTAAGCAATACGCAATCGATGGTGACGGCATTCTTTTTATTGATGGCAGCACTCATCATTGTAAGTGGTTACACAAGTATCAATGCAGTGGTAAAGGCTGAACTATTTCCGGCGGAGGTAAGAGCACTTGGGGTGGGATTACCTTATGCCTTGACGGTGGCTATCTTTGGCGGAAGCGCGGAGTATGTCGCACTTTGGCTGAAAGAACTCGGCCATGAAAGCTGGTTTTACTGGTATGTTACAATCTGCGTTGCGATATCATTGACGATCTATCTTTTTATGAGGGATACAAGAGATACGTCAAAGTTGAATCAGGAGGAAAGAAACGAGTGATCGTGTTGTTCTGAATCGTTTTAGCGTATAAGGAACGCCGCGTCTCATTGCGTCCGCCGCGTTCCTTATACGCCCAACAATTTTATTTCTTTTTCAATACCAGCATTTCCACCTCCCGCTCTGCTCTTTCCCAATACAAACCCAGCTTCGCCAATTCTTCTTTGAAGCTATCTTTTTTCTCCGGCTGAAATTCGATATAGATATCAAAACGGCCGTCAATGCCTGTTTCATTCAATACTTTTCCATTGAATAAACCAAAGCTTTCAATGTAGTCTGCCAATGCGTCAAGCTTAACTCCATTTCCATCAAAATGTGAACCTCCGCCTCCATATTGATCATTCTTTTCCTTCGATGGCTTAAGCAATGTAACAGCTTCCTTTTTTGCTTTTAACAGCAGAACTTTCCTTGATCTTTTTTCCATTGATGCCTCTACGTCGATGAAGTTTTTTTTCAGTTCATCCTGTATGAATTTCATCAGCTTTTTCTGGTCAGGTTCCTCGATCCATGCATCCAAGCAGTATTTTATTTGATCTGCATATTTTCGTTTTACGGTATCGTATTCGTTGATCACAGATGAGTAGTTCTTTCCGTAGGCAAGTCTGAATAAGCCGTCGATTGGCATATTCACGATAGTGAAGCGTCTTCCCTTATATATACCATCCGGATAAGTTTTAGACATTGTTCCGGTTCCTTCTACCGCTGGCAACAATGAAAACTGACGCGGCTGTGTTGAGTCTGCGGTGAAATAAGTATCAATATCAAACCCGATCTTATCTTTCTTATACGGCAGGTTTACATTCACCCCTTTCAGGGCCACCTTTAAAACATCCAGCGTTATATTGGAAGCATTGGTGATAGCGTACACTTTTCCTTCAGGCCCGATCAGTACGGTATGTGGGATAGTACGATGCGGGAAATATTTCGCCAGGTTACCCGCTGTATCGCTCGCGATGCTCAGCGTTGTTGGTCTTGCCTTCATAAACTTCTTCAATCGTTCCTCTGATTCATTGGAAACGGCGATCACCTCGAGCTTATCACCCAGCACTTTTTTATACTCTTCCAGGTCTTTCATAGCGGCGATACAGGGACTGCACCAGGTAGCCCAGAAATCGATCACCAATAGTTTTCCTTTATAGGAACTCGTTTTGCTGCTGGTTCCGCTCAGTGTTTTGGGGAGGGAGACATCCGGCATCTGATCCTGCGGCGCCAGTTCCTGTGCCTGCGTGCTCAGATTGCAGATCAATAAGAAAAAAAGGATTTGCTTTTTCATGGTTTTTACTGTTTAGAAGACAAACATAGTTTCCCCATCCCGCTAAAGCCGTTAAGCGGTTTGAATCATTGTTAATGTTTGTTAACCGGCTTTGCGGTTTATGGCCAAACCGGATATTTTTGCTGGTATGAACAACCGTCTGAGGCGACTTTTCCTGATGGCAGTACTGGCAGCTGCAGGCTTGCTTTGCCTGCAGGTGTACTGGATCTTTAAGGAATGGAACCGCTCCAAAGATATCCTGCAACGGGAGGTTGATTATTCCTTCCAGCAGGCTGTAGATAATGAATGGGCGCGTAGAAAGGATACACTGACTTCTTATCTAAGCGAGTTTTTACATGATACCAATTTTGTAAAATTCGGAACAAGGTTCAATGAAAAAGAAAAGATCTGGATGACCGTCTTGTATGATCCGGCAAACCCCAAAGATTATTTTTCATGGTCCAATAAATTGTACCCCGTATCCGGACATTTATCGGATGAAGAAAGAGAAGGAGTGATCTCCAGGTTTATAGAGGAAAATTTAAGAAAAAGTATCGCCACTGATATCATCTTTTTTTATACGCAACGGTTCGGAAAAGTCTGGTCAAAGAAACATGATGCTCTTGCATTGGATACTTTATATATGAAGACAATGTTCAGGAATGAATTAATCCGCAACAATATTCATGCGGCATTTTCTATCCAGTACACCGATACGATCCGGAATGAAATACAATCTAAAAAACGGAATGTTCTCTATACAAAACCTATTGGTGTAAATTTTCCCCGGGTGAATGATTATGAAAAAAGATATGTGGCACAGGCGGCCGTTCCCGATCCCGGTATTGTTATACTGAAACGTTTGTGGTTGATCGGTGCTGGGTCGATGTTGTTGCTTGCCTTAACTTTCTGGAGTTTATTCAGGATGTATAAAACGATCATCCGTCAGAAGCAACTAGACGAATTAAAGGACGATTTTATCAGCAACATGACGCATGAACTTAAAACGCCGATCGCCACCGTTGGAGCTGCCATAGATGGATTACAGTTCTATGATGCATTGAGTGATAAGGAGCGCACCAAACGATACCTGGATATATCAAGAAAGGAACTGAACCGCCTCGATCAGATGGTTTCCAAAGCGCTTGAATTATCTATTGAACAGAATATTTCCGGTCATCTTGAAAAGGAGAGGTTTTTACTTCGTCCGTTTCTTGAACAATTGTTGTCTTCCTTTGATGTGCAGTCGGGTTTTGACTGGCAGATCAAGATTGATGACGAACTCAAGATCTATGCGGATAAGGAGAAGCTTTCCTCCTTATTTCAAAACCTGATCGAGAATGCCATAAAGTACGCCGGCAAAAACACACGCATGTATTTTTCTGCGGAAAAAGATGGAGAATGGCTGAAGATGAATATCCGGGATAATGGTCCGGGTATTGATAATGCGTATCTTCCTTCTATATTCAATAAGTTTTATCGTGTGCCGGGTGCGGGTGATGTGAAAGGATTTGGATTGGGGCTTTACCGGGTGGCAGGGATTGTTAAAGCGCATGGGGGAACGGTGACGGCAGAGAACAGAGAAGGGCTTAGTTTCGTGATCAGTTTACCTTTATCATAATTTGGACAATATCACTTCCATACTACTGGTTGAAGACGAGCAGTCGCTCGGTTCTATCATCGCTGAAAACCTGGAATCAACGGGTTTCCGCGTAACGCATGTTAGCAGCGGTGAACAGGCTTTAACTGCATTAAAACAAAATGAATTTTCCATTCTTATCCTTGATGTAATGATGGCGGGAATGGACGGGTTTGAACTTGCGCGCACGGTCAGGCAAACGGATCAAAGTGTGCCGATCCTGTTTCTTACCAGTAAAACAATGCCGCAGGATGTGGTGGAAGGTTTTGAAAGCGGAGGTAATGATTACCTGCGTAAACCATTTGCCATGCAGGAACTTGTTATCCGCATCAAAGTGCTGGTGAGTGAAGGTCGCCTGCTGAAAAAGGATGCAACGCCGTCAAAAGTTTCGATCGGGCAATACCAGTTTGATGCGGTGAAACAGCAGCTGACCTTCAATCTCCGCGTTCAAACATTAACCGCAAGAGAAGCGGAATTGTTATGGCTTCTTTATAAAAATCACCAGCAACTCAGTACGAAGAAAACCATTCTTGAAGCGATCTGGGGTGATGATAATTTCTTCAACTCAAGAACACTGGATGTGTTTATTACCAAGCTCCGGAAATTGCTGCAGGAAGATCCCGGCGTGCAGATCATCAATGTACGCGGAATGGGGTACAAGCTAGTCTGGTGATACCTGAAGAATTTCCAAACTCTTACTATCTTTCTCAGGGAAGCTGTCCATAGCGGTGCGGTTAAGCTCGTGACAGTTTTTTTACATTATCATACAGTGCAGGTTCCGCCCTTTGCGGCGGCTTTGCGTCCTTATTGGCTCCTCCAATCGGCCTCTTTGGTTCCCCGGATCCCGAGGACGTTTCGAGGAGGTTTCGAGGAGGCAAAGAGGAGAATCCGAGGAGAAATTACCAAACTTCACCAGTTTATAACCCTTCACCCGGGTTATATTAATGCTCACCCTTAATTATACAAGCTTACCCCGGCAAAACAGGCTAAATCTAACGGTTATGGACCATCGGCCGGATACGGAGGGTTTTGGTCCTATCCGGTTCCTGTTTTCCTCAATTCATTCACCCATATATTTCCCAGGTAGCTGTCTTTTGTATTTTCAGGAAATTGTTTGTCCTGTATGAGATTGCATTTCCTCCTCGCCATAGCTTTCTGCTGTACAATTATGTCTGTTTCCGCACAACAGAATTGGATCGGTATTCAACAGCCTGTTTCCGTTAAAGATTACACAGGAAAGAAATTCAGGTATACATTAAGTGCAAGAACTGATGGATCGCCGGAGGTAATCACAATGGTGGGTGCGCAGGTTACCAGAAAAGGTGGCGATTGGGGTTATTTCAACAGTGGTGCGGAAGCGCCGGTAACCGATACTAGCTGGACGAGACGTACGGTGGAAGGTACAGTCGATACTGATGCGGAGACGCTGAACCTTGTTGTGGTATGTATGGGAAACGGTGCCTGCTATTACGACAATGCTATCCTTCAGATAGAAAAAGCTCCCGGACAATGGACAGATATCGTTTTAAAGAATGGTGGGTTTGAAGAAATCTCTTTACCGGGGAAGCTTCCCGATGGTTGGACGGTGAGTCGCCCGTCTTCACAATTCAGTTTTCAGACGATCAGCGATAATTCGGTTGAGGGCAGATCGATATTAAGCATCACTGGTATCGGGAATACAGATCTTGATGGTGTGAATTTCATGCGCCGGTCAGCCTTTGCTAAACAACACTATATCAAAAAGGAATTTTACATTCCCATGCGTGATGGCGTGAAATTGTTTACCGCGGTATATGTTCCAAAGACAGCTTCATCAGAAAATAAATTTCCTTTTATGTTGCATCGTACGCCTTATGGGATCGGGCCATACGGCGAGAATATGTTTCCTTTCAATATGGCCCCGGGTCATGCAATGGCGGAAGAAGGATATATTTTTGTTCATCAGGATGTACGCGGAAGATTTAAAAGCGAAGGACGTTGGCAGAATATGACGCCGCATATTTCTGCAAAGAAATCAAAGAATGATGTGGATGAAAGCACTGACGCCTGGGATACGATCGATTGGCTGCTGAAGAATATTCCATACAATAACGGAAACGCTGGTCTATGGGGGATTTCATATCCTGGTTTTTTCGCTGCTGCAGGATCAATTGATGCACATCCTGCTTTGAAAGCTGTATCACCGCAGGCACCGGTGGCCGATTTCTTCTTTGATGATTTTCATCATAACGGTGCTTTTACGCAAGCGTATTTTCCTTTTTTTAAAGTTGTTGGGACAACCAGGAAAGAACCCATTGATCATCCCTGGTTTGATGATTTACAACGGAACACAGATGATAGCTATGATTTCTTCAGAAGAATGGGAACAGTAAAACAGGCGACCGATAGTTTATTAAAGGAAAACTTACTCTGGAAGCAGGTAGCTTCCCACCCAAACTATGACAGCTTCTGGAAAAGAAGACGGATCACTGATCATTATAAGAACCTTAAACCGGCTTATCTCATTGTTGGTGGCTGGTATGATGCGGAGGATCTTTATGGTACGCTGACTACCTATAAAGAGATAGAGAAAAATAACAAAGGGATATTTAATTCGATTGTAATGGGGCCGTTTGGTCATGGTAACTGGGCGCAGGATCAGGGTCATACTATGCAGCATCATCTTTATTATGGAGATAGTCTTTCAGGGTTTTATCAACGCAATATTGAAGCGAAGTTCTTTCATCATTATCTCAAAACTGATGCGCGAAAACAGGCAGACCTCCCAGAGGCGTATATGTTTGATACAGGATTGAAAGAATGGAAAACATTTTCTTCCTGGCCGGCAAAGGACGCGGCAAAGCAGAAAATCTATCTGGCCAAAAATGGTCAGTTGACAATGGAATCCTCCTCATCAAATGGTTTTGCGGAATACATAAGCGATCCCGGCAAGCCGGTTCCTTATACCATGGATGTTCCCGGTTCATTTGGAATGACGCCGCGGAATTATATGAATGAAGATCAGCGTTTCGCATCCAGCCGTCCGGACGTACTCGTGTTTGAAACACCGGTGCTTGCAAGTGATCTTACGATAGGTGGGGAAATAACGGTCACTCTGCATGCAAGTACAACCGGTACAGATGCCGATTGGATCGTAAAGCTGATAGACGTTTACCCGCCTGATGAACAGAATACGCCATATACACCAAAGGGAATTTCACTTGGAGGCTATCAGCAGTTGGTAAGAGGTGATGTGATGCGCAGCCGCTGGAGAAATTCATTTGAAAAGCCCGAGCCTGTGATAGCCGGTAAGGTAACAAAGATCACATTCAAATTACAGGATGTATTGCACACATTTAAGAAAGGTCATCGGTTAATGATACAGGTGCAAAGCACATGGTTTCCGTTGATCGATATTAATCCCCAGAAATTTGTCCCGAATATTTATGAAGCGGAGAAGAAGGATTTTATAAAAGCAACGCAAAGGATCTTTTACGGACAAGGGCAGGAAAGTTTTCTGGAAGTGGATGTGTTGAGATAGTTCACTTAAATTGCCAGTTGCAAAGGAAGGCAAAATTCAAAAGTAAAAATTAGAAAGAGGGGGAAGGGGCTGCCCCCGGTGCGAGTCTGACATGCCGGCGTTTCAGATGATCTTTCTGAACGTAAGACTCATTCTCCCAAGATCTGTATCAGACTTTGGAATAGCATGAAGCCATTCTTCCTGGATTGCTTGCGTCATATAGATCAACGATCCGGACGGCAGTGGATAGTCGACGATCGTTTCCTTATCGGCAATATTTTTGAATCGTAATGTTCTGGTTTCTCCAAGTGAAACGATAGCGACGCCCGTATCTTCAGCCAGTATATCCGTCTGATCGGAATGAAAACCCATTTTCGATTTTCCATCCAGGTAATAATTGATCAGACAATTGTTTGGCAGAAATCCAATTGTTGATTCAATTGCTGCTGCAACATCCTTTAAGGGAGCTAACATTTCCTGGTAAGGATAGGTGATCTGCGAATAGTTATATGCTACGCCATAGCTGGCTGTTTTTCGTGAAGCCATGCTCGTGTCCCATGCGGCATTTGTTTCAAGATAAGTAAACAAATGCCCTGGCTGTCCCAGAAAATGTTCGATATAAGTTATCCCTTTCATGAGTGATGCGTTGTTTGGTGTTACAAGCGAGGGTATAATTCAAAAGTAAAAATTAAAAAGGCAGGTAAAGGGGCAGCCTAACACGCTTTCATAGTTAAGAAAGTTACGGGTTTATTTTTTTTACTTTTTAATTTTGAATTTTTACTTTTAACTTCTGCTTAGATACTACACCGTCATTCCAATCTCAATACCTTTTATTTTCCTGTAAAGATCCGTTGCATAGTTATCCGTCATACCGGACACATAATCCAGCACGCCCATAACTTTTTCGTAGTTGGTGCCGCTGTTGTATCTGAATTGTTCAGGTATCAGCATAATGGCTTTGTCCTGCGACTTGGTTCTTATTTCAGCAGAAGCCAGTACGGGCGGAATAAAATGAGACAGTAGTTCTGACATTACATTATAACCCGCGTTCTCTATCTCCACTACTGAACGGTGATTGTAGATATACCGGATGGAAAAGCTGACGATATCTTTTAGTGCCTGGCATTCGTCACCGATCATATCCATGATGGATCGGCTATGTTCTCCTGTCAGGATCTTTTCGAAATTCTCTTTATAGATCTCGGTGGATCTCATGGTCAATGCATGGATCGCTTTTGCGCGGAGAAAACCGATCTTCTCATTTTTGTCACCGATCTTCGTCAGTTGATCTTTTGTTCTGTTGATATCTCCTTTGCCAACACAGGCGATCAGGTTTACCAGCAAGTCGATACAGGTTGTATGTTCAATGATAGACAAGCGATGTGCATCTTCCAGATCAATGATGGTATAACAGATATCATCAGCAGCTTCCACGAGCCAGACAAACGGATGTCGTTTATAGATGATCGGTGATTCGCTTTCCCGTATCATGCACGTATTGCGGGCGATCTCTTCAAAGGCTGCCGTTTCCGAGCGGAAAAAGCCAAATTTCTTACGATGGAGTGCGCCCTTTTTCTCACGGGCAGAAGATTCGCATGGATATTTTGCAATAGCTGCAAGGGTAGAAGTGGTCAGGTTAAAGCTTCCCCCGCTTTTACCGGTTTGTTGCTGTGTAAGGATCCGGATGGCGTTGGCATTTCCCTCAAAATGCAGGAAATCATCCCATTCTCCCGGAGCAAACTGCGGGCGCAACGCCGCTTCATTTTGCACAAAATAGGAAGCAATCGCATCTTCGCCGGAATGACCAAATGCAGGATTGCCGATATCATGGCAAAGAGCTGCTGCTGCCACAACATTATAGAGATTGTATTTGTAGAATTCGAGGCTTTCCGGGGTCAGCGATGACTGGAATGCTTCCGCAATAAATTCTCCCGCAAGGGTTCCGAGGGAGCGGCCAACAGAAGCTACTTCCAGCGAATGTGTCAGTCGGTTGTGAACGAATACACTTCCTGGCAGCGGAAAAACCTGGGTTTTATTTTGCAGCCGCCGGAATGACGAAGAAAAGATGATCCGGTCGAAATCACGCTGAAATACGGTACGGTGATCCTGTGTGGTTGCATTATAGCCAAGACGGCTGGCCGAATAAATTTTGTTGAGGTCCATTTGCGCAAATATCGGCAAAGGTAGCAGATTTACAACTCCGGCCGATAGGGTGTGGAAGACCTGCTGTCGGGGTACATTTTTTAGATTGAACTGCGTAGGTTCCCGCAGATTGGCAGATCTTGTCACTCTTTCTAAAGGATCTTTTTAAAATGTATTGCTATATTATGGACGACGCAGATGACCTCTGTACATAAGACGCTGATCAGCGCGATCTGCGTCGTCAAATAAAAGAAAGCCCCGAATATTTATGGGATCTCAAGCTGAGATCTGCGGAATCTGCGGGAACCTACGCAATACGATGCAGATGGGTAACGAAAGTGGAAAGACCGGGTCCTTCGCCAGGAAATAATCGAACTGGATCTGGGGGAACGCAGCGAACCGCAATTGACGCAGCATTTAGTCTTATTATGACCAATTTGGTTGCGGCCGTTGCGGTTCGTTATGAGTTGGCGCTCGGGTAATTTACTGTCCAGTCCTCCAGCCGCCACCCAACGCCCTATACAGGTTTACGGCGGCCGTGTAGATGTCCTTTTTCTTTCTCACCATTTCCAACTCAGCATCCAGTGTATTCTTCTGAGCTGTGATCACTTCAAGATAACTCGCATAACCTGATTGATACAACTCATGAGAGGTACTTACTGCTTCCTGTAATTGCATAACTTCTTTTTTCTTCAGCAGGTAGCCCAACTGGCGGTTTTTTACAGCAGACATATTGGTCGTAACCTCGCTGTATGCATCCAATAGTGTTTGCTGATACCTGTAAACAGTTTCGCGGTTCTCTGCGTTGGCAATGGTGTAGTCAGCGCGTAATCTTTTTTGCTGCAGTAACGGTGCGGTGATCCCTCCCAGTAAACCGTATGCACCCGAAGCTCCTCTGAAAAGAAGAGCAGGTGTGAATGCATTGAATGCGATATAAGGACTGATCACTAGCGATGGCAGGAATGATTTGCGTGCAGCTTTTACATTTTCACTTGCTGCAAGCAATTCCAGCTCCAGCTGACGGATATCCGGCCGGTTGGAAAGCAAAGCCGCGGGCACGCCGCTGAATAAAGGAATACTGTTGGGCACTTCGAACAAACTTGTATCCCGCTTGATGTATTGCGGATAGTTACCGGCCAGGGCATTCATCTCGTTTTCGGTCGCAATACGATCCTGGCGAAGATTGTAAGCAATGCTTCTTGTATTCAACAGCTGCGCTGCAAATTGCTGAACGGCGAGTTCATTGGCACGACCGCCTTCTTTCTGCGCTTTTACAATATCAAGTGCCTGTTCCTGCAGGCGGATATTTTTTTGAACGATGCCCAATTCAGCATCGAGAGAAAGCAGCGAGTAATACTTTTCTGTCAGTTCTGCGATCAGGTTGGTGACAACAAATTGTTTTGCCTCACGTGTTGCCAATGCTTCGGCGAGCGCTGCTTTGCGAAGGCTTTTGAGTTTGCCCCAGATATCGATCTCCCAGTCGCTTCTCAGGCCAACAAACATATCGGTGGTTGGGCTTACAGGGATCTTTTGATCTTTGCTGAGATTTGGAGAAAGGTTTGTATCGAAGTTACCGATACCGTTCAACGTATAGTCTCCATACCTGTCTGCCGCGCCGGAGACCACGGCTGAAACATTTGGCCCGAGAGCCCCCTTCCTCGCCATCAGTCTCGCTTCTGCTTTTATGATCCGTTGCAGCGCGATCTGGAGATCAGTATTATGTTTCATCGCAGAGTCGATGAATACCTGGAGGTTCTTGTCTTTAAAAAACTGATCAAAGGAAAGCTGTAGCGTGTCAGACTTCGTCAGTGTATCAGCTCCCGGATATTGGGCGGGAAGCGGTTTTATTTCCGGCATTGCCTGTGGCGCCATTGTCTTACACGAGGTGACAATGGCCATAGAAGCGACCATGCCAATTGTGATGGCTGTGGTCCGTACAGATAAAAATGATATATGCTTATTGCTGTTCATTTGCGTCTTTATTTGATGTTTGAGCTGGTTCTTCATTTGCTGGGGTAACAGTTACCAGTTCCCGGTTTTTATTGCCACGTTTTTTTCCGGCAAAAAGGACATAGAGACCGGGTACAATAAAGATCCCGAACAATGTACCGACGAGCATTCCTCCTGCTGCAGCCGTTCCGATAGACCGGTTACCCATCGCGCCTGCGCCGCTTGCGATACACAACGGGATCAGTCCCGCGATAAAGGCAAACGAGGTCATCAGGATCGGGCGTAACCTTGATACTGCTCCTGCTTTTGCCGCCTGAAGAACCGTGTATCCCTGTTGTTGCCTTTGCACCGCCACTTCCACGATCAGGATGGCATTCTTTCCCAATAAGCCGATCAGCATGATCAGTGCTACCTGTGCGTAGATATTATTTTCCAAACCGGCGATCAGTAGCACACCAAATGCTCCCGCGATACCGACCGGTAGGGAAAGTATAACTGCCAGCGGCAGACCAAAACTTTCATACTGTGCAGCGAGTAAGAGGTAAACAAAAAGCAAACAGATTATAAAGATGTAAACAGCCTGATCACCGGAAATGATCTGTTCCCGGGTCATACCGCTCCATTCAAATGTATATCCTCTGGGCAGTGTACTGTCGGCAACTTCTTTGATCGCAGTGATCGCTTCACCGCTGGTGAAGCCTGGTGCAGCATCACCATTGATCATTGCAGCGGTATACATGTTATAACGCGTGATCTGCTCAGGGCCGAATACTTTTTCCATCCGGATGAAGTTGGAGAAAGGAACCATTTCACCCGAACTGTTTTTTACATACAGTTTCAATACATCTTCGGGTGTTGCCCTGTAGTCCGGGTGCGCCTGTAACATCACTTTATACATTTGTCCGAAACGGATAAAGTTGGTGGCGTAGTAGCTGCCGAGTAATGTTTGCAAGGTTCCCATTGCATTGTCGATAGTTACGCCCTGTTTTGCCGCCATCTCCTGGTCAATATGGATCATGTATTGCGGAAAGTTAGGATCAAAGCTGCTGAATGCTCCTTCGATCACCGGGTGTTTGTTAAGGGCTGAGAGAAATGCTTCGGAAACTTTTGCAGTTTCATTAAGATCATCACCCCGGTTTTTATTGAGCAGACGAAGCTCAAAACCTCCGGCATTACCAAAACCAGGAACGGTCGGGGGCAGGAAGAATTCAATGCTTGCATCTGAAATATATCTTGTTTTCTTTTTTAAACTATCGATGATTGAATTCAGCGAAGCTGATCTTTCATCCCAGTTTTTAAGATTAATCATCGCCATGCCATAAGAAGCACCGGAGATATCACTCAAAAGGCTGTATCCTGCTAGTGTACTCGTGTTTTCTATGTTTTCTTCCTGCAACAACACACGCTGAACTTCATCCAGCACTGCTTCTGTTCTTTCCACCGTTGATCCCGGTGGTGTGGTTACGTTCACATAGATCATGCTCTGATCTTCGGCAGGAATAAAGCCCGAAGGAAGCAGGCTTGATGTTCCCCAGGTAAGTGCCAGGAAGAATCCAAGCATTACCAATGTGGCGATCTTTCTACTGGCCAGCCATTGCACTGCACGACCATATTTGTTTTCTGTTTTATCATACACCCGGTTAAAAGATCCATAGAAGCGCTGAAGCCAACTTTTTTTCTTTTTTGGATTGGCAGGTGAATGTTTCATCAGCAAAGCGCAGAGTGCGGGAGTAAGCGTTAAAGCGTTTATACCGGAGATCACGATCGCCATGGCAAGTGTGAGCGAGAATTGCCGGTAGAATACGCCCACTGGTCCGGATAGAAACGCAACTGGTACAAACACGGCAGACATTACCAGGGTGATCGCAATGATCGCACTTCCGATCTCTTTCATAGCTGCGATGGTTGCTTCGAGAGGAGGGAGATGATCCTGCGTCATTTTCACGTGTACCGCCTCTACAACAACGATCGCGTTATCTACCACGATTCCAATTGCCAGCACCAGCGCAAAAAGCGTCAGCATGTTGATAGAGAATCCAAGCCATTGCATAAAGGCAAGTGTTCCGATCAATGCGACAGGTACGGCAAGTGCAGGAATGAGTGTTGATCTGAAGTCCTGAAGAAAGATGAACACCACTATGAATACAAGAATGAATGCCTCTATCAGCGTACGCAATACTTCATGAATACTTGCATCCAGGAAGCGGGATACATCATAAGCGTAGTTATACACCATGCCGGGCGGGAAGCTGGTTTCTTTCAGCTCTTCCATTTTGCTCTTGATGGTTTGTATCACTTCCTGTGCGTTGGATCCCGGTCGTTGTTTGATCATGATGGAAGCGGAAGGCTTGCCATCTGTTTTTGATACCATGTCATAACTCACCGTTCCGAATTCAACATCAGCGATATCTTTCAGGCGAAGAACGGACCCGTCATTATCGGATCGTAATACCAGTTCTTTGTATTGTTGTGGTGTATTGAATTTACCGGTGTACTTTAATACATATTGTTTTGCCTGCTGATCTTTACCGGAGTTCTCACCGGTTACACCCGGAGCTGCCTCAATGTTCTGCGCACGTAGTGCAGTGATGATCTCTTCTGTAGAAATATTGTAAGAAAGTAAACGATCAGGTTTCAGCCAAACGCGCATGGAATAATCGCGTGCTCCCATGATATCAACAAACCCAACACCGTCGATACGTTTAAGTTCCTGAAGAACATTGATGTCGGTGAAATTATAAATGAACTCTTCATCAGCTGCTGTATCTGTACTCATGATGTTGAGATAAAGCAGCATACTGTTCACTTCTTTTTCGGTGGTTACACCGGCCTTGATCACTTCCTCGGGAAGTTCATCCAGTACGGTGGTAACCCGGTTTTGTACGTTCACAGCGGCCTGATCAGGATCGGTTCCTACTTCAAAGAAGACCTGTACGAGCGTTACCCCATTGTTACTGCTCACCGAGTTCATGTAGGTCATTCCGGGAACGCCGTTGATGGCTCTTTCAAGTGGTGTGGCAACTGCCTTGGCGCAAACTTCGGCATTCGCACCATTGTAGTTAGCTGTCACAACAACGGAGGGTGGAACGATATCCGGGAATTGTGTGATCGGAAGGCTGAATAGCGCCAGTGCGCCAAGCAATACGATCAATATGGATATGACCAGTGATAACACCGGCCGGCGTATAAATTTTTCGAGCATGAGAGGGGAAGTTATAGGTTCAGTATGCTTCGCTTATATTTCAGCTATTATAAGCGTGACTATTTTGATTGTATGTTGAGCAATGCATTGAATGAAAGAAGACGTGGCTTTACGGTATTTCCTTCGCGGATGTTCTGTACTCCTTCGTAAACGATGCGGTCGCCATCTTCCAAACCAGATTTTACAAGGATCAGATCTTCCAGCCTGGTATCCTGTTCAATACTGCGCATGTTCACTTTGTTTTCTTTGTTGAGAACGAAAACATAATTTTTATCCTGTATTTCAAATACAGAACGTTGCGGAATAAGAATGGCGCCGGATACAGATGAGTTGAGGATGATCTTTCCGCTGGCGCCATGCTTCAGCAGGTTGTCAGGGTTGGGAAAGCTTGCCCTGAATGCAATCGACCCTGTTTCTTTTTCGATCTCGCCTTCCATGGTCTCGATCTTTCCGGGATACGGGTAGTCTGAACCATCGGATAATTCAAGTTTGATCTTTTGTCCGGCATTTTCTTTCATGCCCCCGTTTTTTACAAACTGGAGGTATTCGTTTTCCGAAACATTAAAATAAACGTGTACGGAATGTATATCGGAAAGAGTGGTTAGGAGTGTGCCTTCGGCGATCAGGCTTCCGACTTTAAGCGGAATGCGGTCGATGATACCGCTGAATGGTGCGCGGACGAGCGTTTGCGACAAGCCGATCTTTGCTTTTTCCTCACGGGCCACGGCTTCCTGCACTTTCGCCTGCGTGGAAGAAAGCTTTGCTTTTGCAAGATCGAGTTCGGATCTGGTAACAATGTTCTTATTGACAAGCCCTTCGACTCTTGTCAATTCTACCTGGGCCATCTTTACTTCTGCGCGTGCGCTTGCCAGCACGGCGGAAGCTTCTGCGAGCTGAACTTTGAGTTCCGCGTCATTGAGTGCAAACAGCAGTTGTCCTTTTTTTACAAATTTTCCTTCATCGACAAGGATACGTTCCAGATAGCCCGGCACTTTTGCGCGGAGTTCAATGTTTTGAAAAGCGTTGATATTGGCAACATAGGTCCGGCGTAATAACGTATCGCGCGCATCGATCTGCAATACGGGCAATTCCATTTCTTCGGTAGTTTCAGGTTTGTTTCCTTTTGCGGCGCAACCTGCCATAATAGTGCTGCTTAGCACAGCGAGGCATAATAGAAGTCTCATCTGTAACATTTTGGTGATTACAACTCTTGGTTAAATAACATGACATTCTTCGCCCTGGCTTCAATGACTAAAACGTCAAAGCCGGGCGAGAGGGTGCGGAATGAAAATTTCATTCGGCAAGCATTCGCATAATAATGAGGCAAGCAATAAGAAAGGCCGTAAAGGCCGGGTGAAATGATCAGAACAGGGTAAGCCTGAAAAGAAAGACGTAATAAAAAGGAGGTGGAAAATGATCATTGCAGGTTTGCAGTGATTCAGTAAAGTCAACAAACGATCTGGCTGAATTGAGCAGAGGCGCTTTTACAACCAGTTGTTGAAACGATTCCGGAACGCGGAACTTCGTCCGTAAACGTCTGGCCTGACCCGTTTTCAGTTCTCCAAAAAAGCCATCATTATCCGGTCTGTCTGCACCCATCGATTCGTGGGAGATTGCCAGATGATGAAACGGAAAATGCTTTTTACTTTTTTTAAAAGGGGAAAACGAAGGGGAGGCTTGCGCAGCAAGACCGAACAGTAAAACTGCCAGTAGTGGTATAAGTCGTTTTAAATACATGTTCCGGATGCGAAATTAACCAACTGTAGCCGTAAAAGGTTTATAATGCCAGATTAGAATTGATTAAGAAAATTCTAATCAATACCATGCAACCTGTTGAGGATTTTTTGAAACGCGAAGAAACTGTCTATTGACTTAGCGCGGATATCCGAAAAAAAATTTCGAAACAATCGATTGTGCTCTGTAGTAAAATTCTTTCCCATCTTTCCTGTGAATAGATGGACCGCCAGGGGCGTGAGGAAGGGAAGGGAAGGTAGTAAAACATTACCTGGCCTTGTAACGAGCAGATGAACAAATAGGCGATTGAAAAAGGGCAAAAGCCACAATAAAGATCTGGAGAAAATTTTTATATAGAAGGGTTAATTTAGGTTACAAGGCTCGTAATTTAATTATCTCGTTTGATAGGGTATTTGACCAATCGTCATCGATAGGCTTTATCCATGACGGAGGCAGGGTGAATTGATCAGGAGTAAATAGATCTCCTGATATTGGGGTGGTGCATTTTTTATACATTCCGAATACCATTTTCCGAATTTCCTTCAATTCACTTTTAGTAGCATTATTTGAAATAATCAATGCGCAACTTCGGTCAGGGAAAGCGATCTGGTATCCTTCAGGGAAAGCCGGTGCGAGTTCTTCCCGTAACAGGATACGACTGGATCCAATACCGTCTTGATGCATAAACGTGATATAAATAAGCTGACGGGAGTTATTTATTTTGTATTGGGTAAAAAAGTTCTCGCTGTCTGTCATAGAATGGCGAAGATTTTCAAATGCCTTTTGTTGCCAGCCAGGATAATTACTTTGCAACGTTTCATAATCACTTCGTTTTATGTAACTCATGAGTCCGTCCGTTTCGAAGAAGGCCCATGTTACCGCAAAGGCTGTATTCGAAAAGATGTGATGAGGTAAATCCCAGGATCCTGAAGACGTATATCTGGTGGGGATGATCAGCGGATAGATATTCTCGGTTTCGATTTTGTTGAGTTTATGTCTAATGTAAATACTTTTTATAAAATATAGAAGTTAAGACATTGTGCACCTGTAATAATGTGACGATAAGATAAATCCGGCCAACGGCCATCGACCATCCAACATCGATATCTCCTCCAATTCCCCTACCTTCGTTCCGGCTTTAGGGGTATTCTGAAAAGAATTGAGAGAGTCCCTTTGAACCTGATCCGGTTAACACCGGCGTAGGGAAAAGCGTTACATACTTCTGAAGTATTGTCTGCACTTTTAATTCAAAGAATCCATCCCGGGCCATTCAAAAAAAATAACGAATGGAAAAGATTCTTTGGCAACACATTCAATCAGTAAAAAAGACCTCACCGCTTGTTCATAACATTACCAATTATGTGGTGATGAACAATACAGCCAATGCATTGCTGGCTGCTGGTGCATCTCCTATTATGGCGCATGCGCAGGAAGAAGTGGAAGAGATGGTCGGTATATGTCAGTCGCTGGTGATCAATATCGGCACACTCGATCCCTATTGGGTTGAGTCAATGAAACTCGCTGTTAAAAAAGCTAACTCGCTTTCAAAGCCCTGGGTGCTTGATCCGGTTGGAGCAGGTGCAACCGCGTACCGGAATACAACGCTGGCCGATCTTCTTTCGCTCAGGCCAACCGTGATCCGTGGTAACGCATCGGAGATCATGGCCCTTGCAAAAATGAACACCTTACCCACGAAAGGGGTTGACAGTACAGCGGAAAGCAATGAAGCGATCAACGCAGCTATTTCGCTACATAAAGAATACGGTTCGGTGGTTTGTGTATCCGGCGCGATTGACATTGTTGTAGGTAATGGTCAGACTTTTTTTCTGCGAAACGGAAGCCCGATGATGACGGCTGTGACGGGGCTGGGGTGTTCGGCAACATCTATTATCGGCGCGTTTGTGGGAACGATAAGCGATAAGATGGAGGCCGTTGCTGCCGCAATGTCGCTTCTTGCGGTCTGCGGGGAACTTGCTGCAAAGCAGTCATCCGGACCGGGAGGCCTGCAGGCTGTATTACTGGATAAACTTTATAATATCACGGAAACAGAGTTTATCGGAACAGTCCGTATTTCAAAAGATTAAATATGCAATCTTCATTTCCGTTTGATTTATACCTTGTCATTTCCGATGCGGCTTGTGTTGGTCGTGATTTTCTACGGGTGGCTGAGCTGGCGATCAGGGGAGGAGTGGATGTGATCCAGTTGCGTGAAAAGGAGCTTTCCTTCAATGAGTTTGTATATCGGGCGTTGAGGTTGAAAGAGATTGCGGACCGTTACAACGTTCCCTTGATCATCAACGATGATGTTGAAGTAATGCAGGCAGTAAATGCGTATGGCGTACATGTTGGCAATAGCGATGTGTCTCCTGCAGACATAAGAAGGAAGTTCGAAGATGCTTTTGTGATCGGCTATTCGATAGAAGAGCTGTCGCAGGCTACAAGTGAAAAAGCATTGCTTTCGGATTATGTGGCGGCAAGCCCTGTTTTCGGCACTGCTACAAAAACAAATACGATCATCGAATGGGGATTGAATGGTGTCTCTGAAATAAGAAATTTAACAGACAAGCCGCTCGTGGCAATCGGGAATATGCACAGCGGCAATGCGGCAGATGTAATACGGGCAGGCGCGGATTGCATTTCAGTGGTGTCAGCGATCTGCGCTGCTGATGATCCTTATCATGCCGCTCAAACTATCAAAAACAAAATAACAAATGCAAAAAAGATATAGATATCCATCTGCGCTGACCATTGCAGGATTTGATGGAAGTGGAGGAGCCGGCATACAGGCAGATATCAAGACATTCTCAGCACTGGGTTCGTACGCCACATCTGTGTTAACTGCTTTGCCGGTACAGAACACGCAGGGAGTAAAAAGTATTTATCCCATTCCAACGAAGGCGGTGCAGGAGCAGATTGAAGCGATCATGGATGATATTTTTCCAGGCGCGATCAAGATTGGTATGGTACATACAGCTGAGTTGGTTGAATGTATCGTGTCAACATTAAAGAAATATCCGGCAACGCCGCTGGTATTTGATCCGGTAATGGTAGCAACAAGCGGACATAAGCTGATTGAAGAGAAGACCATTACATCGATCGTTGATCTGTTATTTCCTATAGCAGATCTTATTACTCCCAATATGGATGAAGCCGCAATTCTTGCGGAAATGCCGGTGAACGACCTGGATGATATGTATCTCGCGGGAGAGAAGATCCTGAAGCTGGGATGCCAGGCAGTTCTGTTAAAAGGCGGCCATCTTAAGTCTGAAAGCATCACCTCGCTTTATTTTCAAAAGACAGAAAACGGACAAGTTCCTCTCCGCGAATTTTCGTTTCAAAAATTTGACACCAATAATACACACGGGTCTGGTTGTACGTTATCGTCAGCCATAGCGGCCTATCTTTCACAGGGAAGATCGGTTGAGGAAGCTGTTGCCCTGGGACAGGAATATACGCATCGGGCGATTGCGCAGGGGGCTGATGTACAAACAGGGAAAGGGAATGGCCCTTTAAATCATTTTTTTAATCCGCAACAACTGATCAAATATGAAATGGTCTGAACAAGCATGGGAGACGATCACTCCAATTTATAGGTCTATAACTGAAATGCCTTTTATCAGGGAAATGAAAACCGGCATATTGCCTGTTGGAAAGTTTCAGTTTTATATGCAGCAGGATGCCTGCTATCTCGAGCATTTTGCACGTGCGCTGGCATTGATCGGTGCCCGAGCAACTGATCTGAATGATGCGTTATCATTCATCCGTTTTGCAGAGAATGCCATTGTTGTGGAGAATGCTTTGCATGAATCTTATTTTGTTGATTTCGGTGTTACTTCAGCTGAAGCGCCAGCACCCGCCTGTCATCATTATATTCATTTTTTGAAAAGCACGGCTGCTCTTGATGCTGTCGAGATTGGGATGGCAGCCGTTCTCCCTTGCTTCTGGATCTATAAAGAAGTGGGGGATCATATTTACCGGTCACAGCAAAAAGAAGGTAATCCGTATCAGAAATGGATCGATACTTATGCTGGTGATGAATTTGGTGTAGCAGTTAAGATGGCCATCGATATCTGTGATAAGGTTGCGGCCGGTACGACTGAAGCTGTTCGTGCTGCCATGACGGAAGCGTTTGTTTTGGCGAGCAGACTGGAGTTTGATTTTTGGGATGGAGCGTATAAGGGGAGGAGATGGTGATCCCGGGGCCAATGTATGTTAGGTAAGAGTAATACAGTTGTCTCGCCTCCCAAGTCGTTAAATTAAGAAACCTCTTAGTATTCACTGTTGTAGGGTTCCCGCAGATTAACGCTGATCAAGGCGCAGATACGCAGATCAGTTTCCGATATCAGACAAATATCTGCGAATCTGCGCGCCCATCTGCGTTAATCTGCGGGAACCTTACGCCTGTATATGTTTAGTATTTCTTGCCGACATTGCTTCCGGCTCTGGTTTGCATGAGTTTCGAAAGTGTTTTGAACTCACCAGCCCGGACATTGAAGTATTGTTTTCTTTATCTTGACAGAAACTGATACGTTACAACTCACCCTCCCTTCCGGTCAAACTAATCGTATCTAATTAATCCCTCTAATCGTTTCCCTTCATCTCTCTACATGTCTCATTACTCCGTTAATGACAAACCCCTAACACGATTAGAACTTTACGGGTAATCTTTCTTATCTAACATCTCTACCTTCATTTCAGTATACATTTTACCTCACCAAAACACCTTCACATGAAAAAACTAATCGCTCCTGCGGGCTTTGGCCTGCTGCTGACTCTCGCTTTTTTCAGTTGTAAAAAATCTGCAAATGAATCAACTGCTACAGAGTATCAACAATTGTCGGATGATGAACGCGCGCTTATCGTTGCTGCCGGCTTCAATGGTAATTGGGCAGAACGTACTTCTGATGGTAATTATCTCGTAGAGGGAGACATCCTTCTTTCCAAAACTCAGCTGAATGATTTGAAAGGCGTTGTGCAGCATGAGATCATTTATGCAAATGAAGAACACTATCGCACTACTTATGTTGTTAGTACTCCTGCATCCGGACAACGCACCATTACCGTTCGTCTTGGATCTGGTTTTCCGACACATTATTCTACCGGTCTTGACCAGGCATTGGCAAGATACAACAGTCTTAACCTTAAGATCCGTTTTCAGCGCGTAAGCTCCGGAGGCAACATTGTGATCACCGGTGCAAATCTTGGCACTTCAGGCGGTGGTTGTATTCTTGGACAGGCAGCTGGCTTTCCAACATCAAGCGGCAACCCTTCTTCCGGATTCGTTTTAAGCACAAGCAGCTGTGCAACCAGCTATCTTAACACGGCTAATAAAGCGGATGAAGTGATCGCGCATGAGATCGGTCATTGCATCGGCTTCCGCCACACAGATTACATGAATCGCTCAAGCTGCGGTCAGAATGTGAATGAAGGTTCTGCAGGTGTTGGTGCTGTTCACATTCCAAACACGCCCACAACCGTTACCGGTTCATATAATTCCTGGATGATGGCTTGTACCAATGGTAGTCCTGCCTTCAGTTCGGCTGATAATACAGCACTGAATTATGTTTATTAATTGAAGGATCTTTCGCTGGGCGTGGTTATGATAGTGCCACGTCCAGCTTTTTAATGTATGCGTATACGATCGGCCTGTTTTTTATTAATGGTCTTTTTAAGTATTAATACAACTTCTTCTGCACAGCAAAGCAGGAGCGGGGATCTGTTTGACTTTTACAAAGCAGAGATACCCCAAACTAACCGGCATTCTTCTTTTTCGATCATCCAATATCACGGATCTCTTCCAGAGCAAATAAAAGTTCAGCGGCAGCTGACAGACGATATCTCCATCATCCACTCTTCTCAAATTGATTTGATCCCATACTCAAAAATTGTCCGTTATGCAATAGCGGATAATAAATGGAAACTTTCTTCGCTATCATTACGTAATAAATTTACCGGTAAACAAACAATGATCGTTGCCGGAAATGATCTTGCAATGCTTGTTGCCAGGATCAGGGAGATTGCCGGTATAAATGCGATAATAAAGATCGATACTGTTTCCAGATCAGTATTACTTAAACTACCTCAGCAAAGTATTGATCTGATGCTTGAAGATCCGGCTGTAACGTTCGTAGATATTCAACCGTCTGCTGTTACTGAAGTTGGCATCATTGGTTATGATCCGGGATTTCATGGTATCAGTGAGGTTACGGCTTTAATTCCTTCGGCCAACGGAAAAAATATCACAGTTGGCGTAAAAGAGCAAAAGATGGAACCCAATGATCTTGATCTTTATCAACGACTGATTCCATCGTCTCTTGCATCGTCAACCATCAGCAATCATGCTACTGTTATTTCATCAATCATTGGAGGAGCAGGTAATAGCTATTATGACGGTTTGGGTATAGCAAATGCGTGCAAATTTTTCTCAAGCTCATTTGCTGATCTTTTTGCAGATAATACAACGGTATTGAAAAATGCCAATGTTACAATTCAGAATCATTCTTACGGAACCATAATACAGCCGTTCTATGGAGCTGAAGCGTTTAGTTACGATGCACAAACCTGGAGCGATAATATCCTCCATGTATTTTCTGCCGGTAACCAGGGTGCCAATTCTTCGTCTGAAGGCAGATACGCGGGAATACCTGGTTATGCAAACCTGACGGGTAATTTTAAATCCGCAAAAAATGTGATCACTGTTGGAGCTATCGACAACAAGGGAAATCTTGTTGCGGAGAGTTCAGCCGGACCGTTGTATGACGGACGGCTGGCTCCGCAATTGATCGCTCTTGGGCCAAACGGAACTTCTGATGCGGCGGCTATGGTAACAGGAACTTCTGCGGTGCTGCAACAGGTGTACGCAGACAGTAACCAGGGGTCTGTTCCACCATCAGCTTTGATAAGAGCAGCGTTATATACCACAGCGGATGATATCCATAAAAATGGAATAGATCATAAAACAGGCTTTGGTTTGTTGAACAGCTATAACGCAGTAAGATTGGTTCAGCAAAATAAATATTTTACTGCAACAGTTTCTCCGGGAAGTCACTGGTCTGAGAATCTACAGATACCGGCGGACCTTTCTCAATTAAAAATTACCCTTTGCTGGAATGATGTGCCCGGCAGTATTAATAATTTATCCGCTCTTATCAATGACCTTGATCTTGAACTGGTGGATCTTGGCACCGGTCACATTTATCAACCCTGGGTACTGAGTAGTTTTCCATCCCTTGATTCACTTCAAAGGCTTCCCATCCGCGGTCGCGATTCGCTGAATACTGCCGAACAGATCAGTATCGATATGCCTGCCGCAGGGAACTACAGGATCAATGTCTACTCCCGTTCCGGTAACGCTGTTATTCCTTTTGCTGTTACGTGGTTTACAGAAACGCAACGGTCATTCAGGTTTACCAGTCCGCAACAAGCGGCTGACATCAACCCGGAAAACAATCCATCGCTCCCTATCCGGTGGTCAGCTTCCAAAACGGAGTCCGGTCAGACGGGTGATCTTTTTGTCAGCTACAACAAAGGCGTTTCATTTACATCCATTGCGTCCGATCTGTCTCTTTCTTCCGGGGTTTTTAACTGGACCTTGCCTGATACATCTTCTATCGCCCGGTTTATGATGCGGACCAGTTTCGGAGAATTTTCATCTTCAGATTTTGTGCTTACCAAACTGATCAGACCCAAACCTGATTTCGTCTGTGCAGATTCTTTCCGGCTATCATGGGCAAGCCATGTGTATGCTCAATCATATAATATCTATTCAATGACGGATAGTTCCCATCTGAAAACGATAAAGAATATCCGCGATACTTTTGTGGTGATCGACAGGAAGATATATCCATCGCTCGTATATGCTGTGCAACCGGTTCTTTCCAATCATCTTCCGGCTGCGCGAAGTATTGCCATGAACATAGAATTGCAGGGAGTGCAGTGTTTTTTCCGTACGCTTAATTATTTTCTTGAAGATGAAAATCATCTCAGGATGACGCTCGAACTAAGTACTGATGCTGGGGTTGACAGTATTATGTTTGAGCGGGTTACTGCCAATGGTCAGCTTTTGCAGTCGTTCGGTGCTCTTGCTGTTGTTCGGGGGCAACTTCAATACACGCTTAGACCGGATGATCTTATTACCGGAACCAGTTACATAAGAGCGCGGATCCGTTTGAAAAATGCTGTGTTTGTTAGCACAGATATAATAGAAGTGCTTAGTTCCGGACCGATGAATATTCTTTTCTATCCAAATCCCGCTCCCCGATCATCACGGCTTTCGTATGTGATAAAGCAAGGCATTTCCCCTGACTGCCGCTTACAGATCTTTGATCTGTTTGGAAGAATGATCAAACAGCATGTTTCGTTGCCAACCTCAATAGATCTCACCGGTCTGCTACCCGGTACTTATGTTTTAAAAGTATCTGACAGAGCCGGTAAAATTATCAGTCTTACCAAACAGGTTATTCATTAAAGGATCTTACGCCATTACCGAGATCATGTTCAGTGCAACATTCCCGATGGCGCGATCTCCCGTAATACTTACTTCCTTTTGTGCTTCTGCCGCCGTCATTCCCTTTGTAAAAAATAATGAAAGTGGCTGCGGTAATAAAAAAGCTCCGGATCTCTCCGAAGCCTTTCTGGACGGTTCAAAAACTGAACTTGTATCTGTATAACTAAGGGTTAGTGTTGTATTAAAACTTCAATCCCAGCCCAACACTGATCAGCCACGGGTTGATCTTTGTATCTGAATACACCGTTGCACCATCTGCCACCGATGGTAGGGTAGTCACCGTATTTTCTGTTTTCAGCCAAAGCCTTTTTGCATCCACATTCAGAAATAATTTCTTATTGATATCAACATCAGCACCTGCCTGTGCGGCAAAACTGAACTTGTCTTTATAGCTGATCTTCGCAATCGCGGGACCTACTTTTTCACCATAGAAGATCGTATAATTTACGCCTGCGCCCGCATAAGGCAAAACTCCTTTTGCAACCGGCTGATGATAGAGAAATGTAAGCGTGGGAGGAAGCAGCCATACTTTACCAAGATCTACATTTCCCAGGGCGGTGTTTGTTGCAGTTACTTTATGTTTTGCTGTACCAAGTATTAAATTTGCAGAGAATCTGTCGAAGAGGAAGTAGGTGAAGTCAAGTTCCGGGATCACCGTTTTCGATATATCCACGTTACCACCGATCGTCGTTATTGTTGCACTTGCATCCGGGACAACATAGGTTGCTCTTAATCTTGCCCGCCATTCACCTTTTTCCTGACTAAATGCGGCCGCACTGATTGCGATCAGCCCAGCGGCGATAATGATTCTTTTCATAAACTGTTGTTTGAGAGACGAAGGTATCGGCGTGGTCTTTTGAGAATTATGAGAAGAATCAACACCCTTCCTGATATTGATAAGCATCGTGTCGAACGATGGAAATTAGATTTGAAATTTTTAACGTAGGTATATATACCCATCAAAAAGGACAACTGTTCCTATTGAATCTGTTTAAACTGTTGCGCAGCTTTGTATCATTATTCAACACATAATTGATACCACTATGCGTCATCGTTTATTTTTACCTGTTTTAGCTATATTTTTTGCGGTATTTACAACAGAAGTAAAAGCACAAAAGGACTACAAGCCCGCGCTTCTATTAATGCTCCAGTATGCCGACAGCGATTTTAAAAGTATTGTCGGACCGAAGATCTCTGAAGAACCCGAACTTGAAGCTGCTAACTATCAGGCTTTAGAAAAACTGGGCATTGGTTCAGAAAAGATCATCAAGGCAAATGTATCTGAGATGGCTTTTTACACCTGCACAGTTTCACTGCTCGAATCGCACAAACTTATCGCAGACGCGCTGGAGCTTGCAAATGATCAGGCAAAGAAAGGTATCTTTACCGGGGAAGATCTTTCAGATGGTAAGGGAAAAACTATTACAGTACTTAAGAACAAAGACGGCCAGGAAGTAATGAAGCTGATCTCCCAGTATGTCAAAGATGATAGTGATGAAAATGATTTCTTTGCGATTGTGATCTATGGAAAAAGTATCAGGATAAAAATGGCAGAGTAAAAGCAGAATAGATAACCATATTTTAAAGTCAATGTTGTTTTATGCAGCCATCAGGTTGTTTGAACAATATTGGCTTTAAATTATTCACAATAGTATCGCATTGCGGTGATGCTATTGCAAATGAATATTGCCGGAATATCACCAGATTTGTGATGTATTGCTGATCCTTCTTTTTGAGTTTTTTGTTTTTTTCCTGCGGCTGTTTCTTTATATTTGGTGCATGCACGCACACGTTTTCTTATAGCGACGTTTACTCCATCTTCAATCCCGGTTGACCAGGAATGCTTGCAGGATTATTCGACCGGAGTCTATAACAACTTTACTTTTTTCTAAGAACTATTTGCTCCTTCCGTTTAACAAACGGATGGCAGCAATCAATTTTTCTTTACAAAAGAAACGTGGGAGGTGTGACATGCCGAGGAAAAAATCATCAACACTTATTGCCGATATCATCAAATGCGGGGATCGTATCATTGTTTATACAAGCGGACTGACCTTCAGTGAATTTATCCGTGATCAGAAAACTGTAGATGCGGTGGTTAGAAATTTTCAGATCATTGGGGAAGCGGTGGTGAAACTGCCGCGTGATTTCAAACAAAAACATTCTCGTATCCCGTGGAAGAAGATCAGGGCTTTTCGCAATAGGATCGTGCACAACTATTCAGGAGTGGAGCAATTTGTCTGGGAAGGAAGGGAGGGTTTTTTATTCGATATGCTGCGGGTGCTGCGAGGAGTATGAGAGGTAAATTACAATTTCATCGTTGAATGTTCCTTCTTGCAAAAAATCTTCCCGTCTTTCTGTCTTACCGGTAAAAAGAAAACCGGTAAGACAGGAAGACGGGAAGGAAGTATTGTGAACGAAGTTGTGTTTTTAAATTTGGAACTTCCGAATATGCTTATTGTTTTATGAACTGACTTTGTTTTACTCCTGCTTCAGTGATCATCTGTGTAAAGTAAATTCCAGCAGGCAATGAACCCACAGACAGGAAAAGCGTATTCGTTCCCTTGTTCAGTTTAACAGCGTTTGTAACCAGTTTTTTTCCGGACTGATCAAAGATGTGATAAGAAGCGTTTTGCTGTTTGTCTGAAAAAACGGATAGGGTTATTTCTTGCTTAGCAGGATTAGGATACATCACAAAAAATGTTGCGGACTTGTCACCTGTTACAGCAACAACTTTAGAAAACGTAAACCGTGTATCAATATCCACTTGTTTCAACCGGTAATACGCAGTGCCTGATAATGGAGATGCGTCGGTAAATGTGTAATTGTTAGATGAAGATGAATTTCCTGCTGCGGATACTTTTCCGATCGGTTGAAATGTTGTTCCGTTATTGCTGCGTTCAACAATAAAGTGAGCGCTGTGGTCTTCTGACGCAGTACTCCATTTGCACACAACTGCGGAACCGGAACTTGTGTTTGTTATCCGGTTAGCCGTAAACGAAGTAAGTTGTACCGGTAAAGTGGAACCAGTGCTAAAAGCAGCAAACCCGTACCTCGCATTTTGTGATACGGTCGAAAATGATCCGACAGCATAGATTGTGCTTCCGCTTACCAATACTTTATTTACTGTGCCACC
>VFQP010001514.1_pt1 | contig 30846 bp, 29 predicted proteins | sample 3512351 | NCBI WGS metagenome assembly VFQP01 (sample SAMN10412372, study PRJNA504923) | tailings metagenome | isolation source: Relicate 1 Philex TSF1 revegetated site | place: Philippines: Tuba, Benguet | collected 2017-08-29
TAAACTTGAAGCGCATCCTCACCGTTGTGGGCGCGCGCCCGCAATTCATCAAGGCGGCACCCTTGTCGCGCGCCTTGGCGAAAGCGGGGTTGACGGAAATTCTGGTCCATACGGGCCAGCATTATGACCGCGGCATGTCCGACGTGTTTTTCGAGGAACTCGATATTCCGGCCCCGTCGATCCATCTCGGCATCGGTCAAGCGTCGCGCGCCGTGCAGCTCGCGCGGATGATCGAAGGCTTGTCGGACGCGATCGATCGCGAGAAACCCGATGCGGTCGTCGTTTATGGCGACACCACGTCGACGCTGGCGGGCGCGTTGGCGGCCGGGATCGCGGGCACGAAGCTTGCGCATGTCGAGGCCGGATTGCGCTCGTTCAATCGATCGATGCCCGAGGAGTTTCACCGCAAACTCGCCGATCACGCGGCCGATATCTTCTTTTGCCCGACGCCGACTTCGGTCGAGCTCCTGCGCCGCGAAGGGATTTCGGACGGCGTGCATCTGGTCGGCGACACGATGTACGACGCGATCCTGTGGGCGCGCGCGAAGACGGCGGATCGTGCGAAGCTGTTGGCCGAGATCGGCGTGACGAAGGGCAATTACGCGCTCGCGACATTGCACCGGCCGTATAACGTCGACGAACCGACGCGCCTTGCCGAACTGATCGATGCACTCGACCGGATCGAGATGGATATCGTATTCCCCGTGCATCCGCGCACGCGCGCGAAGCTGGGCGACGCCAAGCTGCCGGCGAATCTGCGCCTCATCGATCCGGTCGGCTTCCTCGACATGGTGGCGCTGGAAGCGAACGCCAAGTTGATCCTGACCGATTCGGGCGGGGTGCAGAAGGAAGCGTATTTCCTGGCCGTGCCGTGCGTGACTATCCGCCCGGAAACCGAATGGGTCGAGACGCTCGACGGCGGCTGGAACGTGTTGGCGAACGAACCCGATGCGATCGTCGCCGCCGCGCGACGCGCCAAACCGGCGGCGCCGCCCAAGCCCGTCTTTGGCAACGGCCACGCGGCCGATCAGATCGCGGAATTCATGGCTATGTCTATCCAAGGAGAACGTTGAACGATGTCGATTTTGGCTGTCGACTGGCGTCAACAAATCCTGGGCCGGAAACCGAATATCCGTCTGCTCGTCGTCCGGCTACTTCCCTTTTTGAAACCGCATCGCAAAGCATTGTTCGCCGTATTTTGCTGCGGGATCCTTGCGGCTGGCGCCGAACTTCTCACGATCGGATTACTGATCCCGTTGCTTCAAGCGATTGCCGGACGGGAGTCGTCTACGTTGTTCGAAGGAACGCCGATGCAAATCGTCGCTTCTCTGATCGCGCCGCTTTCCGTCGAGTCGAGGATCCGCTGGCTCGTTGCGGGGATGTTTCTGTTGCAAGCTGTCCGCGAAACGATCGTCTACGCGCATCTTTGGGTTTCCGCGCGGGTCTATACGCGATTGGCGCTGGAAATACGACGCGCGACTTTTGTTAGAATGATCGGCGTCGATATGCTCGCGTTCGAACGCACGCCGCTCGCAAATCACTACACGATGCTCAATGCATTCAGTCAAACTGCGGCGGACGTCGCGTTTGCGCTTCTGAAGATGACCGTTCCCGCTTTGGCGATCGTCATATACTCGGTTCTGCTGCTGTATTTCTCGGTCCCTTTGACGCTGTTGGCTTGCACCAGCGTCGGCGCGATTATGTGGGTTTCTTCCAGGGTCATCGCGATCCAACAGCGTCATCAAACCAGACTTGCGGGCGAAGCGACAGAACTGAACGATACCGCGTTCCAGATCGTCTCCGCGATGCGCACGATCCGTCTCTTCGGCCGCGAAAAATTCGCTTGGGATTGGCACGATCGCGTTTCTCGGCAGTACTGGGCGGCGAATTTCCGTTCCTCGAAATGGGCCAGTTTCGTTTCGCCGGTCAATCAGGTCCTCGGCGCCTTCGTCGTTATGATCGTTTTCATCGTCGGTACATATACGTTTTCCTTTTCGGGCGAGTCGTGGATCGAACTCGTTCTCGTCTATCTTTTCATCATGTCGCGATTGGCGGCGCCGGCATCGCAGATCAATTCTCTACGCGGCGATCTCGCCGCGCGCGTCGCGGCGGCGGATATCGTGGCCGAGTATCTCGCGGAAACGAAGCCGAAGCGGATCGAAGATCCGGCACCGCCGATGAGTACCTTCGGCGAGTTGCGGTTCGACGCGGTTTGGTTCCGCTACGCCGAAAACGAACCCGACGTACTGCGCGAAATGAGCTTTTCCATTCCGAAAGGCAAGGTCACCGCGATTGTTGGTCCCTCGGGCGCGGGAAAGTCCACGATCGCCGATTTGATCGCGCGCATGTATGCGCCGAGTCGCGGCCGCATTCTGTTGGACGACCGTCCGATCGACGCGATCAGCGAGACGCAATGGCGTGCCGGAGTTGCCGTCGTCACGCAGAATGCCTTTCTGTTTCCAACGTCGATCAAGGAAAATGTACGGTTTGGCCGGTTGGACGCGACGGATGCGGAAGTCGCCGAAGCGGTCCGTCTTGCGAACCTCGAAGAAGTCGTCGCCGATCTCCCGCAGGGCCTCGAAACCTGGGTCGGGGAGCGCGGTGTGCGGCTGTCGGGCGGACAGGCCCAACGCGTGGCGATTGCGCGAGCCATGCTCGCAGATCCGGCCCTGCTCGTTCTCGACGAGGCGACATCCGCGCAGGATTCAATTTCCGAGCAGTCCATCCAGGCGGCGATCGAAAAGCTCGCGCGAAACCGGACCGTCGTCGTGATCGCGCATCGGTTGGCGACCGTCCGGGAAGCCGACCAGATTCTCGTGCTCGACAAGGGCACGCTCGTCGAACGCGGCACCCATGTTGAATTGATCAAAGCGGGCGGTCTTTATGCCCAATTGGTCGCCCATCAGGATCTACGTTGAGTCGGAGCGAAATGCACGATCGATCGACTTGGGTCGCTAGTCGGATGTCGCAAGCGATCCATTTTTATATCCGCGAGCCGCGCGGCAAATTTCGGCGCCGTGGCCGTTCGACAGGATGCGCTTCGCCGTGAATCGGTTTTATCGGAAACAGATAGGCGTGACGCTTCCCGTCGCGCTTTCAGGTTAGAATCCGGAGGATACATGCGTGCGTTGGTGATCGGTTCCGAAGGAAACGTTGGTGGGCCGCTGACCTCCCATCTGCGTTCGCTCGGTCAGGAAGTTCTCGAAGTCGATATCCGGCCGGGTTGGCGGAACGATTATTTGATGGCCGACATCACGCGGCCAGGCGATCTGCTGCCCGCGTTCGACTGGAAACCGGATGTCGTCTATTTGCTCTCGGCGATGGTCAGCCGCGTCACCTGCGAACAGGCGGCGTCGCTGGCGATCGACACAAATCTTTCCGGCGTCAACAACGTCCTCCAGCTATGCAAGCGCATCGGCGCACGGCTCGTCTTCTTTTCGACCTCGGAGATCTACGGTCCCGAGATTTTCGAGATGGATGAGTCGTTGCCCGACCCGAAGCCGAACAATCGATACGGGTTGTCGAAATTGCTGGGCGAAAAGCTGGTCGAGTACGAAGTCCGCACCTACGGCTTGAAAGCCGTCTCGTTGCGGCCGTTCATGATTTACGACGAGAACGAAGACTTTGGCGATCATCGCTCAGCGATGATACGCTTCGCCCATCGTCTTGCGACGAAACGGCCGATCGAAGTCCATGAAGGGTCTGCGCGCGGCTGGTTGCACGTTTCGGACGCTGTGCGCGCGATCGAAGCCGCTTCGAAAGTCGACGGTTACGCCGTCGTCAATATCGGTCATCCCGATATTCGCCCGATCTCGGAACTTGCCGAGCGGATTCGAGCGCGACTCGACGCTCCGAAATCGCTCGTGACGGTGCGAAAATTGCCGGAACGCATGACCCTGGTTAAGCGGCCAATCCTCGATCGTATGGCGAAGTTCCTCGGCATAACGCCGCAGATCTCCTTCGAAGACGGCGTCGAGCGCGTCTGCGCGCGCACTTTGGAGCGCTTGCGTCAGATCGAGAACACCAAACTGTTCGATTGAATCCGTCATGGCGCGCAAGGTGCGTATTCTGGGATTGCATGCGGATGACGCGAATTGGGCGACGTTGTCATACGCGCGGAGCCTGCCGCGCGCAGTGGGACGGCATGCGGGATTCGCGATGACGACGGTGAATATCGCCCGGCTGTCGAAATGGGATCGTTTGTCGCTGCTTGCGCATTTGCGATTCGGGCGGTACGACGCGATCTTCCTATTCCATTCCGTCTTTTCGAATGCGAACTACGTTTCACCTGCGCTCGAATCGAGTATCCGACGCGCGCGGATACCGGTCGTGTTCTTCGTCGGCAACGAATTCAAGCTGATGCCCGAGAAGATGGAGTTCGCCGATCGACTTGGGGTGGCGCTTCTTGTCTCCCAGATCGCGCGGCCGCAGGTTCACGAACTCTATCGGCGCCGCCTAGCATGCGAGGTGCTTTTTCTGCCGAACGCGACGTTCGACGCCGCGCCGTTTGCCGAGGCGAGGCCAGCGAGCGAGCGGCGTATCGATATCGGATACCGCGCTTTCGAGGGCGCTTGGTATCTCGGTCACGATGATCGGGGCCGGGTGGCGACGATCGTCGCCGAACCGGCCGCAAAGCTCGGCCTTAGACTCGACATTTCCCTCGATCCAAGCCGCCGCTTGGCGGCCCTCGAATGGCAACGTTTTTTGGGCAATTGCCGGGGTCAGCTGGGGACCGAGGCCGGCACAAATGCATTTGAACTCGACGACGCGACGCGAATTGTCGTCAATGCGTTTTGCGAGGCCAATCCCGAAGCCACATTCGACGAGGTTCTCACTCGCTACTTTCCGCCGGACGGCTCCCGCGTCTCGGGCCGAACGATATCCAGCCGCCATATCGAGGCCGCCGCAGCGCGCTGTGTGCAGCTCCTTTTACCCGGAGATTATGCCGGCATCTTCAATCCGGACGAGCATTATATCGAATTGGCGCGTGACGGCTCGAACGTAGACGAGGCATTGGCAAAGTTCGCCGATCCATCGGTTTGCGCGCGCCTTTCCGAAGCGGCGTTCGAAGCTGCGGCGACGCAGTTTTCCGAATCGCGACTTATGAGAAAACTCGAGACCGTGGTCCGGGGGATCGCGACGTGAACACGCCGCTTCGATTCCGGATTTCCTTTTGCGCGAACGTCATTGCTTGGGCGAATCGTCGCTGGATGGCGACACCAAAAATCAGACTCGGACGGAGAGAATGATGAAACTGCACTCCCAACAAGAAGCGTTCTGGGCCGGAGAGTTCGGGGACGCTTACATCGCGCGCAATGACGCGCCGGAGCTGCTCGCGTCCTACGTTCACCTTCTTTCGAACGCCCTGCGGAGGGCGGGCCGCATCGATTCCGCGATCGAATTCGGCGCCAATATCGGCCTCAATATGCATGCGCTGCGCACGCTGCGGCCAAAGATCGATTTGGCGGCCATCGAGATAAATGAGCGCGCGGTGGCGCGTCTTACAGCGATCGATGGTGTGAAGGTCTTCCATGGCTCCATCGTCGACGCGCACGCGCAAAAAACCTGTGACCTTTCCTTCGTTGCGGGCGTACTGATCCATTTGGCGCCGGAACTTCTTCCTCAAGTGTATCGCCGTCTTTACGAAGCGTCGCATCGTTACATACTCGTTTCGGAATACTACAATCCTGCCCCCGTCATGATTCCCTATCGCGGGCACGACGAACGGCTCTACAAGCGCGACTTCGCGGGCGAAATGCTGGATGCGTTTCCGGGCCTAAAGTTGATTGACTACGGGTTCCAGTATCGTCGCGATCCGAATTTTCCGCACGACGACGTCACTTGGTTCCTCATGGAAAAAACCGCGTGATTGGCGGCGCTTCGATCAGGCGCGCGGCCGCGCTTGCGCAGCGGGCGTTCGGCGCCGTGTGCACGGCGCCGGCGAGCACCGCGTTGAACGCGACACGGCTCGACGGGTGGCTGTGGAACAGTTTCGGCCGGCCGGATGTCGTCGAAGTATCGCCGGAGGCAGCCGTGCGCCGGCGAAGCGATACGATTTACATTCTGGGGTCTGGTTACTCGGTCAATGAGCTCTCGCCCGAGCAACTGCGAAGGATCGAAGAGCACGATACGATGGGCTTCAGCCTTTTCGTGATGCACACGACGCTGCGCGTCGACTATCATCTGTTGCGGGAACTTGGATTTACGGCCCACGACAACGACAAACGGCGCGACATCTGGCGTCAAGTCTTCGCACGCTACGCCGAAATCTTGCGCACGAACGCCGCGTTCCGCGATACGGTGTATTTTGTGCAGGGCGGCTGGAACGCGGTCACCGGCAACCGGTTCGTCGGGCGGGGATATCTTCCACCGGGTGCCAAGGTTGCGCGTTATCGCAACGGATTGCGGGGCAACCATCCACCTGCCGCTTCGTTCGCAGAAGGTATCACGCACGGTCCATCGACCGTCACCGATTGCGTCAATATCGCGGCTTTGCTCGGCTGGAAGCGGATCGTTCTCGTCGGCATCGATCTTTACGATCGGCGATACTTCTGGCATGCGCGCGATCGCGGGCATTTGTCGATTCCGGGACTTACCGATGCCGGCGGCGGAGAATACGCGGCCGAGATCGACAACGATCTGCTTCACCGTACCGCGATGCCAATGAAGCAATGGGCCCAGCTTTGGCGGGATCGACTTCTATCGCGGGGCGTATCTTTGGAGATCGTGAATCCAAAATCCTTGATCGCCGGAATTCTTCCGGTTCACGCCATCGGCTGACGCGAAGCAGCCACCCTATTCCGCAAGCGAAAGGCCTTCCGAAATGTCTGAACTCGTTCGTAAGCACGATCGGCAAGTTTATCTCGCCGAAGCGCGCCACGAGAAACCGAAGGAGATCTTTGTCAGGGTCGCAGACCGGATCGCGGCCAAGCGTGGAGAGCGTTCGGAGTTCAAAATGCTCGACGTCGGATGCGCGACCGGCGAATTCCTTTACTACATCCTCAAGCGCGGCATCGTCCGCCCGCCGGAATGTGCGGGACTCGAAGTGGTGCCGGAGTTGGCCGCGCGCGCCGGCGAAATGTTGCCCGGCGTTCAGATGAATACAGGCAGCGTTCTTGATGCCCATCCTTCATTGAAGGGCCAATTCGACCTCGTGTCGATGATCGGCGTTCATCCGATCTTTGACGAAATGACGACCTGCCTTGGAAACGTCATTTCCTGGGTGCGTCCCGGCGGGACGGCGATCGTGGTCGGACTCTACAACAACGATCCGTATGACGTTTGGATATCCTATCGGCGTGCGGACGAAGCGGCCGGTGCACCGCGCGAAGTCGGCTGGAACAATTTCTCGAAAGCGACCGTGGACGCGATCCTGAAGGCGAACCCTCGAGTTGCGCAGTGGAGCTATAAGCCTTTCGAACTGCCGTTCGATTTGCCGCGCAACGCCACCGATCCGGTGCGGACTTGGACGATGACCGATGCTGAGGGGCGACGCCATTTTACCAATGGGCTGGGCTTGCTCATAAATCTCGAGATCCTCGAAATCGACATGAATGGCGGTTGAGCGGGACGCATCGCCATGTCCAAACCCATCTTGGTCACCGGCGCCGAGGGCTTCATCGGCTCGCATCTCGTCGAAAGTCTCGCGCGGCGCGGACATGCCGTGCGCGCGATGGTTCTCTACAATTCCTTCGACTCGCGCGGCTGGCTGGAGCAACTGCCTGCCGAGTTGCGCGACGCAGTCGAGATCGTGCCGGGCGACGTGCGCGACCGGGGCAGTGTACGCGCCGCGATGTCAGGTTGCGACCGGGTGCTGCATTTGGCCGCATTGATCGCCATTCCGTTCAGCTACCAAGCGCCCGAGCTCTATATCGATGTCAATATTCGCGGCACGCTCAACGTGCTCGAAGCCGCGCGGGATCTTGGCGTACGACGCGTCGTCCAGACTTCGACCAGCGAAGTCTACGGCACCGCGCAGGTCGTGCCGATTCCGGAGACGCATCCGCTGGTGGGGCAGTCGCCATATTCGGCGTCGAAGATCGGCGCGGATCAGATGGCGATCGCCTATCACCGCTCGTTCGGTTTGCCGGTCGCGATCGCGCGGCCGTTCAATACCTACGGGCCGCGCCAATCCGCGCGGGCGGTCATTCCCGCCGTCGCAACGCAGATCGCGGCTGGCAAGCGCCGGATCGAACTCGGCGCGCTGCGTCCCACGCGCGACTTCACCTTCGTGGCCGACACCGTCGCGGGCATGATCGCGATCCTCGAATGCGACGCCGCGGTCGGCGAGGTGACGAATATCGGCACTGGTTTCGAGATTTCCGTCGGCGAAACGGCCAAGCTGATTGGCGAGGCGATGAGCATCGACGTCGAGATCGTGTCGGCCGCCGAACGGCTGCGGCCCGAGGCGAGCGAAGTTGAACGTCTGTGCTGCGATTCTTCGAAGCTGCGCCGAACCACCGGTTGGCGCCCCGCGCATGAGGGCCGCGAAGGATTGCTGCGCGGCCTTGCCACCACTGCCGCTTGGTTCGCCGATCCCGCCAATCGGGCGCGCTATCGCGACGGCGCCTACGTCGTATGAGCGTTCCGATGATCCCGCTGGCGGTGCCCGATCTCACGGGCAACGAGGCAAACTACCTCGCCGAATGCGTCCGCTCGACCTTCGTGTCGTCGGTCGGCGCTTTCGTCGGCCGCTTCGAAGCCGGCCTGGCGGAGCGCGCGGGGGCGGCGGGCGCGGTCGCGACTTGTTCGGGTACCACCGCGCTGCATTTGATGCTGCATGTCGCGGGCGTGAAGCCGGGCGATCTGGTCGTGCTGCCCACGCTAACTTTCATCGCCTCGGCCAACGCGATCGCCCATTGCGGTGCGACCCCATGGCTGTTCGACGTGAATTCGGCGAGTTGGACGTTGGATTCGGCGGGCGTCGCCAGCGCCTTCGCGCGTGACGTCGCGAAGGAAAACGGCCACGCGATCCATCGCCCGACCGGACGGCGGGTTGCGGCGATTCTCGCCGTCCACACATTGGGTGCGCCTTGCGACATGGATGCGCTCGCGGAAGTCGCGCGCATACACGATGTGCCGTTGCTGGCCGACGCTGCCGCGGCGCTGGGCGCGACCTATAAAGGCCGTCCGCTCGCCGCAATGGGTGCCGCGATGAGCGCGATCTCATTCAACGGGAACAAGACGATTACATGCGGCGGCGGTGGTGCGATCGTCGCCGCGGATTCGGCGTTGCTGGCGCACGCGCGCCATCTGGGTGCCACGGCCCGCGTCGGCGCCGATTACGATCATGACGAGATCGGCTTCAACTATCGCATGACGAATGTCGAGGCGGCGATCGGTTGCGCGCAGCTCGAACGGCTCGATGCGTTTCTCGTGGCAAAGCGTTCAATCCGCGCCCGTTACGATGCTGCGTTCGCGGGCCGTACCGACATGTCGGGTTTTCCCGAATGTCCGTGGGGCGAAAGCGCCTATTGGTTCTCCGGCGCTGTGCTAACGCCGGAATCCGCACCGCGCATGCCGGCGATCCGCGCGCGCCTGCGCGAACGCGGCATCGACGCGCGCCCATTCTGGAAGCCGATGCATCTGCAAGCGCCTTACGCGCTCGCACCGCGCGAGGCGACGCCGATCGCCGATGCGCTATGGCCGCGCGTGCTGACCTTGCCGTGTTCGGTTGGATTGACGCAAGCCGACCAAGCGCGCGTGATCGCCGAAACGCTCGACGCCGTCGGGGCGAAAGCATGAAGCGGCGCGTCGCGATCGTTACGGGCGGACGCGCGGATTACGGCCTTGTACGCCCGATCTACAAGGCGATCGCTGCGCGTCCCGATCTTGAGGCGCTGATGATCGCCGCCGCCGCGCATCTGTCGGCCGCGCATGGCGGCGATTCGAGTGTATTTGCCGCCGATGGCATTCCCGTGGCGGCACAGGTCCCGCTGCTCGCGGCGGGTGACGATGCGATGGCGATCGCGCGATCGATCGGTACGGGCGTCGGCGGCTTCGCCGATGCGATCGCGGCCGTTCGGCCGGAAATTCTCGTATTGGTCGGCGATCGTTTCGAGATTCTCGCCGCCGCCTGTGCGGCTCTCGCGTTGCGCATTCCGATCGCCCATGTCCATGGCGGCGAGACGACCGAAGGCGCCTTCGACGAGCAGATTCGGCATGCCGTGACGAAGATGGCCCATCTGCATTTCGCCGCCGCCGAACCTTATGCGCGCCGTATCGTTGCGATGGGCGAAGAACCTTGGCGCGTCCATGTGTCCGGCGCGCCGGGCCTCGATAATTTAGCGACGGTGCCCGTGCTGTCGCGCGCCGAAACGATGGTGGCGCTGGGTTTGACGGTCGATGCAGTTCCGTTGCTCGCGACTTGGCATCCTGTGACGTTGGATAGTCATGACAGTTCCGATGGTCTCGACGGATTGCTGTCGGTGCTTTCCGGCCGCAACGAGCCGGTCGTGTTCACCGCACCCAATGCCGATGACGGCCGCGGATCCATCGTCGCGCGGATCGAAACGTTCTGCGCCTCGAACCCGCGCGCGCGACTTCACACCGCGCTCGGTACGAGACTTTATTTTAACGCGATGCGACACGCCGCGGCGATGCTTGGGAATTCTTCTTCGGGAATCATCGAAGCGCCGTCCTTCGCGCTTCCGGTCGTCAATATCGGAACGCGTCAGTGCGGACGCTTGCGCGCCGCCAACGTGATCGATTGCGGCGATGCGGGCGCGCAGATCGGTGCGGCGCTCGCCCGGGCGCTGTCGCCGGATTTCCGGGGTCCGTTGGCGGGATTGGCCAATCCTTATGGCGACGGCCATGCGGGCGCACGGATCGCCGCCGTTCTGGCGGAAGTCGAGCTTGGCGCCGCGTTTCTCGTCAAACGCTTCCACGAGGCCGCAGCATGAATCGTTGCTTCGTCATCGCCGAAGCCGGCGTCAACCATAACGGCTCGCTCGATTTGGCGTTGCGTCTCGTCGATGCGGCGAAGGATATCGGCGCCGACGCGGTGAAGTTCCAAAGTTTCCGCGCCGACGCACTCGTCACGCGCGACGCGCCGAAAGCCGCCTACCAAATCGAAACGACCGGGCAGGTCCAATCGCAGTGGGAGATGCTCAAGGCGCTGGAGCTTGACGACGCCGCGCATCGGACGTTGAAGGCGCACGCCGAAAAGATCGGCATCGAGTTTATGTCGACGCCGTTCGACGAACAGGGCATCGACTATCTCGCGGCGTTGGGTCTGCGTCGTTTAAAATTGCCGTCGGGGGAGTTGACCAATGGCCCCTTTCTGTTGCGCGCCGCGCGGGCGGGATTGCCGCTGATTGTCTCCACCGGCATGGCCGATCTCGGCGAAGTGGAAGAGGCGATGGCGGTGCTGGCGTTCGGGCTGACGCAGCCGAAGGATGCGACGCCCAAGCGCGCCGAGCTATCAGCATTGCTGGCCGATCCGGACGCCCAAGCGGCGCTGCGCGCGCGAATCACGCTGCTGCATTGCACGACGCAATATCCCGCCCCGCCCGAATCCGCCAATCTGCGCGCGATGGAAACGCTGCGTGCGCGTTTCGGCGTTCCGGTCGGCTACTCCGATCATACCGACGGGATCGCGGTTTCGATCGCCGCCGCAGCCTTGGGCGCCTCGACGATCGAAAAGCATCTGACGCTCGATCGATCCATGGAGGGTCCGGATCATCGCGCTTCGCTCGATCCGGCACAGTTCGCCGCGATGATGGCGGGCATTCGCGCGGCGGAAGCGGCGTTGGGCGACGGTATCAAAGCGCCGCAAACCGCCGAACGACCCAATATCGCCATCGCGCGCAAAAGCCTCGTCGCGGCGCGCGCCGTTCCTGTGGGCAAGATTCTTGAAGCTGCCGATATCGCCGCCAAGCGGCCGGGTGACGGCCGCTCGCCGATGGCGTATTGGGATCTGCTCGGCACGAGTGCGCCGCGTGCCTACACCCAAGGCGAGAAGCTGATCTCGTGATGTCCGTTGCCGTGTCGCGCAAACGCGTCGTTCTCGTCGGGGTTGGCGGTCACGCGCGCTGCGTATTGCGGGCCTTGGCGGCGCGATCCGACGTCGAGGTCGTATGTGGCGTGGATCCGGCGATCGCTGCGGATTCGAGCCGTTATGGCTTGCCGATCGCCGGCGACGACAACCGGCTTCCGGAATTGCGTGCCGAAGGCATCGAGTTCTTTGCGATGGGTATCGGCGGCATCGGCGACAATACTTCGCGGCGCGAATCGTTTTTGCGCGCAGTCAGATCGGGATTGAAGCCCTTGCGTCTTGTCGATCCAACCGCCATCGTTGCGGACGATACGCAGCTCGCGGACGGCGTTTTTGTCGCGCCGGGTGCGGTTGTTTGTCCGGGCACATCCCTCGGTGCGAACAGCATCGTCAATACGCGTGCCGTTGTCGAACACGATTGCGTGGTCGGTGAACACGCGCATGTCGCCAGTGGCGCGGTGCTGTGTGGCGGCGTCCGTGTGCTTACGGGTGCGCATATCGGTGCCGGCGCGGTCGTGCGGCAATATTTGGAGATCGGCGAGAACGCGTTGGTCGGTGTCGGCGCCGTCGTTGTCGCCGATATAGGCGCCGGTATTCGCGTGGCGGGCAATCCTGCGCGTCAGCTCGTGAGTTCCAAAAAATGACCAGATTTCGCGGCGACATCTCGGAAGTCGTCCTTCCGCCCGAGGCCAGTATGCGCGATGCGATGCGTCGCCTGGAACAGACGCATATTGGCATCGTCCTGGTCGTCGATTCGCAGCGGCGCCTTTTAGGCACGGTGACGGATGGCGACATCCGACGTGCTCTAATCGTCGGCGCTCCGATCGATGCGCCTATTTCCCGCGTGATGAACGCGCGGCCTACGATGGCCCCCGCCCAAGCGCAAGGCTCCGAGATTGCGGCACGCATGAAATCGGCCGGCTTGCTGCAGATGCCGGTTGTCGACTCCGCAGGACGTCTGGTTTCTCTTCACCTGTTGCGCGATGGCCTCGCGGAGGCCCGTCACCCAAATCGCGTTCTGCTTATGGCCGGCGGTGAAGGCCGCCGCTTGCGTCCGCTGACCGACAGCGTGCCGAAGCCAATGCTGAACGTCGGTGGACGGCCGATCCTCGAAACGATCATCTCCGCCTTCACCGCGCAAGGGTTCGAGAACTTCTACATTTCCGTGAACTACCGAGCCGAAGTCATTCGAAACCATTTCGGCGACGGCGCGAAATGGAACGCGCGAATCGAGTACATCGAGGAGCATGAGCCGCTGGGCACGGCGGGCGCGCTTTCGCTGCTGCCGGACGTGCCCGCCGATCCGTTGTTTGTGATGAACGCAGATCTGCTGACCCGCGTCGATTTCGAGGCGCTAAGCGACTTCCATGCGGCGACGGGCGCGATCGCGACAATGTGCGTGCGCGAATACACGCTCGAAGTGCCTTACGGCGTCATTGAAATGGATGAGGGGCGGCTCGTCCGCATCGCAGAGAAGCCATCTTTCTCGCATTTCATCAACGCCGGGATATATCTTCTCTCGCCCGCCGCGATCGCCGCCGTGCCGCGGGGCGAACACTACGACATGACGACGCTGTTCCGCGATTTGATCGCAAGAGGCGAGAATTGCGCATCATTTCCGGTGCACGAGTATTGGCTCGATATCGGCCGAGCAAGCGATTTCGAGCGCGCGCACGGCGATTTCGCACGTCATTTCGGCGATCAGAAGGACAGTGGCGAATGATCGGCGGCAAACGTGTCGTTGCGCTGATCCCGGCGCGCGCCGGATCGAAATCGATCCCACGCAAGAATCTCGCCCTCGTCGGCGGCCGGTCGCTGCTCGGCCGCGCGATCGATCAGGCAAAAAGTTGCGCGGAGATCGACCGCATTGTCGTATCGACCGATGGGGTGGAGATCGCCGCCGCCGCGCGCGAAGCGGGTGCGGAAGTTCACGACCGTCCCGCGACGCTCGCCGGCGATGCGGCATTGGTGATCGATACGATCCGCCATGCACAGGATTGGCTTCGCGCACAAGGCGAGACGGCCGAATATATGTGCCTGTTGGAGCCGACCACGCCGCTGCGCACGTCCGACGATATCGCGGCCTGCGTGCGCAAGATCGACGCCGAAGCGCTCGATTCCGTCGCGACGTTCCGCGAGGTCGATCTCAACCCGCATCGCGCTTGGCGGATCGAAAACGGCGCGCCGCGTCCGTTCATCGACGGCGCCGTTCCTTGGTTGCCGCGCCAGAAATTGCCGCCAGCGTTCCAGTTGTCCGGCTCGGTCTATGTCTGGCGCATCGACGGCTTGCCGGCCGATTCGCCCGGGCTGCTATTCGGGCGCACCGGCGCCGTGATCGTCGATCGCGCGCGTTCGATCGATATCGACGGTCCGATCGATCTCATGGTCGCCGAAGCACAACTTGCTAAGGGAAAGCCGGTATGACGCGCGTCGCTCTCGTCACCGGCGCTTCCAGCGGCGTGGGCTTGTCGATCGCGCGACATCTGTCGGCACGGATGCGCGTGATCGCCGTCGCGCGCCGTGCGGACCGTCTGCGCGCGGCGTTCGGCGAAAACCCGGCGGTCGAGACGATCGCCTGCGATGTCGCCGATGTGGCGGCATTCGGCCGCGTGCTTGCCGATCTGGCCGCGCGTACGCCAGGGATCGATACGCTGATCAATAACGCGGGCATCATGACGCGCGCGAAGATTGACGAGCTCGAAACCGCAGTGTTTGCGCAAGCCTTTGCCGTCAACGTACAAGCGCCACTTGCGGCGATGCGCGCATTGCTTCCCGCCATGCGCGCGCGCGGGTTCGGCCGCGTCGTTTGCGTCACTTCCGGCGCGCCGTTCAATTGCTTTCCTGGCTTTGGCGCCTACAGCGCCACGAAAGGCGCGCTCAACGCGCTGACGATGACCGCCGCGCGTGAATACGCGGATGCGGATATCCGGATCAATCTGATGAGCCCCGGCCCGGTACGCAGTGAAATGGCACCGGACGCGCCGATGGATCCTGCCGTTTGCCATCCGACGCTCGACTATCTCGTCGATCTGCCGGCGGATGGTCCGACCGGGCGCTTCTTTTGGCTGGGACGCGAATTGCCGGCCGTACCCGATCACGAAGGCGTGCGCTGGTTGGAAGGCCAAGCGCCCGATCGTTTCCCGCGTGTGACGGAGGGGCCGCGATGATCCGTGTCGGCATGCTCGGCTTCAGCGAAGGCAACGGCCATCCCTATAGTTTCTCCGCGATCCTCAACGGCTACGATCCGGACGCGTTCGGCAAATGCGGCTGGCCGGTGATCCACGACTATCTGGCGCGGCGTCCCGTGTCCGAATTCGTTCTTGGCGACGCGCGCGTGACCCGCGTTTGGATGCCCGACCGCGCGATGGCGAACGCGTTGGTATCGGCGTGCCGTGTCGAGAAGGCGGTCGATACTCCCGATGCGATGTTGACGGATGTCGATGCCGCGATCGTCGCGCGCGACGATGCGGATTCGCATCTCGCCCTTGCGCGCCCGTTTCTGGAACGCGGCGTGCCCGTTTTCGTCGATAAGCCGCTGACGCTCGATCCGTCGGCCCTCGAATGGTTCTCGCCGTATCTCGATTCCGGCCTGCTGATGAGCTGCTCGGGCTTGCGCTACGCAGCCGAGCTTGATTCGATCGCCGCGTCGCTGGGCGATTTCGGCGGCGTGTTGGGGTTGCGTGGCGTCGTGGTCAATGATTGGGAGCGTTATGCGATCCACGCGCTCGAACCCGGGCTCGCCTTGACGGGCGCCAAAGTGCAATCCCTCCGCCGATTGAAGGCGCGACACGCGGCGTTCGTCGCCGATCTGGACGATGGCGGCACGTTCGCCATCGATATGCTGGGGCCGCGCGCACCCGTGATCAATCTGTCGGTGCTGGGTGCGGTGCGTATCGCCAGCGTCGATTTCCGCGACAATTTCACCGCGTTCCGACGCTGCATGATCGCGTTTTTGAAAATGATCGAAACGCGCCGGCCGCCGATCGAGCCCGCGCGCACGCGTAACGTAATCCGCACCTTGATCGCGGGGCGAGCCGCTGTCGCGGGTGGTCCCGCCGTGAAAGTCGAACAGGAATGAAATCGGACCTTCACGATTTTACCGGCCGCGTTGCGCTCGTGACGGGCGCAGCGGGGATCATCGGCAGTCGGCTTTGCGCCGCGTTGCTCGATGCGGGTGCCGTCGTCGCGGCTTTCGATCTGCCCGGTGCGGCGCTTGATCGTCTCAAAGTCGACGACAAGACCGGCCGATTGACGCCTTTCGTGATCGATATTACCGATCCCGCCGCCGTGAAGCATTCGGTCGCCGATGTCGAAACTCGGCTGGGTCCGATCGACGCGCTGTTCAACAACGCCGGCAGCAAGGGCCCCGATCTCGCCGCATTCCTGGCGCCGTTCGAGGAATACGATCTCGCGACGTGGCGCGCGGTCAACGCCGTCAATATCGACGGACTATTCCTGATGGCCCAGGCCGTCGGAACGCGCATGGCGGCGCGTGGACGCGGCAGCATCGTGCAAACGGCCTCGATCTGGGGCGTGATCGCACCCGATCAGCGCGTCTACGATGGCTCCGAGTATATGGGGAAGAAGATCAGCTCGCCCGCCGTTTACGCCACGTCGAAGGCGGCGGTGATCGGGTTGACGCGTCATCTCGCCGCCTATTGGGGCGCCAAAGGTGTGCGCGTTAACGCGATTTCGCCCGGCGGCGTGCAAAGCGGGCAGAACGACGAATTCCAGGCGCGGTATGGCGCGCGCGTGCCCTTGGGCCGGATGGCCGAAGCCGACGAAATCGCGGCGGCGGCATTGTTTCTTGCATCCGACGCGGCGCGCTACGTGACGGGCCAGAATCTCGTCGTCGACGGCGGACTGTCGATTTGGTGACTCTATCCTTCCGGGAAATTTCGCAATGACCCTCGTTTCAGCTCCCGCGTCGATCGATCCGACCGAGTTCACGCCCGGCGCCAATCGGCCGCGCGCGATGTACGGCCTGCCGCATGACGTGAAATTTTGCGTTTCGTGCGTCTATTCCAATCAGAAGCCGACGTCGGAACGCGAGTACCGCCACAATCCGGAATCGCAGAAGAAGGCGGTCAATTTCGACGAGCGCGGCGTTTGCCAAGCGTGCCGCACGGTCGAGAATAAGAAGCGGATCGATTGGGTCGAACGCGAAAAGGCGCTTGTCGAACTCTGCGACCGGCATCGCAGCAAGGACGGCAGCTTCGATTGTCTCGTTCCCGGCTCCGGCGGCAAGGACAGCATCTACGCCGCCCATGTGCTGAAGCACAAATACGGCATGCATCCGTTGACCGTCACGTTCGCCCCCCATCTCTATACGGATTGGGGCTGGCGCAACATGACGTCGTGGATCGCGTCCGGATTCGACAATTATCTTTTCCATCCCAATCGTCGCGTCCAGCGGCTGATGACGCGCTTGGCGGTTGAACGGCTGTTCCATCCGTTCCAACCCTTCATCATGGGCCAGATGTATTACCCGCCGAAGATGGCACTGCGCCATAACATCAAGCTCATCTTCTACGGCGAGGATGCGAACGAGTACGGGAACGAGATCAAGGTCGTTAAGCCGACCAAGGACCTCGACTACTTCACCGTGCCTTCGCATGACGATCTTTATATCGCCGGCACGCCGATCGGCGAATTGCGCGACAAGTTTGGCCTGACGCGCGCCGACCTCGACTGCTACATGCCGCCGGCCACAGATCAGCTACTGTCGAGCGGCACCGAGGTCCACTACCTCGGCTATTATCTGCGCTGGCATCCGCAGGCTTGCTACTACTACGCGGTCGAGCACGCCGGATTCCAGGCGAGTCCGGAGCGTACGGCGGGTACCTACTCGAAATATTCGTCGATCGACGACAAAATCGACGATCTCCACTACTACACGACCTTCATCAAATTCGGCATCGGCCGCGCGACCTACGACGCGGCGCAGGAAGTCCGGCACGGCGATATCACGCGCGAAGAAGCGGTCGCCCTGGTGCGCCGCTATGACGGCGAATTCCCCGAGCGCTTCTTCGATGAGATTCTCGCCTATCTGAGCCTACCGGCGGCGGAGTTTCCGGTTGCGGCCCCGTTGTTCGAAACGCCGGTGATCGATCGCGATTACTTCGCACGGCTGACCGACAAGTTCCGTTCGCCCCACCTCTGGGCGCTACAAGACGGCAAATGGCGTCTGCGCAAAACGTCCTTCGACGGTGCAGCGTAAACCTATGCGGCGGATCCGACTGATCGCGCGGCTCGATATCAAGGGGCCGAATCTGATCAAGGGCATCCATCTGGAAGGTGTGCGCGTCGTGGGCGATCCGCGCGAGTTCGCGCGTCGCTACTACGCGCAAGGTGCCGACGAGCTCGTCTATATGGATGCCGTGGCGTCGCTTTACGGCCGCAATTCGCTCGAAGGTTTCGTGCGCGACGCGGCCGAGAACGTGTTCGTGCCGTTGACCGTCGGCGGTGGCGTGCGCGCCGTCGGCGACGTCGAAACGCTGTTGCGGGCCGGCGCGGATAAGGTCGCGGTGAACACCGCGGCGATCGCGAAGCCGGATTTGATCGACGACATCGCGCGCCGTTTCGGATCGCAATGCATGGTGCTGCAGCTCGACGCCAAGCAAATCGCGCCGGGGCGTTGGGAAGCCTATGTCGACGGCGGACGGGAGAAGACCGGCCGCGACGCGGTCGATTGGGCGAAGGAAGCGGAAAAGCGCGGTGCCGGCGAGATTTTGCTGACGTCGATCGATCGCGAAGGCACGCGCAAAGGTATGGACATCGATTTGATCCGCGCGATCGAATCCGCGGTTGGCGTGCCGGTGATTGCGTCGGGTGGCGTGGGCTCGCCCGAACACGCGCTCGCCGCCGCGCGCGACGGCGGCGCCGACGCCGTGGCGATGGCCGATCTTCTCCATTATGGCCGCGCGTCGTTGGGCGATGTCCGAGCCTGTTTCACCCAAGCCGGCGTCAAAACGCGCCTTCTGCCGGAGGCCGCGTGAAAGTTCTGCTTGTCGATTACGGCGTCGGCAATCTGCTGAGTGCTGCGCGCGCTCTGCGGGCGGCGGGCGGTGACGTCGAGGTCAGCGGCGATCCGGCGCACGTCGCGGCGGCGCCGCGTTTGGTCTTGCCGGGCGTTGGTGCTTTTGGCGACTGCATGGCGGAGCTTCGCCGGCGCGGTCTCGAAGCGCCGCTGAAGGAATTCGGCGCGAGCGGCAAGCCGATGCTCGGCATTTGCGTCGGTATGCAGATTCTGATGGATTATGGCGAGGAGTTCGGGCGGCACGAGGGATTGGGACTGATCCCGGGGCATGTGACCAAACTCGACGCGACGAACGCCGAAGGTACGCCGCTCAAACTGCCGCATATCGGCTGGAATGAATTGCTCGTACCCCAAGGCCGGAACGGCTGGGAAGGTTCCGTTTGTGCGGGGCTGCCGGATATGGCTTCGGTCTACTTCCTCCACTCCTTCGCCGCGCGTCCGGATTCACTAGCGAACATCCTGGCTGAAACGGCGTATGGCGGTCGTCGCGTGGTCGCTGCGGTGGCGCGCGGTGCCGTACAAGGCACGCAGTTCCATCCAGAGAAAAGCGGTCCGGTCGGACTGGGAATTCTTTCCAAGTTTTTGGCGATGGGCGGAGCATGACGAAGCCGTGTATCGAAGGACGAATTGGCGCGACGCCAAAGGAAGCATGAGAATGAATCCAACAGTCCTCGTCGTCGGCGGTGCTGGCTATATCGGCAGTCACGCCTGCAAAGCGTTGTCGCGCGCCGGATATCTGCCCGTCGCCTACGACGATCTGTCGCTGGGCCATGCGCATGCGGTCAAATGGGGGCCGTTGGAGGTCGGCGATATCGCCGACCGTGCGCGGCTCGACGAAGCGCTCGCCAAGCACAGGCCCGTCGCGGCGATGCATTTTGCGGCGTTCGCGGCGGTCGGCGAATCGGTCGCCGATCCAGAAAAATACTATCGCAACAACGTCGCCGGCACACTGACGCTGCTTGCTGCCTTGCGTGCCGCCAAGGTGAACCGCTTCGTTTTCTCCAGCACCTGCGCCGTCTACGGCACGCCCGGCACGATGCCGATCGCCGAGACGACGCCTAAAGCGCCGGTCAATCCTTACGGCCGCAGCAAGTTGATGGTCGAGCAAGCATTGGAGGATTACGGCCGCGCCTACGGCTTCGGCTGGACGGCCTTACGCTATTTCAACGCGGCCGGTGCTGATCCCGATAGCGAGATCGGCGAGGAGCACGAGCCCGAAACGCATTTGATCCCGCGAGCGCTATTCGCCGCGAAAGGCACGCTCGCCCATCTCGACGTGTTCGGCGACGACTATCCCACATCGGACGGCACCTGCATCCGCGACTATGTGCATGTCGCAGACCTCGCGGACGCGCATGTCGCGGCGATCAAGCGTTTGGAATCGGGCGGTGCGTCGGGCGCCTTCAATCTCGGCACCGGCCAGGGTTATTCGGTGCGTCAGGTAATCGACGCGGTCGAACGCGCGACAAAGCTGAATGTACCAATTCGCATGGCGGCGCGCCGTGCGGGCGATCCGCCCGAACTCGTCGCCAATCCTGCCTTGGCGCGTGCCGAGCTTGGCTTTGCACCGAAACTTTCTGACATCGACACGATCGTGGCGACCGCCTGGCGACGCATGGCGGCCGTCAACCGGACGATGGGATGATGGGCGCCATAACGGCAATTCCCCGGCGAGCCATCCGCGCGGCGCGGCGCCTTTTGGCGCCCCGGTTGCCGCGTGTGGCGCTGCTGTCTGACAATGCCGACTGGGCGTTGGATCACGTCGCAGGTCATCTTCACGCCGGCGTCGAGGCACTCGCACCGGGCCTCTCCGGCCGTATCACGCGGCTCGACGGGCGCGGTCCTTCGGTCGTGCATTTCGTCAGCCAGTATTCCGTCGCGACCGCACCCGCCGACCTGCCGGCGCGAACCCTGGCGACGACCAGCTTCATGCACGGCCGATTGGACGAACACCCCGACGATCGCGCCATCGTCGCGACGTTGCGCGACCGAACGGATCTTTTCCCGAAGATTGTTGTCACGACCGGAATCATGGCCAAGGCCCTCGCGGAACGCGGGATTGATCCGGCGCGCATCGTGCGAATTCCGCTGGGTGTCGATCTGCGAACCTTCACGCCGGTCGATGCGACGGCGAAGGCGGCGATCCGCGCGCGTTTGGGCATTCCGCCGGACGTCTTCGCCGTCGGCTCCTTCCAGAAGGACGGCGACGGCTGGGGCGAGGGCGACACGCCGAAAATGATCAAGGGTCCGGACGTATTCTGTGACACGCTCGCGCGCGCGGCCAAACATCTGCCGGTCTTCGCCGTCCTGACCGGCCCGGCGCGCGGCTACGTCAAGAAGCGATTGGACGCGGCGGGGATCGGCTACGTCCACGCGTTCTTGAAAAACAAAGATGACGTCATTGATTATTATCGCTCACTCGATGCCTATCTCGTCGCGTCGCGCATCGAGGGCGGGCCACTATCGATCGTCGAATCGTGGGCGACCGGCGTGCCGCTGGTCACCACGAATATGGGCATGGCTCCGGATATCGCGGACGACGGAACAAACGCGATCGTGCGTCCGGTCGAGGATGCCGTCGGCCTTGCCGACGCGCTGATTCGGATTTCGGGCGATTCGACATTGCGCGACGCGATCGTCGCGGGCGGAAAAATCTCGGTCGCGCCGCATCATTGGCCGCGCCTTGCCGAACGTCATTTGCGCGAAGTCTACGCGCCGAGTCTTGCGCTGCTGGGGCTCGATCCGGGTTTGCGATGACACAACGTTTCGCCATCGCCATGCCGCTGGATGACGGCCCGACCGGCGGCGGCAACCAGTTTCTCAAGGCGCTGCGCGGCGTTTGGCGGACGACGGATCGTTACGCCGAAGATCCGGCGTCGGCGGATGTGGTGCTGTTCAACTCTTTCCAGCATCTGCGCGCGGCGGCGGAATTGCGCGCGCGATCGCCCAAGGCGATTTTCCTGCATCGCGCCGACGGCGTCACGCGCCTTTATAACACGCCAGACGATCCGCGCGATGCGGCGGCGATTCGCGCGAACCGATTCCTCGCCGACGGCACGATCTTCCAAACAGAATGGTGCCGTGACGCGCATCTACGCCTGGGTTGGCCCGACGATCGTCCGCATATCGTAATCGGCAACGCGCCAGATCCCGCGATCTTCGCTCCCGGACCGGAACACGGATGCGCGGCTCGACCGCGGGTCATCGTTACCTCGTGGTCTAACAATCCGAACAAGGGTGCCGATGTTCTGGAGTGGTTGGAGGCGAAGGCACCTCGGCTCGATTTCGATGTGACCTTCGTCGGCAATGCGCCGCGACCGCTCGTCAATATCCGCCGTCTTGATCCGGTTCCTTCGACGCGGCTGGCCGAGATTCTGCGCGAGCAGGATATTTTTCTGATGCCCGCGCGTAACGAATGTTGCTCGAACGCGTTGGCCGAAGCGCTGGCCTGCAGCCTGCCGGCTTTGGCGCGCAACGACGGCGGCAATCCCGAAGTCCTGGGCAGGGGCGGAGCGCTGTTCGACCGCGTCGAGGAAATTCCGGCCAGGATCGCCGAGATCGCCGCGAATTACGCTGCCTACCGTATGGCGATTCCGAAGTTCGACATCGACGCGATCGCGCGCCGCTACGAGGCCTTCGCCGACACCGTCGCCGCTGCGCCGCCGGCGGTTTCCTATTATCGACGATTCGGATCGCCAGCCGCGTGGCTTGCGCGATTCGCGCTGGCGTAGGCGCCCGCGGAAAGGAGAGCCTGGATATGCCGAAATCCGCCTTGATCATCGGCGTGGGGGGGCAGGACGGTGCCTATCTCGCTGAGTTCCTGCTCGGGAAGGATTATGTCGTGCACGGTACTTCGCGCGACAAGGACGTCGCGCGGTTCGAGAACCTCGCGCGCCTAAGCATTCGCGAGAAGGTGAAGTTGCACTCGGCGGTAACTGGTGATTTCCGCTCGATCCTCACCGTCGTGCGCAACACGGCGCCGGACGAGATCTACAATCTCGCGGGTCAAACGTCGGTGGGATTGTCGTTCGAACAACCGGTAGAAACGCTCAACAGTGTCGCAGTCGGCACGCTGAATATTCTCGAAGCGATTCGTTTTCTCGAGATTCCCACGCGCTTCTACAATGCGGCATCCGGCGAGATGTTCGGAAATACCAGTCCGGACGGCGCGAACGAAACGATGAAATTCGCGCCACGCAGCCCCTATGGCGTGGGCAAGGCCAGCGCCTTCTGGGCGACGGCGAATTATCGCGAATCCTATGCGCTTTACGCGTGCTCGGGCATTTTGTTCAATCATGAAAGCCCACTGCGCCCGTCGCGGTTCGTCACGCGCAAGGTCGTGCGCGGCGCGCTCGATATCGCGGCGGGCCGGCTTGCCAAACTGCGCCTGGGAAACCTCGCCATCGCGCGCGATTGGGGCTGGGCGCCCGAATATGTGCGCGCGATGTGGGCGATGTTGCAACAGCCGCAAGCCGACGACTACATCATCGCCACGGGCCGCAGCATGACGCTTGAAGCTTTCGTCGCACGCGCCTTTGAAGCGGTCGGTCTGAATTGGCGCGAGCATGTCGAGGTCGATCGCGCGCTTTATAGACCGGCTGATATCGTGACGAGCAGCGGCAATCCGGCGCGCGCGGCCGAACGTCTGGGTTGGCGGGCCACGATCGCCGCCGAAGCGGTCGTTGACCGACTGATCGAGGCGGAACGTAAACAGATTGCAGCCGAGGCGCGCGCTTGAGCCTTCTTCCCGAAGATTCGCTGCCGCCACCCGATTTCGCGCGGCTGAAGACGCTGCATTTGGTCGTGTGGTTCGAATACGCGTCGACGCTCGCCATATTCGACCGCGTGGGCATGCTGGATCGCGAACTCGCGATCTATCGCCGCTTGCGGCCGCATCTGCGCGCGCTGACCTTGATCACCTGGTCGCGCGGCGAGGATGCGGTCTACGCCGAGCAGCTCGGCGAAATCGGTCTTGTCCACAACAAGCACGAATGGACTTGGCTGGCGTGGATGGCGATCCTGCTGGCGACATTCGGATTGCGCTTTCCTGGTCCGCGCTTGGTCAAGACCAATCAGATGAGCGGTGCGCGCCATATTTTGCGCGTCGCGAATTTCTGGCGCACGAAGCTCGTCGCGCGCTGCGGCTATCCGTGGTCGATCTTCGCGACGCGCGAGCGCGGGCCGAACGATCCGGTAACGCGCGAGGCGATCGATACAGAACGCAACGTGTTCCGCGGTGCCGCCCATGTCGTCGGTTCGACCGAGGAGATCGCGAAGCTGGCGATCGAACGCGACGGCGTTCCGCAAGGCCAAGTCAGCGTCGTACCGAACTATGTCGATACCGATCTTTTGTCGCCGGGACCTTCCGCGCCGCGCGCAAAGAAGCGCATCGGATTTCTCGGCCGCTTCGAGAATCAAAAAAATCCGCTGGCCTTGATCGAAGCCGTTGCCGGTCTCGACGTCGAGCTCGTGATGATTGGCGAAGGCAGCCTGCGCCATGAAATGGCGGCGCTCGGTTCGCGGCTCGGCGTCGATCTCAAATTACCGGGCAATATGCCGCATCGCGATCTTCCCAAATTCTTCCGTGGGCTCGATCTTTTCGTGTTGCCGTCGCTGTTCGAAGGCCATCCGAAAGCTTTGCTGGAAGCGATGTCCTGCGGCTTGGCTGTCATCGGCGCGGACTCGCCTGGCATTCGCGAAGTTCTGCGCGATGGCGACACCGGATTGCTGACGGCGACTGACGCATCATCGATCCGGGCGGCGATCGATCGCGTGTTCGCCAATGGCGAACTTGCCGCACGGCTCGGGGGTTGCGCCCGCGATGAAATCCTGCGCACCGTCTCGCTTGACCGCACGATCGAGCGCGAGTTGCGCGTTCTCTCCTTCGCCGCGAGGCCGACATGAATCTTCGACACGCGATCGCGGCCGCGTTGCTTTGGCCGGCGCATTTTCTGCCAACCCGTGTTCTACGCGATCTGTCCGTGGGCATTGCCCACGCGATCGCGAAGCGTGACAATGCGAAGGCCGCGTTGACCGCCTTGCTCGATGCACATTCGAAGATCGAGACGATGGCGGCGACGACGGCCGTGCGCTACGGCGGCGGCGTCAATCCCAAGCATCGAATCATGGCGTATCACGAGTTTTTCACGGCGCGCGTGCGGCCGGGCGAACGCGTGCTCGACGTGGGCTCGGGCAATGGTTTCTTGGCACTGTCGATGGCGCAGGCCGGCGCCATGGTCGAGGGCGTGGAAATCGTCGCGGCGAATGTCGAAATCGCACGCACCCGGCACGCGCATTCCAATGTTGTCTATCGCATGGGGGATGTAACCAAGGATGCGCTTTCGCCGGGCTTCGATACGGTCGCGATGTCGAACGTGCTCGAACATCTGCCGGATCGGCCGGCTTTGCTTCGCCGCTTGGCGGCGCAGACCGGCGCCAAGCGATTTCTGATTCGCATTCCCTGTTTCGATCGTGATTGGCTTGTGCCGTTGCGCAAGGAGCTCGGCCTCGATTGGCGTTCGGATTCGACGCACGAGACGGAGTATACACTGGCCGAGTTCGATGCCGAACTTGCGGCGGCAAGCCTGACGCGCGCGGAAACGATACTGCGCTGGGGCGAGATCTGGGCCGTGGCGGTCGCGCGCTGACATGTCCGCGGCGCCGAAAATTTCGGTCTTGATGGCCGTCTATAACGGTGCCGAATACCTGCGCGAGGCGATCGATAGCGTGCTTGCGCAGACCTATCGCGATTTCGAGTTCGTCATCGTCGATGACGGATCGAGCGATGCCACACCCGATCTGCTCGCGACGTACAAGGACGCGAGGCTGCGCGTGCAGCGCCTGCCCGGAAATCGCGGTCTCATTGTCGCACTCAACGCCGGTCTCGCGCTATGCCGGGGTGAATACATCGCGCGTATGGATGGCGACGATTTTTCCCATCCCGAACGCTTCGCACGCCAAGTCGCCTTTCTTGACGCTAACCCGAATGTCGGTCTCATCGGAACGGCGATATGGATCATCGATGCGGCCGGACGCAAGCTCGACTACGCGCCCCAGCCGATCGGCGACGGTGCGATCCGTTTCGTCGCGATGACGCGCAATCCGTTCCATCATCCCAGCGTGATGTGGCGGGCCGCGCACTTCGCCGGGCGCGGCCTAGCATTCGACAAGCGGTACGAAGCGGTCGAGGATTTCGATCTTTGGACGCGCGCACTGCCCGACACGCGGGCGGCCAATTTGCGCGAGCCGCTGCTTTCCTATCGCGTGCACGGCGCCAACGTCTCGGTCCGTCGCGCCCAAGAGCAGCGCGCGCGCTCCCTCGAACTCTGCGCGCGCCTACAGCGCGCCGTTTTGGGAGACGTTCCGTGCGGAGATGGAAGGCTCGCCAATATCTTCGCCGCGCTCTACAACGCGCCGCTGGACGGCGGACCGGCGCCCGACGCGGGCGCCGCGATTCGCGCCCTGGCTTCGTTGCGCGACGCGGCGACGCGCGCAACCCCCGAAGCCGCGCGCGAGATCGCCGACTGGTTCGCCCATCTCGCGTTGAGTGGCGTCGCGGGGCCGGGCAAGCCCGCGCGCCTGTCGAATATCCGCGACGTCTGCACGATGGATCCGCTGGCGATCGCCCGTGCGCTGCGCGTCTCTCTCCCCCATGGATGGGTCTGGTGGCGGCGATATCTTGCCGAGGCGGCCGGACTTGCGACGCCGGCGAGGGCCGCATGAGCGCGCCGCGCGTCAGCGTGTTGATGGCGGTTTATAACGGTGCCGCCTATCTGCGTGAGTCTATCGACAGCGTTCTGGCGCAGACCTATCGTGACTTCGAGTTCGTCATCGTCGATGACGGCTCAAACGACGAAAGCGCGCGGATCGTCCGTTCCTACGCTGATCCTCGGATCAAGTTACACGTGGCGCCCCACAATTTGGGGCAGACGACGGCGTTGAATGTCGGGCTTCGGCTCTGCGTCGGCGAGTTCGTCGCACGTATGGACGGCGACGACGTTTGTCACCCAGAGCGCTTCGCCCGGCAGATCGCTGCACTCGACGCGGATCCGGCACTCGGCATTGTCGGCAGTGCGGTGACGATCGTCGATGGGCGCGGGCGCCCGCTCGACTTTTCGCCGCAACCCGAAAGCGACGCGGCGATCCGTTTCGTCAGCCTGACGCGTAATCCTTTCCATCATCCGACGGTCGTCATGCGACGGCGCACGCTGCTCGATCATGGGCTAGTGTACGACGAACGATTTCAGGCCAATCAGGATTTCGAGCTTTGGTCGCGGCTGCTGACGGCCACGCGCGCGGCCAATCTGCCGCAGGCGTTGCTACGCTATCGCGTTCACGGCTCGAATATTTCCGTCAAGCGACTGGCGGAACAGCAGCGCACGTCGATCGATTTCTGTCGGAAGCGGCAGCTGGACGAAGGCATGGCCCCGCTCGATGGGCAAACGCTTTTCGGAATTTTCGACGCATTGCACGGTTCGCGTATTGTTGGAATCGAGCGTCTCGCCGATGTGGGGCCGGCGATCGACGCGTTCTTGACGCTTGCCGAAACCCGCGCTGCGGATACCGATTCCCGCAGATGGGCGACGAGCCTGGCGATGCGTGCGCTAGTCTTGCGCCGTGTCGGGCGCGGCCGCGCAGCACTGGCGGCGCGCGCGCTTCGTTTGTCGATTCGCGCGCCAATCGACCTCGTCGTGGCGAACGCGCCGACACTTTTTTTCAGAAGCGTTCGCGCCTTCGATGCCTCGCCGGCGGAAGAACGCAGCTTGATGGTCGTCGTCGCCTCGCTTCGCGTGGGCGGCACCGAGCGCCATATTGGCGCGATCCTGCCCGAACTCGCGCGTGTGGGTTGGAAGATCGTCGTGCGGCGAACCGGCGCCGACGGCCCGATCGGCGATCGGCTGCGGGCCGGCGGCATCGAGGTGATCGACGCGGATATCTCGACCGACCGGCTGCGATGGCTGCCGCCGTTGCTGCGTGGATTGATTGCCTATCTGGTCCATGCGGTGCCGATGGCGCTGGACATCCGCCGCCGCCGCCCGGCGATCGTGCACGCATTCCTGCCGGGACCCACCGTCATCGCGGGTTTCGCTTGCGCGATCGCGCGCCATCGCCCCTTCGTCGCCAGCCGGCGCGCGTTGAACCACTATCAAGCGGCGAATCCGCGTGCGGCTTGGATTGAGCGGCACGTTCTGGCTCGGGCGGACGCGATCCTTGGCAACTCGCGCGCGGTGATGCGCGACCTCGCCGGCGAAGGCCACGATCCGTCGCGCTTCGCCTTGATCTACAACGGCGCGCCGCCGGCCGGCGAGATCGTGCCGCGCACTGCGTTCCGTGCTCGCGAAGGCTGGGCCAGCGGCGAGATCGCGATGGTGATCGTCGCCAATCTGCTGGCCTATAAGGGTCATCTCGATCTGGTCGAGGCGCTCGCCTTGCTGCCGTCCGATCTGCCGCATTGGACCCTCAACATCGTCGGGCGCGACGACGGCGAAGGCGCGGCGGTCACGGCGCGCGCGGCAGCGTTGGGCTTGCGCGAACATGTGCGCCTGTTGGGCCCGCGCGACGATGTCGGCGCGATCCTGGCGGCGAGTGACATCGCGGTGTCGGCTTCGCACGAAGAAGGCTTCTCCAACAGCGTGATCGAGGCGATGGCGGCGGGATTGCCGGTCGTCGCGACGGCGGCAGGCGGTTCGATAGATGCCGTCGTCGATGGCGTCACCGGGAGGCTCGTGCCGGTTCGCGCGCCGGAGAAACTCGCGGCGGCGCTGGCCGAATTGATCGTCGATCCAGAGAAACGTGCGCGGATTGGCGCGGCGGGCGCCGAACGGGCCCGAAGCCATTTCTCGCTCGACGCTTGTGTGCGGAACTACATGTCACTCTATGGCGGCTTGTCGCTTGCGCCCCATGCGCGACCGTCCGATCTCGTCCCAGATACGAAGTTCGAGGCCACGTCGAGATGAGTTTGAGCGCTCGCGCCGCATTCGTACTGAGCAATCCACGAGCCATCATCGCGGCGGTTGTGCGGCGGTCGGCGGGGTTCGCGACGCGCCGATACGAAGCCTTTCTCGGGTGGCTGTTGCGGCGGCCGGCCGCGCAAGGCGCGGTGTGGCATGCGCTATGCGCCGATACCGGGTGGACGCCCCAACCGAATCTGACCGTGGGGGCGGAGATTCTGCGTCGCGTGCGTGCGATCCCCGATCCGCAGGGCGCCAACCGGTACCTGCCGCATCGCTGGCGGATGATCTTCAACGAGATCCGCGCTCTGACCGCGAAGGACGTGGTTTGGGCCGCCGGTCCGGTATTTCTGAGCTTCGGTGCCGGCGACCGGCATCCGATGGGACTGCCACTCTTGGCCGTGCTGGCCGGTGCTTCCAAAGGGATCGCCTTGGAGCCAGGTGCGCTTCGCGACGAACTGACGACGGCGACGTTGCAGGAAACGTTGTGGGACGTCGTGCGCGACCCCGCCGCTTACGGGTTGACGGCGGCCGATTTGGGCCGGTTGAGAACGGCGCTCGACGCCGACGCTCTGTGGCGCGGCGATCCGCTGCCGACGGTATTGTCGAAAGGTTGCCTCGAACTCTCGCGTTCGGCCGGAGAGAAGGCGGACCTCACGCCGGGATCGATCGACATCGTCTATTCGCGCTCGGTCCTCGAACACGTGATCGAGATCGAAGCGGCGATGGGCGAACTGGTTTGCGCGTTGCGGCCGGGTGGAATCATGTTCCACGATATCGGTCTAGACGCGCACGATGCACGCGACCCGATCGGCTTCTACTACGCCGAGCGCGGCCGCGCCGCCGATGCCTATTCGGGCTTGAATTTTTGGCGGTTAGGCGATTTTGTCGCGTTGTTCGAACGGCTCGGCTGTAAGGTGGAGATCGCGAGCACTGAGACTGTGCCGCAAGGGCGGATCGATCGAACCCGGCTCATCTCGCGCTTCGCCGGATACTCTGACGAGGATCTCCAGACGATCGGTGCCAAACTGCTGGTCCGCAAGCCGCATTGAAGCTGTGCTAGTTGCGCAAGTTGGCATCAAACGTTACCAAAGGGATTGGAAATCAAGGAATCGGCAAGAATGATTTCGACGAATTTTGTCGCCTTGGCCGTATTTGGGATGTCGACTTGCCGCACGCGGCTGGGCGATCGCCCAATTCCGTTTTTCTGAAGGAATTGCGCTATGCGACGCTTTGAGCGCCGTGCGTTTTTGACGATCTTCGCCGCAGCGCCGCTGCTCGCGGCATGCGGTTTCGAGCCCCTGCATGCGCAGCGCGGCGCCGTCGCGGCCTTGCCGCCGATCCGGGTTGAGCCGATCCCAGAGCGTCAAGGCCAGATCTTGCGTAACTATCTGCTCGATCGCTTGGCGCCGCGCGGTGAGGCAGGCGCGCAAGGTTACGCGCTGTCGATCAAGTTGTTCGAGCCACGTCAGGTTTTAGCGTTGCGCCGCGACGACGTGATCAGTCGAATGAGCTACAGCGCCATCGCTTCCTACGACCTGATCGACGCGGCCGGCAAGCGCGTTACAGCCGGCAGTTCCAGCTTCTCGACCGACTACGAGATTACGAATTCCGAGTATGCGACGCTGACGGCGCTGCAGAACGCGCGCGAGCGTGTGTTGGAACTCGTCGCGGACGACATCCGCAATCAGATCGCCGTCCAATTGCGCGCGCAGGACCGGCCACAGCGATAGTGCCGCCGGGTCAGAGCCCGCGCAGTGCGAGCTCGCCCAGATTGCGAAACCCGAAGCGGAACAGGATCGCCGTATCGGGCGGAATTTCGGCGCGGCCGATATTCCGGCGCTGCAGATCCACCCCCCACA
>VFQP010001516.1_pt1 | contig 30833 bp, 21 predicted proteins | sample 3512351 | NCBI WGS metagenome assembly VFQP01 (sample SAMN10412372, study PRJNA504923) | tailings metagenome | isolation source: Relicate 1 Philex TSF1 revegetated site | place: Philippines: Tuba, Benguet | collected 2017-08-29
GATGTCGGGATAGGAACGGATGGGGTATTGCGCGGGTGTACGTTCCCGAAGTTGTTGCAGGGTGATGCGCGATTGCGGGCCATAGACCAGGCCGGCGAGCCAGGCGGGTTTCTGGTTGACGAGCGCGAAGAAGTCTTCGATTTGTTTGGCGTCGAAGCCTTGCGGGGCGACCCAGAGAGTGGCCTTTGGGTGGTGCTTGCGGAGGTTGGCGGCCTGCTTTTCGAGGAAGGCCATGAGGGGCTTGGCGGGAGTGTGGCCCGGGTCGCCGGCGGGGACGAGGATGGCGTCGATGCGGGGAAGTTTGCGGAAGACTTCGCCCCATTCCTTGAGAGCGAAGTCGATATCGGATTGGCGACTGTAGTCGGGATCGAGGGCGGGATACCAGATCCAGACATCCATGTCGAGCTCGTCGAGAACGCGTGACATGCCGATCATCATTTCCATTTGCGGGATGGGGAAGTGGGGACTGTCGGGGTCGTCGTCGGAGCGGGGTGGGATGAGTTCGACGGTGTTGGTGCCGAAGACGGCGAGGTCTTGGATGTAGTGGCGCCATTGGTCGAGGTCCCAGGCGTCGTAAGAGTTGGTCTTGGGCCGGTAGCCGAGTTGGTGGCCGCGTAGTGTGATTTCGGGTTTTTCGTCGAAGCGGAGGTTGGCAGGGATGCGAACTTGTTGGCGGCGCATTTCGAGCTGGCGGAGAAATTTGCCGATGCCGAAGAGGAGGCCGCGGTCATTGGAGCCGGTGATGGTGGCGCCGTTGGAGGTGGTTTCAAGGCGGAAGGATTCCGCGGGGCCGTTGGACTTGGCGAGAGTGATGTTGGGGCCGCTCGCGCTGATGGTGGCAATGGGCAGGCGCAGGCCGGTGCGAGTTTCAACTTCTTCTTGGAGTAAGCGGGCGTAGCGGGGGCCGCGGGGGCCTAAGTTGGCGGGGGCGACGATGGTGGATTGGGAGAGGTCCAGGTATTGCGCGTACGCGGACAGGGCGCAAAAGACGAGCAAGCAACGCATGATTCAGGATAATCTGACAACTTGTCACAGTTGCGTTTTTCCCAGGAGACCGTTTCTCCCAATTACAAATGGGCCGTGGTGGGGATGCTTTGGTTCGTCTGCTTCTTCAACTATGCAGACCGGCAGGCGATCTACTCCGTGTTCCCGTTGCTCAAGCAAGAATTGGGGCTGAGCGATATCGAGCTGGGCATCGTGGGAGCCGCGTTTATGTGGGTGTATGCCTTGAGCGCGCCTCTAGCCGGGTGGGTGGGGGATCGCTTGCCGCGGAAGACATTGATCCTGGGTGGATTGATTTTTTGGTCGCTGGTGACGATTGCCACAGCGTTGTCCACGAAGTATTGGCATCTGGTTTTGTTTCGCGGGCTGGAGGGCTTTGGGGAGGCGTTTTACTTTCCGGCGTCGATGTCGTTGGTGAGCGATTATCACGGGCAGGACACGCGGTCCAAGGCGATGTCGATGCACCAATCGAGCGTTTACGCAGGAACGATCGCGGGTGGCGTGGCTTCCGGATTCCTGGGGCAGCACTATGGATGGAGGTCGAGTTTTTATTTGTTCGGGATCTTGGGTTGTGTGTTGGGCGTGGCGTTGTGGGCGATGTTGAAAGAGCCGCCGCGCGGGGAGCAAGAAGCGAAGGTGAATTTGCTGGAAGCGGCGCGCGACGTTTACAAGATGCCGATGGCGGTGATCTTGACGGCGGTTTTTGTGGGCGCGAATTTCGTGGCGATGATCTTTTTGACTTGGATGCCCTCGTTTCTGTTCCGCAAGTTCCAGATGAGCTTGTCGATGGCTGGGTTGAGCGGGACGGCTTACTTGCAGATCGCGTCGGTGATTGGAGTGTTGATCGGCGGGTGGCTGGCGGACCGGATGGCGTTGCGATATGCGGGTGGACGGATGCGGACGCAGTCTTTGGGCTTGATCCTGGGGGTACCGTTTATCTTTTTGACGGGTTGGACGATGTCGGTGCCGGTGTTGATTTTGGCGATGTGCGGGTTTGGATTCTTCAAGGGAATGTACGACGCGAACATCTGGGCGTCCTTGCATGACGTGGTGCCGGCGGCGCGGCGGGCGTCGGCGGTTGGTTTTATGAACGCGATCGGATGGCTGGGCGGGGGCGTGGCGCCCGTGGCGATTGCCGCGGCGAGCGAGCGTTATGGGATGGGGGCGTGCTTGAGCGCGACGTCGCTGGTGTATCTGGCGTTTGGGTTGTTGCTGGCTTGGGGGATCAGGCGCTTTCTTCCAAAGCCTTCAACGCAGGCACCGGCATATCCGGCCTAAGCGGCGGCTTGCGCTTGCCCCATTCGTGGGCGGATTCGTAGGCCTGGCTGAGAGCCAGGACGCGGCCTTCGGTGAAGCGCGGACCGGCGATCATGAGGCCGACCGGGAGGCCGGCGTCGGTGAAGCCGCAGGGGATGCTGACGGTAGGGATGCCGAAGGCGTTGAAGTCGCCCGTGTTTTCGAGTTCGGGGTTGCGGGCTTTGGTTTCTTCGCTGCGCTTGATGGTGATGTCGATGCCACGGGGGGTACGGCGGCGCGTGGGGAGAACGACGAGGTCGACGTTTTGTTCGGCGAAGGTCGAGTCGATGGTGCGGCGCAGGAGTTCGGTCTTCCACATCGCTTGGATGTAGGTGTGGGCCTTGGCGTCCTTGCCGCTTTCGAGGGAGCGCCGGGTGGGGATTTGGTAGCGGCTGGACCCTTGTTGCAAGTAGAATTCTTCGTGGTAGGCGAAGACTTCGGCGCCACCGCCGTAAAGGCCGCGGGTGCTGGGGAGTTGGACTTCTTTGACGTTGGCGGTGTTCTTCGAAAGCCAGGCGATGGCGGCTTCGACGGCCTTTGCGACGTCGGCGTCCAAGTGGTCAAAATATGGTGCGCGAGCGACGCCGATGCGGAGAGTTTTGGTGTTTTGCTTTAGGAGCGCCAGGTAGTCTTCCTTGGCGTGCTCGACGCTGGTGATGTCGAGGTTGTCGTAGCCGGTTATGGCGTTGAGCATGAGGGCGGCGTCGGCGACGGTGCGAGTCATGGGGCCGCAGTGGTCGCGGGAAAGGACCAAGGGGACGATGCCGCGAATGGAGACGAGGCCGTAGGTTGGTTTCAAGCCAACGATGGAGCAATAGCTGGCCGGGGTGCGGATGCTGCCGCCAGTGTCGGTGCCGAGCGCGCCGTAGCAGAGATCGGCGGAGACCGCCGCCGCGCTGCCACCGCTGGAGCCGCCGGGGTGGCGGGTGAGGTCCCAGGGATTGCGGACGGGGCCGAAGTAGCTGGTGACGCTAGTGCCACCGAAGGCGAATTCGTGGAGGTTGAGTTTGCCGACGAAGACCGCGCCGGCGTCGGTAAGCTTCTTAACGACGGTGGCGTCTTCCTTGGGGATACGGTCGTCGAAGACAGCGCTGGCGGCAGTTGTGCGGATACCAGCGGTGTCGATGTTGTCCTTCAAGGCGAGGGGGATGCCATGCAGGGGGCCGCGGCGCTTGCCGGCGCGGAGTTCCGCGTCCATGGCCTTGGCGCGTTCGATGGCCTGGGACTTCATCACGGTGATGAAGGCGTTGAGCTTGGGGTTATAGGTTTCGATGCGCGCGAGGCAAGCTTCGGTGAGTTCGAGGCTAGTGATTTTCTTTGCAGCGATGAGCTCGGCGGCTTGGGCCAGACTGAGAGCCGCCAGGTCCTCCTTGGCTGGTTGCGCTTGCAGGCTGGCGCCAATCAAAACGGAGAACTCTCTACGAGTCATGACTCACCTCTTCGCTAATTGACGGGCGAGACGCCGGTCGGAATCCGTCAATGGTAGCAGTTCGATGCGGCGGAAGAAAATTTCAGCGCCTTCGCTTTGGACGGTGATGCGGCCTTGGGTCTGGGAGAGCTCGAAGGCGGAGGAGACGACCTTGCCGTTGATGAGGTTGACCATGATGTCATCGCAGGCGATGACTTCCTGGCGGTTCCATTGGCCCATTTTTTTTTCGAGGTCTTGGGGTCCGCGGATGTTCACTTCGTCTTTCCATTGGTTCCAGCGGCCGTACCAATCGATGCGGCCGCGGTCGCGGGTCATGACGGTGGTGCTGGCGGGGTCGTAGTACATCTCTTTGTTGTCGAGACGGCAGAAGCAGGAGGCGGTCATTGGCGTCTTGGCGGTGACGACGAGGATGTCGCCGCTGCCGCCTTCGATGATTTGCGATTCATAGCTTTCGGGCCAAGTGTTGTTGTAGCCGTTGTCGGGGCCGGTGGCGTGGATCAGGATGCCGCTGTCGCGGGCCTTCTTTTCGCGGTCGCCCCAGGTCTTGCCGCTCCAGCGCCATTCGGTGACGAGTCGGTAATCGCGGTAGTTTGCCTTGGTGGTGAGGCCACCCCAGTCTTCGCCGCTGATGCGCAGGGTGCCATTTTCGACTTTGAAGATCTGCTTCGGGTCTTCAGTCTTCGTAGATCGCAGCCAGAGGCTCCAGCCTTCGGTGTTGCGGCCGTTGAAGAGGGAGATGGGCTGTTTCGGAGTGGTGGCCTCGACGTCAGCGGGCTTGTTTCCGTAGTCCCAAGGGGCGGTGAACTTGGCGGTCTTGGGGCGGGTGGGTAGATCGATGGGCTTGAGTTGGGCGAGGAGTTGCGAGGCCTTGCGGACGAGCCGCGGGCCGGCGTCGGGGACCAAGTTTGTGTAGCTAGTGAGGCGCTGTTCGTAGCCGCCACCGTTCTCGGCGAAGGCGTCGCGGGTGGGGATGTAGCCGACGCAGCCATTAGCAAGTGAGACAGGGCTGGTGTATTTGAAGTTGCTGGCCTTGCGGATGTCAAGCCCGAGTTGGGTGAAGATTTCGCCGGGGGCGGCGAGGTAGGCTTGGGGGCCGATGGCGATGGCTTGGAGTTCCAAATCGACGCTGCGTTGCTTGGCGAGTTGGGCATCGAGGAGAACGATTTCCTTGGCAAAGGTCCAGGCTTCGGTGGGGCGATCGCCCGCGGGTTGGGCGACAGTAGCTTTGGCTTGGGCGAGGCGCTCGGGGCTGGGCATGCGTCGGCCTTCGACGTATTTCACGCTAGCGATTTGGATCGGCAACGGAGCGGAGGGTTGCATGGAGAGCAAGACCTTGACGGCTTCCGCGCCGACGCGGCCACCGATGAGCTTGGCGTATTCCTCGCCGCGCGGGGCGTCGGTCTCGTCGAAGTTGTTTACCTGAGTGACGTCGCCACCGAAGCCGCCGAGGAAGACGACGACAACGCCCTGGCCGAAGTGGCGGCGAATGGCGCGCTCCATGTAATAGATCCAATTCGCGGAGATGCCGCCGGGATTCGTGGTGGCGTGGCAGGCGTAGTTGACGATGCAGCCGGTGAGTTGTTTGTTGTCATCGAAGACGCCGAGAACAGAGACCGTAGGATCGATGGGGCCGGCGGCTTCGATCATTTCCGGATTGCCGGGGCGGGGATGAGTAAAGGTGAGGCCGTTCTTCATGCGGATGCGGCGGTTGAAGATGGCCGCGCCTTCCGAGCCGGTGCCGTAACCCCAGAGACTGCGTTGCGCGTTCTTGCGCGCTTGCTGGGCGGCTTCGACGAGGCGGTCCTCGATGAGTTGCAGGTAAGCGGGATCGGCGGCGGAGCTGATCTTGTAGGCCATGTGTTGCACGTCGGGCGTGGCGTGATCGAATTCGCCGGGCTGCACCATGCCGACGGGGCCGGAAGAATGCGAGTGAGAGGCTCCGATCAGGATGGACGTGGATCCGACGCGCTGGCGGACCTTGTCAACGACATGGCGCGGGATCATCAGCGCGTCGATGCCGATGAGCCACGCGGCTTGGCCTTCGTTTTCAAAATAGGCGGCGCGGACCTTGCAGGGATCGTGGAGAGTCTTGTGGAACTGCTTGAAATAGTTACCCGGGATTTCGCTTCCTATGGCGGGCGTGATGTCGGTTTCGGCGAAGCCGGCTCGGGCGGATTCACTGGATTGCGCGAAGGCGGCGGAACTCAGGGATAGAAAGACTCTACGATCCATATCTTGTCCATTATGGAGCGAAGTCTAGGACGGGATGAGTGCGCGGTGTTCCGCCAGTTCCTTGGGTGGGTTCTTGGAAGCGGCGAGGTTTGTGAACTCGAAGGGGTCCTTACGATGATCGTAGAATTCTTCGGCGACTTCGCCTTCTTTCGGCTTCCAGCGGATATAGCGGAAGTGTTCGGTGCGCAGGGCGCGACCGTCGAATCTGGCGTTGTAGATTTGGGTGCGAGCGGCGGTTCTGACGCGGGCCTTGGGGTTCTGGAGAACGGATGAGAAGTCGCGGCCATCGAGATAGTCCGGCGCGCGCAGACCGCATTGGGCGGCGATGGTTGGGTAGACGTCGAGCGATTCCGTCAGGCTGTAGGTGACTTTTCCTCGGGCCTTCATGCCGGGGGCGGAGACGATGAGAGGGACCTTGGCGGATTCTTCCATGAGGCTTTGTTTCTGCCAGTGGGTGTGTTCGCCGAGGCCCCAGCCGTGGTCGCTCATGAAAGTGACGACAGTGTTGTCACGGAGCTTCAAGGCGTCCAGCGTTTCGAGCACGCGACCTAATTGTTCGTCCATGAAGGACGTGGCGGCGTAGTAGGCACGCAGGGCGAGGCGGCGCTGCTCGTCGTTCATCTTCATGTGGTCCCAGTTCACGGCGTTGTAGCGGCCGTAGGAAGGGATGTCATCAAGGTCGTTGGGCGGGTTCTCGAAGTTCTTGATGACATCGAGGGGATACATGTCGAAGAAACGGCCCGGGGCGACAAAGGGGACGTGGGGCCGGACGAAGCCGAGGCCAAGGAAGAAGGGCGAGTTGCGGTGCTTTTCCAGATGGGCGATGGCGCGGTTAGCGGCGTCATAGTCGGCCTGTTCCTTGGGGTCGGGAGTGACGACGAAGTTCATCGAAACGCCGGCTCCTTCGATGTGCGGGGTGAGCGCGGTGAGCTTACCTTGGCTATTGTGTTCCTTGCCTTGGGGGCTGCCGTTGTGATTCCAGCTGGCTTCGTCCTGCCAGCGCGGCGTGCCCACTGTGCCGGGCACGCCCATGTGGTACATCTTGCCTTCGCGGATGCTGGTGTAGCCGTTGTTCTTGAATAGCTGCGGGAGTGTGATGGTGTCCGGGATGGCGTCGCGGAAGTCCGGACCGTTGGTGAGCACTTTGGTGACGTCGGGCAGGCGGCCAGTCAGAAGGCTTGCACGCGCAGGGGCGCAGAGAGGGTACTGGCAATAGGCGCGCTGGAAGAGCAGGCCTTGGGCTGCGAGCTTGTCGATGTTAGGCGTCTTTACGACCTTGTTGCCGTAGCAGGCGAGGCCGCGGCTGCTGAGATCGTCGGCCATGATAAAGAGGATGTTTTTGGGTTTGGATTGCGCATGCAGTAGAGGCGTGGCGCAGGCGGTTAGGAAGGTGCGTCGGTTCATGCCTTGGCTCCCTTCCATCCCTCGTTCATCGTGACGCGCATGCCTTCAAGGATGGTGGTGAATTTGGGGTTGGCTGCCTGGTTGGTGAACTCGCGCGGGTCTTTGCGTTTGTCGTAGAGTTCTTCCTCGACGCGGCCTTCCTTGGAGCGAAATTCGATGTAGCGCCAGCGCTCCGTGCGGAGGCCGCGACCGATGGTGCCGCCGGTCTCGCGGAACTCCGTAAAGGCGGCTTTCTTCCAAGTACGGCCGGGTCGTTTCAGGAGCGGCGTGAAGCTCTGGCCTTCGAGTTGGCTGGGTATGGGAAGCCCGGCTAGATCCGCGAGAGTGGGATAAATATCGACATTTTCGACGAGGCCCTTGGAAACTTTGCCACGAGTGCGATTGCGCGGGTCGACTACGATCAAGGGTACGCGCGCGGATTCTTCCATCAGGCTGCGCTTTTGCCAGCGCGTGTGTTCGCCCAAGTGCCAGCCGTGGTCACTGGTGAAGACGATGATGGTGTTGTCACGGAGTCGCAGACGATCGAGAGCGTCGACGACGCGGCCGCATTGTTCGTCCATGAAGCTGGTGCTGGCGTAGTAACCGCGCAGTGCTTCGCGCTGTTTCTCTTCCGTCATGTCCATGTGGTTCCAGAGATCGGGACGAATGGCGCGGAAGAGCGGCGAAAGGTCGTTTTCGTCGCCGGGCGGGTTCTGGATCGGCGTGCATTTCTCCAAGGGGTACATGTCGAAGAACTTTGCGGGAGCAACCAGCGGGACGTGGGGCCGAACGAAGCCCAGGCCGAGGAAAAAGGGCTCGCCGCGTTTTTGTTCGAGGATGGCGATGGCGCGCGAGGCGGCGTCTTCGTCGGCCTGGCCTTTCGCTTCATTGACGATCATCCAATCAACGGCCGCGCCGCGGTTGGACTTCGGCGTAAGTTGGTGGAGCGTGCCATTGCTCTTGTCTTCGAGGCCTTGCGGGCTGCCGTTGTGATGCCAGCTCTTTTCGTCCTGGAATCGAGGCGTGCCGACTTCCATGGGGACATTCATATGGAACATCTTGCCTTCGCGGGCGCTGTACCAGCCGTTGTTTTTGAAGTATTCCGGCATGGTGACGGCGTCGGGATGGAATTGGCGGAAGTCGATGTTGTTGTCGTGGACTTGGGTCCATTCCGGGCGCATTCCGGTGAGCATGCTGGCGCGGCTGGGGCCGCAAAGGGGGACCTGGCAGTAGGCACGTTCAAAGCGGACGCCGCGCTGGGCGAGCTTGTCGATGTTGGGTGTCTTGACGAGCGGATGGCCGTAGCAGCCGAGGGCTGTATTCAAATCGTCGGAGACGATGAAAAGAATATTGGGTTTGGGGCCTTGAGCCGCGGAGGCGGCAGAGGCGCTAAGCGCTCCGGCGAGGGAGCCTAAGAATCCACGGCGTGTCATGCAGTTTTCCTTTCCCGCATCCATATCATGGCGAAGACTATGCAGACGAGCAAGGGCAGGACGCTGACGGTGCGGAGGGCAGCGGCCGGGCCGGCTTGGTCGTAGAGTTTGCCGACGAGGGGCACGGCGAAGGAATCGCTCAACATGCCAATGCCGCCCATTAAGGCGAGCAAAAAGCCGCCTCCGCGCGGGAAGCGTTCGGCGGTGATGCCGAGCATGGTGGGCCACAAGAAAGTGACGCCGGCGGCGAAGACGGCCGAGGCGGCCAGAGTTACCGCGGCTCCTTCTGTGGAACTGAGCGCGTAGAGGCCGACAGCGGCGAGTGCCGTGGACCCCATCATCAAGGTGACGCTATCGATACGCGCGAAGACCCATTCGCTGGCGGCGCGGCCAATGGCCATGATGCCGCTAACCCAGACGAGGAGGGCGATGCCGGGAAGCCCCGTGGTTTTCGAGAGAATCGACGGAATCCATTGGTTGGGAGCGAGTTCCGTGGCGGCGGTGAGCACCATGCAGCCGAAGAAGACGAGGAACATGGGGCGCAGGGCTTCCTGGTAGATCTCGCTGGGTTTCAAGCCTTGTTCGACGGCTTCCGTGCGGGGGAAGGGAAGGCGGAAGAGCATGAGCGCGTAGATCACGGTGGGGATGAGGATGATCGAGGTCTTCAGACGCCAATCGGCTCCAACTCCCGTAAGAGCCCAGGCGATCAATCCGCCGATCACGATGCCGCCAGGGAACCAGAGGTGGAGGAGGTTGAGCTTCTCGACTTTCTTTTCGGGGTAGAGCGTGGCGGCGAGCGGATTGATGGCGGCCTCAACGAAGCCATTGGCGACACCGATGGCAAGAGTTGCCGAGTAGAGACTCCAGAAGCCTTGGGAGGCCATTGTGCCGACGACGCCAGTGACGTGCATGGTGCAAGCAGCGATGAGAAGCGGCTTCATGCCGATGCGGTCACAGAGCGGGCCGCCGAAAATCATCGCGAGTGTAAAGCCCCAGAAGGCCGTCGAGGCGGTCCAGCCGATTTCCGCCTTACTGAGGGCGAATTCGGCGGCTTGGGCGTCGAAGACATCGGCGCGGATGGCGAAGCAGAGAGCGGTAGCGATGAGGGAGATACAACTGCCGATGAAGAGTTGCGAGCGCTGTTGCTCGGATATCAATGGGGCCGGATTCATGTCCGACCAGTTGTATCACTGAAAGAGAGGGCAAAACTGGTTTAGGCGAAGACGTTCAGGCCAGCGCTTTCCAAGCTCTTGGTTTGTTGGTAGGAAAAGTCGAAGGCGGCGATGCTGGAGGATGCCCTGGGCTGGAGCTTGGTGCCTTTTTCCATATCGTTTCCGCCGCCTCGCAGGAAGTTGCCAATTTTCTTCAGGAGACGCATGATGTCCGACATTTCTTTCTTGTCGAGGCTGCCGTCGATTTCGAAGTTGATCTGCATCGAGGCGGACTTTTCAGAAGTAATTACACTGCTTTCCCCGTTAGTAGCGGCAGCCGTCGTATTGCTCTTGGAGGCAGAGAAGGAGAGCGAAACGGTATCGCCGTCTTTTGTTTTGAGGGTGAGTTCGCCGGAGTTGGAGAAGGAAGTGCCGCGGGCGACGCCGCGCACGGGAGATACCGGGGGCGGCGAATAGACGGGAGACGAAGGACCGACGACTGCGAGTGCGGACATTGAAGCCACTCCTTTCACTAAGGAGCATATCGGCCGCTAAAGCACTTTGTAGACTGGCAATTTTTCCCTGCCCAGCGGCAAGTGGCGGATGGGACTGGCGGAGAACTCGATGCCAGAGCCGGCCACGAGGTCGCGCAGTACGCGGGAGGCTTCAACCGGGGCCTTCGCGCCTTGCAACATTTCCTTGGTAATCTCCACGGCACGGCCGCCGGAGGGGACGCCCGCGGAGAGTTGGCACTCGCCGGTGTGGAGAGCGGCGTGGGTTTCCACTTCCAGGCCGCCGCATTGTTCGATGAGATGTTGGGCGCAACGGATGGCGCGCGCCGGGCCGTCGAAAGTGAAGAGGTGCAACGCGCCGGGAACGGGCACGCCGCGCTGCCATTGGATCTCGCGTTCGAGCACCGCCGCCAGCCGTGGGTGTTTGCCACTGAAGCTTAAGGCGAGGACGGTGGCAAGAGTAGTGGGTGGGGGTTCGGCTTGGCGCAAGGCGAGCAGGAAAGAAGCGATTGGCTGCAGCAAGTCCTCCTGGTTGCCGACGAAGGGCAAGTGGTCGGCGCCGGGGACTTCTTCGTAGTGGGCGTTGGGAATCAGACTGGCCATGTAGCGGCCTTCTTCGGCGAGTAGCGTTTGATCGTCCTTGCGGTGTAAAACGAGCGTAGGTACGCGGACAGTGGGAAGAATGGCACGCACGTCAATGGAAGCGTTCATGCGCGTCAGGGCTTCCGCGCCGCCGGGGCTCACGCCCATGCGGAGGTACGTGGCCCACCATTGGCGGAAGTCGGGATCGTGGGCGAGGGAGGGCGCACGCTCCTCGATGCCGATCGGCCCGCCCCAGGATTCGCGGATCTGTTGGAGATAAGCTTCGCGTTCCGCGGCCGTCGGACCCCAAGGGTAATCGACATCGCGCAAGCGGCGCGCGTAGGAACCGATCATGGCAAGCCCCAGCGTTTTCTCCGGATAGGTGGCCGCGAAGAGGGCCGACATCGGCCCGCCTTCGCTGACGCCAAGAATCGCGGCGCGCTTGCTGCCTACGGCCTCCATGACGGCGCGGACATCGTCCATGCGTTGCTCGAGCGTGGGCAAGAGGCGCGGGGGAACGCGGTCCGAAAGGCCGGTGCCGCGTTTGTCGAAGAGGATGAGCCGGGAGAAGCCAGCGAGACGTTGGAGGAATTGATGGAAATGTTTCTCGCGCCAAAAGTATTCGAGATGGCTGACCCAGCCCATGACGAAGACCAGGTCGATGGGGCCGTCGCCGAGGACCTGGTAGGCGATGTTGTAATCGCCGCTTTGGGCATATTGAGTAGGCGGCCCGTTGAAAGTCTCCGGCTCTGGTGGCGCGGTGACGTTTTCGCGCTTCGCAGTGTGGACTTCGGGCAGGAAACGATAGCCGCGGCGCGGGCGCGTCTCAATCAGCTTGGGACTTTTCGGACTATCGCCGAGCGCTTTGCGCAGTTCGGCGATTTGCACTGAGAGCGCGTGATCGTCGACAAAGACGTCAGGCCAGAGGACTTGATAAATGCTTTCGCGACTCAAGATCTTGCCGGAATTGGAGGCTAGCAGATGCAGAAGATCGAAAGTCTTGGGAGGAAGGAGGATTTCCTGCGAGGCCAAGAAGAGGCGGCGTTCGACAGTGTCCAACTGGAAGCCGGCGAATGAGAGCACCACGTCATGGAGATGGTAACAGGGCTCAGGCAAAAAATTGGCCGCGGGCGCACCCTCCAGGATGGAGCCCGCGGCTTTTTTTGCAGACACCATTACTGGATGTGAAGCGTGACTGTGTTGGCGACCTTGCCGTCCACGGTGAGGACGATGGAGACGTCACCACGGCCACGAAGTGAGGAGTTGAGTTCGACGTTGACCTGGTCGAGACCCGGAGCGCCTTGGGCGCCCGCGAAGAGGATCGGAAGATTGACGCCGCCCGCGGTGACCTTCACGCCTTCCAGCGAGGTGCGGCCGCGAATGCCGGTACCGTAGAGCGAAATGTAGACTGGCGTGCCGACATCGATGGGAACAGCGGTGCAGAGGTTGGCCGAGCAACGGAAGAGTTCGACGGGGACTTGGTTGCCATTGGCATCGAGACGAAGGGCGGTGGCCGCCGCCACGCCTTGGCCCGTACCGTTGATCGAGAAGAGGCCAGGGGCGGCGGGGGCGATATTTATCGTACCCGTCGCTACGGCCCCCGAGGCCGCGTACAGGGTGGCCGTGGCATTGCCGGAGGCTAGGCCCTCGGGGGCTTCAAAGTTAACCTGGTTTGGCGAGACGAAGAAGAGTCGCGCGAGCTTGAGAGCTCCCGTCGAATCGCGCAGAGCCAGGGTGGAGCCATTGAGAGCAAACGCAAGAGCTGCTGAGGTTGCGCTTTCGACTTTACCCGCGAGCTTTTCTCCGAAGCTCGCGACGGCGCTTAAGGGCGCGGCCTCGTTGCTGGCGTAGCTGGCGGAGTTGGTGAGGCGTAGTTGCGTGGTGGCGTCCGGCTGGATTACTTGCGAGGCCGCATCGATGGATTGAATGAACCGGATCAACTGACGGCGTTTATTCGCGTCCGTGAGAGTATCCACCCCGCCGGTGGCGGAAGAGCGATGAGCGACGTTGTTCATCACTACGTCCAGGGACTCCGCGACGCCGTTATGGAAGTAGGCCTTGGGGAAGGCGTGGAGGCCGAGCAGACTGGGCGGGCTGAAGCCCGCGGCGCCGAGAGGCGCGGCCGCGTTCTGGCGGACTTCATTGACGAATGTGGCGTCGAAGGTACCCGCGGGACGGAGCTCCGTGAAGATTTGACCGGATTGGATCAGGCTCGCGTCCGGCGCGGGCGTGTAGCGGACTTTTGCCGTGGACCATTGCGCGCCGCCATGGCAATTCTGGCATTTGGCCTCGATGAAGTGCTGGCGCCCGGCGAGGACGTCGGGTTCTGTTTTGGCGACGGGCGAAATAGGTGTGCGGATGCCTTTGGCGATGTAAGTCTTCATGGCGTCCCAAGCGTTGACGCCGCGCACCTTGAGTTGGCGGCGATTGCCAGAAGCGGGGTTGAAGGCGTTGAGCGCGGGATCCTGGGTGGCGCCATCAGCGAGCACGAGAAGCCCTTGGCCGCCGGAGGTGCCGCGGATGTTGTTCTCGAAGTCTTCTTCCTCATCGAAGATGGCCGACCAGTTCAGGGCGCGGATGGAGTTGAGGTCGCCGTTGGCGAAATCGACGTGCTGCGGAATCGTGCGGCGTGGGCCGGCACCGAAGATCCAGACGACGTTGTCGCTCAGGCCGAAGGGGTGGCAAGAAGAGCAAGAGCCCCAGCCGCCGGCGGAGAGGCGGCCGGTGATCGGCGGTTGCCCGGCGACGGCGGGATCGAATTCGCCGACGGAGGAATGGTAAAGCTCTTTACCGATGTGAATGACCTCTTCGACCGTGCCGCTTTGGGGCAGATTCGCGGAGCGAACAGTATCGACGGCGCGCTCCGTGGGACCGCTCAAATCGACGACCGTTACGTCGCGCGAGATTTGATTCATGACGTAAGCCGTGCGGTCATTGGAGGTGATCACGATGCCTCGCGGGTTCTTGCCGGTGGGGACTTGGAGGACGCGTGTAGGGTTGGCTGGATCGTTCTGTACGGTGGTTTCTCCCGTGAGCGGGTTGAACTTCACTTTGACGAGGATGTTGGAGGCAGCGCTGACGACGTAGCCTTCGTCGGCGTTGCGTTTCAGGGCCATGGCCCAAGGCACGGTGGCGAATCGGCGAGGGGCGGGAGCGTCCGCGATGGCGCGGTGGATGTTAATGGTCTTGTTGGCATCGCGGGAATTGGCGATGTCGATGACGTGGAGCAGGCTTTGCGTGTTGACGTCGAAGCGCACTGGACCGTTGGGGGAGGCGCCGGTGTTAGGCACGAAAGCGAAGCGACCGCGCAGGGCGATGTTGTTCAGTTGGTTGGGATAGGCACCGGTGACGAAGTTCAAGTCCGCCGCGGTGACGGTGGCGGGAGGGGCAATGCGCCGCAGGGCGTCGCCGGCGGCCTTGAAGCCGGTATCGGCCATGGGGTTCAAGGTGATCTCGCCCGCCACTGCATCGGTGCCGGCGTTGATGATGGTGACCTTGCCGACTTTGGCATCGTCGAAGCCGTCGACCTTGCCCGGGATCGGGAGCGAGAGGAACTGCGTTATGTAGACGGACTCCTGGTTGTCCTCATAGCCGGGGGTGTTGGAGATGGCGATGCCGCGCGGCTCAAAGCCGACATCGGCGATCGTTTTGGTGACGGTGTTGGTGGCAGTGTCGATCACCGAGACGGAATTGGAGCGCGAGTTGGTGACATAGAGCTTACGGCCGCGTGGCGTGAGCGCCAAGCCATAGGGTTCCGTGCCGACGCGAATGTTGGCAATGAGATTGCCATAGCTATTGGCCGCGCGATTTACGGCGAGTACGCTAACCGTGCCGCTTACGGTGTTCGCGACGTAGACGCGCGTGCCGTCGGGAGAGACTGCTACGCCGTTGGGTTCTTCGCCGGTAGCGATTTCGACGAGGCGCGTGGGCGTGGCAGGGCGCAAGTCGAAAAGAGTGACGCTGTTGTTGTCGGGGTTGGCCACGGCGAGGAGGGAATCGTCCGCGCTGAGGGCCAGGGGTTGGGAATTGGTGGGGGATTGGAAGCGGGCCGTTTCTTGAGCGCCAACTTCGGTACTGCGCATACCAGCCAGAAAGAAACCCGCTACCGCGGGGAGTACTAGCCAGGCTGTTATTTTCGAGAATCTCTTCTCCGTCATATAAAACCTCACAGGTTCTACATTGCGGCAGGGGCGGTCAATAAGCCCTCTGCGGCGTGTCAGAAAAAAGTCAGCAAAAGGTCAGCTAGCGGGGCGCGATTATTGGCGCTGCATTTCGAGGGTGAGGATCTTACCGGCGGTCACGGCAGGTTTCGCCGGGCGCTTCTCGATGGTCTTGGTCTTTGGCGTAGCTTTCGGCGCGGGCGCGGGCGGGGCGTCGCTATCGCTAGGGCGCTTCTTCAATTGGCCTTCGGGTTCGGGAGAGAGACGGAAGTTGGGGTCGGCTTGAGCCGATGGCTTTTCGACAACGGTCTCCACGTTCGGCGAGACGTAACCGGCGCGAACTTTTTTCGGCGACGGCTGTACGCCACAACGGAAACTGAGTTCCTCAGCGCCAGCGCCCATAACGACAATCTTGCCGGGATCGTCGACATCGAAGAGCCTGGTCTCCGTCTCACCCACGAGCGTGAAGCGCGCCTTGCCTCGGCCCAGGCATTCGATGCGGGTGAGCGTACCAATAAAGTAGGCGTTCACTTGTTCGCCGTCCCACCATTGCTCCACCTTTTCGTCGTCCGCTAGGGGTTTCATGCCAGCGCGGGCCTTGGCCTCGGCGGCACGCACGCGGGCCAGGGACTCTTGGCGCACGCGTTCAATGTCGCGCAGGCGAGCGGCTTCCGCTTCGCGCCGGGCTTGGGCTTCGGCTTCCAAGCGCTGATCCACGCTACGCAGGCGGGATTGCGCCATCCGTTCGCGGGCCGCTGGATCGTGGGTGGCGCGTTCGGCGTTGGCCCAGGCCTTGGCGGCGTCGGCGAATTGGGCAGCGGCTTCGGCGGCGGTGGCGAGCTTGGCTTGATAAGCGGGGTCGCGTTGGGCGGCGGGGCTGGCGTCCTTCAGCGCCTTGAAGGCCTTCATGGGGTCGTTCTCGCGGCTGGCGAAGGCGAGGGCTGCTTCCGGGTAAAGCGGCTTCAGTTGGATGGCGGTGAAGAGCTGGCGTTGGTGTTCGAGGCGGTCGAGTTGCAGTACGCCGGCGAGGTAATGCATGCGCGGATTCTTGGAGCCGGCTTCGATGGCGGCCTTGGCGGCATCGGCGTTGTTCGACGCGACGGCCACGCATTCGAGGGCAGGAAGTTCCTTGGACGCGGCGCAGCCGTTACGGTCCAGTTTGGCGATAGCAAGTTCGAGGCGGGCTTCGGCGTCTTCGATATCGCGAGCGCGGTAGTCGCGCTCCGGCAGGATGGGCTTGGCCGCGAAGGTGACTTCGGCGAAGCGCGGGCGCTCTGCCGCGGCGCTCTGGCGGAGTTGTGTTTCGTTCTCTTCGAAGCCATTTCGCAAGGCCGAGGCTTTGTCGGCGCCGCGCATGAGGTTGCCTAAGAAGACGCGCAAGCGGCCGCGGTATTGTTCGGTAACGACGAGGTAATTGAGGAGTACCCAGTCCGGCGTTTGCTCCGCTTGTGGAGGCAGCGCGCCCAAGGTGACGCGAGCGCCGCTCGATTCCAATCCGCCAAGGATACTGAGGAGCGCCGCTTCGAGGCTGGGGTCAAGTGGGCCGGAATTGGGGTGGAGCAGCGCGACGGCGATGGCCTTCTTTTGCTCCCGCGAGATGGAGGCGCTGGGCACGACGATGTGTTGGTAAGAGGTTGTGAGTTGCAGGGCGGTGGAGGCCTGGCCCTTGGCGATCAGGATGCGGATGGGCCAGAGAGGCTTCGGGTCTTGGACGCCGGTGAGCGTTTCCACTTGATAGCGGAGTTGTTCGAGAGTGCCGAGCAGTTGCTTCGCCGACTTGATGTCCTGGTCGGTGTAAATTTCGAAGGGACCGGCGTTGATTTTCTGCCAGCCTGCCTGCAAGAGGGAGGTGGCGAAGAGCAGGGTTACGGCGAAGGCTCTCACATCCGCTATTGTAAGAGGCATGCAACGCCGAATTCTTCTCGCCCTGTGCGCCACCACGTTCTTGGTGGCCGCTGACAAGCCCGACCTGTCCGGTACATGGAATATTCAACTGGACAAAAGTGACTTCGGGATGATGCCTCCGCCCTCCAAGATGGAGCGCAAGGTTTCCCACAAAGATCCACAACTTGCCGTGACTACATTGCAAGCGAGCCAGCGCGGCGAACGCACAACGGAAGTTAAGTACACGACCGATGGCAAAGAATCCGAAGTCCAATTGATGGGACGCCCGGCGAAGGTTTCGGCGAAGTGGGAGGGTTCGTCTCTAGTGGTAACGACGAAGCTGGAATTTCAAGGCAACGAGATGACGCAAGTAGAGAAATGGTCGGTCTCCTCCGATGGCAAGACTCTGACCAGTGAAGGCACGATGAATAGCCCTATGGGCGAGAACAAGACGAAGCTGATCTTTACGAAGGGTCAGTAGGGCGCAGTTCTTCGACGCCTCGTGCGCGGAGTTCGTCCAGTAGCTGCTGCACGGCTGCGGAGTTCGCATTAGGACTGGGCAGCACGCAATAAAGATCGATATCTTCCCGGAAAGCCCGAGTCACTATCGTGTGGCTCGGGCTTTCTGTTTGACCCAGCAACGATTCCACGCTGGGGAGCTCCAGTCGCTGGAATAGCCGCTGGGTATCTGTGAAGCTGAGGCGAGGGCCGCGCACCAAGAGATGATTGTCTCCACGAACCCATAGTTGCAAGCGGTCCACTACTTCAGGCTAGTTGACGTGTGCTTTGAAATGTAACTAAACTGGTTACACAAATGGCGGCCAACACCCGATTCGCCGTGGCTGTGCATAGCGCCGGGCTGATTGCCTTTGGCGACCGCATGACGGTGAATTCCGAAAGCATCGCACGCAGTGTGGGTACGAACCCCGTGGTGGTGCGGCGGGTGGTGGGGATGTTGGTGAAGGCTGGTTTGGTGGAAATGCGCAAGGGACAAAACGGCGGCGCACTGCTGGCCCGGCCCCCCGAGAAGATTTCGTTAGGCGATATCTATCGGGCGGTGGAAAGCGGGCCTTTGCTGGCAGTGCCGGAATTCGGGGCGAAGGCAAAAGAGCCGTGCCCAATCGCTCGTCTGGCGGCGCCAGTGTTGCGATTCTTCTTTGGCGACGCGGAGCACTGCATGATGGCAAAACTCGATAAGACGCGGTTGAGCGATGTAATTCAGGAAGTTTGCGCCAGGCAGAAAGGGAAGTGCTCATGAAGGATAAGGAAAAGAAGAAGATCAATTACTCAAAGGCCTTCGCCGAAGCGCGCGAACTGGTCTGGACGCATCGCTGGCGCTTGGCGCTGGGATTGTTCCTGATGCTGGTGAGCCGCGGACTGAGCCTGGTGTTGCCTGCGAGCACGAAATATGTCATCGACGAGGTGATTGCAAAGAGCCGGGGCGACATGCTTTGGAAGGTGGCGGTTGTCGCGTTGGGCGCGACGATTGTGCAGGCTGTGGCGGCGTTTGCCGTGTCGCAAGTCTTGGGCGTGGCCGCGCAGCGTGCGATCACGGAAATGCGCAAGCGTGTTCATGCGCATATCGAGCGGTTGCCGGTGAGCTACTTCGATTCGATGAAGACCGGGCAGTTGATTTCGCGGATTATGACGGACGCAGAGGGCGTGCGAAATCTGGTGGGCACGGGCCTAGTGCAGTTGAGCGGGGGCTTGTTGACGGCGACGATTTGCCTCTTCGTATTGCTCTACCTCAACTGGCAGATGACGCTGCTGACGCTTGCCGTGCTGTCCGTATTCGGCGTGGTAATGAGCCAAGCGTTTAAGCGCTTGCGGCCTTTGTTCCGTGAGCGTGGCGAGATTCAGTCGCAGATCACGGGGCGATTGAGCGAAAGCTTGGGTGGCATTCGCGTGGTGAAAGCTTACACGGCGGAACGGCGCGAGAAGCTCGTTTTCGCCAAAGGCGTCCATAAGCTCTTTCGCAACATCGCGCAATCCATGACGGGCGTATCCTTCGCGATGGCGTTCTCTTCCACGATCGTGGGCGCGATTGGCATGGTGATCTTCCTCTTCGGCGGCCGCGCCGTGATGGATGGCGAGATGACTTTGGGCGACCTGTTCATGTATGCGGCGTTTACAGGCATGATGGCGATGCCGATCGTGGAACTGGCGAACATCGGAACGCAGATTACGGAAGCCTTGGCGGGCTTGGACCGGATTCGGGAGATTCTCGACTTGCAGAATGAAGACGCCGCGGATGCGCAGCGCAGCCCGGTGGGTGCGATTGCGGGCGAGGTGGAGTTCCGGGACGTGGGCTTTGAGTATCAGGCGGGTGTGCCGGTGTTGCAGGACATTTCGTTTCATGCCCCGGCAGGTTCGACGACGGCGCTGGTGGGTTCCAGCGGGTCCGGGAAGAGCACGCTTATAAGTCTTGTGATGAATTTCAATCAGCCGCAGCGTGGGGAGATCCTGATCGATGGCCGGTCGCTGAATAGTTTGAAGCTACGCGAGTACCGGTCGAATCTCGGCGTGGTGTTCCAAGATAACTTCCTCTTCGATGGAACCATCTCCGACAACATTTCTTTCGCGCGGCCCGGCGCCTCGCGCGCCCAAATCGAGGAAGCTTGCCGCATCGCGCACTGCGATGAGTTCATCGAAAAGTTCGAGAAGGGCTACGAGACCATCGTGGGCGAACGTGGCGTGAAGCTCTCCGGCGGGCAACGCCAACGTGTGGCCATTGCGCGGGCGATTCTGGCCGATCCTCGAATCTTGATTCTCGATGAAGCGACTTCCAGCTTGGATAGCGAGAGCGAAGCGATGATCCAGGAAGGCCTCCGGCATTTGCGCCAGGGCCGAACGACTTTCGTGATCGCGCACCGGCTTTCCACCATTCGCAGTTCCGATCAGATTCTCGTCATCGAGGGTGGCCGCATTGTGGAACGCGGGCGTCACCCCGAACTAATGGCTCTCAATGGCCGTTACCGCGAACTCCACGACCGTCAGCATCGCTTCGAGGAGAACCGCTATATCAATCCCGGCGAAGATTTCACGCTTCAGCCACAAATCGCCCAATAGAAAGCACTCATGCAACAAGACTATTCCAACCATACCCGCTGGCATCCGCCCTTTCACTTCGTGATGTCGCCGATTCTTCTGGTGCATTTGATTTACTCCGCCAAACTCGCCTATGACGTGCCGGGCTATCACAGCTTGGAAGCGCTGCTGTTAGCGATTGGGCTCTTCGTCATGGGATTCCTGACGCGCGTCAATGCACTGAAGGCGCAGGACCGTACGATCCGGTTGGAGGAGAAGTTGCGCTATCGCGAAGTTTTGAGTCCGGAGATGCAGAAGAAGGCCGAAGGTCTCAGCACCGCGCAAGTAGTAGCCCTGCGCTTTGCGTCCGACGCGGAGTTGCCCGCGTTGATTGAAAAGGCGCTTGCCGGGCATTTCGCGAAGTCTTCGGATATCAAGAAGGCCATCCGGAACTGGCGGCCGGATTTCGACCGGGTTTAGGCGAGAAGGTCTTTCACGACGTTGCCCGCGACGTCGGTGAGCCGGTAGTCACGGCCTGAGTAGCGATAGGTCAGGCGTGTGTGGTCGAATCCGAGTTGGTGCAGGATCGTGGCGTGCAAGTCGTGCACGTGGACTTTGTTTTCGGCGGCCGCGAAGCCGAAGTCGTCCGTGGCCCCGTAGACAAAGCCCTTCTTGAAGCCGCCGCCGGCAACCAGATAGGTGAAGCCGTGGTTGTTGTGGTCGCGGCCATTCTGGACTTTGACCAAGCCGCCTACTTCGACGGCGGGCGTACGGCCAAACTCGCCGCCCACAATTACAATCGTTTCGTCCAAGAGGCCGCTTGTCTTCAGATCTTCCAGCAAGGAAGCGATCGCGGCGTCAGCCTGCTCAGCTAGTGGTCGATGTATCTCGATATCGTCGTGATTGTCCCAGGGTTGGAAGTTGCCATGATAGACCTGCACCATGCGGACGCCGCGCTCAATCAAGCGGCGCGCCATTAGGCACCCGCGCGAGAAGTCCGAGGTGCCGTAGCGTTTCCGCATGGCATCGTTTTCCTTGGTGATGTCGAAGGCCTCGGGCGCTTGGGCTTGCATGCGAAAGGCGATTTCCGCGGCTTGGATGGTGGCTTCCAGTTGCGGATCCGCGCCGATTCTTTCCTGATGACGGCGGTTCAACGCGCCCAGGAGGTCCAGTTCGCCGCGCTGCGCCTCCGGCGTCATTTTGGCGTTGCGGATATTGGAAATTAGCTTCTGCTGATCCTTTTCGGCGAGGTTGATGTAAGTTCCCTGGTACACGGCGGGAAGAAAATTCGAGGCCCAATTCTGGTGGCCCAACACAGGCAGGCCGGAGCACAGAACCACGTAGCCGGGAAGATTCTGATTCTCGCTGCCCAGCCCATAGGTGAGCCAGGAGCCCATGGACGGGCGGCCGGACAACTTGTCGCCGGTGTTGAGCAGCATTAGTGACGGTTCATGGTTTGGCCGGTCGGTGTACATCGAGCGGATCACGGTGAACTCATCGATCACCTGACCGACTCGCGGGAAGATCTCCGAAACTTCGATGCCGCTCTGCCCGCAACGCCGAAATTCGAAGGGGCTGCGCATTAAGTTGCCAGTCTTGCGTTCCGTTTTCAGGTTGCCCTTAGGCATCGGCTGCCCGTGATACTTGGTCAGCATCGGCTTCGGGTCGAAGGTATCTACCTGGCTTGGCCCGCCGTTGAGGAAGAGATAGATGACGCGTTTTGCCTTGGCGGGAAAATGCGGCGGGCGCACGGCGAGAGGATTCCGCGCGTTCGATTCCGCCGCCATGGCGAGCATGGGGAAGCCCGCGCCCATCGTTTGCAACATCTGTCTGCGGTTCATCGTCAGGTCCTCAATTGGTGAACAAAAACTCGTTTGCGCTCAGCAGCGCTCTTAGATACGAAGGCCAAGGCGCTTTCGCCAAATACTCTTCGCCCAGACGAAGCTCCTCGGCGTCCGCTTCGCGCGTATAGATGAGGCGGTAGGCTTGGCGGATTCTCTCGGCATTCGCACCCGTCAGCTTGTCCGCCAGCACGTTCGCCCGCTTTTCGACAAAGGCGCTGTTCATGAAGTAAAGCCGTTGCAGCGGGACATTCGTCGACATGCGCGCCTCGTTGGAGGCCAGCGGGGCGGGGAAGTCGAAAAGCGCCAGATAGCCGTCCAGCTTGCGCCTTCCGATGAAACTGTAGACGGTGCGCTTGGTGTTCTTATCGTCTTCGATTTGCGGGGCTTTCTCGCTGGGGGTGAAGTCCAACTCGCCGCTGGTAAAGAGCAGGCTGTCGCGAATGGCTTCCGCGTCGAGCCGGCGCAGGTTCGCCCGCCACAGATAAACATTAGCCGGGTCCTTGCTCATGTTGGCCTCCACGTTCTCCGCCGCCAGTTGATAGGTGCTGGAGAGCAGGATGCGCTTGTGCAATTTCTTGAGGCTCCAGCCGTCTTCGATGAAGCTCGCAGCCAGGTAGTCCAACAACTCCGGATGCGTGGGGCGCTCCCCGAGCTGGCCGTAGTTGCTGGGCGTGGCGACAATGCCGCGGCCGAAATGGAACTGCCACACGCGGTTTACCATCACGCGGGCGGTAAGCGGATTCTTCGCGTCGGCGATGGACTCGGCCAATTGCAGACGGCCGCTGCCTTGGTGGAACAATGGCCGTTCCGTACCGCTCAGGATGGCTAAGAAGCGCCTGGGCGCAAGGTCACCCTTGTTGTTGCGGTCTCCCCGGATCAGGATGTTCATGTCCGCGGGCTTTTCTTTGTCGCTCAAGGTTTGCAGGAAGGGATATTGTTCGGGCAGCTCTTTCTTGCGGTCTTCCAGCAGTTTGTTTTGTTCGTCGAGGTATTGTTTCCAATGGCCGGAGAGGAAGCGATCAATAGTACCTTTGCCATAGTAGAAAACGCCGGAGCCATAGTTGAAAGCGCCCCCCGCGTCGGAGATCGTCCGCTCGAAGAAATCACGCCAGAGCACGGTTCGGTCGCGGTCCATGGCGTCGAGTTGGGTTTGGGAAAGGTCGTTTCGAGTGGGGTCGAGGCCGAGGCGGATTTTGTTCTTCTCGTCCACAACCTTCTTCTCGTCAACGACCTCAAGTAAGAGTTTCTGGAATGCTTCGGCTTCCTTCCACAAGTCTTCCCGCGGCGCCTTGGACTTCGCCAGCAAGCGGAACTGGTTCAGGAAGGGGTGGTACAAGCGGTCTGCCGATACGTACTTCTGAAACTTCTTCACCGTTTCGGTATCGAGGTGCGCGGCGGGCTTTTCCTCTTGCGTCGCCAATAAATACTCGGCCGCTTCGCTGGCGAATATCTCGCCGATCATCGCGCTTTGCTTGTCGTAGAAATCCTTGATCCGCTTTTCCACCAAGTCCACTTCGGCCTTTCGCGCTTTCCAGACCTTCACGGCTTCGGCTTCCGCCAGGGGCAGTTCATGCAACTGCGATGAGTTCAAGATGCCTTGTAAAGAGTAATAGTCTTGCGTCGGGATTGGATCGAACTTATGGTCGTGGCATTGTGCGCAACCGACCGTCAAGCCAAGAAACGTTTTCGTCAGGGCGTCAACGCGTTCGTCCTGCATTTCCGGGCTCAAGGCAAAGAAACCGGTGCCCGCGGCGTATTGCGCGGGATTCTTGGAGGGCATTAAGTCCCCGGCGATTTGCGCCTTCACGAAGATGTCATAAGGCAGATCGCGATTGAAGGCGTCGATGACCCAATTGCGGTAGCGAAAAGAATTTGGATACGGCTCGTCCTGCGTGGAGTTCAACTTGTCGTCGGAGTAGCGCGCCAAATCGAGCCAGAGACGTCCCCAGCGTTCGCCGTAACGAGGAGAGGCCAGTAAGCGATCCACAATTCGCTCGAAGGCCTTGGGCGATGTATCGGCTTCGAAAGCCCGCATCTCTTCGATAGTTGGCGGCAAGCCCGTAAGCGAATACGTAACCCTCCGCAGTAAGGAACGCTTGTCCGCGCTCTTCGCCAGTTGCAGTCCTTGCGCCTCTAGTTTCGCCAAGACAAAGCGATCTATTTCTGTCTTGGCCCAATCCTTGCGCTTGACGGCAGGCAGCGCGGGCTTTAACACCTGTTGATAGCTCCAGAAGCTACGCTGCTCGGGAGAGATCACGTAGTCCTTCCCCGCGGGCTTCAAGGTCTCTTGTTTATCCGGCATCGCCGCACCCTTGGCTATCCATTCGCGCAACAGCGTGATTTCGGCCTCCGGCAGCTTTCCGGTTGGCGGCATCTGCTTGATGCTGGCGTCACTTTGTGTTACTGCCTTGATCAGCAAGCTAGCATCGGGATTCGCCGCGATCACGGCTGGCCCGCTCTTGCCTCCTTTCAGCAGGGCTTCTTTCGAGTCCACTCGCAAACCACCCAACGACGCACTCGTATGACAGGCGTAGCAGTTCTTCGCCAGAATGGGGCGGATCTTCTTTTCGAAATGCTCCACCGCCTCGTCCGCGGCGTTCAATGTCGAAACGCAGAGAGGTAACGCAGCCCCCAAGAGGAGGCCCAGCCAGCTTTTCATTTAGATTAAAGTTTATCCAACTTCGACGAGACGCACCTGATTGGTGCCGTCGGAAATAAGGGCGGTCTTCGGCCCATACGGATTTGCATCGATGTGCGTGGCCGTCTTGGGTAAATCCGCCACCACGCGAGCCTCCATCCTCGGACCGCTCCAATAGCGAGCCACCACGGGCAGCGAATTCCCCGCGGGATTCGACTCCGCCGTGATCACGCTGCCGTCGCCGAAGGTCCCGATTTGATTCACATTGGCGGGTAGCCCCTTGGCGAGAATCTCCGGGCCCTTCTCCGAATGCCCGTGCCGGAAGCGGTAGAGCCGCGCGTCCGTACTGCCCGCATAGAGGCAATAGGTATCCGCGTCTTTGCCAAACGCGCCCGCCCACAAAGCCATCGGGAGCTGCCGGTCTTCGAAGACGAGCTTCTTCGTACCCAAATCAAAGACGCGCATGGTGGCATCGAAAGTTGCCGCCACAAGATAGCGATGATCCGGGCTCACCATCAACAACGAAGACCCGCCGACGCCGTCTTCGAACTCCGCCGTTTGCTGGCCGTTCGCCGTTTCGAAGAGACGAATGAGCCTCGCATCGGAATACGCGACGGCTATGAACTTTCCATTGGGCGCGATCGAAACCCGGCCCACGCTGCCCGGAATGGCCTTCGACGTAAAGGCGATGGTGTCTTCGCCTACATGCGTACCCCGGAATCCTCCATCCGGGCCACGTCCGATCACCCAGTTTCCTTCGCGTTGCATTGCATAGGGAGGCGGGATGCCTTTGGGGCTCCATTCCTTCACCTTCTTGCCGTCGGCGAGAGAAACCCCTTCCATCGTTCCATTGTTGAGCACCAACAAGGCAAGCGCCTTATCGGTGGCGAAGTGCGCTTGCGTCACGGGCAGTGACGCCTTCAGTAGCTTAAAGGGCATGGGTCTAAGCCTGTTCCAGAACGATATCGAAGCGGATCGATGTTTGCGTGGCGCCGCTTTTTTCGGTCAGCGTCACTGGGCGCACTAAATCCGGGTGCCGCACGATATTCCGCTTCTTGTAATTTTTCGCCGGGTCGCCTTCAAAGAAAGGGTCAGTGGCGAAGTAAGCCTGCGTCACCAAAGTCTTGTGCCCAGGGGCCGATATCAAATAGTGAATGTGTTGCGCCGGCCTGTCCGGATAGCTGCCCGGCATAATCGTCTCCACTTCATAGACGCCGCTATCGTTCGGTGCGACTTTGGCCCGGAAATTGAAACCTTGCGTGTCGTAGTTCCCGCCATGGTCCGCGTGCCACAGTTCCACCACCGCGCCTTCTACCAGCTTGCCTTTCGTATTCCAAACGTTACCCACCACCTTGAGCGGAATTCCCGGGCCGTTAGAGGCCCGCAACTTTCCATTCAATGGCGCACCACGCTTATAGAACGGTCCCAACACCTCGGAGGGCGTAGCGTCTTTGGAATTGTTTTCGAACCCAAAAGCCAGCGGCGCTAACGGCGTCAAGGCGCTAGCCAGAATCATCTTGCGGCGAATCAGCATTTGGGAATTCTATTGCTTTCTCTATCTCTTCGCAATCCCCCTCGGCTACGAAAGCGGGCCGTAAGCGCTAAACTGAAGGTTCCCCACTGTTTTGATCCACGTAAATAATGTCTCCATGCGCTTCGGCGCCAAAATTCTGTTTGAAGATGTCACCACTTCCTTCCTGAGCGGTCGCCGCTATGGCTTGACCGGTCCCAACGGGGCGGGCAAATCCACGTTCATGAAAATTCTGATCGGCGACGAAGAGCCCACCAAGGGCAGCGTCAGCCGTCCGGACCGCGTTGGCGTGCTGCGTCAGGACCAGTTCGCCTTCGACGCTTATCGCGTGATCGATACCGTAATCATGGGCAACAAAGTTCTTTGGAGCGCGCTGCTCGAACGCGACGCTCTCTACGAGAAAGACCCCTCTGCCTTGACCGATGAAGATGGCATGCGCCTAGGCGAACTCGAAGGCATCGTCGGCGAGGAAGGCGGTTACGAAGCCGAAGCCGACGCCGCGATTCTCCTTGACGGCCTTGGCATTCCCAACGAAGTCCACGAACGCAAGATGGGCGAATTGCAAGGCGGCCAGAAAGTCCGCGTGCTCCTGGCGCAAGCGCTTTTCGGCAATCCCGTCGCTCTACTCTTGGACGAACCGACGAACCACTTGGACTTGGACAGCGTCCATTGGCTGGAAGACTACCTGACGAAGTTCAACGGTGTCCTGATCACCATCTCCCACGATCGCCACTTCCTGAACAACGTCTGTACTCACACCGCCGACATCGACTACAACACGATCATCACCTACACCGGCGGCTACGACGACATGGTGCTGGCCAAGACGCAAATTCGCTCCCGCGTCGAAGCCGAGAATGCCGAACGCTCTAAGAAGATCGCGCAGTTAAACGACTTCATCGCCCGCTTCGCCGCCGGTACGCGCTCCACACAAGTCGCCTCGCGTAAAAAAGAAGTCGAGCGTCTGCAAACCTCGGAACTCGCCAAGAGTAACATCGCCCGGCCTTTCATCCGCTTCCAATTGAAGCGCCCCAGCGGCCGCACGCCGATCGAGTTCAAAGGCCTCACCAAGACTTACGACGACCTCACCGTTTTCAAGAACTTCGAAGCCATCGTCACGCGCGGCGAGAAGATAGCCATCATGGGACGCAACGGCGCCGGTAAGACGACGCTCATCAAGGCCCTCGTCAAGAACGCTCCTCTCACGCTGGATCATGGCGAGAAAGACTTCGAAATCGACGGCGGCAACGTCATCTGGGGTCACGAAGCGAGCGTCGGCTATTTCGCCCAGGACCACTCGGAGACGATCGAGCACGGCAGCACTTGCATCGAATGGCTGCACCAATTCGACCCGCAGGCGGGTAGCGAAGAACTGCGCGGCCTCCTCGGCCAGATGCTCTTCCAAGGGGAAGACGCCACCAAGCCCACCAAGGCCTTGAGCGGTGGCGAAGCCGCCCGCTTGATCTTCTGCCGCCTGATGCTCGAAAAGCCCAACATCCTGATCCTCGACGAACCGACGAACCACTTGGATCTCGAAAGCATCAATGCCCTGAATTGGGCGATCCAGAAATACGAAGGCACCGTTCTCTTCGTGACGCACGATGAAGATCTCCTTGACGAATCCGCCACGCGCATCTGGCATGTAGGCAACGGCAGGGTGGAAGACTTCAAGGGTCCCTACGCCGAATTCACCGCCCAAAGCGCCCCTGTCGGCGGCAAGACAAAAGGCTAACCGCAAGCTAACAATTTGCTGAGGTATTGCCCGGCCATCCCCGTCTTAATGGGTGCATGATCCTCTCACGAATCACTCTCACTTTGACTCTGGCCATGGCGCTGCCGGCCTTTTCTCAACAGGATGTCCACGTGGCGAACCCGCCCAAAGCTCCGGCGCTTGTCGTCAGCGCTCCCTCACAGCCGTTCACGCGAACTTTCAGCACGCCGTTTTCCAGCCAAAACGCTCACACCCTGTTCACCATTCCGGCCGGCAAGCGCCTCGTGATCGAAACCGTTTCCGCCATTCATTCCGGCGGCTTCCAGCCGAGCCACGCCGTGTTTGGCGTCCTCATTCATCGCAATTCCAATGGCACATCCGTTATCTACCACGTCCCCAGCAACCGAGTGGACCAGACGCCAAATGGCAATCCCGGACAGCAAATGATGGCGCAGAGCGTTGTTCGCGTGCGCTGGTACGCGGACGCCGGCGACAACTTGCAAATGGAGATTCTGAAGAACGCGCTGTTCTCTTCAAGTACGTCGCTTACCATCTCCGGCTACTACATCGATCTGCCCTAAGCTCTACCAAGCCTTCTCCGGATCGCCGCCCTCCACCGGCCTGTAAGGGGCCCAGACGAGGGCGGTGAATCCCACAGTGATGTTGGTTTTCTTCGGTTTTATCGAAACTGTTTCTATCGAGGCGTTCGCGGCGTCCATCTTTGCCGCAAGAGCTTGCGTTTCCGCCTCCACCTGCTCTTCCAATTCCGCCAACTGAGCTTGCAGCGCCTCTACCGTCTCGCCGGCGCGCTTCACATCGCCCTGTTCTTTCAAAACGCTTCCCGCCTTCTTTGCCGCACTGGCCGCTTTGCCGATGGTCGCTCTGCCTCGGCCAAACACCGCACCTAAAACTCCGCCGAGGATATCCAGGCCCGCCGACATCGCTTGTGACGAACGCTGTTGCTCCTCTCGCTCCTTGGCCTGCATGGCCTTCCGGATCCGCTCCTCCAGCGCAGTAATCTTTGGCGTGAACTTCGCCTGAAGCTTCGCAATCTCGGCGTCCCGCTCTTCGTGCAATTGGTGCGAGATCCGTCCCCGGAAATCCGCCTCGCTCTCGCCCGGGTTCGAATAAGCCTTCAACTCCGGCGCGCAGTAACAGTCCAGTGATTCATTCGCAAAAATGTAATTCACCAAGTCCTTTTGCCAGGCAGCGTAATTCTTCGCCTTTGTGGCCGCGCCCGCCAGTTCCATGTATCCGATTCCCGCCGCCGGTTCTCCTTCCAGTTCGTCCGGATGCAAATCCGCAACTTGGCTTTCCGACCATTCAACGGGCGTATTGTCGTCTTTCACCGGCGTCAAGTAAACGCGATCCTCCGCCGTGTCGATCTTCGATTTCGTATCCGTGAAGCGAATCTTCGCAGTTACGCAGAACTCCGGATAATACATCAGACCTTCGGGCTTGCCGCGCGCGGGCAAAAACTTCTGCACTACCTCGGGCGGCAAAACTGGCCTTGCGGCGGCGACGGCCAACTTAGGCATAGCCGGTCCGGCCGCTACGGATGCGGCTTCCTGAGGCGGCGTCAGCGCCTTGATCTGTTCCCGCGTCAATGGTCCGCGCAAGTACGAAAGCGCCCACCGCGTCTGGAAAATCAACGGAACATTTTGGTGCACGTTGTTCAAGAAGAAGACTCGCTTACCTAAACTCGAGAGAATCTGGTCTGTCCTCGCTTTATCGAAAGCCGCGCCCGCCTGCGCACTCGCGCCGGCCAAGCCCTCCATCAGCCGTTCCTTATCGCGCTCCGTTTGCAAGCGTCCAATGAACCAAGTACCGCAATTTGCCAAGCCCTTGTAATCCAAGTCCACCGGATTCTGCGTCGCCAGCACTACCCCTACACCAAAAGCCCTCGCCTGCTTCAAGAGCGTCAACAGTGGCTTCTTCGTCGGGGGATTCCCCAGCGGCGGGAAGTAGCCAAAAATCTCATCCATATAAACGATCGCGCGTAAACTCGAAGTGCCCGCCTGTTGCCGCGTCCACGCCAACACTTCGTTCAAAAGCAGCGCGACAAAGAACATCCGCTCCTGGTCGTTCAAGTGTGCAATGGAAACGATGGAGATCTTCGGTTTGCCGCTAGCGTTGCGCAGCAGCTTGGCCACGTCCATCCCCTCGCCTTCCATCCACACTTGGAATCCGGGGCTGGCCAGCAGATTGTTCACCTGCATCGCAAGCGCAAAACGCTCTTTGCCGGGATAGAAACTCTCCACGTCCAACACGCCAATTTTTTTGAAAGGCGGATTTTGAACCTGTTCGATAATCTGCGCTAGGTCGAGACTCTTGCCTTCCGTCCAGTTCGCCTGGAAGACTTGCGAGAGGAAGATATGCTCGCGGCTTTGCAGCGGATCCGCGCTGATGCCCAGCAAGCTCAACAAGGCCGTGGCGGCGTTCGCGATCCTGTCGGTAAACATTTCGCGATCCTCAAGCACCGCTTCGCCAGGCGCCTCGAAGCTCTTCAAGATCGACAATGGCCGCCCCATCCGCGACCCCGGCGTGTAGATCGTGAACTCGCAAGAGTCCTTCAGCCGTTGAATGCGATCCCCATCCTGATGCCAGTCCGCCAAGCCCTTCTTCCATGTCTCCGCTTGCGCCGCGGCAAACTCTTCGGGCGTCTGTTGCGCCAGGCGCGCTTCATCCTCGCTTACCCAGGGCGCAAAGTCCTTGGCTTCCAGGGCGGGGAATTGCAGCAGTAAGTTCCCCAAGTCCCCCTTGGGATCGATTATCAACGCCGGAATTCCATCCAGCGCCGCCTCTTCCAGTAGCGAAATACAAAGCCCCGTTTTGCCGCTGCCCGTCATGCCCACGCAAACGGCGTGCGTCACTAGGTGCTTGGATTCATAGAGCACCAGATTGCCGGTGCGTTGCTTATTGTCGAGGTCGTATTGCTCGCCGAGGTAGAAAACGCCGAGCCCTTCAATGTTGGCCATCGAGCTTAGTATTACGTACTTGCCAGCCAATCAGCGCCCA
>VFQP010001517.1_pt1 | contig 30823 bp, 41 predicted proteins | sample 3512351 | NCBI WGS metagenome assembly VFQP01 (sample SAMN10412372, study PRJNA504923) | tailings metagenome | isolation source: Relicate 1 Philex TSF1 revegetated site | place: Philippines: Tuba, Benguet | collected 2017-08-29
TATGTATGTATGTATGTATGTATGTATGTATGTATGTATGTATGTATGTATGTATTATGTATGTATGTGTTTGTGTGTGTATGTGTCCTCATCACACATCATTCCTCATCACACATCATTCCTCATCACACATCATACCTCATCACACACATCATACCTAATCACACACATCATACCTAATCACACACATCATACCTCATCATACAACAACAACAGGTGGGTGCTAATTGGAAATCTGTAGTGGGCGCTGCTGCCCGTGCTGTTGCCATACACCAGGCACAACCATGTACTACCACCACAACAGCAGCAGCAGCTGCACTACACACTACCACCACCACCACCACCACCACAACAACAACAACAACACTACCACCAGCAGCAGCATCATTACCACCAGGATCATCATCATCACCTAAACAAGTCATCCCACCCAAGAATCAACTTGATCAAGCAGCAGCAGCAGCAACAGCAGCATATCACCAATGCCCAGATTTCGGGGTGTGTGTTGTGGAATGTGTTGTGTGTTGTGGAATGTGTTGTGTGGTTTTCTTTGTGTGGGGTATGGTATGCTTGTTGTAATTGGAGTGTATGAGTTGTGGCGCAGTCTTGTACATGTAGGGAAATACAACCATCAATCCACATCAATTCTGCATACATATGCACGCCATCCTCTCCCCCCCTCACCCCCCCCCACACCCCCATGTGGCAACAGGTGTTGATACCAGCACTCCTCCACGGAGGATGGCGTGACCTACACCATCGATGCGGCATGGTGCCAGGCGTCCCCCTCAAACCCATGCTTGCCAAGATATGTGAGGGTTTAGATGATGCACTGGCTATGCTCAGTGGACATGCCTTCCTTGCAGAGTACAAGTATGACGGCATGCGTGCACAAATACATGTGCTGGAGGATGGAAGAGTGTGTGTGTTTTCAAGGAATTGTGAGGATAGGACGGCCTCGTTTCCTGATGTTGTTGCTGCTATGTTGCACGCAACACAAGGTAGGACGGGGTGGGGGGGGTGGGGTGGGGGGGGAGTGGGGAGTGCACAGTGCATGTGTATATGGTGTATGTGTGTTCTGCGTTTGTGGTGTATGTGTGTTGACACAAAAGGGTGTGAGTGGAATGGCGTTGAGGTACATCTATGCCTATACACAACAACTGCACACCCACCCACCCACACCCACTCGTATTCCCCCTTTGTATCCCCCCCCCAAGGTGGGTGTACCTCATGTGTGATTGATGCAGAGGTGGTCGCAGTGGACCGCTCAAGGGGAAACACACTGAGGGCATTTCAGGAGCTCTCCACAAGAGCACGAGGGGAGGTTACGCTGTCACAGGTGGGTTTTGGGGTGGGGATGTGGGGATGTGTGGTGTGGGCAGTTGGTGCGGAAGCATGTTGGTGTGTATACTCTACATGCACCCCACTTCCAAATTCACAACCATGCACCCCCCCATACACATCCATCACCCCTCTCTCACCCCCCCCCCCTCATTAGCATTCACCCCCCTCTCCTTCCCCCTTTCCTTCCCCTCCCATTCACACACCCATCACCCCCCTCGTCCCCCTCATAACACACACAGATCACAGTCAACGTGTGTGTGTTTGCCTTTGACCTCCTCTTCCTCAATGGTCAACCCCTACTGCAGGAGCCTCTTCGAGAAAGGAGGGCCCTGTTGACCCAGGCACTCCCAAATATACAACATGGAGTGGTGGAACTTGCACAGGGGGTGGTGCTTGAGCATCCTGTACTAGGTGGTGGTGGTGGTGGAAATGGTGGTGGTGGTGGTGGTGGTGGAAATGGTGGTAGGAATGGTTTATCAACAGCAACAGCAGCAGATGCAGGTGCAGTATACACTACCCCCTCACCACCACCACCACCACCACCACCACCACCAGCAGCAGCATCACAACATGAGATGTTGGAAGAACACCTGTTGGGAGCACTCGCAGCAGGTGCTGAGGGGCTTATGCTGAAACGCATGGATGAGAGGTCTTCTTATGAACCATCAAAACGTAGTGACACGTATGTGGGGGGGGGGGAGAGGGATTTGTGTTGATATGTATGGGAAAGGGTGGTGATGGTCTTCAATGCACAGCCTCCCTTGTTTGCATTGTTACATGTGTAACCCATTACACGGTACACATGCAACCATTCTCTTTTTGTTTTCTTGTATTCACATGCGTTTGCCACATGCACCCCCCCCCAGCCCCCCACCCCCCCACACCCCCCCCACACAGGTGGGTCAAGCTCAAGCGTGACTATGAAGCATCACTACGTGATAGCCTTGATCTGGTGGTTATAGGTGCATGGCATGGTCAGGGACGTAAGGTTGGGTGGTACTCTCCTTTCCTACTTGCTGTGTACGATCCTGACGCAGTACGTGTGTCTATGGTGGTGTATGTGTGTTTGTATAATGGTATGTGTGTTTGTGTAACCCCCTCCTGCTTTACAACGCCCATGACACCCCCCACCAACTCCCTCTCTCTCTTTCTCTTCCATCTAGGAGGAGTTTCAGAGTATATGTCGGTGCATGAGTGGCTTCACTGATGTCTTTTATAAAGAAGCTACAGAGCGGTTGGGAAAAACAGTCATCCCGGGTCCCAAACCCTACTATCGTACTTTTGAAAATCCCAGCGTGTGGTATGTTCTTGTGTTGACCATGTGTTGTTGACTGATGTATGTGTTGGTGATGTTATGTTGTTGACTATACATTGTTGACTATGGCCACATAGCACGCCAACCCTCTGTACATCTACCCACCACACATTCCCCACCACATCACACCCCACCACATCACACCCCACAACACACCCGCACACCCCACAGGTTTGAGCCCACCGAGGTGTGGGAGGTACGTGCAGCAGACCTCACCATCAGCCCTGTACACAAAGCAGCAGTGGGGCGCCTGCATGCACAACGGGGTGTTGCGCTGCGCTTCCCTCGGTTTGTGCGTATGAGAGATGATAAGGGGCCCCTGGATGCATCGGATTGTGATTGGGTGGTGAGCCTGTATGAGAAACAGGTGTGTGCAGGCGTGAATGTAGGGGGCGTGGATGTATATATGTGGGAGTGGATAGTGTATATATATATATATATGTGTGTGTGTGTGTGAGTGTGTAGGTGTGTGAGTTCTATATGGGATTCACACAGAGTTGTACTGGCTATGCATATGTCATGCACGTCACACACAAACACACCCACCCACATATCTCTATCTGTGTTATCATCATGGTTGATCACCCGCTCCCCTCTCTTTTTTACATGCATTTCTTTTTTACATGCAGGTGCGCAAGGCAGACACCGGACCACGCACAACAAACAACAGCAATGCGCAACAGGTGCCCATCGAGCACGAAGGGGTGGCCATTGAGGATGATGGGGTGCCAGGGGGAGTGTCGAGTGGGGAGGAGGAGGATCTGGTGGTAGGTCAAGGTATAGGTCAAAATGATGGCGATGGGGGCAATGGTGTGGGTGTTGAGGAGGAGGAGCTACAGCAGGGGGATGGTATGCAGGAGGAAGGGTTTTGGGAGGGTGTCACATGAGAGGGTGTTACGAAAGAGGGTTGTATGTGTGAGAAGTGTGTGTGCTGTTGGTGTATACAGCAATCAAGCAAGCACATCATGTGCTGTTGCATGAGGTTGGTTGTGGTAATGTGTGGAGATAAGCATATAGAATGAAGAAAAAAAACATTTTGTGTGTGCATGTGTGCACAGCATGTGTACAATACGCATGATGTGAGCATGCAAACCCACATTATTTTGTACAGCAGCAAACAATTACCAATTCATCATACTGTTGACACAAATTGTTTATTCTCATCACATCGCAATACATCACACTACATCATACTACATACGTATTGTACACATGTACCGTTGACCACATTGTTGACCATACTGTAAACCACAAATTGCATATTGGTAACCATTCCATCTCTACCAATGCTGCAATCACTTGTGATCACAGTGTATCAGCTGGTAGAATGGGGTCATGCTGAATAATGCTGTTGCATGTGAGCCTGTGTGTGTGTACATACATGGTTGTGCGCCCCATGTGTACATCCCCATGTGTACATCCCCATGCACATCAACACCGTGCACAATGTAAACACCCACTACATTGACTGTTCCCACTCCACCCCCTCCCACTCCACCCCCTCCCATTCCATTCCCTCCCATTCCATCCCCTCACACTCCATGTACCTGTACTTTCGTGGCTCAAATTGCCCTGAACGTGCCCAGTGATAAAAAAACATCTCCCCTTTGTCCCACCGAGGTAGATCCGGGTTTTCTTCTGCATAATACCCCGAGTCAAAACACTCAGGGTCCAGTTGCAACATCTGCCAGGCCCGTTTACGTCGAAATTCGTCTTCTTTATCTTTGAATGCGTTTTTATTGATGTCTCGGGAGGAAGGGACCTGGTCGTTGAAGGTGCTGTCGAGTATGTGGTGGTAATTGACGGCCAGGGTGGCTGTGGCGGCATAATTGACCAAGTTACCCTTGACCTGCGTGTGGGTGGTGCTTTTGGTGTGTCTGTTGGTGTGCAGGAATTTAGTTCATAGTTGGTGTGCAACCACTGGTGAATAATCATTGTTGTACAATCACACAGTATTATTGGTACTTGTGTACCTTGACAAACAGCACTTCCATTGGGTTTACATTCATCCCATCATTTTGGTCTTCAAGGTAGGGGTTGAGACTGTGTGTGTATGTGGGTGTGTACGTGTGTTGTTGTTCCATATAACACACCACCTGCTTGTTGTATTCTTCTTGTTATTTTCCAAATCACCTTCCCACATTCACCCATAATGAATAGTACAATACTCCTATTGCAACCCTACTACAACACAACCAGTACACACAACCCCCAACCCCACCCAACATGGACCCACCCTCACCACGGTACTATTCCTTCCACCTATTCTTCCTCCCCGCCTTCCCCTCCATGTACACACCTTCCATTACACTCCCAGTTGTCCTTGTTTCTGAAATCCACCCCCTGATATCTCAACATGAGGCAATCAATATTGTACCCAGCATCCAACACAACCCTACTCGACCCCAGTTCAGAGTGGAAAATGGTGTCCCATAGACTTGTGTAGCAATTGAAGACAGTGCTGTTGCTCATCAGGCGATAGCCCACCTATGTTTGCATGTGATGCGTGGTTATGAGGGGAGGGTGGTGGAGTGTATCACTAGTGTTGTGAGTGTTATGTGTGTCATGTGTATTGTATGCTGATAATGACAAGCATGTATGAGTAGCAGGTATGACTACACATGTTCTTGTCCACTAACACCCCTCCCCCCCCCCGTATCCCTGGTAGCCCTTCAACCCAGCCCCAGGCACCCCCCTCCTTGTATCATGATATGAATGCACACTCACCAAATCGGTAGCCACCACGTAAGACTGCACATGTGGGTTTTTCCTGGGGGGGTGTGAGTCTGTACCATCCGTGCCCTCACAGCTTATTGTAGCACCCACCAATTTCACATCATCCGTGATGCGTGAGACGAGGATCCGTGACCAATGTACCTCCCTCTGTGTGGAGTTTTGTGTGTGTGTGTGGGGGGGGGTATTTGTACATGCAGAGCAGCGTACATAGGATTATTGTACACCCATATCCATACATCCACGTACATATACATCCACACACCAGATGCACGTGTAACCAACCTTTTCTACTCACATACAAACTCAAATCAGACATTCTAATCATCACATTCTTATAATACACTATTCTTATAACAAAACACACCAAACTCATACCGGCCAATAGGCAGGTAGAAAGGGCCCCCTGACGCTGCTATTGATCACCAGCAAATACCTATACAGCTCAGGCTTGGCATACCCTTGCTGTATAGCATACCCCACTGACCCCCAGTCGTAACATTCATTACGGTGGTGTATGTACTTGGCACCACGAGGTAGTGGAGGGAGGTGCTCCTCTGAGAGGGGTTCCACCTGTTGAGTGGTGTGGGTGAGGGGATGGTGTGATGATGAACAATGAGGGGATTATGTGATGTTGCACGATGATATATGAGTGTGTATGTGTGTGTATGAGGCATGTGGGATGTTGTACACGCCATGTGTCCGCAAGACTTTGTCTTATATTCCCATGCATGCTCCCCAATGCACACCCAATGCACACCCTGACTCATGCGCACCCCCTGCCCCTATACCTGTTGTATCACAAACACGTAATCACAGCCATCATCATCCTCAATACCATACTGCAGAAAGAATCGAAAATTCGCTTCATACTCTGGATCTGTAGAGGAATACACATACACCACCAATGTGTCCGCTTTGACCGTTGACCGCCCCACAGGCCCTGCTGCAACTGTGCCTCCCCCCCCACCACCAGCAAGTGGTCTCAGGATGGACGCCAACTGTGCACGACGTCCCACTGGCCCCAGAGAACCACCCAGGCTTCTCCTCCCCTCCTCTTGGTGGCCTGTGTTGAGCACACGTGCATGAGGGGCATGTTGCGACTGCCCTGATCCAGCATGTGGGTGGAGCTGTTGTGCTTGGACGGTAGCAAAGCGGGTGGGGAGGTGTGAGAGGGCTTCGTCGGTGCTGTCCGCGGCTGGCTGCTCGAAATACTCCCCACCTGCCCATGATGCGGGGACTGCTGTGCGACGACGGGGGTGCTCTGTGAGGGTGACACTGCCAAACCTAGGGAGGGACAACATGGGGGTTGTGGATTTCTTGGGGGAAGGATGGCGGCATTGGATCCAAGCATCCTTGTGATCAACCCAGGCATACTTGCATGGCTGTGGGTGTGGGATCATAAACCGCCAGCATGTACTTGTGAGGATCATGGTGATGATGATCTGCTGCCATGCGACTCGCAGGCGTGCACGGTGCAGGAGCGAGGGGAGGGGGGCTGCTGCTTTGGTGGGGGGGTGCTGCTTTTGCTGCCAGGTGGGAGGAGGGGGCTTTGGAGGCATTGTTTGTGGATAGTGTGCGGGTATGTCATCGTCGTCCCTGGTTGTGGCAGTGGTGGGGTTGTGGAGGTGTGTATATGCGTGTAGTTGTACCACAACATACGTTTCGGCTGGTCGGTGGGCTGCCGGGCGTCGTGCCGCTGCCTGTGAGATTAGAATAGCTATGTAGACTGCGATGATGAGCACCACATAACACACGTACCGTCATCCACGAGAGTAATGAACCTGCCTGACCGCTGCTGCTCATCTTGCTTTACTAGTAATCGATCGAGTGTTGCTGCTCGTTGTGTGAATTTTGTATTATTCGCTGTCACGCTGCTGTGTGATTGGTTGCATCAATGCGCACACTATACAGCTGCTCTTGTTGTCGACCAAACACGACGATGCGAGGTGACAAGCCATCAAGATGGTTTGTGACAACTCAACCCCCTTGCTCTTGCGTATAGGAAATGCAAAGGCACGTGTTGATATGCGCAAGACAGTATTGCGGCGTAGCTAGCAAGATTTATAACGAGCTGTCACAACGTTGTTTCGAATACGAGCTGTCACAACGTATTCAAAAAACACCTACCCTCAAACATACCCCCATCAAGCCCCTTTCACAACGGGCAATCCATCAAAATGCCATGCAAGCATGCCCCCCTGCACGTTGATGGGATGCGCAAAACCATACACCTTGCTCAAACGCACACATGCCTGCGCCGACATGGTGCCGGTGTTGCACATGATGGCCAGGGGTACCTCACGCCATGCCTCCAGCTCGCCAGCCTGTGTAGGGTTGTTGCCATATGTGCAGTGATATCACACACAGTCACAATGACGTATGCACTGATGACCTACAGAGACGACACAAACACTAGCACAACAACCAACAACAGCACCATACCTGTACTGCAGCTGATAGTTCTGCAAATGGCATAGACAGGGCACCAGGAATGTGCCCCGCCTCAAACTCTGCAGTGGTGCGTACGTCAAGCACCATGAGGGGTTGCTCGTGAAGACCCTGTGCATGTTGCTTGGTTGCAATGTCCCGCACGTTCATCTCCTCAAAGCCTGGAGTTTTGGAGAAAAGAGGTGTGTGTATCATGTCGCATCAGTTGCGTACAAGGTGTTTGTTGTGGGTGTTTATGCATCATTATATACATAGCACCCACACGCACCTTGATCTGGGCTGTAAGCGCTGGGCGGAAGCGGTGGCTCAGGCTCCACCTCAGCAAGTTCAAGCTGCACATCTTGAGGTGGCTTGGGCGTTGTGGAAACACCTGTGTGTGCGTATGTGCCGCCTGTGTTAGCCTGTACTTGGTGGCCTTTGGGCGACCACAGCATACCCTCTGCCAGCCGTTCAATCAGCAGCATGCTTTCCAATTCCTCTGGAGGGAGATCAATATCATCGTCCTGCATCATATCGGCCTGTGAGTAAATGAGGTGCGTGGTGTATGAGTTGCCGCCAACAACTGTTGGCCATGCTTATCCCATCTTTATGGCGCGCAATACCTGCGCAATGAGGTCCTCAAGGTCAAACATTCGTTCCTCGTTGTCTTCTTTCGACCGTAACAGCTCCAAATCAGCAATATCTGCCAGATCTGCTGCATGGTGTATCCCATTCAGGGCGTGCACCATCTGTGTTTTACGACATGGCTTGCGAGCACCACGACACAGCCTGGGTGTGGCTGCAACGTGCAGCTGGTGTATGTGCAATGCACGGTGCATGGTGGGCAATATTAGAATGGGCTTGGCAATAAGCTTACAACAAAATACACGCTCGTCATTATGCAAAACTTGGTGCATCTCCTCTCTTTTGTAGACGCTTGCGCAATGGCACTGGAGAGGGGCTCACCAAACTGATGTACTCGACCGCCTTGATCACCCCGCTCATGGGTGACGGTGGTGGTGTGTGGTCCTGCTTCTGTGTCCCCCTGCGAGGAGTGGTGGGCGCCTGTTGTGGTGTCGAGGCCCCACCACCAGCAGTAGGTGCCATCCTGTGTGTATTGCAGGTGTGTTACCGCAGGTGTGTTACCAAGATATGCCAACAGCTGGTAGCGTACACGTCTACTCAGCAAAAAGAGTGTGTCACACACATACATCAACAAACAAAACCATGCACATGACCCACAAACAAGCACATATTGTATCATACACAGTACATATTGTATCATACCGTGATCGTTTGAGCCTGCCACCACCACCACCAATTTGTGCACCCCCTGAAAACCCTTGTGCTGCTGTTGCTGCTGAGCTTGCTGCTGGTGGTGGTGCATGTGTCTCTTGTCCTTGCATCACCACATGTTGCACTCCATCATCATCATCACTTGTACTGTCAAGCACCACTACCACTGGCTGCCTTGTGTTGTCATGGGCATGCACTGTTGTTGCATGACTGTCATAGTGATGTACAGGGCTTTGAGTCATGTCCACCACTTCCCTTGGTGGCTGCTGCTGCTGTTGTGTACCAATTACCCTTTGTCGCTGTGCACCAATTTCTGTTTGCTGTTGTGTATTTATGACCATTTGCTGTTGTGTAACAAATGCTGCTTGCTGTTGCATTCGTAATGCAAGTCGCTGTGCTAGAGGCACCTCCCCCTCTGCCATACATGATGGTGATGATGGTGATGCATCTTGTTGTACAACATCAACACCATACGCCCCCTGCTCTCCCACACCATCCCCCACACCATCCCCCCCTGGTGGTAGTGAAGCAGCCAGTGCACGTCTGCGAGCAGCTTTGGGTGGTGCTTTTTGGGTTGTTTTTTTCTTTGGTGTGCGCTTTTTCTTAATGACGCCACTGGGGCTTGTGGCTGCAGGTGCATGTGTTGTTGTGGGGGAGGATGCGGAGGGAGGGGTGGGCTTGACTGGGCTTCTGTGGGGGGGTGGAGGGGTTTGTATTATAGTGATGAAATTCTAAGTGATGGTATATGGTGGTGGTGTGCACAGGGTTGGTGATCATGCATGGAAACACATGTTTAAATGAACACATCACGGTATCATGTGACATACACGTTGGTATGATAACCATCTACACCACAGGGTAGCAACACAATGATTGTATATTCAATCCATGAAAATACACACACATCCACACACACACCAAAAAGACATACACGCACCGTTTGTTTCGTCTGCGTGTTGTTCTTCTCCCCCCCGTCCACCCAGCATTGCTCAATGTCTCCAGCACCTCCATCCACTTGCGAGGGGCCTCACATGAAGGACAGGGCCCCCCTTGCGGCATGCTGACCACCTCTGCTGTCTGCTGTGTGTGTATGAGTGTGGTTGTGTGTGTACATGAGGGTGTGCATGTGTGTGCATGTGTTGCATGAGTGTTCATGATGTATGCACACACCAACACAGAATTGCATATTTTAACACACGTACCCCCCCCCCCTCCTTCCCTTTCATTTCCTACCCCTGTAAACTGTCGAGCCAAGCACTCCACATGTGCCCGGCACCCACAGCTAGGACACGTGCTCCACCATCGTGACGCTGCCTCTTGACACACAACACACAACGGCACTGCTTGCTTCTTCCCACCCCGTTTTGCCTTCCCTGCTGGTTGCTGTGTGTGTTGCGCCTCATCCACATCGACACCCACACCCACACCCACACCACGTGATGTCACTGCTGCTGTTGTATCCAATGATGACACATGGGTATGTGTTGCTGCTGTCGACATAGAGGCACTTGGGGCAGCATGGGCATCATGCCCAAGAGCATCTACACCATGCACATACACACTGCTACGCACAGCACTACTACCAATGCCATCAGCATCCTCACTATCAGGATCACTCAGTGACACCTCCTCCCCTTGTGTTTCCAGGTCCCCTTCCAAACCAGGGTCCCCCTCCAGGTCCCCCAGGGGGTGGTAATGGGGTTGTGTTGCCTTTAAATCTCCTTGTACGCTCAGAATAGAGGTGGCATCATGATGATAAGCATCGTACAGTGCATCCCGTATATTGGTGGGGTGCTGTGTCGGGGGTTGTGTTGCTCCCCCCATGTGTGTGTCGTGCATAGGGTCATCATCACCGCCATTATCACTGTCATGTTGTGCATCAAGCAACCCTTCATCCTCATCTTCTTGGTCATCAAGGGTATCAGGGAGAGCCTGTGGGGTCGGGGGAAAGTAGGTATGTGTTTCTCAGGGGTGTGTTGACCATCATCGTTGACCATCATCGTGCATGTATCGAGGTGGCTACAAATGATGTGTGTGATACAACATACACGCATGGACATAACACATGACTATACATACATATACAGCATTCACCCTCACACACCCTTTCACAAAACCCTTACACGCCCTCACACACCTCCATGGGTGCGATCACCAGTTGCATGTGTGGTGGCAGTGCTGCACACCCCCTTGTGAGGGTGGTGTATTTTGAGTCGAGTACTTGTAGTGTGAGGGGGTAGTACTTCCATGGTTCCAGGTTGAGCATGGCATGCAGTAACAACACCTGGGGGGGCATACATGTGTGTGTGTGTGTGTGTGCGTGTGTTGTACAAGGGGATATACAGGTGTGTGTGTGTGTGTGTGTGTGTGTGTGTGTTGTACAAGGGGATATACACTGGGGACATACAATCACCACACAAACACATACATAATACCTTGCCCTGCACACCCTGGAGCTTCTTCCTCCCCAATGCTGCAGCTGTCTCACGCACAGCAACACTCTTCTCAGGGTGCTGCCATGCCCACTCAAATTGCAATGCAAGTACCTGTGATGATCATACGTATGCGATATATGTATATACGCATGTGAATAACCTGGTGATGAGTGTGATTAGCACTGCATATGATGATTCGTATGGTGTTGCCAAAGGAAAGGTTAAAAAACAACCCCTTGTTTTCACTACTGAAATATATCGCACCTGTGTGGGAAAGCCATACACGACCAGCACCATTTCCCATGGCCGCCAACGCTTGGTACGCCATGCACCTTGCCCAATGAGTCCGTTGTGCTGGCGGATGCGGCGCTTGGGGTTGACAGTAAACCTGGGTGGGGTGGGTGCAAGAGCCTGATGGTCACCACCACATGACCTACACCACGTGGTCATATTCCCCTCCTACCCTATGTATGTGCGTCCCTTGGCCTTTGGGCATTGGGATGCAAGTAAATAGCAGCCATAAAAGCGACGCAGGTTGTGGCTGGGTTCGCTGCTCGCTTGCATCATCACGTTGTCGTCTTGACCTGGTGCATCCTCGTTGATCAACGCGCTTGATGTTGCACTATGATGATGATTGCTAATTTTCTGCAGTGCAGCACACAAGCCAATATTTCTAGCCTGCGTCTTGGTGATCAGTACAGATGGTGTGCGTTGGCTTGTAAGCAACGTGCCATGGCGTGCCACGACACTCGCCAACATGGAATTGCTGGGTAGGGTGTTTTGTGATTACCTGGACAATATAACTCACATCACTTGTGTCACACTGCTGTTTACCTTACTCCGACCTGTGAGCGAGGCCAGCTTTCTTTGTGCTGCCTGTAGTGCTTGGTAGAGCAAATCAAGAGCCACCTGTACAAGTATATGTGTACACATGTGTCAGATGTACCAATTATAGCCAGTTGAATCACAACAACAAACCTTGTTGTAAGCAGTGGATGGGATGGCCGCCCATGCTGCTGTCAACCCTTGCAGCATACCCTGCAGCTCATTGATCTTGGTCTGCAGTAAGCGCTGCGCTGTATCACGTACCAATGGTGTCTTGTGATCTTGTGGATCACACTGGGTACGTGCGGGTGGCGGTGCATGTGTACCTGGATGCCAGGCTGGTGCATCACAATACACACACTTAACACATGCTATACACACGCCACATTCATACGCACCAATACATGCCCAAAATCTAGTGCGATCAGTTTCTTGGCTTCACTTGCGTCCTTGAGCCACTGTCTCAACCCCATCTCCACCTCCCGAATGCCGCCACACGCACATCCTTGCACCACAGGTGTTGTTGTTGTTGTTGTTCCGGCACCCACCCTTGTACATGCACACCCAACCACATGCTCACCACCAGCATCATGTGGCTTCCATTCTCCCCCAGCATGTGCCCCCCTGCCATCACAGGGCCCCTGTGCAGCATGCGCAGGTCCCTCAACATGTGTGGAATCCCCCTTTGTGGGGTTTGTTTCTGGGGTGTGTTCTTTCACCTGCAGCTGTGTGGCCTTGCCTGGTGACCGTTGGAGCAGCACACTCCACCCATTGGCTGGTATTCGGACATCTATATCACTACTGCCACAACAACATGATCGTTGTGGTTGTGCGGCGGAGGATGATGCAAGTGGTGGCGTTGCTGTGCAGGCACAGGGTGGTGTGGTGCGTTGCTGCTGGATGGTTGATGAGGAGAGGTGTGTTGTACGTGATGAGGATGTCTTGTTTGGGAAGCAGGGGCCCTTTTTGTGGGGAGGGTCCCTCCCAGTGTCAGGGGAGGTGGACTCGGTGGTGGTTGGTGCTGAGGAGGGACCTGGTGCTGTAGCTATTGTTGTGGTGGTGGTTTTTGTATTGGGTGTTGTACGTGTGGCTGATGTTGTCAAGGCCCCTTTGGTGGGGGACAATACAAGGGGCCCCTTGCTGTGTGGCGATGCGGGACCCCTTGCGGCAAACGGGACCCTTTGGTGCATGTGGTGTGGGCTGTGGATCACATTGTGTGGTGGTCTGTTGTGTTCCATGGATGGTGATGATGACTGAAGCGTATGTGGTGGTCTGTTGCGTTCCATGGGCACCACCACCTTGATGGGTGGTGATGACTGAAGCGTATGTGGTGATGCCAGTGGTGACATTGTGTGTATGGATCCAGGTGGTGTGCTGCGTCTATGCCATACAGGTACTGCTGCTACTGGTGGTTGCATGACTGACGGTGGTTGTATGACTGACAATGGTGGTTGTATGGCTGACAATGGTGGTTGTATGGCTGGTGGTGGTGGTTGTATGACTGATGGTGGTGGTTGTATGGCTGATAATGTGTGTTTCCCCTTGTCATACAGTATGTGCTGCCGTGTAGTGACTTGCACAATGTTCTGGAGTGCCATACATGTAGTGTCACTGGTGTGTCCATTGCCACCATCACCACCATCCACCCTGTTTCCACTGCTACTACCACTACCACCACTACCACCACTGTTTCCCTGCACACTCTTTATACACCCACCAACCCCCCTGTATGTTGCTCCTGGGTAGGCTGCTGTTGCTCCTGGGTAGGCTGCCAATGACCGTGACTGACTGGTGGTCAGTTGATACTTCCCATCATGTATCACACCCCTACCCTGCATGTACTGTGTCCCTGGAGAACCCCTGTAGACTGCTGGTGAACCCCTGTTGACTGCAAATGATGTACCCACACCCACAGATGATGAAGTAACCCACTCCCCTCTCCTTTCCTCATGATCACTTGGTACCCCATGAGTTGTGGGTACCCCATGAATATTACTCTGAGGTACCCCATGAACAGTATTCTGAGGTACCCTATGATCACTCGTGCTGGTGTTGATGTGGTGTTGTAGAGGCCAGTGTGCAAGCGGCTGCGCTCGCGGTTGCGCATGTGTATGTGTATGTGTATGGTTGGGGATTGAGGTTGGGTTTGTTATGGAGGATGGGGGTCTGTTTCTGATGGGTATACGCTGTGTGAGCTGATTCAATACTGCCTGTGAGGGACATATGTGTGATTGTGTGACACAGGTGTGATGTGGAGGCTGTGTATACCTTTAGTGTGATGTTCATACACAAACACACACATACACACACATATACATACACACACACACATGCAGATAAACAAATACACAAACAGTACCTCACAAGTAGGTGTTTGTATGTCTGACATACAGCGTGCTGCTGCCTGCACAGGACATAGACTATGAGATGAGACTGTGACATCACTAATGACCCTTGGGCGTGTAAAATAGGGGGGTGATGTAGTATGCGCTGGGTGTATATTGGCTGGTGGTGGGTGTGTATTGATGGCTGGTGGATGTGTATCGGCTGGTGGTGGGTGTGTATTGGCTGGTGTGTGTGTATTGACGGCTGTTGGTTGTGTATTGATGGCTGGTGGGTGTGTATTGGCTGGTGGTGGGTGGGTGTTGGCTGGTGGGTGTGCATTGGCTGGTGGGTGTGTATATATGATGTCATCATGAGGTGTAGGTGTGTCCGCAACGTAATCAATAATATCTTGTGAGAGCCTCTTGGTGGTGGACCTTGTTACCAACGAATGTGTGCTTGCTGCTACTTGTGTGCTTGCTGTAGGTGGTGTGGTAGTAGTACATGAATCAGCACCTGATGAGACACGTGGCCTTTTCTTGTATGGATGCACATGTTGTGTTATAGCTGCACCCACACCCACCATCTCTGCACCACCGCCACTGTTGTCACCACCATCACCATCACCACCATCACCACCATGAGTAGCACGACCACCATCACTAGAGCTACCATCATTACTAACAGGAGCACTGAAAGGGCCCCCTGATTGCTCATAGGCTGCAGGAGGTGCACTGAGAGGGGCCCCTGATTGCTCATATGTTGCGGGGGGGCCAATTGGTTGTTCATTACTCGTGATGACTGGTGGCAGTTGCATCAATGGCTGTTCTTGTTGCTGTATCGGTTGTTTCTTGGTGGATTGTGGCTTTTCTGGTTGCGTTTGTTGTTGCGTTTGTTGTTGTGTAGGGTGCTGTACTTGTTGTGTAGGGTGCTGTGGTTGTGTAGGTGGTACGGCATGTGCTTGGGGATGGTGGGCAGCAAGTACATCTGTGTTCTGTACATGTGTGTCAGGCAGCATGTGTACTGCATGTGTCTCCACTGCACCCGTGTTGCTGTTGTTGTTTTCATGCTGTACAGGTGTGTTTTCATGCTGTACAGGTGTGTTTTCATGCTGTACAGGTGTGTTTCCATGATGCACCCCAGGTAGCGCAAGTGTAGTACCACCACCACCACCACCATGTTGTATACCGCCCTCTGCCTCTTTCTCTTGCATATTCACCTGAAGGGTAGCAGGTGCCCCCACTGCTTGTTGTGTACCACCCTCCTCTTTCTCCTCCTGCATATTCACCTGAAGGGTAGCAGGTGCCCCCACTGCTTGTTCTATTGCTGCTGGATCAAAACCCAATTCTTGCATTATGCTGTTGTACAGTGCAAGAGCATCATCAGCATGTCTGTGAGCATCATCAGCATGTCTGTTGGCATCATCAGCATGTTTGTTGGCATCATCAGCATGTCTGTTGGCATCATCAGCATGTCTGTGACTAGGAGTACCACCATGCGTCACGTGCTGTGTAGCATTGTTGTTCCCACTGGCAGCACCACCATGCAGTGCATCATGATGAGCGCTGGTGGTGTTGGTATCCCTCATGATGTTGTTTCTGTCCCCAGTGATGTTGTTGCTGTCTCTAGAATCACTCATCCTATCAATGTGATCACTTTGTGCGTCACCCCTAGTCAACATGCCCTGGTCAACACCACTGCTGGTCAGTTGGTGGTCAACACCACTGCGACCATGGTCAGAACCGTCATGTTGACCACTGTTGTCATGTACTGCTGTTGTCACTGATAATTGTTGACCATGTTGTCCATGTTGACCATGTTGTCCATGCACACCCATGATTCTTTTCTCACCTCCTGTTTCCCCTGCTTGCATGCCTGTGGCCTGCATTATACCCTGCATGTCTGTTGTTGCTGAGCCCAACACCACTGGTTGTGCAGGTGGTTGTGCTGGTGGTTGTGTATGAGTATGTCTGGCAGTGTCTATTGGTTGATCATGTGTATGTATATCCAATGTGTGATGTACATCTGATGTGTGATGTACAGATGATATGTACTGAGCAGCAGCATTGCCACCACCACCCCTCCTCTCGTCACCATCACCCCACCCAGTGATGTCATCAGGGACTGGCATGAGTTCCCCATTAAGCCGACATACACACTGGGACAGTGGCAGGTATACATATGTATAAGATGTGGGTGCAAGTATGTTCAGGTATACATATGTATAGCATGCGTGTGTGTATGCAAATACTTGTGTATGCTCATGCTGCCTAAAAACACACATGATCACACAGCAATGCCAGTGCAAACCCCATCATCAGCACACCGCCACCATCTCACCCGTGGGAGTGTGTGTGTGCTGGGTGGAGCAACCACACCGACACTAACGTTGTCGAGCACAGCACGAAGCCGAGTGATGAGGTGGTCTGTGTCGTCAGGGGCACGCTGGGGCATGGTGCTTGGCGTGCTCAGCATGGGATCCATGCCTGGGGGTGATGGGTGAGACACAAGTTTGATGATGATGTTCGTTGTGAGACAGTCTCATGCATTACTCTGCACGTACTGTCGCGAAAGGTGGACGAGTGCCAGGGGCGGAGCGCCCATGTGTCCAGTGCACGATGTGTAGGATCTATAGGCTGCTGGTTGGGTGCTGGTGGGGCGGTTGCGCGGCGAACGGTGGGTGGGGTCTGTTGCATAACAACAGATTGCGATGCACTGGTTGTTGGGTGATTACTTGTTGGGTGATCTCCAGTCTGCGTGGTGTTCTAGACTGTTCTAGACTGTTGCACAAGTCGGGCTATTGCTTTTGTTTCTGCTTTGTGGGTAAAAGATGAACGACGAATGCCCACCGATGTGTACATGCAGTGTGCATTATTGAGCAGCATCACTGATCATCACGGCCGCAGGTTTCGCAGCATGTGCACATTCAAGCACCATCAAACGTCCACCAGCCATCACTACTTCTGATCTTGAACAACCTCATCTTGTAAACGCCCGACGTTTTTTCACGCAAAAAAATCGTCAACAGCCGTCCGCATTGCACAGCCATACACTGCGTCAGTTATACATCACGTCATTTCCCGCGAGCAGCCTTGTTTAGAGTCACGACGATGGCAATGACCATGACCTCCCTCAGCCTGCAAAAGCAGGGTATGACGAATCTGACACCGTGAGCAGCATTGTCTAAGGAGTAATGATGATCAATGGCATCAATACGCATGGCATCACAACGACCACAGGCTTTATGGGCACTCGTTCTGCTCTCCGCAAATCCGTGCGTGCTGCCAAGCCCGCAGCTCGCATGACCACCCAGGCCAACCTGTACGTGCCAAACATGTGACTATGGCATCATGGACGTGCATGGGGTGTACAATACACTGTCTGTGGTCTTGCAGATCATGTCAGATCGCCCTCTCTTTCTATACACTTCAATACACATTCCCACCTCGAAAACAGGGAGTACCCACAAAACTGGTTGCCCAAGAATGGCACCGTGTTGGTGGCTGGCTTTTTGGGGTATGTCGGTTGACCATCAACAAGGGGTGAATGTTTGACCAACCACCGCTGGCATACCTGTTGTACAACTATTGTACATCATGCTCATTGTACATCATGCATCATCATCATCTCCACCACCACCAACCAACAACATCACACACGCAGCTGGACCATCCCCTCGAGCATCCCTGTCTCCGGGTTTGGCGGTGCATCCCTGTTTTCCAAGTTTACTGAGGAGATTGGCATCCACCTTGCCCAGTTCCCCCAGGGTCCTCCCCTCGATGACCAGTTTTGGATCTACTTGATCACCTGGCACCTGTATGTTGTTGGATGGGCTTGTTGGGATCGGGTTGGAAGATGTTGTGGGGGGTAGCGTTGTGTGGTGCCGCTGCTGGTGAGGGTGGTGGACAATACTGTGGTTGATGCATGCTGTGCACCTACCTTCGTTTTGCGTTTGTCTTCCTGATGTGTGTGCACCCATCCTCACATGCCCACCTCAAACACACACAGGGGTCTCTTCCTCACCCTGACTCTGGGTCAGATTGGTGTGCAGGGCAGGAAGAACGGCTACTTTTGAGCATGTTGTGATGCGCAGTGTATGGTTTTTGCAGACGAGGTAACATCATGAGTGCGTAAGGGTCCAGCTGGGATGGAGGAGGCATAAAACTAATGCCATACTAACAATACTCTACTAACAATACTCATTCCAAACGTACAATACTCATTCCAAACGTACAATACTCATTCCAAACGTACAATACTCATTGCACTGATAACAGCACCAACCTCGAACTGCACAACTACCACAACTACTTCAAATCCTATAAACTCTACCGTACCTAGTCGCCCCTGACACGGTTGCTGATTGCCTACTCTTTTCAGCTATCGCGGTTGTACAAACCGCAACGTGCAGATCAGTCAGCAGCTGCGCTTGGCTGTGCTTGTGTGACATTCGATTCCAGGTGCTGCCCCCAACCATCTGCTGCCCATAACGCTGCTGCTTTGTGCGTGTGTATCATCACCATTAAATTCTATACCCAAAACACATATTCACAACCTATCCACAACCATACATACACACAGCCATAGCGTCATACCCCATCACCAACATCAATCACGCAACGCCACGCCACGCTCCCCGAGGCTCCAAGCAGCCTCCCCCCCATGGGTATGCCAGCCGCCGAAGAAGAAACAGAGCGCCTGCTCAAACAGAGCAGCAATGGTGGAATTGAGAAGCAGACCTCTGCAACAGACCTGGATGCCGTTGCCAAGCGCTCCTCCTTTGCAACTGCAGCCCTCACTGTGTTTTACATCGCCTTCAACATCCTAGCAGCAGTGTGCATCGTCTTTGCCAACAAGATGGTCATGTCGGTGTACAACTGGCGATACGTCTATGCGTTGACATTTCTTCACACGAGCACGAGTTGGGCCGGCATGGGGATTTTCGCAGTGTTTAAAATGTACAAGAAAAAGGAGCTCCCCAAACTCAAAGTACTACCACTCGCCGGCGCCTACGTGGGCTATGTGGTATTAAACAACCTCTCATTGCAAATCAACTCGGTCAGCTTTTACCAACTGACCAAGATTTGCATTGCGCCCGTGGTGCTGGTCATGGAGATCACCTTGCTTGGGAAACGAGCCACGCCCCGCATCATTGCATCTGTTGCACTGGTCTGTGCAGGTGTTTTTGTTGCCACAGCCATGGACAAGACCATGGACAACACCCTGTTTGGTGTGGTGATTGGGTTTGCCGCGGTGTTTGTTACTGCCACGTATCAAATTTGGGTGGGGTCGTTTCAGCGAGCGCTGGAAGCTAGCAGCATGCAGCTGTTGGATCAGTATTGCCCATTAGCGGCTGCCATGCTGGCGGTTATTACAGTGGGGGTGGAGCCATGGGGGTTTCAGTCACCCACACCAGGTACGGTGGGTGGGATGTTGAAGTGGGATGTTGAAGTGGGATGTTGAAGTGGGATGTTTAAGTGGGTTGCTGGGGTGAATTGGGGTGCCATTGGGTTCTTGTGAAATTTGAGGGGTAGTCTTGAGAAACACACATTATTTTCTCCCTCTCTCTCACACACACTCAAACACACGTTTTCTCTCAAAACAAAACCACACAGACACCATTATTGGCTTTGAATACACGCCAGCGTCCATCATTTTCATTGCCCTCTCATGTATCCTGGGCTTGGCTGTCAACCTCTCCACATTCCTGGTCATTGGTGCAACCTCCTCCCTCACATACAACATCGTGGGCCACATAAAGACCGTCCTCATCCTCTCTGGTGGGTTTTTGTTTTTCGGCGACACACTCAGCACTGAAAAGTTTCTCGGGGTGTGCCTTGCCATGTCAGGCATTGTGTGGTATTCTATGCTCACCATGCAGCAGGTGGCAGCAGCGAGTACACCAACACTCAAGGCTGCTTCCTTGTCACTGAGGGGGGATGGCAAGGAGGATGATGGCAAGGCGACGAATTAAGTTAGGGGGGGCTATTATGTGTGGGAGACCAATTATGTGTGGGAGACCAATTATAGTAGGATGGCGACCAATTGAATGTGTGGCTCACAAGTCATGTGGTTTTTACAAGTCACGTGGCTCACATAGTTATGTGGCTCACACAAGTCAAGTATATGCAGCCTACAAGTATATGCAGCCTACAAGTATGTGTGGGTAATGAATAGACGCAATCAAATGAGAATGGTGGTGGAGTTGATGATGTGAGGTGGTGTGCACGTTGTTGTCTCGTGATGTGTGTGCATGCTGCTGCTGCGTATGACGGCAGCAGTGGGGGGTGCGGTGTTGGTGCTCTTGTTTTTGCTGTGCTGTACATGAGCGAACAGACGTGCTGTCTGTAGGTGGACGCACAGAAAAACAAAACGGGCACCTTTGTACCCCATTGTTTGTGGTCCACATTTCATTGTGATACAGCTGATTGAGGTTGCATGTTGTGACCAGCAAACAAAAAACAGTATGCAATGTGTGTAAATTTCAGAGAAACTGTTCGAGCACACCGACAATACGGTACTAGTCACAAGCACTGGTACCAAGTTGTGGTGGGTACAGAGTGTTGATTTTCAAATACTGGTGGCAATATATTAGGAGGTGGGAATATAGTATAGGTGTTGGGCAGCATGCATGTCCGCAAATACGGATATGGATAATGCACAGGAAACGCGCATACTTGGTGTGAAACAATACAGCATGTGCACAATACTGGGTAAAAAGGCAGCCTGCTTGTGCACAATTGGTTGCTATGCACATGCAACTACGTGATCATTGCAGAAATACTTTGTGACTGTAAAAAAATTGCAAAAACATGCTGGCAATATAAACAGTGCTATCCGTGGTGAATATACATCAAGTACTTTCAATGCAACTTTGCAATTCACAAGCAACACAAGCAACAGCACACAAACAATGGCTGCCCCCCAAAAATCATGACACACAACACATATATCCCATGCAAATCAAATAGACACCCTTTTTTTTCATACACTGGTCGCGAAAAACAAGTGCACGAGTGGATACAACAGCCAATACCCTGGCAACACAGCCGCGACTGTCAGCTGCAACACCTGCAGGGCCAACACGGAGCACCTCTTGGTACGCTGCAACATGATGCGATTGGGTTCAGACACAACCTGCATTGCGGAATGCCGCTGCAAAAAATGCAATCGTGCAGTTGCTTCAAAATAGTGAGTGAGTGCTGCAGGGAGCGCAAATCCTGCTACAAGAAGCCACCAGAGGGCCAGGGTGAGGATGCTTTGACGCAGGTTGATTGTGGGTGGATGGGTGGGCATGACAAAGATTGTTGAGTTTTCAAGCAGCCCAGCAACCAGACTCAGACCCTTTTTAACCGTATTGCACACCTGTTGTTGATGATTTTCTTGTTGTTGGTTTTTTTTCATGCACACACATACGCACATGTGAAAAAAATTCAACAACACCTCCCATGTAGAGTATACATGGTTTATGCAAACATACAGAATACCTCTGTCTGGCCGGCATGGACGTTGAACAAATTTGCAACAAACCCTTGTGGTTGCAGGGTCAACATGGCACAGATGCCAGTCAACAGAGGCTGCAGTATGCAAAATTCCCAAAACAGGCTCGGCATGGCAAGTGGGGTCGTCAGCTGGCCAAATGCAACGTCCACAAGGAGGTTGCGGGTGGAGTTGCATGATGCTGCTGCCGGACGGGATGCAGCCCATACAAGGGAGAACAGACGTATTGCACGGTGCCACAACATGGCAGGTTGATATCCCCAGCTGCCAGGGCGCATGCACACCAGATTGAAGGGAAGGACAGAGGCTGCACGAAACAACAAGTAGAGGGTGTACCTGAGGGACATGGGGCACCGGGATGGGATGTGACACACAAAAGCCCCTAGCAAAACCACAATGCTGAGCACAATCGGCGTACGATGTGTGATCTTTTTCTACTGCTGTGGTCTTGAAATGTTGGACGAGCATTATCAGGTGCATTGATTGCAAAAACATACTATAAGCCAGCGCAACCGGCTTTGATTGCGCATGGTAGGCATCACGAAAGTGTTTTTCAAGGTTTCGTTGCTCAAATCTCAGCAACATGGTGGCAAATGATATGGGGGTTGACTGGTTTTTCGCTAGTTTCAGTTAATAACACTCAAAACAACATAGATCGCAACGTATCCCACCATGCCTACCCTCAACCTGTTAACTAACGGTACGTTGGGGTTGCATCGAGGGATGCACGCATGTCAGGATCTTGATGTGATCCCCCATGCTACACAGTGCCTGGAAACAGTGTGGATGCATCTGACTTGCTCAAGGCATTGTCAAAAGCGGTAGCAAGCAGTGTAGGGAAACCTGAACAGGTACAGCAGTGGTCAATAATTTGCAAACCTACACACGTTACCCATCATCTGTGTTCACAACACAGTATGTATTGATTAGCCTGCACACGGACAAGCCCATGTGCTTTGGGGGCACTGAAGCACCCTGTGCGGTATGGAAATAAGAACTGTGTGGATGATACTGTACATGCAGCAGTACACAGCCTGGATGCTGCTAGGATGTGGTTTCGTGAAGACACACCAGGCATGACACCCCACATGTCACACACGCACAGTATGCTGAGCTCATATCCATTGGTGCCATTGGTGGGGAGAAGAACAAGTCCATCTCAGCAGCTATTGCAACAGTGGTGACAAGCAAGCTGGGGGTGCCAGCAGACAGGTGCGCGTGTGAGAATACATGGTTTCTGCAAATGACTATAATGTACAGCAGCGATACCCCCTCTTTGCAGATTTTACTTGCGCTTTACGGATTCTGCACGTTCTGATTTTGGCTGGAACGGAAGTACGTTTTGATCATACCGGGAGTGTACCAAGAAACAGTTGTTGTTACCAAGAACACATGTGGTAAAAACAACAACTGCTGCCAAAAAGCCAAACACTGCATTACCAACACATAGTAAACGACCACAGCAAACAGTATCAGCCAGTACCGTGCACAACATACGTACAACGTTGATCAAAGTGCACGCCTGTGAGTACGACGCCTCAACGTGGCTTGTATCATATCAAAATGATGTCAAATCAACTTGGGAAGCACATTTGATGCCAGTGTCACCGTGTGTGCGGAAAGTTTGTGCAACCATACATCAGAGCAACCACAACAAGCGTCATCTACGTTGAGTTGCATCTAATATTCAGGTACAGTGATATGTGCTCATGTAGCAATGAATGCATGCATGTGCTTTGTGTTTATGTATCCCAAGTCCCCGCCATTGGCGAGGGATAATGGATGGTTTTGGCTGGTTAGCTTGTTGACGACCTACGAGTCTTGATCATCAGCCCGGTCATTACATAGCGTGCATGACATGTTGTATTGCTTGGTTTACATCGCATACTTTCATCGATTGTTGGTCCACCACATCACTCCAGGAGCCATGTACCAACCCGGAGTGTCAGACGGAGGCCAGCCACAGGTATGCTGTGTGTGTGGTGTACTCCTCATTGTTTCTGCACCACTACATGCTCACCATATGCTCATACCGTCCCACGTGTCCACAGGGGTCGGTTGGCGTGTGTGTGAAATGTGGCACGACCATCACGCAGCTGGACGCACAGGGGCATTGCATACACTGCCAAGTGGCAGCAGACAATTCCACCACACATTGCTCTATTTGCGGCAAGGTACGGTGTTGTGGGTGGGAAGGCTGTGTGTCTCGTGGGGGTTTGATCAACATCAACCACAAGTCGCTCCACCAATCATGTGATTCTCTACGGCACACACACACACCTTGTGTACACCTTGTGTGTACCCTCCACCTAAAATTATCATTCACCATGTACACCACCTTGTACCGCAATCACAGGGTGAGTCACTCCACCCCGGCACCACCACCATGCTGCCATGTGCAACATGCCCACGCTACACACACATCCAGTGTGACCCAGAGGCCACCCAGGTTGCACAGACCTGGCAGCATGTGCACATGCAACCTGCATTTCAGTGTCCACATTGTCGCATGGCACAGCTTGCACAATTTGATCACCAACCAGATGGGAAACTTGGTATGTTGCGAGTGGATGTGGATGGTTTGCATATCGACATGGTGTGCATGTTGATGTGGTGTGCATATGTATGACATGGTGCATAGCTATTATTCATGATCTACTGCACACGTCATACACCACATACACAAACACACACATACACAAATGCAACCAACATACATTCTCGATCCCAACACATGCATCCCCCCTGCATCAACAACAACACATACATCAACAACACATACATCAACAACACATACATCAACAACACATACATCACCATCAACAACAACAACAACAGCAGGTGTGTTGGGGGACCCCCAAGACGAAGCCGACAATGGCCTGGCCCCTCCCACTGTTGAAATCCCCCTCGCCGGGGCCCCCTTGGTGGGGCCCCCTCACAACAACGGTGGCACCAAGCGACCTCGTGAAGATGGTGTGCACCAGCAGCATGGTGGTGGTGGTGTTGGTTCTCCGGGAGGAGGACTGGGTGATGGGCAAGAGCAAGGGGAGGATGGGTCAACACGCCCAACGAAAAGGCGCATGATGCCAGAGCTTGATGAACATGGGAACGATGCTAATGGTGTGGGGTGGGAGGATGGCAAGATCGTGCGACTGCCGGTATGCTGTTGTTGTGTATGATGGGGGTTGATTGGAGTGTACATGTGTGTTGTGTATGGTGGGGTTTGTATTGTACACATGAGGTAGTGGGCATGGTTGTTGTGTGTCAATCAAGATGGTGGGATGTGTAGGGCATTGTAGCACAATATGGTGCTGGATATCACACCATGTCATTCCCATAGTGATGTCTTACCATAGTGATGCACAAAACACCATGTCATCATCATTTCCATAGGTGATATGCAATGGCAAGCGTGGACTCTATGTAACCACAGCACAGCGTGTCTTGTGTTTGTGCAACGGCTGTCGGGTGAAATTTCCCACTGGGAGGGACATGAGCTGCACACAGTTTGAGGCACATGCTGGAATGGGTGCTGCGAAAAAGTGGAAGGCCAGTTTAAAAGTGAGCCCTGGATGCATTGAGGCTGCCAGTGAAGGTGTGTGTGTGTTTTGGGGAGGGAGGGGGTGTATTTTTTTGGGGAGGTTGTGTTTGGGGGGGTTGTGGGGTGTGTTGTGGTTGGGGTATGGGATTGAATTGGGGGTGAGGTGATGTAGGACATGTAACAATGCACACATACCATGTTGCATATCAACACACAAATCTCTCTCTCTCTCTCTCTCTCTCTCCCCCCCCCCCCCCACACACACACAAACACCCCCCCCAACACACCCAGGCCCCCCCCTCCCTGTGGGCAAGTGGATGGAACAGGTGGGACTGGAAACATCCAGAGCAAACAAATCCAACCGCAGCAGCACCAACGACATGTCTCTAAGCCCCACCTCCCCCTCTGTGGGCGGTGGGGGATCTCCCGGGGTGGGACAGCATACGACACGATTGGCGACAGGGACCCTGTCGTTTTCATCAAGTGGAAGGGGTGGGGGTAAGGGTCCAGGGAAGCAAGCAGGGGTATGAGGATGGGGGGGGGAGGACCACACAAGGGGTGTCAATGTGTGTGCATGTGTTTGAGCACATGCTGCACCTTGTACAATACACCAACCCCTCGCTTTTCACACACACCCTCTCTTTTCACCCCTCTCCCCTCTCTTTTCACAACCCTTGCATGCGCACACTCCACAGGGTAGACCACCACCTGCACCTGATCGCCGCTATGCATCAGACGCACCCCGAGCAGCAGCACTGGCATCAGGCTATGTGGGGGCCAGCAAGGGCCTGCGTCCAGACAGTCCCGGCATGGGGGGCCCTGCGTTTGGCGGACGAGGGGCCGGCGGGGCCGGTGGGCTGGGCATGGGGGGTGGCCTGCCCGGGGTGGCAGTGCGGGGGCTGATGTATGGCAAGGAGCCTTGGAGGGCAGTGCAGTCGGGGCAGTACCGACCTGTGCATGTATGTGTGGTGGTGTTGGTGGTGTGTAGTGGTGTTTGGTGGTGTGTATGTGAAGGTGGTGTGCGTCATGGGTACACACATGCAGGCACGCATATACATTCTATGCAGCATGCACACCATACATGCAATGACTCATACACCACGCACCACACCCACCCACACCCACCCACACCCACCCACACCCACCACACGCACCCACACGCATCCACCACACCCACGTAGGTCAAGTGGGCCGGCGATCGCTGCTGTGTATGTGATGGGGACGTTGACTACGACTATGACCAACTCATCAGCTGTGACAGATGTGGTGTCACAGTGCACCAACTATGCTACGGTGTCCCCAACGCGCCAGACCCCGAGGGGTTGTGGTTGTGTCGCGCATGCGAGTACATGGAAGAACAGGAGGGGGGCTTTGGCACCCTGGGAACCCCTGTACAGCGCCCACAATGCTGTTTATGCCCAGTGACGGGGGGTGCACTGAAACCGACGACGGAAAAGGGGTTGTGGGTGCATATGGTGTGTGCGCAGTGGATTACGAATTTAAGTGTTCATGATGTGAGTACTATGGAGCCTATTGATGGGTTGAGGGATATACAAAAGGAGCGGTGGGAGTTGCGGTGTTCTATATGTCGGCAAAGCATGGTGTGTGGGGGGGGTGGCTGGGTGTGGGGGGGGATGCGGGGTGTGTGTGAAGATAGTGGATGTGGAGTAGTGCGTGAGAATGCAGGGATGATGTATGGGTGAGAATACACACAATACAATGTACACTACACACATACACACTACACACACGCAATACACTCTACACACACAAGACACTCTACACACAGGGAGCAAAATTGCAGTGTCCCCACTGTTACACTGGGTTCCACCCCCTGTGTGCTCGCATAGCAGGTTATGACATGCAAGCTACTGACATCGGCCCCAATCAGCCACCACAGATATCCACCTATTGTAACAAACATGGTTCTGTGAAACCACACCTGTCTGGTATGCTGTGTGGGAGGTGGGGTGGGGTGAGAGTGAGGGTGGGGGTGGGGGGGGGGTGAGAGAGAGGGAGGGTGTGGATGTCTGTGGATGTGCATATGATGTGTCCATGCATAGGCACAATCATGTAATACGCAATCATATATACGTGTACGCATACACACACACTCGTACACACATGTACAAACACACACACAGGTGTTCAACTTGCAGCAGATAGCACCGTCTTGCATGAGCGCCCCTTGGTCAATGGTCAACTGTGGGACAGTGGGCCAGCTGCAGTGGTACCAGAGTGTCATGAAGGATGTGCACGTACACAACCCCTTGATGTATGTTGTGTAACGGTGTTTTCTATTGGTGTTGTGGTGTATGTTCTGTTGTTAGGCATGTAGAACCTACTACACATATGAATTATATCATAAAGGATCAATATTCCTACTCCACTGTGTCCTTGATTGTGTCGTTACAACACACACACACTGCATGTGTAGCATCAACATACCCCCCCCCACACACACACACACCACACACACGCAACACACAGCCATGGTCTCGCAAGTCGCATGGTACAGGCACTGGATACAGCACCATAGAGGGGTTTTGGCTGCCCCCCCGGCCCCCCACACCCCCTCAAGCACCACCCACCAAGCAGGCAGACACAGGCGTGGGGGGCCCTGCTGGTGGGGGTGGAGGTGGGGGTGGTGGGGGGCGGTCGGGGGGCTTTATGCGCAAGGCCGCTGCACACAAGGCCCCTGCTGCGACGGGGCCCCCTCCTGCGGTGTGTGTTGTTTCTGTTATTGATGATTGGTGTATTCTCTATGTGCATCCCTTTATGTGTGCATGCAATCTCTCCACCCCCCTATACCTCTCTCCTTTAACCCCTTGTCCTTTTTCATCATCACCCTTCTTCTTCTCACCCACCCACCCACCCTCCTCTTCTTTCTCACCCCCCTCTCCTTTCCCAACCCCCCTCTCACCACACCAGGTGGACCTGCTCCCCCTCCCAGAGGGCACCCCAGAAACAGTACAGGTCATGTGCAACGGCAAGGGACCCGGAACCTTCCTCGTACGCCAACAACGAGTGGTGTATGAAGACAAGGAAATGTCTGCCTCTCGATTTGAGGCCCTGTGTGGTCGTGCGGATGCGAAAAAATGGAAGACGTCATTGTTTGCGCTGGATGAGGATGGGGATGTGGGATTGAACATGGGGGATTGGTTGTCCAGTGTGGGGTTGGATAAGGTGATGATGCAAAAGTTGACGACTAATTATGCACAATATGAAGCATACCAGGTGTGATTCGTGCTGTGTGTGGTGGGGGGGTTGTGTGTGTAGGGGGGGTTGTGTGTGTAGGGGGGGTTGTGTGTGTAGGGGGGGTTGTGTGTGGGGTTGGTTGTGTGATTGCAGGGTTGTATGTGTGCATGTGGTTGTATGCATTTGTGAAATTGTACATCGGGTTGAGGGTTTGTATGATGATGGTGCATGTATGTGCATGATGCATACCACGCCTCGTGATGTACCGTATACAACGTGTCAGGAACATCACCAAAAACAAAGCACACAAGCAAAAATCTCACCACCACACCCAACCACCACTACACAGAGCTGGCAACGTGCACACGCCACCCCCACCGAATCCCCACCAACCACCACCCCCGACCCCCAACCCAACGGCTCCTCCTCCACCCAACCACCCACAACAGCAGACGCCCCACCCAACACCAACCCGGTCAACACCACGGTCAACGCCACGTTGACCAATGGTGTTTCCATTGACATGGAAATCGACATGGACCCTGTGGCATTGACCACCATGGGGCCCAGTGCTCCCAATGCGACTGACGCTGCCAATACAGCACCACCCATAGACGTGGGTAGTCAAGTTGTGCATACTCAAGTGAAGAACAACACAGTGCACACAGTGGCCACAGCAGATGTGCCGGCAAGTCATGCATTGGTGTTGACCGAAACCCTCGATGAAAAGGAAATGTCGATATTAGATAGTATACCACTCATGTCTGACATGGACCATGCCATTGACCTTGGTCAACATGCACCAACCAATGACAACGCAGCTGCCATTGACCTTGGTCAACATGCACCAGCCAATGCAGCTGCTGGAGTTGGTATGGGTGGTGGGGGTGGAGGTATAAACACAGCATCAACAGCAGGTCATCCTGTGGCTGATGGGCCATGGGGTAGTGAGGTGCTGGAAACATGGGTACGTGTGTTTTGGCCCACAGATGGGGTGTGGTATGAAGCAGAAGTGCGGGGGTATAGGGAGGAGGATGGACTTCATCAGCTGTGGTACAAAGTGGATGGGCAGGTATGGTGAGGTGGACATGTGTTGTGCTGGTGGAGTGGTTGCACCCTACTGGTTGTTGTTTTGCATGTACAATTGCATTGCATTGTTGCTGCAACACAAGTGCAACAGCCATCCATTGATACTCGTAATGTAAACCACACCTCACCCAAACACACCCATGACCAACCCTCAACCAAAACACCGAGCCACACCTTGAAATACCCCCCACTACACAGGGTGAATGGCTAGACATGTTTGCCGAACACACTGCCAAGCGTGTACAGTGGCTCCCCGGCCCCCACCCTGCCCACTGGCCCCCCCCACCTGCCGACCCCCACCAACCATTCACACAAACCGTCGACGTATCGTTGCTGGTGCCAGGGGGGGGCCCTTCGGGGGAGGGGGGGCCCTCTTCATCTCCACAAGCAGGGACCGTGGAGGTGCATGTGGATGGTGGGCAAGGGGAGGAAGGGCAGCAGCCACCACCTTTTGAGCAGTCTACAGGGTGGCGTGTGGGTATGTGTGTGATTGATTGGGTGGTGTGTGGGGGGTGATGTGGGGGTGTATAGTGTAGTGTATATGCCTGCTGGGAGTGTATGCTGTTGTGGTGATCATGTGTTTTTGGTGTTTTGGATATACATACGAAATGCGTGTGATACAACATGCATACACACACACACACAATTATATTTGCAATTCACATGGTGTCAGAAACATGCCATGGTACCCCCTATTTCCCACATCACGACCCCTATTTCCCACATGAGTACCCCCCACATGATACCCCCACATGATTACCCCCACATGATTACCCCCACATGATTACCCCCACA
>VFQP010001518.1_pt1 | contig 30793 bp, 28 predicted proteins | sample 3512351 | NCBI WGS metagenome assembly VFQP01 (sample SAMN10412372, study PRJNA504923) | tailings metagenome | isolation source: Relicate 1 Philex TSF1 revegetated site | place: Philippines: Tuba, Benguet | collected 2017-08-29
CCCAGTTGCGGCGTCGGCACCGGCTACCGCCGCGACGCTCTCGCCAAACTCGCCGAGTCCGAAGAAAACCGCCTCTTCGAACCCGATTCCCTCACCGAAGACTACATGAACGGCATGCGCATGCACCGCATCGGCATGCGCCAAATCTACCTGCCCGTCTTCTGGCGCCAGGGCCAACCCATCGCTACCCGCGAGTACTTCCCGCAAAACTTCCATGCCGCCGTGCGCCAGCGTTCGCGCTGGGTCACCGGCATCGCGCTCCAAACCTGGCAGAAGGTCGGCTGGTCGAAATCCCTTACGGAGAACTACTGGCTCTTCCGTGATCGCAAGGGCCTTCTCGGCAACCCCCTCAGCCTGCTCGCCAACCTGCTCTTCGTCTGCTGCGTCTCGGGACTCATCCCCAAACCGGATGCCGAACTCATCCCCGCCGCCAGCATAGGAATCCTGCTCCAGTTCAATCGCATGCTCTTCCGCATGCACTTCTCCGGCCGCGTCTATGGCCTGCTCTATGCGCTCAGCGTCCCCCTGCGCGTCCCGTACTGCAACCTCGTCAACACTCTCGCCACGCTCAGCGCCATCCACCGCTACTTCCGCGCCCGCATCCGCAAGGAAACTCTCGTCTGGCTCAAGACCGAACACCAATACCCCAATCGCGCCGCGCTCACCGGTTATTCGCGCCGCCTCGGCGAAGTTCTCCTCGACCAAGGCATCTTAAGCGCGCAGCAAATCGAAGAGGCCCTCGCTTCCAAACCAGAACAACTTCGCCTCGGCGAACATCTCGTCGCTTTGAACCTTTGCACTTGGCGACACGTTTACGAAGCCCTGTCACTCTTGAGCGGCCATCCCCTCGAAGAATTCTCCACGCACCAGATCGACCTCGAAGTCGCCCATTCCCTGCCCCGCGCTTTGTGTGAAGAACACAAACTCCTCCCCGTGGCGTTTAACGAGAACGGCCTGCTCGTCGCCACTTCTGAAGTCCCCCAGGAAGCTGTGCTGGTGGCGATCAAGCGCTTCTCCCCGCGCGGTTGTTCGATCTTCCTGGTCACTCCCCCGGAATTCGAACGTTTGCATAAATCCGTCGAACTTCGCACGCTCGCACTCGCGGCGTGAAACCGGTGGCATAATGACAGCGTTCATGCAACGCCGCACTTTTTTCGGTCTCGGCCTCGCCGCCCCCAGCCTCGGCTTCCAACGCCCCGTCACGCCCAAGCGCAGCCGCCTCAACCTGCTCTTCATCATGACGGACCAGCAACGCGGCGATTGCCTGGGCGCGGACGGCAACTCCGCCATCCGAACCCCGCACCTTGATCGCCTCGCCAAGGAAGGCGCCCTCTTCACCCGTGCCTACAGTTCCACCCCCACCTGCACTCCCGCCCGCAGCGCCCTCCTCACCGGCCTCGCCCCTTGGAACCACGGCATGCTCGGCATGATCGCCTTTCCACCCGCCTACGCCTACGAGAAACCCCGCGCCTTGGCCGAACTAGGCTACTCCACCTGCAGCATCGGCAAGAATCACTTCGCCCCCTGGCGCCTCAGCCACGGCTACCAGCAGATGTTCCTCGACGAGCACACCCAACGCACCCCGGGCGAACAACGCACGGACTACGAAACCTTCTTCTACTCCCAACGCCCGCACGACAGCCCTTACGCCACCGGCCTCGGCTGGAACGATTACGCCGCCCGCCCTTTCAAATATCCCGAAGCGCTACACCCCACCACCTGGATGGGCGACACCGCCGTTCGCTACCTCAATCAGCTTCCCCAGAACAATCCCTTCTACCTCAAGGTCTCCTTCATCCGTCCGCACTCCCCCTACGACCCGCCCCAACGCCACTGGGACCAATACCGCGACACTAAGTTCCCGCAGGCACAGCGCGGCAAATGGGCCGAACGCTACGCCACGCCCTCCTCGCAACGCAGCGACATCTGGCACGGCCGCCTCAGCGACGAGCAAGTACAAGAGTCCCGCCGCGGCTATTACGCCTGCATCACCCACGTCGACGATCAAATCGGCCGCATTTACGAAACGCTGGAAAAGCGCAAGATCCTCGAAGAAACGCTCATCGTCTTCACCAGCGATCACGGAGACATGACCGGCGACCAAAACCTCTGGCGCAAGTCCTACGCCTACGAACCCTCCGCCCGCATCCCCATGATCGTCCGCTGGCCCAAAGGCTTGGTATCCGCTCCGCGCGGCCAAAAAATCGGCGCGCCCGTCGAGATCCGAGACGTCTTCCCCACCCTTCTCGACGGCGCCGGCGAAAGCCCCTCACGCCCGATCGACGGCCAAAGCATGTTGCAACTCTGCCGCAACCCCAAAGCGGAATGGCGCAGTGAATGGCGCAACTGGATCGACCTCGAACACAACATCTGCTACAGCCCGAAGAACAATTGGAACGCCCTAACCGACGGCGAAACGAAATACATCTTCCACGCCCTCGACGGCGAAGAACAACTCTTCAACCTCAAACAGGATCCCCACGAACTCACGGACCTGGCCGGCGACACCGCGCATCAGGACACCCTCCGCACCTGGCGCTCCCGCATGTTGCAACACCTCGCGCCCCGCGGCGAAAAATACGTCTCCCACGGCAAACTCGCCCTTCGCCCCGAAGGGCAAGTCACGTCGCCAAACTTCCCAGTGCCAAAGAAAGCCTAAGCCGCGCGGAAGAAATCCACCGGACTCATCCCCACTACCCGCCAACGTTTCCCCACCTTGGCGAACTCCATCCTCAAAATCTCCCGCCGCTGCCGCACGTCGGCGCTCTCGCGCTTGGACTTCATCTCCAGGTACCAGTCCGCCTGCACCACCACGCGCGAAGCCTCGCTATTCACCTCGCGCAACTCCACGCTCGCGCTCACATCCGCCGCAGCCAACAAGCCATCCACGTTCTTGCTCAACTCCGCAAAACCTGGCATCTCCTCCGCGAAATTCTTCACAAACGCACGGCCTAGCCCATTCGCCAGATCCGTCGCCATGTCTGCTAAGACACGATAGATCTCATCGCGCGCTTCAGCCCGCAGACCCAGCGCGCCCGCCGCGAAAAGAAAGCTCCTACGTCCGATAGCTGCCATTGATCTCAATGTAGCCTTCAGTCAAGTCGCAAGTCCAAAACTCCGCCTGCCCCTTGCCTTTACCATCGATGCGGAAATCGATCAACACATCCTTTGCGTTAAGCGCCTTCGCCATCGCGGCCTCATCCATCGGCGCGGCCAAGCCCTTCTTGCAAACCCGCTTGCCCTGCAAATAAATATCGACCTTCGCGGGATCGAAGTCCGCGCCGGAATAACCGGCCGCCGCCAGAATACGCCCCCAATTCGGGTCGCTGCCCGCGATCGCCGTCTTCACCAGCGGCGAATTCGCAATCGCCCGGCCAATCTTCTCCGCGTCGCTTTCCTTCTTCGCCCCACTCACCAGCACCCGCACTAACTTGCGCGCGCCCTCGCCGTCGCGAGCGATCTGCGCCGTCAGGTTCTGCAACACACGCAGAATCGCCGCCTCCAGCGTCGCCATCTCGCTCTTGCGCGGCTTCACGCCGCTCCCGCCATTGGCGAGCAACACCAGCGTGTCGTTCGTCGAAGTATCGCCGTCCACCGTCAAGCGGTTATAGCTCAGCTTCACCGTGCGCCGCAGCATCGCGTCCAACTCCGCGCTCGGAATCTCTGCGTCGGTCATCACGTAAGCCAACGTCGTCGCCATGTTCGGTTGGATCATCCCCGAACCCTTCGTCATACCGGCGATGCGCACCTTTCCGCCCGCGAGTTCCACCGTCTCGCCCGCCGTCTTCATCACCAGATCCGTGGTCATGATCGCGCGCGCGACATCTTCGAAGCGCTCCGCCGCAATGCCCACTACCAGCGCGGAAATCGCCGTCTCAATCAACGTTGGATCCAACTCCACGCCCATCACGCCCGTCGAGGAAGGCAGAATGCGTTCTTCCTTCACCAACAGTTCCTTGGCCAAAGCCTTCACGCTCCGCTCGGCCACCTTCATGCCCGTGCGTGTCGCGCAATTCGCGTTTCCCGCGTTAATCAACAACGCGTTCACCTTGCCACGCGACTTCTTCAAATTCTTCTTCGACAGAAGCACCGGCGCCGCCGCCACTTTGTTTTGCGTAAATACCGCCGCGGCATCCGCCTCCGGCATACTCACGATCAACGCCAGATCGTCTTTCTCCGCCTTGCGAATCCCCGCGTACACCGAACTATAAAAAAACCCTAGCGGCAGTTCCATCTTCCACTCCTATTCGAATCTCTCATTTTCCGTCACCCGCATCCCATTGCGAAAATCCGCGCCACTCACGCGCTTCCGTCCTTCCGCCTGCAACTCCACCAACTCAATCGCCGTGCCTTCGCCGCAAGCCACCACCAGCGGACCCTTTGCGCCAATCACGGTTCCAGCGGCTCCCTGCCCGGAAGCCACGTGGGTCTTCCAAATCCTGACGCCCTGCCCGCGAAACTTCGCCGACGAACCCGGCCACGCATAAAATCCCCGCGTCCGGTTATGAATCTTCGCCGCTGGCCAACTCCAATCCACCACTCCATCGGCCTTCGTCAAGATCGGCGCAAGTGTCGCTTCGGCGTCGTTCTGCGGCTCAGGCTGAATCGTCCCCGCTTCCAGTCCCGCCAGCGTCTCTACCAAAAGATCCGCGCCCAACACCGCCAATCTTTCCCCATACTCCACGGCATTCTCGTCCGGCCCAATCGGCAACACCGCCTTCAAAAGCATGTCGCCCGTATCAAGCCCCGCGTTAATCCGCATCGTCGTCACGCCGCTCTCCGTCTCGCCATTCGCGATGGCCCATTGAATCGGCCCCGCGCCCCGGTACTGCGGCAGCAGCGAACCATGCACGTTGATAATCCCATGCTTCGGAATGTCGATGATCGACTGCGGAATCAACTGCCCATATCCCACCACCACCATCACATCCGGCGCCATCGCGCGAAGCTCTTCCACCACCTCCGGAACACGTACTTTCACCGGTTGCCGCACTTCCAAACCCGCCGCCAGCGCCGCTTCCTTCACGGCGCTCATCGCCACTTCCTGCCCCCGCCCCTTCGGCCTGTCCGGCTGCGTATACACCGCCAGGACGTTATGCCCAGCGGCCAGCATCGCCTGCAGCGTAGGCACGGCAAACGAAGGCGTGCCCAGAAAGACCGTCTTTAGTCCCACTCTCCAGCCTTCTGCAGCTTGCGTATTTTCCGCCGGATCAAGTCGCGCTTCAACGGGCTTAAGCGATGAATAAACAACACCCCATCCAAGTGATCGTACTCATGCTGAATGGCGCGGCTCAACAACTCTTCACCCTCGATTTCAAACCAATTCCCCTCGGCGTCCTGCGCCCGTACCTTCGTCTTCTTCGCGCGCTCCACCGGCTCGCGGAAGCCCGGAATGCTCAAGCATCCCTCTTCCTCGAAGAGCTTCCCTTCCTTGCTCACGATCTCCGGATTGATCAGCACGATCTGCTGCTTCGGATCTTCACCCGCCGAAGGGTCGATCACCGTCAGCCGCTTCTTTACACCCACCTGCGGCGCCGCCAGACCCACGCCCCGCGCCGCGTACATGGTCTCGAACATGTTCGCCACGAAGGTCTTCAGTTCCGGCTTGCCAAACTCTTCCGGCCCCACCGGATCGCATTTCACTTCCAGCACAGGATCGCCGTACTTAACAATCTTCATCACCATCGCCGTCATCGCTCCTCTAGTAATTCCGCACCTGTTCCTGATACCCGTCGAAATTCCGCTTCGCCTCGCGCAACGAATCCCCACCAAACTTTTCAATCATGGCCGACGCCAACACGATCGCCACCATGGACTCGCCAATCACGCCCGCTGCCGGAATCACCGCCACGTCGCTGCGTTCGTAATTCGCCTTTTCCGGGTCGCGCGTCGGCAGATACACGCTCTCCAATGGTTGCCGCAAGGTCGAAATGGGTTTCAAATGGCCACGGACAACAATGTCCTGCCCGTTCGTCATACCGCCCTCAATACCGCCCGCACGATTCGCGCCGCGGAAAAACTCCCGCTGCGCCTTGTCGTAGTGAATCGTATCCTGCACCTTCGATCCGAAGCTCTGCGCGCCCTCCAGCGAATAGCCCACTTCCACGCCCTTCACCGCCTGCATGGAAACGATCGCCTGCGCCAGCTTCCCGTCCAATCGAGTATCCCAGGTAATGTGCGAACCCAAGCCCACGGGCACGCCATGCGCGCGCACTTCAAAAATGCCGCCTACGGTATCCTTCGTCGCGTAAGCCTGATCGACCACGGCTTTAAACCTCGCCTCGGTTTCCTCATCCACGCAGCCCAGCAAAACATCCTTCTTCTCACTCAAAGCCACGATCTCTTCCCAGCTCACCTCGCGCTTCAGCTCTTCCGAGCCCACGCAAACCACGTGGCTCAACACTGTAATGCCAAACTCCGCCAGGTAAGCCTTTGCCAAAGCGCCCACCGCCACGCGCGCCGTCGTCTCTCGTGCGCTCGCGCGCTCCAGAATATAGCGAGCATCGTCGAAGTCGTACTTAATCGCCCCCGCCAAATCCGCATGCCCCGGTCGCGGCTTCTTCACTTCCTTCCAGTGCGCTTGGCTACCCTCGAAATCCTCCACCGGCAAGGACTCCGTCCAATTCTTCCAATCGCGATTCTGAATCAGCATCGCAATCGGCGAGCCGATCGTCTTCGAATGCCGCACGCCGCTCACAATATGCGCGGTGTCGGTCTCAATCTTCATGCGGCCGCCGCGGCCAAAGCCTTGCTGCCGGCGCCACAATTCGTGGTTTATTTTTTCCAGGGAAACGGGAACCCCAGCGGGCAGACCTGTGACAGTGGCCACCAGGCATTCCCCGTGGCTCTCGCCCGCGGTCTCAAAGCGAAACATTGTAGGTGCTAAACCACAATTCTACCAGTCGCTCTTTATTCGCGACGAAGCGCTTCCCGCAGTTCCACTTCCACCCCGCTCCGCGCGGGCCAATACGCCGCCGCCCACGAAGCCCCCAAAATGGCTAACACCACCGGCACCACCAACCACTCCGCCCAGGCAACCGCCACCGCCGAGCCCACCCCCACGCCCCAGACCACCGGCCCAATCGCTTGCCAACTGACCCCCCAAGCCAACTCCCTCTTCGTCGCACCGAACGCCCGCCGCAATCCTAACTCGCCTCGCCTCGCCCGGGTATCGAAATAGACCAACGCCGCCATCCCGAAACTCGCCACCAACAATCCCGTCACTCCCAACACCGCCACGCCATAGCTCTGCCAGCGAATCTCCACTGTATTTCGGCCCACCAAATCTTCCAAACCGCGCAAGTTTTGTACCCGTGCCCCATCGTTCACCTGTCGCACAGCCGCCCTCGCCGCTTCCACTAAATCGCTCGCTTCATCCCGGGCCCGCACCACAAACACCTTCGCCACCTCCATCTCCGGCCGCGGCATCACATAAGCCATCGGCGTCAGCGCGCCATCCACCCGCTCCGCGCGTACATCCTCGACCACCCCCACCACCTCCATCAATACCCGAGCCCCGTCCCATGTGTAATGAATCCTGCGCCCCAGCGCCTCTGCGCTGCCGAACGCCTCCCTCGCCGCGCTCGCCGACAAGACCACCACGCGCTTACCTTCATCCCCGGCCACGAAGCTCCGCCCTCGCCGCACCGCGATCCCCATCGCCTCGAAATACCCCTCGCTCGCCACGCGAAAATTCGCCACGCGAAAATTCTGCGGCCCCGGTGTCACTCCCTCGGCGCGCAATGTAAACAACGCCGCCTCGCCCTCCAACGGCAAGCGGCTCGTTGTCGCCGCCGCCAATACAGACGGCTCCTTCCGCAGTTCGCGCAGTACGGCCTTCTCCAACTTCCACCACTCGGCCGTGTCGCTTTCCACTCTGGGACCGCTTACGTCGAAGGCAATCGCTCCCTTGCCCGCAAATCCCTGCTCTTGCTGCAACACGCGCCAATAGCTCCACCCCATCGACAACGAAAGCGCCGCCAGAACCGTCGCAATCCCCGCCTGCGCCGCGCACTCCCACTTCGGATCGCTTCCCCGCCGGGCAAAGCCATACCCAATTCCCGCCGTCGCCAAGACCACCATTGCCGCTTCCCACCCCACACCCAACGAATGCCACTTCACGTATAACTTCGGCACATACTGCAAGGCCAGCGCGCCCATCGACAATCCCAGCACCGCCGCCGGTCCCAATAACCACAACGCCTCCGCGGCACGCCTGCGCCATTGATCTCCCGGCCCCGCTCCCATCTGCACCTGCACTTCTTCCTCCTTGCCACAGGCCCAGCGTCTAGCCCGCGCCAATCCCCGCCAGCAGAACAAACTCAACGCCAGCCATGCGCCCACTGCCCACCCAAAGACCTCCAACTTGCCCTGTGCAGCCGACGTCAACTCCTCATCCCAATTGCGCAAGGAAACTCGGACGTCACCCTCCGTCAGGCCGGCCTGCACCAGCGCGCTTTCCAACTCCTTCTCCACCCCTCGCACCGCAGTGCGCGTCTTCACCAACAATCCCCAATCGAAATACCCCATCATCCCTTGGCCTTTTCCCGCATCAGCCGGGATCGCCACCAGCGCATCCACACGCTCCGGCAAAGCCAGCATGCGGCCCATCGATTGGCAGAGCGGCAGGAAGGCCCCTGCGGGCAACACCCCCACCACCCGCAGCGTTTGTCCATTCACCTGCAACTTTTCCCCCAAAACCGCCTCATCCCCGCCGAAACGAGTGCGCCACAACGCGTCGGAAATCACCACGCTCGCTTCTTCTCCCTCGCCAATCCCCCGCCCCAGTTGCATCCGCAAGCCCAACACATCGAAGAATCCGGCCGAAACCTGCAACCCCTCCAAGCGCCGCCCCGCCTTCCCATCCATCCAATGCAGTTCCGCCGAGTTCACCAGCCCCAACGCTTCACATCCTTTGCATCCCCGCTGCCACAGGCGAAAATGCGAAACGCTCACGGGCCAATCCGGGTAAAGGCCCTCCAACTGCGGAACGCGCGTGCGCACTAGGAAAACCCGTTCTGCATCGGCCACGGGTATCGGCCTCGCCAAAGCGTCGCGCAACAGTGGATAAGCCACCGCCGCTACCGCCACCGTCAGCGCCAGTTGCAACACCAGCGCCGCCAGCAACGCAGGCTGCCGCCGCAAACTGCGCCCCGCCATCTCGAAATCCAATCGCCACCGCTCCCAGAACGCGCCGCCGCGCTCTTCTCTGCCCTCTTCGAGATAACGCCCGACACTCCCAAATTCCAGCCGCGCCTGACGTCGCGCTTCTTCGGCGCTCAGCCCGCGCCGCTGTAAATCGGCCGCCCTCTCCTCGAGATGCCAGCGCATCTCTTCTTGCATTTCGTCGAAGGGCGTCAAACAGTCTCCGCGCCCAAAGCCAGACTCATGGCCTCCACCGTCCGCCGCCACGTTTCCGTCTCTTGCTTCAATTGCTTACGCCCCGTCGCCGTCAACTCATAAAACTTCGCCTTGCGGTTATTTTCGGAAATTCCCCACTCCGCCTTGATCCATCCCTTCGTCTCCAACCGGTACAACGCGGGATACAAAGCCCCCTGCTCGATATCCAGGTTCCCTCCCGATATCTGTTCGATGCGCAGCAGCACGCCATAGCCGTGCTCCTTACCCAACGAGACAGCCTTCATAATCAACAAGTCCAAGGTTCCGGGAAGTATCGCCTGCGCCATTTCCTAATCTCTTTAGGCGAAGGATAACGGCGCAGGCCCAGCGGTGTCAACCGCCGCTATTGAACTAGAACCGACACCTCATTGGACTCGACTCCCGCTACGCGCAGCTTCAAGCGCGCCACGCCCGCCGCCACATCCCGCGGAATCAACGCATTCACTTGGTTTACTCCAATGAATCCTGGAGCGGACCCCGCAAACAAAGTCTGCGCCATCACCGTCTGCGAACCAGTCGTCAACAGCACATCCACAATATTCCTCGTCGGCTCCAATTCGGTCGATGACGACGGCACGCCACTCTGCACATTCGCGTTCACCGCGCCCAGGCCGGAAGCGTAAATCACAATCGCATCCCCCCAGCGCACGCCGCTCGCACTATCCACCAGCGAACCCGTCGAGGCATTCACCACCACGCCCGCATTCTCGCGCACCAGAAAGATGCCTGGGCTCGCCGTACTCAAAGTCACGGGAACGGGCAAACTCGCCGCGCCATTGCGCACCACCACCGCCTGCACGCTCGGGTCCTGGCTGAATTCCCAAGGAATCTGCGCATTCACTTGCCCCGCGCTCGTAAAGTATAGCGGCGCGGAACGCAGCCCGAAGTACACCCGCGTCTGTTCCAACACGCGCGGCAAAGGCACACTCGAAGCACTCACGGTAGTCCCGGAAAAATTCGTTCCAAACAACGAAGCGATCGACCCCGCCGACAAGCTCCCCGTTCCAAAGCCCGCCGCCCGCGCCACGCCATTAGTCGAAATCGACGGCGTCATCGAACCCTCCGGGCTCACCGTCGCCGTATAAAACCCCACTGAAGTATCCAAGCTCAACGCCGAAAGAAACAATCGCGTCGCCCCCTGAGGCACGACAAACTGCTTCATCTCCCCCGCATCCGTAAACCCACTCCCCACCAAGAACGCCTGCTGAAGCAGCGGCTCCACGCGCACCGCATTCCGCAACGCTCCCCGGAAATCCAAATTCGGCGGCTGCGTTCGTGTCGTATCGGCCAGGAACACTCCCACCAACGCGCCGCACCGCCCATCGATGCGGCTGATCGAATACTCGGCAATCAGCGAATCGTTGCAAGTCGGCCGCCCATCCGGCCCGCCGCCGTCTACTGATCCATTCGCCACTATGCGCAACACTTGCCCCGCCGCCAATGGCGTCACTACCTGCGCGGGGCTATACATGCCCGCGCTCCTTCCGTTGTTTGCGGAACTCGCTCCCGCACTTTGCCCCGCCAACTGAATCACGCTGATGCCCGAAACCCGCACCGGGTTCGTCGGCTCTTCCGGCAAGGCGCTCGGCGTCACCGTTACTTGAAAGCTGCCCTGAGAATTCGCAAACCCCACCGCGCCAAGATAAAGCCGCGTCGCCCCACTCGGAGCTACAAACGCCTTCCGGAACCCCTGCGAATTCACGCCCCCACCCACCAGGAACGGCTGTTGCAACAAAGGCCGCAAAACAGGTATCTCCCGCCCATCGCCTCGAAAGTCCAGTTCCGGCGGCTGCGCCCTCGTCGTGTCGCTCAGAAACACCCCCACCAAAGCCGCGCACCGCGTATCGATCCGCGCCACGGAAAACTCCGCGCTCAACGAACCATTGCAGGTATTCCGTCCATCCGGCCCGCCCGTATCCACCGTCCCGGTCGCTGTCACCGAGTAAGCCTGCCCCGCAACCACCGCCACCGGCACTAACACCGGCGAATTCGCGGGCGCGCTCCGGTTGCCATTCCGCGAAACCGTACCCGCCGGCTGCCCCGCCAATTGAATCACCGACGTGCCAGGCACCGTAACCGTCGCCTGCCCCCAAAGCCCCACGCAGAAACACACGTGTAGACACACGTATCCCATCGATAAACGCATAAAATTTCCTCCAAGACCACTATCCTAATGGCCTTAGGAGAAGAATACACCCCACTCTCCTAAATCGTCAAGGAGAAGCCGCCTTCCTTCTAGACTTGCCCGGGACCAGACGGTCTTCCCCGGTCGTTCGCCAATCCCATCTCGCAACCTTGTATGCGAATCTCCGTCTGAGACCTTGAAACGCGACGCACGCCTTTTCAAACTTTTCTTTGATTTGCGTTCGACTTTCGACCCTTAAGTTCCCCGCATTCGCGAAATGGCACCAGTACTGCAGATGGAACTCCAGACCGGCGCCGCCAACGCCAATGCCCCTAAGCTCACAAGAATGTGCGGGATCTCCTTCTCTGCTATTGCACTGAGGAGCACAAAAAGAAATGTCGCCGAAGACCATGCCCGGCTCAGTATCAACGAAAGCGCCTCCAACCCTTGACCTTCAAGCTCGCCATCGCGCATGAGTCTCCTCCTCAACAGACGTAATCTGGCGTAATTCACGACGAGGAACACCAGGAAATGGATGACCGGCATGCTGCTGTCGATGGGCAGCGTGCACGAGCGCGGGCAAACTCCAGAGTGGCGCGCTATTGAAGGAAAGCAGTCACAAACGCTGCCGTTCAGCTTCTTTGTAGATCGCCCCCTGCACGGAATCCACTTCGATTTGCGCGTTAGTCAGGTGATTCTGTTGCAACAACGAGCTCGAAAGCTGTTCGGAAGCGGCCGAGGTTGCATTCTGCATGGCTTGCAGCTTCGCACCACAAAACAACAACCCAAAGATACAATCCCTCCATGCCCTCCCTCTTCCAGAAGCTCAACTTCAAGTCTCATCCCGCCATCCACGTCTCAAATGCCCCAGCCTCGTTCCGCCCCGCCCTCGAAGAAGTTCGCAACCTTACCACCATCCACAACAGGTTGCCGAAGAGAGGTCCCATCGTCTTCGCCCTAGCCTTCACCACCAGGCAATCGGAAGTCGATGCCTTCGCGCAAAGCATTGCCACCCTTGCCGCAGGAGACGCCATCGTATGGGTCGCCTACCCCAAAGGCACGTCGAAAAAATACAAATGCGAATTCAACCGCGACAACGGCTGGGCCAAGTTCGGCGAAGCCGGCTTCGAACCCGTTCGCATGGTCGCCATTGACGAAGATTGGTCCGCCCTCCGCTTCCGCCGCGTCGAACACATCAAGACCATGACCCGCTCCACCGCCCTCACCGCCCAAGGCAGGAAGCGAATCGCGGACAAGAAGTCATAGCTCTACTCTGGCCCTCCAAATGCAACAAGTTCCCGCGAGGCCCATCATGCAAAGCAGCACTCTATACCTTGGCGGCAAACGCTTCTCCACCCAAATCGGCAACCACCAAATCCTGACGGACCAGCCCAACGAAGGCGGCGGAGAAGACTCCGCCCCCACTCCCCCCGATCTCCTCCTCGCCAGCCTCGGCGCCTGCGCCGCTCACTACGCCATGGAATACCTCAACACGCGACAACTCCCCACCGAAGGCCTGCACGTCCAAGTACTTGCGGACAAAACCACGCGCCCGGTCCACCTCGACAACTTCCGCATCCTCGTCGAGACTGCGCCCCTCGAAACCAAACACCTCCAAGGCCTCCAACGCGCCGTGGAAACCTGCCTCATCCATCGCACCCTCCTGGCGAGCCCCAAGGTTGAAATCCAACTCACTAATTCGCACCACGAACTAGCCCCCCGCGGCGTCACCGCCCTCACGCAGACTTAGCGCGCATTCCCCCAATCCAGGCGAAGTCCCCCACCCAATTCCCTCCGCTTGGCACCAGTTGCGCCAGCTTCCAGCCTACTAGATCGAAGGCAGTAAGCTCGAATTTGCAGCTCTGCACCAACAGAGTCCACCGTCGAATTCTCTCTGCATCTTGCCTAATCGAACAAATCGCGCCCAGCGCCAGCATCGAGAGTCCCTTCATCAAGGAATCGAGTCTACAGGAAGTGGCATCCGTTTATGACCCGGCACCCCTACTCGAACATCCGCAACTGCTTCTCCGAAGTCCCTTTCTCCTTCACCCTCTTCAACGGGCTCCCAATCACGCCCAACACCTCAAACGACTCCAACGCCGTCCGCGGCACCAACACCTTCTGTAGCCCAGGCCCCGGTTCCGGCGGACTTACCACGAACGCCACGGGATCAAAAAGCGCCAAGTTGTTCTGCATCGTCGCTTCAACGCTCTCCCCATCTCGAAACAACAACCGCACCCAAAGGCCTTGCTGTCTGGGCCGCACGGAGTACGCCGCTCGTTGCCAAGGCCGCGCATCCCCCCAATCCTTAACGAAAGCCAGAAACTTCACCGTCTCCAGCGGCGCCTTTTGCAGCACCCCCTCCGGGCTCAAAATCTCGACAAAACCTTCCCGGATCGGCGCTCCGGCGTCCAGAAAGCCGTACAACGCTTCCCGGTCGAAGCGGTAAACCGTCGCTTTCTTGGTCGCGCCACTCGCCACTGCCGCGCCTCCTCCTCCTGCCGCTTCCCAAGCAAAATGCAAGGAAATGTTTCAAACAGAATTCCCGATATTGTATCATTGGCTCCATGCTCGGCCTTGTGCCGTTGCGAGCCGCTTTCGGCTCGTATTTGACTTACTGCAAAGTCGAAAAAGGTCTTTCCCCTCAAACCCTTGCCGCGTATGCGAGCGACTTCGCCCACTACGCCGCTTGGCTCGAAAGGACGGAATGCGCCGACTCTGCACGCCGCGAAACCTTGGAAGCCTACGCATCCCAACTCCGCTCGGAATCCTTGAGTTCCGCTTCCATTTCGCGCCATCTTTCCTGCCTGCGCGGCATCTTTCGCCATCTCATCGCTGAAGGAAAACTCCAGGAAGACCCCACGGAATTTCTAAAGAATCCTAAATCCTCCCGCCGCCTTCCTAAGGCCCTGGGCCCCGAAAAACTCACCCGTCTCACCGAGGCAATTCCTACCAACACTCCCCTTGGTCTCCGCAATCAGGCCATGTTCGAACTCTGCTATTCCTCCGGCCTCCGCGTCAGCGAACTCGTCACAGTCAAACTCGCCGACCTGGACCCACAGGGCCTCCGCCTCCGCGTCACCGGCAAAGGTAATCGCCAGCGCCTTCTCCCCGTCGGCGCTCCCGCTATGGCCGCTATTCAGAAATATCTCGACGAAGCTCGTCCCACCCTCCTCCACGGCCGTGTCTCGCCGTTCCTCTTCGTCAGCTCCCGCGGCGCTCGTCTTGATCGCCGTTCCTACTGGTCTGTGCTCCAGCGCCTGAAGTTGCTTAGCGCCACGCCCGGCCCCGTCCACCCCCACATGCTCCGCCACTCTTTTGCCACTCACCTTCTGAGCGGCGGCGCGGATCTCCGCAGTGTCCAAGCCATGCTCGGCCATGCGGATATCTCCACCACACAGATCTATACCCACGTCGAGCGCGATCGCCTCCGCGGGGTCGTCGATCGATTCCACCCTAGGGAAGCCCGAAAATCATGAGCGACACCATGTTCCAGCTCGAAAGCCATTTGAGCAACGCACAGAACGCCATCGTTGGCGAAGTCCAACGCATCATGGCGGAACTGCATATCAACGTATTCCTCACCGGCGGAGCCCTTCGCGATATGGTCTCCGGCCTTGCCGTGCGCGACCTCAACTTCACCGTCGAAATGCCGCCCGCCAAGCTCTTGAAGGCCCTCGAAAAGCAATCCGGCGCCAAGATCGTCAAGTCCGACGACTCCCGCAAGAGCTATGAACTCGTATTCCCCAACGGCGTCCTCGCCGAGGTTTCCATGGCGCGCGTGGAAAAATATCCCAAACCGGGCGCGCCGCCCAAGGTCTCCCCTGCCACCATTCACGAAGACCTGCGCGGCCGTGACTTCAGCATCAACTGCCTGGCTATCTCGCTCTCGAAAGGCTCCCGAGGCCTCCTGCTCGATCCCACAAACGGCCTCTCGGACTTGCGAGACCGCGTGCTGCGCGCCGTCTCTTCTTCCGCCTTAACCAACGATCCCTCACGCATTCTGAAACTGGCCATCCTCGAAGCCCGCCTGGGCTTCGCCCTTGACGAACGCACGAAATTCCAATACGACGCCGCTCGCGAAGCAAAGCTCGAGAAGCTCATTTCCGCCGACGCCCTCCGCCGCGAAATCATCAAGATCGGCGAAGAAGTAAACCCCCTCCCCATCCTCGAACTCCTGGAGCGCGAAAAACTTCTCGAACTCTACTTCCCCGGCTTCTCCGGCCCAAAGCTCAACGCCGCCGGCTTCCAGAAAATGCTGAAACTCCGCGGACTCCTCCCCTTCGGCGCGAACTTCACGGAAGATCGCTTCAGCCTATTCCTCTTTACCGTCAGCGAAAAGTGGAGTCCCAAGGACAAGCTCGCTTTCCTGAAAAGCACCAAGCTGTCGAAAAAAGAAGCCGAAGCTTGGAAGACCCTCGACAAGAAAGCCAAGGCCCTCGAAACCGCGCTCAAATCCCCCAAGCTCAACAAGCCTTCGCTGGTTTACGAAAAGCTCAACGCCGCGCCCCTCGAACAGGTTCTTGTGCTTCTCTACAAGTCCACCCAACGCACCGTACAAGACCGCATCAAGAATTACCTGCAGAAGTACCTGCCCGCTGCCATGGAAGTGACAGACGAGGATGTCCTCGCCGCTGGCGCCGATCCCAAATCCCCCAAGGGCCAGGCTCTTAGAAAGAAGTTGATCCTTACGCGCGTCGACGCACGCCCCAAAAAGGTCGCTACCCCCGAACAAGCCTTCGGGCTTCCCGCGTAAAGCAGGCCGCCTTGTTCCCTAGCTACGGCGAGCGCTCCAATCGTCGAAGTACAACTGAATTCTGTCAGTGGTCCAGGTTGCGACGCCGCACCCGAAAAAATCCGTATCTTCCGTCCAAATCGGGCACTGCAACGCCATCGCCGTCGCGAGGACGGGCCAGTCGTCAGGATCGCGGTGAGCGATGCGTAGTCGTGCGGTTTCTTAGAAGCTTTGGTAGGCGTTGGCCTCAACCGGCTCAACTAACAATGCAACTCGATCCAATGCGGCGATGGCGGTTTGGAGTTGGAAATTACGCCGTTCGCAGACTTCTTGCAAAGATCTCTGAGCCTCTTTGAATGCAGTGTCTGGCGCCAGGAACGGTACATTCTTAGCGTTTTCTTCCAGCAACCGGCGCGTACGCGCTCCAAGTACAGCTCGAATCAAAATGTTCGCATCAAGAATGATCACGCTCAGCCATTTCCTTCTGGCGGCGCTCGCGGCGCAGTTGCTTTATTTCTTGCATGAGTTCTTCCTCATTGGTCCCCGCCGCCTCAATCATCTCCTGCATCTTCTCCCCTGCGACGCGGAGTGCCTCCAGGTCAACCTCACTAGGCTTAGGCCGGGTAGGAATATAAATTCCGATCGTGGTCCCATGCCGTGTAATCGCAACGGGACTATCCGACTCCAAATAGCCAGCGAGATTCTCCCGGAACTCTCGGATCCCAACTCTTGTAGTCTGCGTTGTGTTCATTATATTACCCTTTGCGTACACAAGAGTAACACAACTGGGGTAACTAACGCTCCTTTGCCTCGACATCCCCCGGCTTACAATCGTCGATCTTCAAGCGAAAGCTCGCCACGGGCGACCAGGCATTGCCCGCGCGCCTCTCCACCATCACTACATTCTTCTTCGCATCCCCGCGCGTCCGCATCGTTTGCGAACCCACGCGTTGCCCCGGCGCCGCTTCTTTCGGTACGCGATTGGTCATCATGCGCAATTCCCAGGAAGTCCCGCCTGTCGCAGTCTCAAACAACTCATAGCGTCCGGCCTCGCCCGAACCCTTGTTGTCGATCAACGCCCATCCTTGCTTGGCCGTCTTGAACGCGAAATCCTCCACCAGCCCCACCCGCGATTCCGCATAAAAATCCACCTTCCGCCAGTTCCTCCCACCATCGTTCGTCAGCAACAAGAATGGATCCCGAGGCAACGCCAGCGAACTATGCCCCGCCACCCATCCGTTCGAAAAATCGATAAATTGCATTCCCTCGAGCGATGTCCCCTTCAAGCGCGGATGGCCCTCGCGCCAGGTGGAGCCATCGTCCTCGCTCACCAACAACACACTCTGCAATGTCGCCGTTGAAGTATGAAAGTTCCCCGTCAGCACCAGCACGCCATTATTCTGCTCCGCGCTCGAAAACTCCAGGAACGTCTCGCAAGGATCTCCTTCGCTGCACGTCAAACCCAAGGATTCCAAGTCCACTTCCTGGCACTTGTTCGGCAACAGAATCGGCCCCTTTGCGGATACATAGACCGGCGGGCCCTCTGGGATCACGGGCGGCGGCGCGCCGGGCGGCTGCGCCACTTGTTGCGCCAGCATCGTCAGCAGGACCAAGGCTCCCATAACCTAAATCATAACTGCCTCAACAATAACCAGCGCCTAAAACGAAAACCGCGCCTGCATCCGGAACGCACGCCCATCGTTCAGCGTGTTCGTGATCACCCCGAAGTTCGGATCCGTCAACGAGGTTCCCGGCTCAGCGAACTGCGGCGTGTTAGACAAGTTGATGCTCTCCACACGCAAACTGAAGCGCGTATCCCGCATCATCGTCCAGGCGCCTTCCAAGCTCGCGTTCAAATTCCGGATCGGGCCGCGCCGGAATACATTACGCCCCAAATTCCCCGCCACTCCGCCCAACGGCATAAACGAAAACGCGCTCTTCGGCAATAATGCGCGCGACACATCCGGATGATGGATCGCACGGCCTAGTATGGAGGGATCGACCAGATTCGGCCGGTCCCCGCTCACTCCGTCCACGTTCCCAAAGCCCGGCGCGTCCGACCCGCTCTTCAATTGGAACGGCGTCCCGTTCTTGGCTAGATAGACCCCATTCAACGCCCAAGTCCCTAAGCGCTTCCCCTTCCACGGCAAGCTATAGGTTCCGCGCGCCAGATACGCGTGCGGCTGATCGAAATCGCTCCGCCCCTTCATGTCCTTGTGCGTTTCAAACTCATACTGGCTCCTATTGTTGAAGCCATCCTGATCGTAGGCCGTGTTCGTAAACGAGGAACCCAAGTCCATCGACTTCGACCACCAATAAGCCGTCTCCAGCGTCAAGCCACGCCACTGATTCACACGCAAAGTCGTCTTGAACGCGTCGTACCAGGCTCGTGAACTTGCCGTCGTGTAGCGAATATCGGCATGCTGCCGCAAGGCCCGCCGCTCATCCACGGTCGCCGTCGTCAGCGGAATCCCGGGCACGGGCTGCGCCCGGTTCAGGAACCAGCGCTGCAACAAGTTCGCGGCTCGGCTCCCAACATACGCGTTCTCCCAACGGATACTCTTCGCTGGCGCCAACTCCCAAGCAAAGCTGTACTGGTGCGCATGCGGCGTGCGCAAGTCCGTGGCAAAGGCGTATAGTACGGTCCGGTCTGTCTGCGATACATCGGCCGGCAGCTTGTTTAGTGGTTTCAAGAGATCCGGATTCGGGATCACCACCTTGATTGTGTCCGGCGCGTTAAAGCGCAACTGCTGGATCGTCACCGGGAACACTTCGCCAAAATGCAACCCATAGCCAGCGCGCAGCACGCCCAACTTCGAATTCGCGCGCGGCTGCCAGGCAAAACCCAGCGTCGGCCCCAGGTTATTCCAGTCCGAAGGATATCCGATCGTATTCCGACCGTTCACTTCATAGGGCCGGATCATCGGGCGGTACGTTACTCCATAATTCAAAACGAAGCGCTGTCCAAACTTCGTTTCTCCGGCAAAACTATAGAGGTTGTCCCACATCCGGAACCCACGCTCCAGCGGCTTCACCGCGAGCGAAACGTAGTAGTAAGTCGGCTGCCCCAAACGCAAATTCGTCATCGCGTCCACGCCGAAGTTATTCGCAAAGCTCATGGCCCCCAACGAAGAATCGCCTTCAAAGCCATTCAACTGCCGCCGCAGCAGCTCAAAACCGGCGGAGAATCGATGCCGGCCCGCCACGTGCTGCACCGCGCCCGCATAACGAAACTTATTCTCAATGCGATTGATCGGCACCGCATTCTGCCCATTCACTACGGCCAGCACGCCGGAAACAAAGAAGCCCGGCCCCAGATTATTCTTCTCTGGCACGATCAGCGTCACGGCCCGATCAAAGCCCGCCGCCAGCGTCGAAGTCGTGCGCGCGCTCCAGGCTTTGTTCCAAGTCGCATTCGACCGGTGCGACCGCGTCGTCGTATCCGGGTTCTGCCCCTTCACAAACTGAAAGGCCGTCACGCGTTGCGTCAAATACGCATGCCGCAGCACAATCCCCTTGTGATCGATCCTCGCGTTCAACGAATCGTTGTCGATAGCCTGCGGCGAATTCGTGTTCAACATCCGTGGATCGATGTCTCTGCGATTCGGCGCCACCGCTGGATAGAGATCGAGAATCTGCTGCACATAGCGCCGCACGGCCGGGTCCGTTGCGAGCGGCGTCCTTTCACTTTCGAGCGGAATCAAGACGTTTCCATTCACTTGTCCGCGAATCCGCGTCAAGGAACCTTCGATAGCCAACGAAGTCGCCTTGGCGATCGGTCCGCCCACATTCACGCCAAACTGGTTTTCGCGCGCCGCCTGCACTCCTCCGACCTGAAAAAAGCTCCGGGCCGAGACAGCGCTATTCTGATGCCCCCAGTTCAAGTACCCGTGCCATGCGCTTTTGAACGCCGGAGGCAACGCCAACGCCGTCGTCGGCGGCGTTCCATACTCGGAACCGAAATAGTTTCGGTTCACCTCAAATACAGTCAGCGGCGTAGCCGTCACGCCTAGGCGCGTGTTCAGCTCCTTCTGCGCGTTGTTGTCGATGAGATTGAACTGGACATTCTCGTTTCGGCGAGATTCGCCGTTTCTTGCATCGGTCTGTCCCAGTAAGTTGAGTTGTGTACGATTTTGCGAACTGCCAGGATCGGGTTCCGGGGCGACGTCGGCCTCTGGCTCCGGCGGCGGCGCGGCCTTGGGAGGTTCTTGTCCCCACACACAAGCAGCCAGCAGCATAAGCAGCAGCGGCATGAAGAACTTTTAGTGTATCGCCAGCTAGGAGTTTGGTTTCAATGGACGGCGCACAAAATTGAGCGGTTTTGCCTTGACGGACTCAAAGCTCACGCCAACGGGCTCTCTTGTAGCGCTAGCGGCTGGCCCAACTGTCGGCCCAGCGGTCGGCCCGACCGACTGTCCCAGATTGGCCGCCAAGTTCGCCAGGTTCGTCATCGGCGTCAAATTCAGCGCCGGCGGCTCGGGTACCGCGACCGGAGCTTCAACCGCCACAGGCATTGTCGACTCGCCCGTCCACTCGCCAGCCCGCAATTTCAAGAACGGCAGCACCGTCTCTATCGCCGGCAAATTCGCCTGCAGGTAGTCCATCCCCGCCGCCGTAATCTGCATTTTTGACCGGTCATCGACAATCATCAATCCGCGATCTTTCAAGTACCAGATCGCCAATTGCAGTTCCTCTTCGCCAACTCTGATCAGCATGTCGAGCTGCCGCCTCGTAATCGCGGGTGTCCTCGGCTTCTGCCGTTTGTGGTCATAAAGCGCAATCAGAATCACGTTGCGCCTGTCCACGTCTTTACGCATGTCCGTAAAGAACGACAACCCGCTAAAGGTGCATTCCGCCTCGTCGTCCCCGCCACTCCGCACCGAATCGAATGCCTTCCGTCCCTCCGGATCGGAAAGCACTTCAAACGCCAGTTGCGCCGCCTCATACTTCTCCCGGTCCGGCAACTTGCCCCGCTCCGGATGGTACAGGTCGATCTGCTTCCGGTACGCGGCATGAATCTCGTCCGTCGAAGCCTTCGGCTCAACGCCAAACACCTTATAGTGATCTTGAAACTTACCTACGGGGCCGGAAGACATCTCAAAGTCTTATCGGCTACCGATGCTTAACTCTGTAGGCCAGATTACTCGCTTCGCAACAACATCGCCGGGTCGAATCGCACCGCCCGAATCACCGGAGGCACTGCCGCCAGCACCGCAGCCCCAAACAACACCGCGAGCGGACCCGCCATCATTTGCCAATCCGATCCTTTCACCTCATACAACAAAGTCTCTAGATACCGCTCCGTCCCCAGACCCAACAGCAATCCACCCGCCGAACCCAACACCAACATCGCAAAAACTTCCGCAGTCACCCGCCATGCCAAGTCCCCGGGCTGCGCTCCCAACGCCATGCGTATGCCGATCTCCCGCCGCCTTTGCTGCACGGAATAATCGAGCACTCCGTACAAGCCCACTGCTGCAAGCAACAACGCCACCACCGCGAAGAATCCCCCCAGCGTCGCCAACAAGCGCTCCCGCACACTGTGCTGATCGATCAACGATTGCTGCGTAGTCACGCTCGACACCCGGAATCCGCTGCGCGCCTTCTTCACTTCTTCACGCAAAGCACCCACCACGCCCGGCCCCGCTCCATCGGCCAGCCGAACTACATAAGTCGCCCAATCCTTCTTCTCGCCTTCTTTTTCGTTCTCACCCGCAAAAGGGACATAGACCGTCGGCAGAATCTGCTCGCGCAGATCCCGGTAGAGCGCGTCCCTCACCCATCCAACGATCTCCACGCGCACACGATCCTTCTTCTCCCCTCTCTCAAAGTGCTTGCCCACCGGATCCTGGCCCTGGAAATACTCCTGCGCAAATTTCTCGTTAACAATCGCCACTCGCGGAGACAAATCCCCTGGCCGGAAATCTCTCCCGCTCTTCAGTTCCATCTTCATTGTTTCCAGCCACTGTGGAGAAACACCCAGAAAATATGGCTCGAATTGCCGTGCTTGCTGCCCGTCCACCTTCACATCTCCGCTCCACCCATTCCCACTCATCAATGCCCAACTGCAAATTGCCGCGCTTTCTACCCCCGGCACTTGCCGTAATCTCTCCGCGACCTGTTCCCAATAAACTATCGGCTCCTCGACCGCGCTGACCGTCTCTAACGTCCAGACCTTTTCCGCGGAGAATCCCAATGGCTGCGATGTCAGCCGATCGAAACTCGACCAAAACAACCCCGCCGCAAAGTGCACGAGAAAACAGAACGCCACCTGCACCGCAATCAAACCATGCATCAATCGCCGCCGCGAATGGGGATCCTCTCCTCCCTTTAGGGCCGCCGCGGGTTTTACGCCGGAGGCCCGCAAGGCGGGCGCCAGTCCAAACAAGAACGTAACTACAAAAGCCAATGCCACGCTAAACGCCCCCACCCGCCAATCCATCGGCATCGCCAGTTGAATCGGATCCAATGGCGAGCCCGCCTGTTCCAACACAAAAGGCGCTGCCCACCAGGAAAATAGCCCACCCAAGATCGAGGCGGCCAATGCCAGTAACGCCCCTTCCACCAGCACCAATTGCAACAGCCGAGTTCGTCCCGCGCCGATCGAAACGCGCAAAGCCATCTCTCGCGCTCTCCCCGCCGCTTGCGCCGTCATCAAATTCGCCACATTCACGCAAGCGATTAACAGCACAAAACCCACCAGCGCCGCCAGAACTCCCAGCGCCTGCCGGTACTGCCGCTGCGCACCCGAATATCCCGCTACTGCTGGCTCCAGCAGCACGCGTCTGTTCACAAATGCATCAATACGGTCCTTCGGCATGTCCTTGGGAAACGACTTGGCCTTGTCCGCGCGGAACGCCTTCAACCCCGCCTGCAGCTTCTGCCGCACGGCCTCTTCGTTGGCGCCCGGCTTTAATTGCAGCCATACCCGAAACCAACTCCAATCGGATCTTTCTACCGCCTTCGGGTTCATCATCATGGGCACGAAAATGTCCGTCGGCGTGCCCGTCTCGAAGCCAGTAAATCCCGCGGGCGCCACTCCAACGATTTCGTACACACTCTTACCCAGTTCAAACTTCTTGCCCAGCGCCTCCGGGCTTCCGCCGAATCGTCTTTGCCAGTAGTTGTGCGTTAACACCGCCAACGGATGCGCTCCGGGCTTGCGGTCGTCGTTCTCGTCCAATAGCCGACCCAAGCTTGGCTTCAGTCCCAGCGTGCGGAACATGTCTCCTGAGACATACTGCCGCTTGGCCTTCTCAAGCTCCTCGCTTCCCCGAAACTGGATCTCGATTCTGCTCGCATAACTCACCCCAAACGCATTCGCTTCGTCCTTCACCTGCTCCCGCAACTGCCGGAACATCGGATATTCAGCGCCCTCGCCAATTCCCGTCTTGCCATCCGGCTCTCGATACTCGTAAGCCATCACCCGCAAGCGCTCCGCGCCATCTACCGGCAGCGGCCGGAACAACAACGCATCGATCAACCGGAAGCTCGCCATCGACGCCCCAATCGCCAAACCCAACGACAACACAGCCGCCCCCGCCGCCACTTTGTTCTTCGCCAACTGCCGTACTCCAAACACTACATCGCTGCGCAACGAGTCCACCCAAGCCACCACCCGCGCATCCCGTGCCGCTTCCCGCTGCAACAAAACGCCGCCCATGGCCCGCCGCGCCTCTTCCGGATCGCGCCCCGCCGCCACCGCGTCGTCGATATGCGCCTGCAATTCCTCGGCGATTTCATCCTCCACCCGACGCGGCCACAAAGCATTCCGAAACCGATTCCAAAGAGACATATCAGGCCATCCTCAGCACACGATTAATCGCCGAACTCACCGCCACCCAACGCGCCTCTTCCGCCTCCAGTTGCTTTTTCCCCAGCGCCGTCACCTCGTAAATCCGCGCCCGCCGCCCGGTATCTTCCCGAATCACCCACTTCGCCGAGATCCACCCCGCCTCCTCCATCCGGTGCAGCGCCGGATAGAGCGATCCCTCTTCCAATCGCAACACTTCCTGCGAAATCTCCTGCACCGCCGCCATCAGCGCATACCCATGCAACTTCGGCCGCCTCGACAACACTTTCAATACCAGAAGGTCCAAAGACCCTTGCAACGCATCTGCCTTTGCCATACTTAGCAGTCTAAGTATGTAGAAGTCTAGGTATCAAGTCAAGCCCTTTCGTCCCACCCCATTGGTGCCAAACTCTCCTTAGATCTAACGTGCTCACCGCCACCGCTTACGACCGACATGTCGAACAACTCTTCGACCGGATGCACCAACTCCACCGCATTCTGAGCGCCGCTGGCATTGCATACCGGATCGTGGGCGGCCTCGCGGTCTACCTTCATGTCGCCGAGCGCGACCCCATCCAAGCCCGGCTCACCCCGGATGTAGACGCCGCCATCCACCGCCAAGACCTTCTTGCCCTTTTGGCGGCCGCAGAGTCCGCCGATTTTGCCCTGCCCCCAGCCATCACTGCTGCAGGCATTCCTATCGCACGCGTTGAGGATGTCCTCGACACGAAGCTCACTACCTACCGGCTAAAGGACAAGGTCCACAGCCAGGACCTCGACAACGTCGGCCGCATCACCCCTGAAATCGAAGCCTCGCTACCCGCTACGCTCCTTGCCCGCTCCAAGAGATTCGAGCCACCGAGTAAGCTTCTTGACTTCGCCGTTGCCAACGTGAAACCCTCATCCCTAAACGACCGATGCCTACTCGACGCAGTATCCTCGCCGCTCCCTTAGCTGCCGCCGCTCAGTCCACTCCCGCCACCCCCACTCCCTTCCCCGGGCAGCCCAGCGCCTGGCACGAAGGCTTCCCCCGCTACGACTACATCCTCGACGACTCCACTGGCGCCATCACTCCCATTCCCACTCCGCCCAAGGAGATCGAATCGAAAAACGCCGACCGCACGGTCACCGACGGCAGACGCCGAGTCGTGATTGTGACCCCTCGCACTCCCGCCCCCGGTCTTCCCTGGTCCTGGCGCGGCTGCTATTGGAACCACGAACCGCAAACCGAAATCGAACTCCTCCGCCGTGGCTTCCACATCTGCTACGTCGCCCCCGACCGTATGCACCCCGGCCCCGGCTGGGACCGCCTCTACAACTTTCTCACCACCCAGCACGGACTGTCCCCCAAGCCCGCCTTCATCGGCATGAGCCAAGGCGGCGCCAACGAATTCCATTGGACCGTCCGCAATCCCACCAAAGTCTCCTGCATCTACGCCGACAATCCCGGCATCCATGCCGAAGACCTCGCGAAAATTCCCGATCTCGCTCAACATCAGGTCCCACTCCTGCTCATCTGCGGCTCCGAAGACGCTCTCCTCGAACACCACGCCCTCGCCGCCGAGAAGCTTTACCACCAGCACGGAGGCGCCGTCACGACCATCATCAAAGAAGGTCAGGCCCACCATCCCCATAGCCTCCGCAATCCGAAGTTCATTGCCGATTGGATCGAATCCCAAACAAAGCGCGAAGCCCCCCAACGCCCCGCCTTCCTCGACGCCAACTACACGACAAGCTCCTGGTACCCTCTCACGAATTCCTTCTCGCACTTTCCCGAAGAGAACACCTACGCCACCTGCCGCGGCCCGGGCTTCGTCGAAGCCTACACTCGTCTTGACCAAAGCACCCGCTTTCCCTACAAGCTCACCGGCCACGCCATCGTCGCGCCCAGGCAACCCGCACCCGGCCTTCCCTGGCTCTTCCAAGCCGACAATCCGAACCGCGACTCCACCCTCGACTTCGCGCTGCTGGCCCATGGCTACCACGTCGTCTACGCTCCCAATACCAAACTCGATGGCATGGTCCAACAACACTGGGACGACACCTATAGTCTCCTTATTGCCAAAGGCTTTTCACCCAAACCCCTCCTCGCCGCTTCCCATGCCCGCGCCGGCGAAGCCTACGCTTGGGCCATAGCAAATCCTCAAAAGGTGTCTCGCCTCTACCTCCGGAACCCTCTGCTGCGTAGCCTGATGACCAAGGAGCCCATCCTCGAAAACCTACGTCCACTCGCGGAAGCCAAGGTACCGATCCTCCACCACTGCACCGCCAATCACCCTTGGCTCGAATCCCAATCTCGCGCAGCCGAAAGGGTCTATCATTCACTCCAGGGCCACCTGGGCGTGCTCGTCGAAGAGCAATCCCTCAGTCTGATGCCAGCCTTATCCTTCCTCCTGGACTCCCGCTGAAATCGTTTCACCCTCCATGTCCTTCCTCCCCTATTTCCACACCCAGTTCCGCCTATCCTACCCCGCCAACGCCAACGCCCTCATCGCTCAAACCGAATCCAACTTCCAAAGACTCATCCCAGACGTCAACTTCGCGAAGAAGTCTTCCAACCCCATCGACCGCCGCCTCATCTTTTGCGCCTACTTCTTGGCCACCATCCAAACACTGGAGGCTCACGACGCCGCTTATCGGGAAATTCGCGCCTTCTGCCTAAGCGTCACTGAGGCCTACGTCCAACCCCGCGGCCCCGTGCAGCGTTTTCTTCGCCGCTTGCCCGGTCTTTTCCTGCGCACCCCTCTGACCAAGCTTCTCGCGACCGTCATGCGCAAGAAGACCCAACACCTGGCCCACCCCGACGGCTTCCTCGTCCAAGTTCTCACCACACCCGAACAAACCAATAACCTCGGCTACGCCTTCAACATCCTCGAATGCGGCATCGTCAAGCTCTTCCAGAAACACCACGCCGCTCAGTATGCCCCTATCCTCTGCGAAGTCGACCATCTCACCTCCTCGCTTGCCGGCCTCGAACTCATTCGCCAAGGCACCATAGCGAATGGCGCACCAATCTGCGACTTCCGATTCAAGCTCAAGCTTTGAAGTCCCCCGGCATGATGAGAAAATAAAGGATTCCAAAGCAGAATCCATGACCGGTCACCAAATCCGCCAAACCTTCCTCGACTTCTTCGCCGAACGAGGCCACAAGATCGTTCGCTCTTCCTCGCTCGTTCCGGGCAATGACCCGACGCTGTTGTTCACCAACGCCGGAATGAACCAGTTCAAGGAGATCTTCCTCGGCCAGGAAAAGCGGGACTACTCCCGAGCCACCACTTCCCAGAAATGCGTCCGTGCCGGTGGCAAGCACAACGACCTCGAAAACGTCGGCTACACCCGCCGCCACCATACCTTCTTCGAGATGCTAGGCAACTTCAGCTTCGGCGACTACTTCAAGGCCGAAGCCATCGACTTCGCCTGGAAGCTCGTGACGGAAGTCTACGGACTCTCCAAGGACCGTCTCTACGTTACGGTCTTCCGCGAAGACGACGAGGCCGAAGAGCTTTGGCAAAAGGTTGCCAACGTCCCCAAGAGCCGGATCTTCCGCTTGGACGAAAAAGACAACTTCTGGCAGATGGGCGACACAGGTCCCTGCGGGCCCTGTTCGGAAATCCACTACGACCTTGGACCCCACGCCGCGGCGCCCGGACACGAGAACGAAGAGTTCCCCTTGGACGGCGGCGGCCGCTTCGTAGAAATCTGGAACCTCGTCTTCATGCAGTACGACCGCAGTCAGGACGGCGTGCTTACGCCCCTGCCTCGTCCCTCCATCGACACCGGCATGGGCCTCGAACGCGTCGCAGCGATCCTCCAAGGCAAGCTCTCCAACTACGAATGCGACCTGCTCGAACCGATCCGCGCCCACGCCGCTTCGATCCTAGGCCAGACGAAGCCAACCACTCTGAACATCGTCGCCGACCATGCCCGCGCAGCTGAGTTCTTGATTCACGACGGCGTCATTCCCTCGAACGAAGGCCGCGGCTATGTGCTCCGCAAGATCATACGCCGCGCCATTCGCCATGCTCGCCGCGAAGGCTTCGAAGGAGCCTTCCTGCATCAGGTGACTCCCTTCGTCGCTCAGTTCATGAGCGGCCCCTACCCGGAACTCTTGGAAAGCGCCGACCGCGTCGCTCGCATCGTCAAGGAAGAAGAGATCCGCTACGCCACCACCTTCAGCGTCGCCGAGAAGATCTTCCGGGATGAAGCCGCCCAAGCCGCCAATGGCACGCTGCCGGGCGCGGCGGCCTTCAAGCTTTACGACACCTATGGCCTCGCCCTCGACGAGCAAGCCGACATGGCGCGCGAGTTGAATCTGCAAATCGACATGTCGGGCTTCGAGCAAGCCATGGAAGCGCAGAAGCAACGCGCCCGCGCCAGTTGGAAAGGCGCCGAGAAGTCGCAGATCAACCCCGCCTTCGCGGACTTGCCGAAGACCAAGTTCCTTGCCTACACGCACCTCGAGACGCCCGCCAAAGTACTCTATGCCGGCGATAAGGAAATCGTTCTCGACCAGTCCCCCTTCTATGCGGACTCAGGCGGCCAGATCGGCGACTCGGGCGCTATCTATAATCCCGAGACGGGCGAGAAGCTCGCAACTATCAGCGGCGCTCACTATGGCATGCCCGGACTTATCGTCCACAAGGCCGAAGGCGCACATAGCGTCCAGGCGGGACAAAACGTGATTGCCAAAGTGGACGCCATCAACCGCACCAACTCGATGCGGCACCACACCTCGACGCACTTGCTCCAAGCCGCCCTGCAACGCGTACTCGGCCGCCACGTCAAGCAGGCCGGCAGCGTCGTAGACCCGCAGCGCCTCCGCTTCGACTTCACGCACTACGCCAGCGTCAGCCCCGAAGAACGCGCCGAGATCGAACGCCTCGTTAATGCCGAAGTCCTCGCCAACATCCCCGTAGGCACCAATGTGATGAGTCTCGACGAGGCGCTGAACTCAGGCGCCATGGCTCTCTTCGGCGAGAAGTACGGCGATAGCGTTCGCGTCGTCTCGATCGGAGACTTCTCGAAGGAACTCTGTGGTGGAACGCACGTCTCGCGCACGGGTGACATTGGCGCCGTCAAGATCGTCTACGAGGGCTCTTCGTCGGCGGGCGTTCGTCGCATCGAAGCCGTCGCCGGTCCGCGCGTCCTCGCACACTTCGAAGAACAACTGCAATCCAAGGACGAGGCTCTCGCCAAGGCTGAAGCGGAACGCAAGGCCTTGGAGAACGCCATTGCAAAGCTCAAGGATCAATTGGCTCACGCGCAGTCGTCGACCCTGCAAGCCGAAGACCTGAAGGGCTTCAAGGTCTTGCGCTCCAAGGTCGCCAATATGGACCGCGCGCAGATGCGCGTCGTCGCCGACGACTTCATGAACCGCGGCGCCGCCGATATCATCCTGCTCGGCGCGACAACCGCCGAAGGTGGAGTCGAATTCATCTCGGCTGTCCGCAAGGATCTGACGCCAAAGGTACACGCCGGCAACATCATCAAAGCAGTCAGCGAGATCGTGGGCGGCAAGGGCGGTGGCCGTCCGGATCGCGCCGAAGGCGGCGGCAAGGACGCTTCGCGCCTCGATGAAGCGCTCGCCAAAGTCGCGGAACTGATCTAGTCGCGCATGATTTACGACGCAGTCATTGTAGGCGCGGGGCCCACGGGCCTAGCCTGCGGCATTGAGCTCAAGAAACTGGGCCTCAACGCCCTGCTCATCGACAAAGGCTGCGTTGTCAACTCGCTCTACAACTATCCGACCAACCTTGTCTTCTTCACGACCCCCGAGTTGCTGGAGATCGGCGGCATCCCCATGACCGCCATGAACGAGAAGCCCACGCGCAACGAAGCGCTCAAGTACTACCGCCGTGTTGCCGATCACTACAAGCTCGACATTCATCAGTACGAGCTGGTCTTGGGTGTGACCGGCGAGGATGGAGACTTCATAGTCCAAAGCGACAGAGCGGAATACCGCGCGCGCAAGGTCATCTTCTCCACGGGTTACTATGACATCCCGAACCGCCTGAACGTCCCCGGTGAGGAACTGCCCAAGGTCATCCACTACTACAAGGAAGCGCATCCTTACTACAACCAGGACGTACTCGTCATCGGCGCGAAGAACTCGGCAGCGCTGGCCGCCCTTGAGCTTTGGTGGACCGGAGCGCGAGTTACCCTCGTTCATCGCGGCGAGGGCATTCATCATCACGTGAAGTATTGGATCAAACCCAATATCGAGAACCGTATTAAGAACGGCGAGATCCCGGCCTACTTCCATTCCAGCGTCACTGAAATCCGCGAGCAAGAAGTAGTTCTCGCAACACCCAGTGGCGAACTGCGTCTAAGAAATGATTACGTCTTCGCGATGACCGGCTATCGTCCGGACTTCGCTTTCCTCGAGCGTCACGGCATCTATCTCGACCCGGCCACCCAACGGCCATGCCTGGACCCGGACACATACGAGACCAAACGGCCAGGCATCTATCTCGCGGGTGTCTTGGTCGCGGGAGTGCACACGAATGAAGTGTTTATCGAAAATGGCCGCTTTCATGGGGAAAAGATCGCTAACGACATTCGCGCTCGTTTGCAGTCTGACGCCTAGCTGGGCGGCGGAGTACAAGCTCGACTTCGCTCGGTCTGCCGACAAGCAGGCGGCCCTGGAGCGTTTCGTCCAAGAGGTCCAGGACCCGCGGAGCCCCAACTACCGGCAATGGCTAAGTCCGGAGCAGTTCGCCGAACGCTTCGGCATGGCCAAAGA
>VFQP010001519.1_pt1 | contig 30786 bp, 44 predicted proteins | sample 3512351 | NCBI WGS metagenome assembly VFQP01 (sample SAMN10412372, study PRJNA504923) | tailings metagenome | isolation source: Relicate 1 Philex TSF1 revegetated site | place: Philippines: Tuba, Benguet | collected 2017-08-29
TGTGTGTGTGTGTGTGTGTGTGTGTGTGTGTGTGTGTGTGTGTGTGTGTGTGCGAGAGAGAGAGAGAAAGTGTGTACATACAAAACCCAATACCCAATCGAATACCAAGTACATCACCCCCCCCACCACCAACAGCAAAAACACACACCTTGTAAAACGTTTGGTCATTGTATGGTGGGGAAAACACAGTGGATGCCAGCTGACGCTCAAGCACTGCTAGTCGTGCACATGCTCGTACACCCAATATCCACCTGCATGTGCAACAGCATATGTCAAATATAACATAGCTAAGGCACATCAGCATAGCTGCACAACCACATGCACGTTCTTGTAGTACATGCGCACATGCAACCACAATGCGCACATACAACCACATCATCCCAACCCCCCACCACCCACCAACACCACCAACAACATACGATGCAATCTTGTCCTGCAGTACTTCCAATGTCAGAGCAGCATCCTTCAACTGTTCAGTGCTGAGGTTGGGCATCAGTCGCTGCAGCACCCCACGCCGTGCCTCTACATACACCGAGCAGGCCTTGTCCACCTTGTGCCGCAGCAACAAATCCGTCAGTCGTTTCAATCGCTTGCATACATTGGGGTGCATCAACTCGACGCCGTCGGTGCTGCTGGCATCGAGGCCCTCGCCACTCCACAGGATGGCGTTTGGGATGGTGGTGTGCTGACGGAGCAGTTGGGTGTAGTAGTCCAGGGAAAGCTTGAGGCCAGTGTCGCGCAGCTTGAGGAGGTCCCCACTGGTGGCTTCCTTGGAGACGAGCTGCCTGTGTGCCACAGGTGGTGGTTGGTGTGTACACGTGCGTCCCACCACCATGATGACTAGTGTGTGCATACCCGTGGCGTCGTACAAACTCTACGGAATGATCCAATCGTTCAAATGCCCTGAGGAAGCCTGCAAAGTCTGCAGCAGGACCAGCCGAGATTTGGCGCTCCACCTGGGTGTAGCGAGAGGTGTTGCAGTGATCCACAACCCTCCTGTCTGTCACCAACCCTTGGTTTCACACACAACAACCCCAACCTGTTTTGCAGTGTCGAGATTTTCCTGTATTTCATCCAAACGATCACGTGCATTGCTGAAAGAATCACGAAGGTGGTTAATGTGTGCAGCACGCTTTGTAACATCAGCGATCAGAGTGTCAACCTCGAAAAAGAGCCTCCTCCAACCCTCCAAAACACCCAGAGCATCGTGTGTATGGGTGATGGACTGTTTGAGAAGCTCTTCGAGCTGTGAGGCACGAGATGAGATGTTTTGCGACGGGGGAGCCGGGGGGGTGGATGGTGTTGCCATAGTTCTGTGGAGAGGCTAGTTCCACAATGTGTGCCTGGTCAAATATTACTATGTAACTATGTGAATTGCAAATAAACTAAAAATATATCAAGCACGTGCATGTAGAAAGTTGGGGACTTGAAAACAGTGCTGTACACATGAGGCATTGTTTCATCATCATCAAAACACGTATGGTTGTCTGCCACCAACAGCATGCACCAATGGGTGTAGGGCTGCATGTTGGTTGACAGATTTTATTTTCCCTTGCAACAGGGAAACTTTGCTTGGCAGGACATGGTCCCCGACACTTTCAGACAATGGTTTTATCGACATCATACACAAGACATGAAATGGGTGGTGTGCAGACACACACATGGCAGACGCCTCCACACACATGATGAGTACTGAAAATTCACTGATGATGCAGCAGTGTGGCAACATCACATGGGATGTGCAAAAATGAACACATGCACGCAATTGGTGCAATTATCAAGGTGTGTGTTGCTATGGTAACCTGCACATCAACAACACACACACAGCATGTTCATGAAAACAACATGCACAGTGTTTAATGAGAATCCTACTATAAGAGAGTAGTGGTGTTTCTTGTGGCATGCCACCATCAGCACTACGTCAGCACCACAGCACTACTAGGGGTCCATTGCTGAAGGGGGGCGCTTGACACCACGAAGGGGGCCCAACTGGGCTCCACTAGCCTCCACGCCACCAGCAGCAGCACCACTACCCTTCTTGAGGTCTTCCTCAGGGCGGTACGGAGGACTGGAAGGTGAGTGTGCAGGACTGGAGGGCCGATTCGAGGGGCTCAAAGGACGGGAGGGGGAACTGGAAGGGCGCGATGATGATTCCTTGCGTCCCTCTTGCACTGCTGCTGTGGGGGGAGGGGCCTGGTCCCCCCCACCGCCAGGTTGGCCAACACCAGCAAAAGGGGCCCCCGACTCCCCCACGGTAGGGGACCCTGTGGCAGGTGCTGTACCACCAGGTACTTCACCAGCAGGCGCACCACCAGGCCCCGCCCCGAGGAGCGAGTTGCGCAACAGATACAGCAGCACCTCAGGATGGCGCTCTGCCACTGACTTGAGTTCGACCAACACTGCCTCGTCAATAGGAGGCAGCGGTGGCATTGGCTGTGTCATTGCTGCTGCTGGTGGTGCTGCTGGTGGTGGTGCTGGTGGGGGTAGATTTACCGGCACGCCCTCCACAGGTGGGGGTGCCGCAAACAGGGGCGGCGCGGTGTGTGGTGGCATTTGCATGGTGCGGTAGGTGGTGGGTGGTGGGTAGGAGGCAGAGGAGCGTGCGGATGGTGGCTGGGACATGGCCGACAATGGCAGCTGCTGCAGGTAGCGTGGTGGCAGCGATGCTTGTGCGGGGCCACTACCACCACCACTACCACGTGCATCTTGGGTGCGCAGCATACCCTGGAGCAGGTCAAACAAGTCACTGGAGCTCTCTCTTGCCCCACCAGAGCCCACCCGTGGTGGTGGGGGTCGGAAGAAATTGGTGGGGAGGGAACCCCCATAGCGAGGGGATGATGGGCGCTGTGGCATCGATGGTGATGGTGTGGGAAACACCATCCCCAACGAACTCAAGGCTTGCTGTTGTTGGTTGTAAGTCACATGAAAAAACGTAGAAAAACCACATGCACATACATGCACACAACACACACAACACGCTCGCACACACCCAAACACACCTCTTCTCGGTCGCGCAGAACCTGCTGTTGGTGCTCAAACACGCTCCTCAAGGATGTTTGCTGTGTCGCCCCACCCGCACCCCCTGCTACGGTACCCCCGCTCCCCTGTTGTTGCAGTGCCTGTTGCAGCATTGCAAGGGCTTGTTCCACAGTGGTGCTACTCCCACTGCCACTGATGGTGTCAGCTGGGGGCGGTGCATATCGAGCAGCTTCTCGAGCAACTGCCATGTGCGGGTCTGCGCTGTATGCATGTCCACCTGTGGTGTGGTGGTTTGTAAGTGTATGTGTTGGTGAGTGTGTGTATGTAATGTGTTGTGGTGTACAAATGCAACACCATGTTGACATATGCATTTACAACACCCACCATACCAGGCAGCATGCCCATCCACTGAGACGACTGCTGACTGTGCTGCTGGGACAACATCTCCCTAGAAGGTTCCCCACCCACACTGCCACGACGCCACCCTCCCGGACGCCCCGCGGTGGGCCCACTGCTCAACCAGGGGGTCCCCTGGTGGGCCTCCAGCATGGCGCGCAGGGCCTCAAGGGGCTCCTGTTGTACTGGGGGCCGTGCTTGATACTCAATGGCTGATGGGGGCCCTCCTGCATACTGGCCACCATGCCCAAGCAAGGGGTCCACGCTGCGCTGCTCTGCGCGATAGGCCGGGGTGGGTGGGATGGCATGGGCGAGGGGGGGGCGTGGCATGTTGCCCGTGAGCATCTGCATCAATTGCTGTGGTGGTGGCGGATGAAGTGGTGATGGTGGTGGAAATGGTTTGAGGATGGTGAGGAGCATACGAGCATCTCTCACATGCGCATACCCCCCCACACGCACCTGCAGTTGCTGGGCATCGGCAGTGCCACCTGTTTGTTGTTCTGGGGGAGTCCCACCACGTGCACCAGGTGGGGGTGCCATTCCACCCCCCCCAGCATGTGGTAGTGGTGGTGGTGGGGCGAGCGCTGCGGTGGGGCGATGGAGCACATCACGTATGATGGTTCGAATTTGATGGGCTGCCTTGGAGTCCACATTGTCCCACAGCTTGCTGTCTGCAGGCAAGTTGAGCTCCATGAGCAGCTCTACGAGAAACACATAATCGCGGCCTTGTGACAACCCCGCCTGTTGGTGGTGGTGATGTGTGATCAGCATGCCCACCTCAACGACCACCTCAACGCCCACTCTCAACAGCAACGCACACAACAGTAGCATCAACACTCAACACATACATTAAACATGCGTCCCAAGCGCACTATTTGTTGCACTTTGCGGTATGGCCATCGCCCGATGCCATAGTGGCGACAGAGTTTTTTCAACGTCGTGAGGCCAATGCCGAGCTTGGTTGCAGCTGTCTCTATAGACATGTGAAAGTGCTCCTCCAGTTCAGTCCTGGAAATGTCACGCAGCCTGCTCTGCACTTCTTCTGGAGCAGCGCGACCCCTCGACCCGGCAGCGTGAGGTGATGGTTGCCGACCCTGCTCCTCCATCTCCTCATCTTCAATGGATGGGTCTTCCTGTGGGTCCATACTCAGAATCTAATCGCAATTGGAATTTCGTGCTTGTTGTCCTGTGAGAGCGCGAGCAGCTTTCGTGATGTCTGTAGGTTTGCGGTGGGTGCATACGGGTGCATCTCACGTGCATCCGCATAAGGGCATGTATGTGGCGTTTGCTGCGCAATCAACAGTGCAAAACAACGAATTTGTTCCTGGCTGTCCTGGGTGCGTATTGCCAATGCGGGTAGCCAACCAACGTGGCGTACCGAGGGGACTACTCTTCCACATGATTGGACCGATGCATTGGCAAGGCACAGTGAGGTGTGATGCACAAATATCGCTGGACGCACAGAGGTGTTGGAATTATTATTGTATGTGCTGGATGATGCAGCACAACGGACACCACTCGCCCCGTGCTAGTGTAGCTGATTTACAAGTGCGCCACTTGCTAATATGTCCGTTGCATGAAGCAATATGACCACAAAATAGAATAAACATGTCGAATGAGAAATCCGGAAAAAATAATTTCACAGAACCATCGGTCAACCTGGCATCGACGAAGATGGCTGGTCGTTGTTGGTGAGACGTGGCTGCTGGTTTGCTGCAGGTGCTCTTTTACTCTATGGAATTATGCAACAATGACGTGCGCTATGACACCTCCAACATACTGCCGGCTTGCAAAACAACATCCACAATGGGCTTGACAGCTGCCCCAGCAAGCAGAGCGCCGTGTGCTTGGTTGGGAAACTCCAAAACAGAAACCTGGGGGGGGGGGGGGGGGGCGTGTACACCATGTACCACTACAACCACAGCACACTGTGGCACGCTCACCTTGGTATCATTACGTGCACCAATCCACTCACGACAGAGCGCCAGGCTTTCATGTGGCACCACCCCATCCCCATTACTCACAATGTGCTCTGGTGCAGGATCATCAAAGGTGCTGCGTGCAAATCGTGCACCTAGGACTGTTTCCTGATTGGTACCGTACAGACAATGCACACGCTGTACACCACGGAGTAGAGGGACATGCAGTGTATGAGGGTGGGCTTGCAGTGCATCATGCACAGCAACAGCCTGTGTGTTGTGGGGTGGTGTTTGTATATGGGGTTGTATGAAGTGCATGACGAAGCAACACAGATATGGCGCAGCAGGAGCGTTGTGCACACACGGAGGGGTGGTGTGTCATGTGCCATTTGTCACAAACACAAACCGACACAATATCACACCTGACGCAATTCTGCTGTGTGCAGCATTTTGCCTATGTTTGCTGCATCGTATGTTGTGTTTAATGCATGGTTGTAAAAAAGGGGACGCGTACCAAATGCTTGTGGTGTAGGGAGCAACCACTGTGTGAAGAACATAGGGAGAGCTGTGTTTGTACACAGCAATGTACAGATATACAGCACAGGTACACAGCAACATACAAGTATACAACAATACAGGTATACGCAGCAATATACAGCATAGCACACCAGTTCCGTGCATCCCCAACATCATCCCCCATACCTGTAGAGATGGTGTATACGCTGCCAATTCCTTCACCACCTGCTTTGTCAACACCGCTTCCCACCCATTAAAATACCCCTCTGTCATGGTCAGCGCATACAGCGGCGCACCACCCCACACACCCGACACACTCACCACTGTATCGACATGACCTGCAACCCATGCCTCCTCCACTGTGATTTGCATAAACAGTGACAGATATCGTGCACCGAGCCCTGCTGCCACTATCACGACACCCCGGCCTTGCTGTTCAACCAGCTGCTCGATAGTTGTTTTCAATGCTACAAAGCTGCCGGCATGGTCCAATGGGGAGGTGCGCGTGTCGTACGAATGCACCACCACATCCTCACCGAGTCGATACCCATGGTGTTGTAAACTCCGTACCAGTGGGCCAAACACTGGAAACAACCCTATGGGGTCTACTGACAGTGCATGGTCGGTCACAGTGGTGTTGACGCCTGCAGGGCTCTTGCAGTCGGTACCCTGGTCATTGCACACCATGCGCATGTTGTCTGCCCAGCAGCGGACAAAGCCAGGGAGGAGCATAAAGTAATTGAGCCATCCACGAGTGCGGGCGAATGATTTCTGACAGAGGACAAATGGGACGTCGGGTCTGTGTTTGATGTGTTGGTGTGTTGGAAGTGTGCTTGGGCAACCACCACCACCACCTCAACGTACTTGTTTGTGGCTTCAACATCTATTTGTGCACCAGCTAATGGCGGGATGAGCACCACGGCTGGCTTTTGTGCAGTTCTTGGCTCATCCAAACCTAGATTCCTTGCCACAGCGCACCCTGTATGCAGGTTGTTACCAATGCGAGTCAAAGACTATCAAATGTGCTATCAAATGTCGGACAAACCTGGAACAAGCACAAGCAACGAAATTATGCGAAACACCATCAAGATGCTGGTCATCGTGCACACATGTGGTACAACAGCAACCAGCAAACAACGAATCAAGAAATCTATACAAAGTATCAGTCGGAATCTATACACTCATCTGTGAAAACTCCCTGATTACGCTTTCAGCAGCAACCTACTCAACACATAGTGCCGCAGCTCCTCCTTGACTGCAAACGTGAAATCCAAGTGCCCAAAGTTGAATTCCTTGTAGGTCACCCGTGTCCCAGCACGCCGCATGGCCTCAAAATGCAGCAACACGTTGGTCATGGGCACAATCCCATCCGCCCGGCCCGCCAGCAGATCCACAGGAGCATCCAGCAGGTCATAGTGTGCCCCGATGTCGGGTGGCGTGGGTGCACCATACTTTGCATGGTTGCGTGCTTCGCTGCCATAGTCGTACATACGAAACGCGCGTGCCTTGACCCACTGGCACATGTGGTAGCCCACATGAATTGCAAGCACAGGCATGCCCCCTGCGTTGTAATGGGGCATGCGCATGGCTGCATCCCACTCACTTGGGTCCTGGGGGAGAGGGTGGGGTGTGTGTATATGAGCATATGTATATGAGCATATGTATATGAGCATATGTATATGAGCATAACATATATAACATAATATTGGGGGGGATATTGGTGTGGGGGTGATGTGGGAGCCACACACCCTCCACCCTCCTTGTATATACACGCACAAAACCCCCTCTACAAACCCACCTGACTCAGCAGCCAGCGTATCAGTGCCACCACAAGCTGCTGCAGGGCTGGCATGTGCTGCAAATCAACAGCCAGTTTGAAAAATATGGTCCTCAACCACCAGAACGGTAAAAACACAGGGGCACCACTCTTTGGCCATATCCATGCCCATATACGCACAAGAGGAGGGAGCAGTATTATAAACCACAGTGCAAGCTGTGTGTAAGAGGTTGGGGTTTTGGTGGGGTGATTAATTGTATGATGAGGGTGGGGAGAAATGTATGATGGCGATGGACATGTGTGTGACACTCCCAACAATGCACACATCCAAACTCAACACACACACCCAACAAAGCACACACACCCAAACACACAAATACACGCACCCATACACACCTTGGGGTATTCTCGCAGCATGCCAGCAGGGGTCAACAGCACAAGGCGTGACAGATGATGTGGTTTTCCCTCCATACGCCTGTGAACCGCATACATCAACAACATGGCCCCGCCAAGAGAGTGTCCCACTGCGCGCAGGCGGTAGGCGGGGCCCTGTCGGGGGTCCCCCCCGGGGGTCCCTGCGAGCTCGGGTTGGATGCGATCTAGGTGGGCGCTGGCTGCCGTGCTGATGGGGGCTGTGGGTGTGGTGTTGCAGGCGGTGTGGGGTGGTGTTGTACAACCACACAATGTGGTGTGGGAAACATGTACCAACACAAATCTGCACAACCCCACAATAATAATCATACCCACACTCTCCTCTCGTTACAATACCCACCTACCCACCCACCCACCCACACAAACACACACACAGACAAACACACACACACACAACCATCCTGCTTGTTAGTCAGTTAGGTAACACCTACCTGCTTCTCGCTCTGGGTTGAGCTCCACCCCACCCTGGGCATACAAGTCAGGCATCATCACCTCTGGTGTATTACCATCCACATCCCCATGTAGGGTGGATGGCAGCGCATCCAATGCAACACGCAATGCTTCCGGAAGATCCCATTGGCCATCCTCTCCTTGTACAACATATTCTCCCAGTATTACATCTTCTCCCTGTACACCATCCTCTCCTTGCATGTGTGTATTGTGCATTGTGTGGTCAATGTATTCTGGAACATCATGCCATGCTTCCGGACTCGAAGTGGATCCCCCCCCTGACACAGGGACCCTTGCTGCAGCACCACCAGTACCACCAGCAGCACCAGTATCAGCACCAATACCACCACCACCAGTAGTGCGCATGGTCCACCCCGGGCGTGGGCTTTCACTTGGTTCTGGTGTACATGCCCCCTCCCCCTCCCCCACCCCATAACCATGCATAGAACCTCCCGGCTCGCGGCCAGGGGTGCGAGGGGACTCGAAACACCCAGCAGGGAGGGGTGGCGTGGTCCTGCTGGGTGTGGTGTCTCCCGATGACTGTGAAGCATGGGGACTATACCATGCTGCATTGTCCTCCATGTTGTTGTTGCTGTCCATGCTGTTGTTGCTGTTGTTGACAGAAGAATGGAATGAGGAGGGGTGATTATGCCCTGCTGTGTGATGATGTGCACGACCACGTTGTGTGTGGATGGGCGGCAATGGATGGGATGCCAAACCAACATCATGTTGATCTGCACTGCTGCGCGCACGCTTGGGTGGCTGCTGTGCTATGTGTGGGGGGCTTTGCTCGTCTGCTCCCCCTGCTGGTCGACTACCCACACGCCACCCATGGCTGTTGCCCCCCTGATGGTGACCAATTCCCCCGCCTTGCCCAATCCCTGCGCCATGCTTGTGGTGCGCCTTGCTTCCCCCTCGCATACCACCACTTCCATGATGCTGTTTTGTTGTGCTTGCAGTATGTGTGGTACCCAGTGGCAGTGGTGGTGGGGGGGATGATGCCTCACGCGCCATGGCAATCACTGCATGCTGCAATTGCATGGCGTACAATTCCCGCTGCTTTATTGCATCAATGGCATCAACTTGTGCACCAACATCATACACAGCAAGCTCATTGACGCTGTAGAAGAAATACTTGTTGCTGGACGCAATGTCGGGGTTGACATGTGCCCGGGGTGGATTGGATCGCGATGTGCCCAGCCACACATCCAGACCAGCATCGTATGCTGCAAATGCCTGGCTGCCTGTCACACCATTGGCTACCCATCCAAGCTCTGTGTCAAAAATACCATGCAGGAAAAACACAGTATCACGCGCATCTAGGTGTGGGGATGTGGGGATGTTGTACACACATTCACTACCTGATAGTCTCTGAACACACCATCAACCCACAACATACAAAACCACCAACAACGTACAAACCACTCAAAGCCACACCATGTCGTGGTATGCGGATGACTTGCAACAAGTAGCCATCAGGTGTACACACATCATGCACCTCCACAGGGTACCCAGCAGCACGTATAATCTCAGCAGTTGTCCATTCATGGGGGCCCATAGACCGCCTCCGCCCCCCGCGCCAGCTGCGATGGGGTCGCATGGCCCCCTTGGGGGGCTTGAGCAACAGCAGCCTACGCACGAGCGCGAGGGCCCGCCGCACCATGCCAAACATGGCATCCACAAGCAGTTCGGTGTAGAGTTTGATATCCTCCAACACGCCGCTCCGGATGTCGCCCTCTGCAGCTGCCCACCCTGCTGCTGCTTGAAACAGGTCACTGCTGGCGTTGCGTTTGGCGCCGGTGATGCGATGGGTGGGAGGATGATGGGCGGATGGTGGGGTGCGTCGTCTGAGCCTTCGTGGGTGTTGCTGGGGTGAACACGATGGCTCTGTGTGGTGAGTAAGTGTATGAATTGGTGTACTATGCTTTTGCAATGCATGTACCATATGGTACCATCGCATGGTGCTGCGTACCAATCACAGGCTGTGTGGTGTGCCCATCACCATCTCCTCCTCCAACATTCACACAGTCGCGTTCAATGATGGCATTGAATGTGCTGTTGCAGTCATTGTCCCACCATGCACTCCAAGGGTTGGGCCTCGTCAGCTCTCGGCGTAAACGACGGTAGTACGAGCGGTCAAAAAAAAGGCTCACAAACCAGGCTGATGCACCGTTGATGACACGGACAAGCACTGCAAAGGACTCTCGAATGACACTTTTGGTGCTTTCCTCGCTGGTGCTCACCCAAAATTCTGCCCACGACAACCAATAATTTGTGATTGGTTCGTACAAAGCACGCTTTATGGTTGCACATATGGCCAGGAATGAGTGCCACCAAACAGCCAATATGTGTAGCATGTTTTGGGGTGCTCTACATGAGGTGGGACGTTGGCATCAAGTTCCAATGCGATGAATAGCTACATGCATTTTTCTTGTGTATGCAGTGTTTCGGGGTTATTCATATTGCATTGTCAAGTAGAGAGCGCGTTATGAGATAGTAGTTTTGGTACAAAATTGTGCAAAACATAAAATACAGCCCTCCAGGATCGCAGACACCTCATCCTAGTGCTCATCATCGCTCAGCAGATCGACGCACCAGGGACGGTGGCCCCACCATACACAGCAGCACAGGCAGCAGCACCAGTCCATGCCCTGCACCCAGCAGCACCAGTGCAAAGTACATACGAAAGTAATACACCTCGAAAATGGCGGTGTGTGCAAATGCAAGCACGAGCACCCCAATAAACTTGGTCAGCGTGATGCCACACATCACTGACGCACCCATACCCCGCAACGCAGCCTCTGCACGTTGCTGTCGTGTGCCAGATGCTACGAGGAATGCACGAAGGATGTGTGCACAAAATTCCACTGCGATACCTGTTTGGGAGGGGGGGGGGTGCATGCAACACGAGGTGCTTACACACCATACACATACACGTGCATACAATCATGCGTGATGATACACATCACCAATGTCTGCAATGACACATGTCAGAAATTGTACAGTCAAACAATAATTGAACAGACATACCAGTGCTCATAACCAAGTTGACTAGGGACACAGCATTGAGCTGTATCCCCCACAACCACATCACCCCCACCATATCTACCAACACCATACAGATGACCACGAGGATCATACATGCACCCCACACCGTTTCTGTGTGTGTATGTGTGTGTGGAAGTGGGTGGTTAAGACAGGTGTGTAAAGTGGGATGTACAAGTGGGGTAGTAAAGTGTACTGCATCATGCACAAGACACATATACATACATTCTCTCTCACACACACACAGACACTCACACACACTCACACACACTCACACACACACACACTCATACCAGTCAACACACAGCACACAAGCATCACTGCTGCCAATGCCCAGGTCAACAGAGAAAGGGAATCCTCCACAATGGTCAAATATTGTTCAAAAAACACATGAAATACTGAAAATGGGTAGACATGGAGACCTAGGTGATGTGATAGCTGGGATGCTAATGATCGTGCTGCCTGTGTGGGTGGGTGGGTGGGTGAGGGGTCATGAGTATGTTGGGTGTATGTTTTTACGAGTGTGTTGGGTGTGTTTTCACGAGTGTGTTGGGTGTGTTTTCACGAGTGTGTTGGGTTACTGATGTGAAGTGGTTGTTTATTTGATGTTGGTGTTGAGTTAGTAGTTTATGGGAGTACCTCTCTTTCCTTCATGCATGGTATCATATACATGTTGACCGCCCCACACACACTCACAAACACACCTCCAAAGCCTTTATAAAGTCCTGCTGCGCAGCCAAAGGCACATTATTCGCTCTAAACGCACTTGCCCTCACCACCCCCTCATCCCACCCCACCCCCCCCCCCCCCTCCTCTGTTTGCTGCAGCGCTGTGTCATAGGCACCCCGTCCCCCCTTGGCACAGTGCATACCAGGTGCACTCTCCAAAAACCATGGCAGTGTTTGCTGTATCTGCTGCAGTGAGGGGCGTCCATGTTCTAATACCCTCCCCTCCTGTTTCCAATTGCTCTGAAGATTACCATTATTATGTTGACCACCATTGTGTTGACTACCACCATTGTGTTGACCACCATTGTGTTGACCACCATTGTGTTGACTACCAGGATACTCGCCACCATGTATATCAATATGACCCACACCATGACCCACACCATCACTCACACGAAAACCGCTAAAAGTACCACCACCACCACTCACACCACCACTCACACCACCACCACTCACACCACCACTCACACCACCACCACTCACACCACCACCACTCACACCACTCAAAAAGCAGGTATCACAGGAAGCACATGCACTCGGGTCATCAACACATGGCTGACCATCCCCAGTGGGACAGTGTGTGGCGTTGGGCCATTGCCTACAACATTCAGGTATTTGTGGGCTGATCCACACTAAGTAGTCATCAAGCCAGCTGGCAGCCGGGGTGGCGAGGTATGATAGGGCAGGTTGGCGAGCTGCAGTGGTGATCTGTGTGTGTGGGTAGGTGGGGGGGGGGATACGGTGTGTGGGGGGGTATGGTGGGGTGGGATGGGGTTTGTGAAAGTTGGAGATGAGTACATGGGGATGCGTGTGCACAATATGTATGGTATATACAACACATGCATATATACCCACCACCCAAAACAATCCCACACCACAAAATACCAGACACACACCACACCACACACAATACACACACAATACACACCTGGTTGAGCATGGAGTCATCATCACACCCTGATATTGAACACACCCTGTTTACATGACTTGCATTCCCAGCAACCACCATATCCTCCACCACAAACATCACGGGGGGGCCCACTCGTAGTAGGATATTGATGTCAGCATAGTAGGATTGTAGGTAGGAGTCTCTTGGGAGGGCAATGGACTGTTCTAGACCCCTGTTGTGGTGGTGGTGTGGTGGTGTGGTGGTGTGGTGGTGTGGTGGTGTGGTGGTGTGGTGGTTGTTGTGGTGGCTGTAGTGGTGGTGGTTGTGGCGGTGATTTGCAGTCCACAAAATATATGCATGTACTCCCCACACACCAATCACCACACACCCCATCATGCACCATATACAAACCCCCCCCATCCTATACAAACACACCCCCCAACATATACAAACACACACCCCAACACATACAACACCCCCCCCCTCACATACAACACACATACCGTTCCACATGTGGCAGCGCCCCGAGCGCCCCTAGAAACAACACACCAAAGAAAAACACCACACACACACGTGAAATACGTCTACGTAACAGCAGTGGCAGGTGAACATGTTCCATATACCACTGCAGCATGGGTTCCACTCCAATGCCATCTGGTTCGTACTCGGGTGCCTGCAGTACAGCACTCACACCCGTGGCGAGCAACCAGGGAGATACCCCTGAAGCAGCAGCAGCAGCAGGAGGGACATTACCACCACCACCTGCTGTCAGACCAGCACCACCTGCTGTCACACTGGTAGTAGTAACACCAGGTGTGTTGGTGAGCTTGAATGAGGAGGAGGATGTGGATTTGGTGTGCAGCAAGGTGCGTGTGGGGGCTGGTGTGTTGTCAACAGTGGGGGCATGTATTTGTGCAACGGGTGGTGGTGGGCGGGGGTTGGTTGTTGAGGTGGGGGTGGTGCCTAGTGCTGCAAGTGATCCCTGTGTGTGATGATGATGATGATGGTTGTGAATGGCTTGATGTTGTATAACGTATTGATGTGGTGCATCCATCCATGTGTGCACAACCAAGAAAACACATTCTCTCTGTATGTCCATGCTTTAAAAAAGGAAAGGTACACCCTACATCAACACATACATCAACACATACTCAACACATTCGCCCACCAACCCCACCCACACCCACACCACACCCACCCACACCTGTGAGGATGACACACGCACAAGGCCCTGTTGCTGCCTGTAGGACCCCACAGGGCCCCCCGTCAACCCCACCAATGAACTCGAAGACACTGACGCCCTAAGGGGGTTGAGGGGCCCGTAGGAGGGTGGGTTGGAGGTGGTTCCGAGGGGCCCTGTAGGGAGCCCCCCGCTGCCCACCCCGGCAGAGGAGGTGGTGGTGGCTATGCGGGGTGCACTGGAGGAACCAATGGGGAGGGGCCCCTGGTAGGGGGATGACATGATGGCAATACCTGTTGGGGGTGGGTGGGTAGGGTGGGAGAAAAGGGGGGGAAATGAGTTGGTGAACACATGTGCACATACAACCATCATGCGTGTTTGTGTATAGACAAACAACCATACAACCAAACACCAGAACCATCCACCCACCAACACCATCCACCCACCAACACCATCCACCCACCAATACTCCCCACCGCACCTGGGCTACTCCCCACCCCACCCCCACCCATATACCCACTACTCCCACTCCTCACAAACCCCCTCCCCTCAGCCCCTCCCAATGTAAGTGATCCACTAGGCACCCCCCCCCCCATGGGTGTGCCCGGGGTGGATGCAGGGGGTGGGGGTGCCATGACCACATTGGTGGGGAGCTGTATACAGGGGAGGAGGTCACAGCGGAGGGATTCAAGACGTGATTGGTCAAGTGCGAGTAGTGCTACAAATGCAGTGACCTGTGTTTTGTGGGTGGGTGGGTGAGTGTGCGTGTGGGTGGGTGTGTACGTACGTACGTACCCACCCACATGTCATGCAAATTACACATATTCAACGATCCCACCGCACCCCCTCCCATCACTTGGCAGCACCATAATATAGTGCACAATACCACACAAAACAACACAATACTACACAAAACACCATAAAACAACACAATACCACACAAAACAACACAAAGCAACACCAAATACCACACTACCTGTAGCACATAGTCTAATGCCACTGCTGCAGCTGCACACAGTGAAAAGTTGCGTATTGCAGGCATGCCAGTCAACCCACCCAGGCCAAATGCCAACACCTCACATGCAGCAGCAAGGGTCACAGAGGGGCCCACCTCAGCGAGGGCACACCCTAAGCGTTGAGGCATAGAGGTGCGCCTGTGGTGTGTGTGTGTGAGTGTGTGTGCGTGTGTGGGTGTGCGTGTGGGTGTGTGGAAACACAAGAGTGTGTGAGGGAAGATCACCCGACCACTACAACAACAAGAGCCCACCACCACACCATACCTGTCTTGCCGGTGCAATGCATGGGAGAGAATAAACATGTTGTCCACACCCACAGCCAACACCAAAAATGGTATCACCTCCATAATGATCAGGGTTCCACTCAACCCCATCCATCCGAGCAACCCCAGCGCCCCACCCACAGCACCTATAACGATAACCATGCCCACCAACCCCAGCATGCCCCGTGTGTGGACCGTCACACCAAGGGGGCGCATGTTGGGGGGGAAGCGGGCCATTGCAATGGTGATGTAGAGGAGCATTGCTATGTAGGATGCAATGACGGTGATTATGTCTGTTCCAGACTGTGGGGGGTGGGGGAGGGTGGGTGGGGGGTGGGTGGGACGACATAGGTCAGCATAGGGAGGGTATGAAGTGATACAATAAAATGATACAATCAACTACATGGTCAACAGTCAAAATGCATTGTCGATGGTAAAAAACGCATGGTCAAAATACATGGTCAATGGTCAAAGACACATAGTCGACGGTCAAACACACACAAACACACCGCACCTCTCGTGACAGCTCATCTTGTACGCTGCGCTCTGCACTGTACGACAATGACAGGTTTGCAGCTGCTGCCATGTCTGACAAACGCCCCTTGGCTAATTTCAAAAACGCTGCTTCCCATGCAAGTGCTGCTTTCCTATTGGGAATGCTGTTGTCTACTGGGTATGTGATGACAAATGCAGTTGCATCCGCACTGTACGATGACCAGAAGAGGGAAGGGATGTGAGCATTACTATTTCTATGTATGTGTTTCATATCATACCATCCTCACATGAATACGTATTTCATATCATACCATCCTCGTATCACACCACCAGCACCCACCCACACCACCATCACCCCCCCCCCCCCCCCCCCCCCCCCCCCATCCACCACACCTGTAATTCCTGCGTTCCACCACATCTCTAGGAAACCCCCCCAACACCAACGCAGGGTCTATGGGTGCCTGAAATGCAGATCGACACTCTGTGGTGTGTGTAAAGCAGTATTCAGGGGTGTGGGAAGCACGTGTTTCATAGGCATGGGGGTCCATGTGCCAGTATTGGAGGATGCTTTGTGTGGCACAAGCATCTCCAAAGGGCTTGAAGCACACATCCTGGGTGTGTGAGTTGGGGAGAGTGGTGTGTTTGAGAGGGGTATGTGGTGTACGGTGTGTGCGAGTATGTGTGAGTTGTATGAAATGGTGTATGTTGTGTTCATGGGGGCACACAGCCACATGCATTTACACACATGCATACACACACACTATACATCACACATCACAATCCATCACACCTACCTGCAATCCAACCTCCTTCATCTCCCCTTGCCTTTCCTCCCCTCCATTTTCCTTCCCTCCCTCTTCCTCACCATCAGGCATCACACCCCGCACATCATCCACAAGTGCTTGCATGGCAAATAACAGTCGTATATTTTCATCCGTCACAATGGGGGGGAGTCCTGATGGGGTGGGTGCTTGTAGATACCTCCCACCATCCACGCCATACACTCCTCCTGCTGCTGCTGCTGATGATGATGAAGATGATGTATGGGCAGGGGTGGTACTCAATATCAATTGCTCAATTCTGTAAAAAGGTCCAAACGCAGCTTCATACGCCCTTTTGTCCTTTGCTGCTTGTGATTGTGGCCCCACCCATAATCGTTGAGGTTCCGTTTCAATGTGGAGGTGAAGCAGGCCCAGCATGCACAGCACGAGGAGGGAAGCACATGCCACGAGGGTGAGCTCAGCGTGCCCAGCACACCAGCGACCCTGTAGTGTGTGGGGGAGATGTCAATAGGTGTGGTATATGGGGGGAGAATGAATCAAATTGTGGGGCAAATTGTGGTGGTCATGGGAAAGGGGGGAAACTCCCAACACACACAACCCAAACGCACACCACCCAACACACACCACATCATCACAACCCCCAACCAACCCAAACACACACACCAGTCGTGCAAAAAATCGCCGCATGCGTCGTTCCACTCGTACGTATTTTGCTGCTTGCACTGCAGCCACATCCCCCTCTTCAGGTTCAATCTCAGGGTCATCAATGAGGGGGTCTACGAACGTTGGGGTGAGGGTGAGACCTGGGGTTGTGGGTGTATTTAATATTTCATTTGTGTGTGTGTGTGAGAGAGAGAGAGAGAGCGAATGTGTGTGTGTGTGTATTTATGGAGGAGTATGTACATGTATATACATGTATGAGGGTGTGTGTATACGTATGTGTGTACAAACAAGAAACAATGCTCCCACACACCCCACCACCCACCAAGTACCACACATCCCACCATCCCTTTGTCTCCCCAAAAACCCTCCCTTATCCACCCCCACAGTCACACACACCTGATGCCCTGTTCACACCCCCACTGACCCTATTCCCACCACCATCAGCAGCCAGTAACGCCTGCTGAAGAGAAGCATCCAGAAGCGCATCCATATCATCCTCTGGGTGCTGCACAGCATATGCAATTGCGTACAAGGTTGCCACGACCATGCCCACAAAGGCTAGGAGGAGCCCCAGGTCCACACAAGAGGGGCCGTGGGGGGGGAGGGCAAGGGCAACACACCCATAGGGTGGGGGACGGGGTGGGGGTGGGGGCTGTGTATGTGTGGGGAGTGTGGGGTATGGGTCAAGTGTGGGTGGTGTAGAGTGTGATTTGTTTGATAGAGAATGAATACAGTACTAGTGTTGACTGTTAGTAACAGACATATCCAAATTGTGTTGGTGGTGGTGGTGGACAATACACACTCATACAACCACCACAACCGCACCAACAAGCAATCATAACAACAACAACACCGATACGAACAATATACACTTACTGGTGCACATGTGGGTGCATCTGGGCAGTCCCCACACCCACACTTGTATGCAGCATCCCAGCATGTGGGGACCATATCGTGCATAGCGTGCATAACAGCAGGCATGTCTTCCACTGTGAGTGCGTGTGTGTGTAGGATACATGTGAATGTGTGTGTGTGGATCATACATGTGAATCTATGTACAAGTGGGGGTAGGCATGTACAAGCGTGTGTAACAGGTGTGTAAATGGGTATGCAAAGTAGGTGCGTAAATGAAGAAGGGCGAAGTGTGTCAAGTGTGCATATATACACATAGGAAAACACATATACATGCAACAAACCCACACACTGCAACCCACACTCTCCACCTCAACATCATCACACAACCACCCTCATCACACCACCACCCTCATCACAAACCACCCTCATCAAAAACCACCCTCATCACAATAGCACCTGAGGGAAAATTCAACTGATATGGTGAGCCAATAGGAGGTGTCCGTTTATCTTTGACCAGGCCCACATAGTCAAACCACTCCTGATACCCAGTAGCACCACCACCCTGTGGTTGAGTGTGAGTGTGTTGTACCAGTGTGTACGTACAGGTACGTACAAGCATGTACAAGTACGTACAAGTGTGCACAAGTGTGTACAAGTATGGGAAATGTAGCACAGGAAAAGTACAGGTGACACTCCACAATACAATGACACCACAACACATGTTACACCACAATACACACGACACCACAACACATGTTACACCACATTACACATGACACTGGAAAAGAACATGCAACAGCACACAACATACGCACCAAGTAAAACATGGCCTTTTGGTTCCCGGCACTATACATCACATCCTTGCAGCTATTGTACACAGCAGACCCGTAGGGGGGGGCCACATAGTAGGATACCTGGATGTTTTGTGGCGTTATGAAGTCGGGTGCATGTGAATAAAGAAGAAGAAGAAGAGGTGGGTGGCAAGGGGATGTGTTGTGTTGTTGGATGTGGGGGGTGCCACAAGTGAATATGCATACATGCAATCATACAGGTGTACACGTCCACCTTACACCCACCACACAACCATGCACACATGCATCCAACACCCTCCACACAAACACATGCACACATGCACCCAACACCCTACACCCTATACACACACCTCTTTGGCTGCTGTAAAGTTGTTATCATGGGCCAATTGCACCTCTGTCACATTCGTGAACACAGCTTGATTAGGAGAACATGTGAGCATGCAAAGAAAGTGCTTGAAATTGTGGTCACATGCTGGACAACTTGCTATAAAAACACTCGGTATGAGAAACTGTGTGCGTTGGGGTATTGTGTAAAGGTGTTGTGTAAAGGTGTTGTGTAGAGGTGTGTGTGTAGAGGCGAGTGTAGAGGCGAGTGTAGAGGTGTTGTATAGAGGTGTGTATGGAAGATGTATGTATTCAATGGAGTGTATGGATGTACAGTGGTTCAATGGAGTTATGGATGTACAGTGGGTCAATGCAAACCACCATAAGACACCCCCCCTACCCACCCCCCAACACATACCGAGCGCCTCATGACATCAATCTGCTCTTCTGTACAGCAATAGCGCCCATCTGCCCCACCAGAGGATGCTGTGAGCTGTGGACAGACGCCCTGCAGCTTGGTGTAGGCTGCCTTGCTGAGGGGCCGTGCCCGGGTGTTGATGGGGCAGCTGAGTACATCGTTGTCAGCACGATGCCCACAGATGCCGTACAATGCACAGTAGCCTGGCTCATGGACGAGTGTTTGCCATTCTGTTATGTTTTCCTGTTGTGCTGTTGCTGTGAAAAGGCTGCTGCACTTGAGCAGCAGGGCAAAAAGCAAAAGCAACATGAGTGATTTTGTTGATGGGTGATTGTTGACGACAACGTGTGTTGTTACAACACGCTACTGTTGTTGAGCGTGTAGTCAAACCATTGCGTGGGTTTTGTTCTGGTGCAAGTGGTTTAAGTGGATTGTGTTGTGATGGATCTGTGGTTGATCAAAGGTTGACTTTGCACACATGCATTGCCACGTGCATTGTCGGCGGCATAGTGTATACACACAACTGCTGGAAACGTGTTCTACATGCTATGGCGCGAAAGTTTGACTTCGTATTGCTATGGAAAGAAAAACGTGACACCCAACTCTCAACTCCAAAAAACCTGTCACTCACGCCCATCTTCATCATCAGGCTCCCGCAATGGCTGGTACTTGGGCTTTTTCATCTTGAGTATACGATACATCAACAAGTAATTGACCAGCAAAATGCGTCCCTGTGCCACATAACACCCTCGCAGCGCCCCCTCGTCCGCAAACCCCATTCGTTGGAGCACCTGGTCCCCATTTGCCAGTGCCCCCGGACCCTTGTCCGGCCCCACCTCAAACTCCAACCCTTTAAATTCGTTGATACACAACGCCTCATACGATGCTTTGATCAGCGAGGCATTGGGTACCCACTTGAGTGGCAGGGGGACGTTGTCCGGGTTGACATACAGGCCCCCAAACACGATAAACACCAGCATAATGGCCGGGCCCATTGCCAGCGCAGCGTCTGTGGACGGAGCAAGGGCACCGATCGCCAACCCCATTGCCTGGGCACTGCATGCTTCGAGGGTAAGAATGCCCAGAAAACGCAAAAAACGGGCCCACGATTGGTGGAGCCCTGTGGTGGGGTAGACCACCGCACCAAACAGCGCGGGGAACAGGGCACCAATTGGTAGTTCCGCTGCCAGTTTGCCGAGGAGGTAAGGGGCAATGCGGTATGACTGTTTGCTGCGTTCTCTGTTGACAATGGTTCGCTCTGTGGGGAACACGTTGAGGGTTTTGATCATACTGGTCATTGCTGTGCCCACTGCAGACACCTGTTGACGGGATGAGAGGGGTGTTGAGAGGGGTGTTGAGAGGGGTGTTGTAAAGAGAGGTGTTGTAAAGAGAGGTGTGATTATTTCCAGGTGATGTTGCACACACAACCCTTGTTCATTCATCTCACAAACACACTCTTCTCACCATGAATTTCCTACACACACACGCACACATTTCCCTTTCCATTCCCCTCACCTGCAGCAGCCCCATCCTGTCCTGAATAGCACTCTGACTGCGCCCCATGCGCCAGAATATTGACCCAAACACGATTGCACTGCTTATATTGGAGGAGGCACGAGCTACAAGGTTGACTTTATCTCTGGTCAACTGCTTCCAGGAACGTTGGAAGAGCAACCTGTGTGTTGCGTGGGGAATGTTTGTGTGGAAGGGTAGGGAATGTATGGGTGGGCAGGGCATGGTGGTATTTGGTACTGCTGGGTGGGGAATGTACGGCGTATGTTGTAGACATACACATGCACACCCAAACACATGCAATACATACACATACACATACACATAAACACATGTTCATTACATACCGCAATTGTGCCAGTGGTCCTTGTACGGGTGGTGGTACAGGTGGCAGGCTGCTGCTGTGTGATCGGGCAACCTTGGCATGCTTTGCACGCTGTGCATATGCTTCCACCAACCCATGCACTTGTTTCCTGTGTGTAGCATGTGTATGCATGATGCTCTGAAATTGTGGTGCGCATGGGATGCTGTGGTTTTGCATGTACGTGATGATGCACACAGTGGTGTGGGCCATGCATGTTGACCATAAAAACAACCCACGTTGACCATGCTTCTCACATACGTTGACTGTTCCAATGCTTCAGGGCTGCTATAGTCTAGTGAAATGAGATCCATCACAAACTGTGTGTATATGCAGAATTACATATATGTGCAGAATTGGGGAGGTGAGTGTGTATGTATTGGTTGTATAATCACGTGTACAACCATGTGTTAAACACATGGTTGTGATGTATGAAGAGATGTATGAACGCAAACATGCAACCACCCCCACACATTCCCACCTCAACGCAACCACCCCCACACATTCCCACCTCTGCTGGGTTGAAGTGCTCAGGGCAGGTATGACCTAATGACTCAAAATACTCCAACATATCTGATGCTGGCCCATGATACACCTCACGACCCTCAGCGAGCAGCAGCACATCATCAAACATTGCGAATATGCTACTCCTTGGCTGTTGATACGTGGGGGTGGGTGGGTGGGTGTGGGTGGGTTTGGCAAGGGTGGACACAAGAGGTGCTGGTACATACATAGAAAACACAATATACATAGAAAACACAATATACATAGAAAACACAATACAAAACACAATAGAAATCACAATATCCATAAGAAACGACGCAGTACCGACATATCAACCCCCCCCCACACACACCTGATGTATGGATGTCACAACAGTGTGTCCCCTAGTAGCCAAGGCCTTTAGTGATTGCATAACCTGCAGTGCTGATGTAGTGTCCAACCCACTTGTGGGCTCATCTGGTATGTTGTGGTATTATATTGTGTGTTGGTATAGTGTGATTGTGTGTTGTATAGTGTATACATTGTGTGATGGTACATACATAGTGTGATTGTGTGTATACACGTGCTTTGTGTCTATACACAGGGTGTTCGCGTGTATATACACAGTGCATTATTGTACAACAACCACACACCTGCAAACACAAGGCGAGGTGATGCAATGAGCTCACATGCAATCTGCAATCGCTTTTTTTCACCCCCAGATAAACCCCTTGTTTTTGCATCACCCACTTTGGTCTCAGAAACTTTGACCAACCCTAATGACTGCAATGCATGGTCAACGGCAGCAGCACGACCAGCTGGGCCTAGGGATGCTGGGAGTTGCAACTGCGCAGCAAGGTCAAGGGTTTCTCTAACGGTCAACATGGAAAAGAACAAATCCTCCTTTGGGTGTTGTATTGGTGTGTTTTGTTGGAGTGGGTGATGTTGGTGTTTGTAATCAACACAAACCCCCAAACACAAGCACCCATGGAAGGAAACACCATGGGGAAAACAACAACAACAACATCACACAACACCATCATGCCTGTTGCACAAACGCCTGCCGATGCCGGGATTGCTGCTGTGGCATGTTGTTGACCGATATGTGGCCCTCCAGGTGCAACTTGGATGAATACCCAACTTGTCCTGCAAGAGCAGTCAGCAATGTGGTCTTCCCTGAGCCAGAAGCACCGAGAATGGCCAACAAACGACCAGGCTGGGCTTGCCCATTGAGTGCATGGAGTAGACGACGAGGTGCGCCTTTTGATGTGGTCAAGGTGCATGTCAAATCCTCCCATGTCACTGTGACTGGCGTGTTGGCATCTGCAATGTCAGTGTCGTTGTCAGTGTCGTCAATCTCCATGGGCTGTTTTTGCGCTTTTTTCTTGCGACGAAACAGGATCATGGTCAATGCTTTGCAGATGCCAACTCCAAGCATTGCTTGTATGCGATGGTTTGGCAGAATCACTGCCGCACCGAGCAGTAAATCTGCCATCTTGAGGTGATGATGGTGTGCTGGTGAAGAGCAACGTAGCTATAGGTTATCGAATGGATTTTATTCATTGGGTTTATTTATCGTTTGCCATAGTTTGGATAGTGATCGTTTGGCTTTCGTTTGCAGGTCTGTCTTCTCACACAACACAAGTGTGCACCATGGCACAGCAATCCCATCAACAACATCAAAACACCCCCCCTCCAAGGCGAAGCCCCAACTACCACTTGTTTGTACCTCTCATTTATGCTCCTGCGCTGCCACTGAGTACGTTGGTGACGAGAAGGCTCCCTCATGTCACCCGCCATTGCGTATGATCACCCTCCATTGTCATCACAGTGCGTCTCTACATGCAGCGTACAGGCGTGAGCCCACCAATACGAGGTATGTCTATATGCACCACATCACCATGAGTGCACCGCATCATCCTCATATTGGGAGTTCAAGCACACCCACGTACATCCTGCTTCCCCCACCCAAAAACAGATCGAATCCTTGTCGGTACAATCCTCTTTGCCCTGGGACATGCAGGGTATGTCATGTCACAAGACAGTAGCATGGGTGCAGGTGGGTGACGTGACATGATGAGCAGATTGTTTACCAACTCTGCAAGGTTTTCTTGCAGATGTTGTGCAACGCAAATGCTGTGTGTTGTATTCCTTTCCTTCTTGTCATCATCAATTATACACACTGGTGTTCATTACACACGTTTGTGGTGGTAATAAAAAACACGCGCTTGCAATATGCACACAATATGTGCACATAATATACACATACAATGCACTGCATCACACAAAAAGATCATCATCACACACCATCAGCATCATCACACACTACATCACACACTACATCACACATTATCCACTGATGGCAAGTTGAGTCGCTTGGCTGCCTCACAAAACACACCCAATATATCCACCGAGTTGTCAAACAATACAAAATTAACCTCCTCCACACTTCCAGAAGCATGCCTACATGCCTGCAGTGCCACCTCTGCAGCCTCGTGGAGGGGGTACCTGTGTGTGTACGTGGGTAGCTATGCATGCAATGTATATCTGTGTATAGTACCATGCATGTATACAATCAGCATGCATGTATACAATCAGCATACATGTATACAATCAGCTTACATGTACACAATCAGCATATGTGGTGGTCAAATGGACATTAGTCAAGACAGCAACGGATGGCCACCCATCCACATACCCAAATACTCCACATGATATGGCAGGGAATGCCACAGTCTTGCAGCCGTGTTGATTGGCCAGTGTGAGGCTTGATGTATAGGCACTTGCTAATAATGGTGCAGAATGCTGGGGGTCTTGGTAGACCGGACCCACCGTATGTATGACGTATCGTACTGGCAGGTTTCCAGCAGCTGTGATTCGTGCTTGTCCTGTGGGGCATCGTATGCCCGGGGTGACTTCTGGAATGGCGCAGCAGGCTTGGAGCAATGCTGGACCAGCTGCGCGATGAATTGCTGGGGGGGATGATGATGTAGTTATAGATGTGATGATGTAGTAGATATTGTACTGCTCCTGCATGAGATGTTGCAGATGTTAACTGCGTTTCAACACAAACCAGTACCTCCATCAACACCTCCACCACCAATCATCCGTTCATTGGCTGCATTGACAATGGCATCGCCCTTGAATAGGACGATGTTGCCATTGGCCAAAATCAAACGTGTTGTTGGTGTGAGACGGAATGTATGAACCATCATCATCTATGATCTTCATCATCAGGGGTTTTATGGGAAAGTAATAATGCAGGCGCCAGTAGTCATCCCTACAATAAATCACACACCAAAAAAACAAACATACACCCATATTTAGCAATCGACTCTGCAATTGCCCATTCCATCACCACCCACCAGGCACACCACCACCAACAACAACAACCCCACACAACCATCCCCACAACCATCCCCCTATTAGCCTAGCATCTCAGCAGCTGTATACCCCAGCTACACCTACATGCATAGCAGCAGCAACCTGTGAATAGACACATCATATTACAGCACACAGCTGGTTTTCACACGACAAATCATCCAATGTCAACGTGCGAGCAGCTTGGCTGTGCCCCTCCCCAAGCCATCTTGACCACAACCTCACCGCGACATATACTACTACCAGCCAGCACCCTATTTTCGACCCCATACAGCAAGCCAACGACCCTGGGCAGGAGCAGCAGCAGGGCATCTTGGTTGCCACAAGCGCTTCACAGGCGATGCTCACGAAACCAAAGCATCGCAATAAGGCGCACACGTACTCGTGCAGGCATTCCAGACAAGACTAGTGTCAACACCACCACCGAAGAGCAGCCTCCTTCCCCAACCGATGCCTCTGAGGGAAAAAACAACGGATCCCCAACAGAACAATCCTCTATCCATGCTGCAGTACAAGGCAATGGCAGCCCATCACCTCCTAAAAAGCGAGAGACGGTGGTTGCCCCCACGCTCGACAATGCATCACTCCCTGTGAGCGCCAGAAAGAGCCGCATGCCACACCGATGGCGTGTGGTGGCCATGATGGCGCTGTCTTTTGTGCTCTGCAACATGGACAAGGTCAACATGTCGGTTGCGGTCATTCCCATGGCATCCGAGCTCGGGTGGAGTGCCACCGACCGTGGGTTGGTGTCCTCTGCGTTTTTCTGGGGGTATTCCCTCACACAAGTGCCCGCTGGGTGGCTGTCCACACGCATTGGTGGCGCACGCATCTTGTTTGCGGGCGTGCTCTTGTGGTCGTTGGGCACCTTGATTGCGCCCCCCGCTGCCAACGTGTCTTTGCTGGCGTTGTGCGCCACCCGCGTCTTTGTACGTGTTTTGTGTTGCGGCTGTTGTTGCTGGGGTGTGCTGTGTATGTTGTTGTGATTACCTGTGGCACGTTGTGTACGTCACACGTTTCATTCACTCACACACACAAAACATACACACACACACACACACACAATTTATACAACACACAACACAATACAACAGGTTGGCCTGGGTGAGGGGTTGGCTCCATCATCAGTCACCAACATCATGGCACAGCTAGTACCAGAGTATGTGATAGTGGTGGTGGTGATAGTGGTGGTGGTGGTGAGTAGCAGAATATTTTTAGCCTACCAACCACAACCACAAATACACTCTAAAACACCCTCAACCACCCTCCAACGCACCTGCATGATTTATTGCACACACCCAACACACATCCCACCAACACTCACACCACCAACACACCCACCCACACACCCACACAGACGGGAACGTGCGCGAGCAGTTACCACTGTCTTTGGTGGTTTAGATGTGGGGAGTGCAGTGGGATTGTTACTGTGTGGTCCCCTCATTCGATTGTATGGGTGGCCTATTGTGTTTTACGCCTTTGCTGGGTTGGGTTTGGTGTGGTGTTTATTCTGGCCACTAGTCAAACCAGAGCAAGCAGATCCCAAGGTGGCTGCTGAGATGGCGAGCGCTGTGGGAGAAGGTGCGTGTTTGTGGGTGGGTGGTGGGTGGGATGGTGGGTGTGATACAATCATCATGTACATGCACCTTCATCACCTGCCCCCCTTCATCACCTGCCCCCCTTCAAACACACAACTCTCCATACCCAAAACACACACACACACGCATACCCCCCCAAAAAAACACACAGAAGCAGCCAAACCCGACAAGCAGTCTGTACCATGGGGGGAATTCCTCAAAGCCCCTGCTGTCTGGGCGGTCATAGTGGCGCACTTTTGCTACAATTGGGGGTATTACACATTGCTCGCATGGTTGCCGAGCTACTTTGAACTGGCATTGGGGTTGAACGTTGACCAGAGCAGTTTGTTGACCCTGATTCCCTACATAGCTATGACTGCAATGACACCATTTGTGGGTCCTGTTGCAGATGGGTTGGTATCACGGTATGTGATGATGGGTGAAAGGGGGGGGGGTGCCTGTGGGGGTGTCGTGCTGTATATGTACAAAACACCATGTGTACAGCATACTGCCTACAACACCATGTGTACAGCATACTGTAGTATCCGATTGTACTCTCAGTGTGTACACCCTGCATACACGGTGCATACCCACACCATCCCTCACACCATCCCTCCACACAACCCCCAACCTCACACTCACTACTCACAGGGGTTGGAGTGTGACAGATGTACGCAAATTCAGTCAGGGTATAGCCTTTGCAGGACCAGCATTGTGCATGGTGGCATGTGCACAACTCACACCTGCCACTGCTGCAGCCGCAACAGCAGGGGCACCACCCACCGCCCTCCTAGTCGCCATCTTGTCACTTGCCTTTGGCTTGTGTGCATGGGCACGAGCAGGGCTGTACTGCAACCATCAAGACATTTCACCCAAATATGCAGCGGCGCTGTTGGGCATCAGCAACACAGCAGGCGCCCTGCCCGGAGTGTTGGGGGTGACCGCTGCGGGGTATATGTTAGATGTGACGGGGTCGTGGGCACAGGCGTTGTTTTTGCCCACCGCGGCGTGTCAGGTGGTCGGGTTGGTGGTGTACTCGACCTTTGCGAGTAGCAAAAAGATAAAGTTTAGAAAACCAGAGGCTGCGGTGTGATAGGAGTGTGTTTTGTTATAGCATGTGAGTTTATTTGGTGTGACATTGGTGTGACAATTGCTGATAGTGTGATGTGCATTGTTGTTTGCTGGTGGATGATGCGCATTCAAAAAGCCAATTTTTTGGTAACACGACAAGGGTTTTCGTATATAATTTGGACAGTAGCAGTTTTCACACATAATTATCCACAACCACACAATCAACACCACCATTGCAAGCGACACCAGCGCTGGTGTACGCACCCATCCCATCAAGGTGTTGACCGCCTGTGTGGGCGTCAAAGGTCAACAAGCATGCGGTCTCGTGCCGCACCCCGCTCATGTACAAGACATGCGATGTCATGTGTCTTGCTTTTGCTTGCAACGGTGCGTATTTTTGCAAAACGTGCTTGATGGTGATGGTTTGCGATGGTGGTGCTTTTCATTCTGACGCTATCGAGCTGTGCTTTTCTCTGTAACACATATCCATCATCCATTACAGGCGTGCTTGGTGCAAGGGATGATGGTTCCTCCCAAGGTAGGGTTGTTGGCTTGCGGCACATCACGGACGGGGGAGGTGTTTCGATACTTGAAATCGGTGCTTTGTCTATGATTTCGTACGTGACTCGTATACATACACCATCGTGTACAACGCAAGCAACGTGACACCATATGTGACTGACCATCATCACGGTATGTTGACCATCAACACCCAACAGGCCCTCCACCCAACCGCACGCCCCACCCACCGCATCCTGCAAGGCTACAACCCATCCCCAAAAGCAGTTCCATACGGCTATGGCTACTCTCCAAGTCTGCCACAGCCGACCTATAGCCCACCTACCTGGAGCCCAGCGGTGTGGCCCTCCCCCTCCCCTGCCACGAGCTACGTGAGCAATAGCACACAAGACATTGCCTGTCGTGCTGCTGCTACTCGTATCCAGGCCAACACTGCCGACCCTGCTGCGATGCTCAACATTGCCATTGAGGTGTGTGGGTGGGGGACGGGTGTGCTGGGGGGGGAGTGCTATGGGGGAAAGGGCAACAACAACCATTGTGTCTTGTTATCAGCAACATTTTTCATGCTGTCATTTGCCTCTGTCACATAATAACACTGCCACCACCCACTACAATTACCACCACCACTTCCCACAATCACCACCACCGATCAAAATTACCACTACCCACCACAATCACCACCTCCTCCCCACCACCACACAGTATTGCCGAGCAACACAGCAGTGCATGACGTGGGACTCTGCCACCGACCGCTACCCTGCATGCCGACAATGTGTCACTGCCACTGCCATTGTGCTGCATTCCTCTACACGTTTTCCCACCACGGGACACTGTGCGGCGGCGCTGTACCAAGATGCACAGCAGCGTGTGCAGTGCACCACGTGGGCATCGTTGGTGGTTGGTGCAGATGGCAGCCTTGACGGTAGGGCTGTGTTTTTGTGTGTTTGGTGTTTTATTGGTGTTTTTTATGTGTATCTGTTTGTGTGTATGTATACCTGTATGTGCTTATGTGTATAATTTCTATGTGTGGGCATGCATGTGCACAGCATCACAAATCGACACACAACCCCACCAATGAATATCAACACAACGCACTCCACCCCATCACACTGCATCCTCTCTTCCCTCACACCCCACCCTCCAACCGCCCTCCCTCCAACCGCCCCTCCATAACACAGCACCCTGTGACACGCTCAACGGCCGTGATCGTGACGTCTGCATGGCATCTACACACAGCTATTGGGACCTTGTGGAGCTGGGACACCTCACCCCCTCTGTTTCCAGTTATCAGGCACACTGCTGGCAACTCATGCAAACCCTACCACAAGCCGGCAACCCCTTTCGGTGCGTGTTTGTGTGTGTTTGAGAGAGAGGACGTATTGTGTTTGTGTGTGTTTGAGAGAGAGGACGTATTGTGTTTGTGTGTGAGAGAGAGAAATGTGTGTAATTGTCATCTATATAGGAATATGTGAGTGTATATCAAGATATATCATGTGAGTGTACATACATATATATACACTACATGTATGGGTTTTGTTCCGGGTGGATTGTTGACAATGAAGTATCATATGCCCATACAAACACATACACACATGGACAACACCCACCCACACAAAACACCCACACACAGGGCTGTGGAGTTGCTTGTACGCCCCATTCGTTGTGATGCAGGGAACTTTACCCTCGATGATGAGTGCTGTGTGGATGTAGGGGATGACAGCTTCTTGGGTACATACACCAATGTCACCTCTGTCATGCCTGGTGGGAGTAGGTGTGCTGCAATGGGTTGTGGTGTCAAGGTAGTGTGGGGTTTGGTGGGGTTTGTGGTGGTGATGTGTGTGTTGGTGATGTTTGACTGAGAGATGTTTGTGTTGTTTGTGTTTTTTTGCTGGTGTGTGTTGGTGATGTTTGACTGAGAGATGTTTGTGTTGTTTGTGTTTTTTTGC
>VFQP010001520.1_pt1 | contig 30785 bp, 18 predicted proteins | sample 3512351 | NCBI WGS metagenome assembly VFQP01 (sample SAMN10412372, study PRJNA504923) | tailings metagenome | isolation source: Relicate 1 Philex TSF1 revegetated site | place: Philippines: Tuba, Benguet | collected 2017-08-29
CCGACACACACCAACTCAGCACCACCCGACCGGGCAGAACCTCGCTTGGGGCAACCCTTCGACCTTACCAGGTCTCCCCCGGCTCCTCAACCCCGGCTGTTCGCCGTGATCCAGTCACCGTGGTCTTCCTCGTCGCGGGCAGAGAACACTCTACGCCATGCGGTGGAAGGGTTTCGACCCCGGGACCAGCCACCCTCGATCGTTCGAGGCGGTGTCTGTTCCTCCCTGTCGGGCCGACATCCAGAACATTACGCGGCCTCGCGCGACATGGTCAAGCCACTCCCCGGTGACCCGGCCCACAGGGACGCTGCCGCTCGCCGCACGGCACGACGTGCGGCCGTCCGCCCCGCCCTCCCACGCTCCCCCGGCGCCGCGCTCAGACCGTCGTCGCGAGCCGCAGGATCACGCGGTCCCCCGGTCGGAGCTGGGCCGCGCGGTCGACGTCCCGCTCGCGGAGCACCCCGATCACGGGGTATCCCCCGGTGACCGGGCGGTCCGCGAGGAAGACGACGGGACGCCCGTCGGGCGGGACCTGGACCGCGCCGCGGACGAGCCCCTCGGACGCCAGCTCCCCCGGCCTGCGGGGCACGGCCTGGCCGTCGAGCCGCAGGGCGACGCGGTCGCTGTCCGGCGACACGGTCCGCAGCGCGCGCAGCGCGTGCTCCGCACCGGGGAGGAACCAGTCGGACCGCGGCCCGGGCAGCACCTCGAGCACCGCGCCCGCCCGCTCGCCCGGACGCGGCTCGCCGGGCGGGAACCGCACCGGTGCGACGTCGGGCCACGGCCACGTGGCCGACGGCGCTGCCCCCACCGCGATGACGTCACCCGGCTGCAGGGGTCCTGGGCCGAGCCGGGCCAGCACGTCCCGCGCGCGCGACCCGAGGACCGCGGGCGGCCGGAGTCCGCCACGCACCGCGAGGTAGGTGCGCAGACCGCGCGCCGCCAGGCCGAGGCGGAGGGTCCCGCCGTCGGGCACCCGGACGGCCGTGTGCATGCCGACCGGGCTCCCGTCCACGCTCGCGGGGACCGCCGCCCCCGCCAGCGCGACGACCGCCCCGCCGGCGAACCGCACGGCGAGACCGCCGAGGGTGACCTCGATCGCCGCCGCACCGTCCGGGTTGCCCACGAGCCGGTTCGCGAGCGCGTACGACGCACGGTCGGCCGCTCCCGACGGCCCGACGCCGACAGCGGCGAGCCCCGGGCGCCCCGCGTCCTCGACGAGCGCGAGGGGACCCGTCGCGAGCACCTCCAGGGCGCGCGGGCCCGGCGGCGAGGCGGTGGTGGCCCGGTCCTGCGCGGGCTGCACGCGCGGCGCCCCCGCACTCCCGTGCTGCTGCTCCCTCCGCGGCGGCACGAGCGCGCCGACGCCCGCGGTCACGGCCGCGCGGACCGGCACGAACCGCACGCGCGCGCCGGGCGCGACGAGCGCGGGCGGGTCGCGGTCGACGTCGAACATCCGTGCGTCCGTGCTGCCGAGGAGGCGCCACCCGCCCGGGGACTCCCCCGGGTAGACGGCGGTGAGCCCGCCCGCGAGCGCCACGGAGCCGGCGGGGACGCGGGTGCGCGGGGTGGCCAGGCGCGGGGCGGCGATCGCGGGATCGACCCCGGAGAGGTACGTGAAGCCCGGCGCGAACCCGCCGAACGCGGCCTCGTACTCGCGGCCGTGGTGCCGCGCGACGACCTCCTCGACGCTCAGGCCCGCCCAGCGGGCGACGTCGTCCAGGTCGGGGCCGTCGTAGCGCACGGGGATCTCGACGAGCTCCCCGACGCGGGTGGTGGGGCCGGTCGTCGACGCGCGCCGCGCCGCCGCGCGCAGCCACGCCCGGGCGGCGGGGACGTCCGCAGGCGCCGCGCAGCGCACGAGCACCGTGCGGGCGGCCGGGACGACGTCGACCACGCCGGGCGGCGCGTCGCCCAGGGCCCGGTGCAGCGCGCGCACGGCGGCGAGGTCCGGCAGGTCGACGAGCAGCGCGGCCTCGCCGAACGCGTGCACCGTCACCTCGCCGTCGGGGCCGTCGGCCGCGTCGCGGACCGGTGACCCGGGAGCGGGCGACCCTCCGGTCGTCACGGCACGGCGTCCGCGCCCGCCGACCCGCCGTGCGGGGCGTCGACGAAGGGCCGCACGACGACCCCGGCGTCCTGGAGCGCGGTCCGCAGCGCCCCGAGCAGCCCGACCGCCCCGGGGGTGTCCGAGTGGACGCACACCGAGTCCGCCTCGACGCGCAGCGACGTGCCGTCCGCGGCCTCGACCGTGCCGGTCGTCACGAGCCGGACGACGCGCCGGGCGACCTCGTCGCCGTCGTGCACGACGGCGCCCGGCCGCCCGCGCGGGACCAGCTCGCCCGACGGCAGGTAGCCGCGGTCCGCGAAGGCCTCGCGGACGGTGGGCTGGCCCGCCGCGTCCGCGAGCCGCAGCACGGCCGAGCCGGGCAGCCCGACGACGGGCAGCGTGGGGTCGTAGGCGCGCACCGCGTCGACGACGGCCCGGGCCTGCGCCTCGTGGTGGACGATCGCGTTGTAGAGCGCGCCGTGCGGCTTGACGTACCGCACGCGGTCCCCCGCGAGCCGGGCGAACCCGTCGAGGGCGGCGAGCTGGTAGAGCACCTCGTCGGCGAGCTCGCCGGGGTCCACGTCCATGAACCGCCGCCCGAAGCCCGCCCGGTCCCGGTAGCTCACGTGCGCGCCCACCCGCACCCCGCGCGCGGCGGCGTCCCGCGTCACGGTCCGCATGGTCGTCGCGTCGCCCGCGTGGAACCCGCACGCGACGTTCGCGCTGGTCACGAGGCCGAGCAGGGCATGGTCGTCGCCGAGGGTCCAGCGGCCGAAGCCCTCGCCGAGGTCGGCGTTGAGGTCGATGCGCGTCACGCGTCCATCATGCCCGGGACGCGCGCTCGGCGGGCCCCACCTGCGCCACCGCGGGGCCCACACGGGGCCCACGGGGGCCGCGGGCGGAGACCACGGGCGTAGATTTCCTGGCATGCCGGACCACACCACCACCGCCACGACGGCCGTGCGCCGCGCGACGACCGCCGACGCCGTCGCGCTCGCGGACCTGGCCGCGCTCACGTTCCCGCTCGCGTGCCCGCCCGGCACGTCGCCCGACGCGATCGCGGAGCACGTCGCGACGCAGCTCTCGCCCGACCGGTTCCGCGCGTGGGCCGCGAGCGCCGCGCACGCGCTGCTGCTCGTCGAGGCGGCGTCGCCCGGCGCCTCAGCAGGAACGTCGGCGAGCGCTTCGGGAGACACGTCGCCAAGCACGTCGGCAGGCACCGTGGAGACGGACGCCGGGTCGCCCGAGGCCGCGAGCGGCCCGCTCGGGTACGCACTGCTGGCGAGAGGCGTCCCCGACGACCCGGACGTGGCGGCCGCCGTCGGGCCGGGCGAGGCGGTGGAGCTGTCGAAGATCTACGTGCACCCCGCCGCGCAGGGCACGGGCGTCGCGAGCGTGCTCATGACCGCGACGACGGGGGCCGCGGCGCTGCTCGGGCCCGGGCTCCCCCTCTGGCTCGGCACGAACGGGCACAACGCGCGCGCCCAGGCCTTCTACCGCAAGCACGGGTTCGCCGTGGTCGGGGGCCGGACGTACGTCGTCGGCGGGGAGACCCATGCGGACGTCGTCATGGCCCTGCCCCGCCGCTGACGGACGGGAGTTCCCGGTCGGGCTCGGCCTGCACCCCGGAGGGCGCCCGACCGGGAGGTCGGTGGGCGGCCCGTGCGGGCCGCGGTCGTCCGGTGGACGGTGGTCGGTCGGCTCAGTGGTCGTGCGCGTCGTCGCCGTCGGCGCCCTCGTGGCCGGCCTCGTCACCGCCCGTGTGGCCGAGGCCGAGGCCGCCGTCGAGCGAGTCGTCGGGGTGGACGGGCAGGAAGACGTGGACGTGGCCCTGGCCGCCGGCCGTCGAGCGCAGGTCGAGCTGGACGGCGGCGAGACCCCACGTCTCGACGGCGCGCGTGCGCAGGTCGCCCGCGAGGGCGTACAGGTCCGGGGCCGCGGCGGGGTCGGCGCTCGCGGCGAGCCCGACGGCGTCGAGCGCGTCCCCGACGAGCTCGAGCGACGTGAGCATCCCGTTGCGGACGATGTTGTGCTCGGAGGAGCCGCTCGCGAGCGCCTCGGTCTCGGCGACGAGGCCGTCGACGGTCGCGTGCCACGCCGCGACGTCCGCCGGGTCCGCCGGGACGGCGCTCGACCCGTCGACGGGGAGCACCGCGTGGAGGCCGTGCAGCACGGGGACGAGCTCGGTCTGGAGGTACCGGGCGTGGTCGATCGAGGCGACGAGGTTCTCGGCGTCGCGCGCCTCCTCGGCCGCTTCCAGCTCCGCGACGCGCGCCGGGTCGACGGCGAAGCCCTCCTCGTCAGGTGCCGCGCCGCCGCGCGTGAGCGCGACGACCGCCGCGACCACGACGGCCACGAGCGCGAGCGCGCCGACGACGAGCAGGACGCGGCGCCACGGGTCGAGGCCCACGAACCACCGGCGCGCGCGGACGCGCGCCGGTGGCCGGGGTTCGGGGCGGCCGGCACCGCCCCGGTCGGCAGGGCGGGAGCGTGCGGGCGTCGTCGGGCCGCCGGTGCGGCCGGAGCCCGCCCGGGCTCCTCCCGCCGGGGTCCGGGTCGTCGCCGTCCGTGCCGAGGTGCGCTGTGCCACCTGTCGCTCCTGTCCTGTGGTCGTCCCGCCGGGTCCGCCGGCCCGGCCCGTGGGCCGGGCCGGCGAGGCGGCCGGTGACGGGGGCGGGTCCCGTCACCGGCCCGCCGTCAGCCGCAGCTCACGGCGTCGTACGGCACCTCGATCTCGGTCGTGACGTCGCCGAGCGTCGCCGTGACCGTCGCCGTGCCCGCCTCGAACGCCGTCGCGCGCGACGCGAACGACTGGTAGGCGTTGGCACCCACCTCGACCGCGCCGAACTCCTTGGAGCCGAACGGCGTGGTGAGGGTGATCGCGACGGGCGCCTCGTCGGCGTTCGTCGCGCGCAGGGCGAGGTACGCCTTGCCCGCGAGGCAACGGGCCGAGGCGGTGACCTCGACGTCGACCGTGGGCTCGGGCTCGGAGTCCGTCGTGAGACGGAACCAGTCGAACGCCACCGTGACCGGCGTCTCCTGCTCCGGACCGATCGCCATGAGGCCGACCTTGGTCAGCGCGGCGTCGTTCGTGACCGAGTCGCCCAGCGGCGTCCAATTCACCCCGCCGTCGCTGACCCAGCCCTGGTACGTGCTGCCCACCTTCTCGAGCCGCAGGTACCAGTAGCCCGACTCGGTCGAGTCGGCGAGCTCGAGCTGACGGTTGCCGCCGTTGCCGAACTGGCCGCCCTTCTCCGAGACGAGCTCGCCGCCGAGGTTCAGCGCCGCGCCCGGGGCGTTCTTCGCGAGCACGTCGGCCTTGACGTAGTTGTCGTCGTCGCCGTACGCGATGAGGCCCGCGAGCTGCCACCGGTGCAGGAGCGGCGCCTTGAACCGCGTCTCGACGACCCAGTCGCCCTCCGGTGCCGTCTGGAGGACGAAGTTGCGCGGGTCGTCGTTGTTGCCGGCGTTGATGTCGCCCGGCTGGGTCGTGATGCGCAGCTCGCCGTCGGCGACGGCGACCTTCGACCCGTCGTAGCGCACGACCGCGTCCCAGCGGCAGCCGTCGAGGGCGTCGCCCTCGAACTCGTCGCTCGGCTCGCGCTCGCCGTCGTCCGACCCGTCGCCCGTGACGCGGACGTAGTCGACCCTGGCGACCGAGTCGGCGGCCGCGGTGTCGCCGCCGGCCATCACGCCGAACGTCGCGCCCGGCTTCACGGGCGCCGAGCCCGCGAGCGCCGTCCACGTCCGGCCGTCCGCCGAGTACGCGGCCGTGATGGCGGAGCCGTCCGAGACGAGGCGCAGGTGGATCGCCGTCGGGAAGTCCCCGGCGACGTTCGTCTGGCCGTGCCACGTGCGGGCGCCGCCGGTCTCGGTCTGGAACTCGAGGAACCGGTTGCCGTTCTGGTTCTTCGTGAACGCGAGCTTCGTGTACTCGTCGTCGGTCACGTGGACCAGGAGTCCGGCGTGCTGCCAGTGCCGGGCGAGCGGGACGTCGAGCTTCGTCTCGAGCGTCCAGGCGCCGGCGGGTGCGGGCTGACCGAGGTAGCTGATCGGCCCGGTCTGCGCCTCGTTGATGTCGCCCTGCACGACCGGCAGGACGGCGTGGCCGTCGGCGACGGTGATCGGCTTGCCGTCGGCCTGGCGGACGACCGTCCACCGCGGGTCGAGGGTGTCGCCGTCGAACTCGTCCGACGCCTGCGCGAGGCACTGCGGCGGGGTCTCCTCACCGGGTCCCCCGGTCTGCGGGTCGTCGTCGAACGCGAAGTCCTGGAACTCGACGGCGCTCGTGGCCGACGTGCTGTGCGCGGTGACGAAGAGCCCCACGTCCTGCACGGACGCCGCACCCGGGAGGGCCTGGGGCTCCCCGATCTGCGTGAAGTTCTCGCCGTCCTTGCTCCAGGAGGCCGTGTACAGGTCGCCGTCGCGCACGATCCGCACCCACGCGGGGTAGCTCGTCGAGCTCGCGGCGGACGACGTGACGAGCTGACCGGCCGCGTTGCCGCGGAGCCACTCGAAGCCGCCGCTCGGGCGCATGCCCAGGGCGGCGTAGCCCGGCGAGTTCGCCGTCTGCGTCACGTCGTTGCGGACGATGATCCCGGCCTTGGCGGAACCGTTCGAGTTGCCCTGGCTGGTGATCTTCACCGTCGCCGACCAGTTCTCGTCGGCGCCCTGCTCGCGGTAGATGGTCGAGTACTCGTTGGTGCCCTGCCACATGTTCGCGCCGCCCGACGTGATGAGGTACTTGCCCTCGGCGAGCTGCTCGAACGTCCCGTTCGCGTTGGTGAAGGTCTTCATGCCCCCGAAGAGGTCGCCGACCTGCGCCACGACGACGCGGGACCGCGTGTAGAGGCCCTTGTCGTTGGTCGCGACCGCGGTCAGCTCGTAGTTGTTGTCCGCCGTCACCTCCCACGTGGCCTCGTACGGCGCCTCGGTGTCGGTCCCGATCGACTCGCCGTCGACGAAGAACTCGACCTCGGTGACCGTGTTCTCCGTGTCGTCGGCCTCGGCCGTGACCGTGATCTCGCCCTGCTCCAGGCGCACGCCCGCCTCGGGCGCGGTGATGCGCACCTTCGGCCGCGTGGTGGCGGAGACGCCCTTGCCGTCGGCCTCGACGAAGTTGAGGCGACGCTCGCCCGCGCCGGGGAAGACGAGGTAGAGCGTGAACGGCTCCCGGGGGTCGGTGACGTCCACGGTCACGTCGGTGAACGTGCCGAGACCCGTCTGCGGGACCTCCGCCGTACCGAGGAGCTCGCCGTCCGCGGCGTCGCGCCGCAGCTCGATCGTGCCCTCGGCCGCCGCGGCGACGCGCAGCGTGAGCGCCTGCACGCCGTACAGGCTCACCGGGTCGTACGACGCCCAGGCCCCGTTCGATCCCGTGATGACCGAGCCGCCGCCCTCGACGTCCCGGCTCGGGATCGTCGTGGTGCCGTCGGAGTCGGCGTGGAACTCCGCCTCGCGCTTCTTCGGGAAGATGAGCGTGGTGTCCGAGCCGGTGAGGGCCGGGACGTCGTCCACGCCGCCGCGGTCGGTGTAGCGCGCGTCGATCACGTAGAAGACGTTCATGTCCTCGCCGTGGCCGCCGCCGAGGCTCGTCGCGACCGTGCCCGTCCGGCCGTGCAGCGGCTCGGAGGGGTGCGCGTGCGCGTCGTGGCCGAGCGCGGGCTGGATGATGACCTGCTCGTCGTCGATGGTCTCGCCGTCCGGCGAGTCCTCGGCGTCCGTCACGGCCACGTCCCACGTGATGTCGTCACCGAAGGTGAAGAACGAGCCGGTGGGCGGCAGGCCGAAGTCGACCTCGGGCCGCGTGTTGCCGACCGTGATCGGCACGGTCGCCGTGCCGACCTTCCCGGCCGGGTCGGTCACCGTGAGGCGGGCGTCGTAGACGCCGTTCTCCGTGTAGGTGTGGCTCGGGGCGGCGGACGTCGAGTCCGTCGTGCCGTCACCGTCGAAGTCCCACGCGTACGTGAGCGCCTCGCCCTCGGGGTCGGTGCTCCCGGTCCCGTCGAACGACACCTCGAGCGGCGCGATGCCGGAGTCGGGCGTCGCGACCGGCTTCGACACCGGCGAGCGCGAGCCCGACAGGTAGTCGATGCGGTGCAGGCCCGAGTTCGGGTTGTCGCGACCGAAGCCGCCGCCCCAGTCGAGCACGTACATCGCGCCGTCGGGTCCGAACTTCGAGTCGATCGGCGCCAGGAACTGCTCCTGCGGGAGGAACGGGTTGACCTTCTCGACGTCGGTCACGCCGGGAGCGGCCTCGGGGTCCTTGAGGTCGATCGTGTACATCTTGTTCCGGGCCCACTCGTAGAAGAAGGCCTTGCCGTCGTAGGACGACGGGAACTTCGTGTCGGAGTCGAGCTCCGGGTCGTACTCGTAGAACGGGCCGCCCATGGGCGCGAGGCCGCCGCCGGCGTTGATGACGCCGGGCACGGACGAGCGCTGGTAGCCGTACCAGAGGTCCGCCGGCTGCGCGGCGGGGAGCTCGGTGAGGCCGGTGTTCTTCACCGAGTCGTTGACCGGGGCGTCGCAGTCGAAGAAGTCACCGACCGTGACCGGGCTCGTGCGGTAGTCGACGTCGCGGAACGGCTCGTTGTTCCCCATGCACAGGGGCCAGCCGAAGAAGCCGGGCTCCTTGATGAGGTTCCACTCGGCGATGCCCGCGGGGCCGCGGTTCGCCGGGTTGTCCGACCCGTTGTCGGGCGAGTAGTCGGCGACGCCGAGGTTGCCCGTCTTCGGGTCGATGGTGAACCGGAAGGGGTTGCGGAAGCCCATCGCGTAGATCTCGGGCAGCGTCTTCTCGGTGCCCGGCGCGAAGAGGTTGCCCTCGGGGATCGAGTACGTGCCGTCGTCCTCGGGGTGGACCCGCAGCACCTTGCCGCGCAGGTCGTTCGTGTTCGCCGACGTCGCGCGCGCGTCGTGGAACGTGCCGTCGCGCTCGGAGATCGGCGCGTAGCCGCCGGACGGCTCGGAGTGCGGGTTCACGTCGTCGCCCACGCCGATGTACAGGTCACCGGTCTCGTGGTCGACGAGCAGGCCGCCGCCCGTGTGGCCCGGCTCGTCGGGCAGGCGCCCGGCCGGGATCTCCATCAGGACCTTCTCCGACGCGGGGTCGATCACGGTCGCGCCGGGGCCGTCCGAGGACACCGTGAACCGCGAGACGCGGTTGAAGAAGTTCGCCGGGTCGGAGTCGTTCGAGCTCGCGGGCGAGTAGTACTGGTACAGGTACCCGTTCTCCGCGAAGTCCTTGTCGAGCGCGATGCCGAGCAGGCCGTCCTCGCCGCCCGAGTACACGGGGAGGGTGAGCGCTGTCGTCGTGTTCTGCGTCCGCGGGTCGTAGACGCGGACCTGGCCGCGCACGAGCTCGGTGTAGAAGACGCGGCCGTCGGGCGCGACGTCCATGCCGAAGGGGGCGCTCGTGTTGGAGTCGAGCGCGACCTTCTCGAACGAGCCCCAGTCGGTGCCGCCGCAGTCGCCCTCGACGAGGCCCGCGGCCCACTGCACGCCGCCGACGACGTGCTGCACGAAGTCGGGCTCCTGCGTGTAGTGCGCCCCGAAGTGGCCCATGCCCGTCATCCAGGCACGACCGCCGTCGTACGGCTTGCACCAGGAGATCGGGTGGTCGTAGCCCATCTTGTTGCCGCCGGCGTCGTACGTCGTCTCGTCCATCGTGGCGAGGACGTGCGCGCTGCCGCGGACGTTGGCCGAGAAGTTGTACCACTCGTCCGCGCGCGTCCAGCGCTGCGACAGGTGCTCGGTCGACGGGTGCGTGCGGTCCTCGACGCGGACCGTGCCGGGCAGGCCGGGGCTGTTGCCCGTGGCGGCGTGACCGGGCATGAGCGCGCCGATCATGTCGTCCCACCACTGGTAGCTGCCGCGCATGTCGGTCGCGTTGTGGATGGCGACGATGCCGCCGCCCGCCTGCTGGTAGCGCTCGAGCGCGGCCTTCTCGTCCGCGTTCCACGGGTCGCCCGACGTCTGGAACATGACGAGGGCGTCGTACTGCGCGAGGTTGTCGTCGGTGAACACCGAGGAGTCCTCGGTGTGGTCGGACTCGATGCCGACCTCGGCGAACGCGGCCTCGAGCACGGGCGTGCCCTGCGTGATCGCCTCGGTGTGCCGGAACTGGGTCGTCTTGGTGAAGATGAGCACCTTGTGCTCGTCCTCCGCGGGGACGGGGTCGTCCGCGGCAGCGGCCATCGTGACGGGCGCAAGCGTGAACGCGAGCGCCCCGACGGTCAGTGCGGCGACCGATCTCGCCCTGCGTGGGCGTCGTGCAGTCATCGTGGTGCCTCCAGGGGCATGACGTGCGGGCCCGGACGTCGTCGTCCGGGCAGGGTGGTCGTCATCCCGCGGCGTGCCGGCGCCGGCGGTCGTCTGCGACTACGGCTACGTGCTCTCCGGCTCGGGCATCAGTCCCTTCAGGTAGGCGAGGCCATCGACGGCGATGGCGTCCTGGGTCGGCGCCAGCGGGCGCCAGATCGAGGCGGCCGTGGCGATCGTCGCGTTCTCGGCGGTGAAGGACTCGATGACGAGCGGTCCGTCGTAGCCGGTCGCGTCGAGCGCGGCGAGCAGGCCGCGCCAGTCGAGGTGGTCGGTGCCCGGTGCGCCGCGGTCGTTGCCGCACACCTGGACGTGCGCGATGCGCTCGCCCGCGCGAGTCACCGCGGCGGGCAGGTCCGTCTCCTCGATGTTCATGTGGTAGACGTCGAGCATGAGGCCGATGCCGGCCGCGGGCAGGCGCCGCACGACCTCCAGCCCCTGGTCGACGGTGTTGACGAGGCTCGTCTCGTAGCGGTTGAGCGGCTCGAGCCCGACGACGACGCCCGCCGCCACGGCGTGCTCGACGACCGGGGCGAGGTGCTCGGCGAGCTCCTCGTAGGTGGCCTCGCGCTCGGCCGGGCCGAGCCGCCACGTGCGCCCGACCGACGCGTACGCCGGGCCGCCGATCACCGGGGCGCCGACGGTCCGCGCGACGTCGACGACGTGGCGCAGGTAGTCCTGCGTGGCGCGCACCGTCGCGGCGTCCGTGGCGACGAGCTCGCGTCCCTCGCCCATGACGAGCGAGACGCTCGCGGCGAGGCCGTGGTCGGCGAGCACGGCGGCCGCCGTCGCCGGGTCCCAGTCCCCCGGGTTCTCGACGGGCAGCTCGAGCACGTCGAAGCCCCACCCCGCGACGCGCGGGGCGATGCCGCGCAGCGCGTCGTCGGTCAGGGGCGACGTCCACACCCACGTGTTGACGCCGAGCGCGCGCCGGCGCACCGGGACGGGCGCGCCGTCGGGCGCGAGCAGGTCGGTCGCGCGGTGCGCGGGGGTCGGGCCGGGAAGAGCCACGTCGCTCTCTCTCGTCGGGTCCGAGCACTCGGCCGTCCCGCCCGCGTGCCCGACGCCGCGGCGCGCCCCCGTGCGGGAGGTGCGCCGCGCCGTCGGGCGGGCGGGCGGGGCGCCCGGCCGGTCGGACGGCGACCGGGCGGCCCCAGGTGGTCCGGCCGCGCGGCCGGACCGGGGTGGTGCTGGCGTCAGCGGTCGGTCCAGGCCTCCGGGAACCCGGGCAGGTCCTCGCCGCCGAACTTCGCGTAGTGCAGGGACGGCATGTCCTTGTTCGCCTCGAGGTAGGCGTCGAGGTCCTCGGCGACGACCGGCGACTGCGGCAGGACCCACTCGGACGGCACCTGCTCGCCGGCCCAGATCATCTGCGCCGCGAGGATCGGCGTGCGCCACTGGAAGTTGGAGTACACGGCGCCGATGGCGGTCATGTCCGTGTCCTTCCACTTGCGCAGGAAGCTCATCTCGTCCTCGCCCATGAAGACCGGGTACGGCTTGCCCGCGTCCTCGAACGCCTCGACGGCCGCGACGGCACCGTCACCGGCGTCCATCCAGATGCCGTCCACGTCCCCGCGCTGGAGGTACTGGGTGACGATGTCCTTGATCTTCGCGCCGTCGCCGCCGGTGAACTCGGCGCCCACGACCTCGAGCTCCGACTCGGAGAAGATCTTGTCGGCAGCGGCCCAGCGGTTCTCGAGCACGTCGACGCCGGGCAGGATGCGCAGCGCGAGGACCTTCGAGCCGGGCTCGAGGTTCTCGACGAGGAACTCGGCGCCGTCGGCGCCGTACGCGTAGCCGCCGATCGGGTGGATGAACGTCACCATGCAGTCGGTGTTGACGCCGCGGTCGAACACGATGACGGGCTTGCCCGACTCGCACGCCGCCTCGACGGCGGGCGTGAGGGTCGCGGTGGTCGACGGCGAGATGACGATCGCGTCGCAGTCGCCGGCCGCGACGAACGCCTGGATGTCGGAGATCTGCTTGTTGTCGTCGTCGGCGGCGTCGGAGACGCGGAACTCGCCGATCACGCCCGCCTCGGTGAGGACGTCGACCTGCTGCTGCATGGTGATGAACCCGGTCACGCGCCACGGGTTGGACACCGACGCGTTCGAGAAGCACAGCGTGTTGCCGCCCTCGGCGCTCGCGAACTCGGCCGTGTCCACGTACTCGGGCTCGATGGCCTGGAGCCACGGCTGGTCCGCCGGGCCCTCGGGCACGACCTCGCGCTGGGCGAGCTGGCGGTCGTAGTCCGCCTGGACGAACCACTCGGAGTCGGCGCCGCCGGACTCCTCGCCCGCGGGGCTCTCCTCGGCCGAGGTCTCCCCGCCCGTGTCGGTGGGGGTGTCGGTCGTGCAGGCGGCCGCGAGGAACAGCGTGGCCACCGCCGTGCCGGCCAGGAGTGCTCGTGTACGTCGCATGTCCTTCTTCTCCTTGGTGAGACGTCGTCGTCCCGCAACGTGCGGGGAAGGGGGTACAGCTCGGGTGCTGCCGCACGGCCGTGCGCGGGGGTCCGGCAGGGGTCGTGCGCGGGGAGGGGCGCGGGCGTCGTCGCCGGGCGCGCGGGGCTCAGGCGTTCGCGGGGGCGGGCTCCTTCGGTGCGGGGGTCGGGCCCGCCGCCGGCGGGGCGTCGGGGGTGGACGCGCGGCGCCGCGACCGGCGCGGCAGCGCGGCGTAGGCGACGGCCGCGATGATGATCACGCCCTGCACGGCGGGGCGGATCGTCGACGGCAGGCTCAGCTGGTTGAAGAGGGTGAACAGCGCCTCGAGCGTGAGCGCGCCCGCCATCGCGGCGATCACGGTCCCCCGCCCGCCGCCGAGGACGACGCCCCCGAGCACGACGGCGGTGATCGCCATGAACTCCAGGCCCTGCCCGACCTGGGCGGTGACGCCGGCGTACCCGCCGATGAGGATCGCCGCGACGGTCGCCAGGAAGCCCGAGAGGAGGAAGGCGCGCGTGCGCACCCACCACACCGAGCCGCCCGCGTAGCCCGCCGCGACGTCGTTGTCGCCCGTGGCGACGAGCGTGCGGCCGAACGGGCGGCGCATGAGCAGGGCCGCGGCCACGCCGAGCACGACGACGACGAGCAGCGCGTACGGCACCTGGAACTGGCCCGGGGTGTCGGGGATGCCCCCGCGTCCCCACTGCCGGAACCCGTCGGTGAGGGCGCCCGTGGGGGCGCCGCCCGTCCAGAGCCGGATCGCGCCGTAGAGCACGAGCATCATGCCGAGCGTCGTGATGAACGACGGCACCTTGAGCAGCGTGGTCACGAGGCCGTTGACGAGCCCGACCGCGAGGCCGAAGACGATCATGAGGGCCATGACGGGCCAGGTCATGGAGTCCTCGCCGTCCATGAGCTTCGCGGCGATGACGACCTGGGCGCCCACGAGCGACCCGACCGACAGGTCGAACTCGCCCGAGACGATGACGAAGTACTGCCCGATCGCGAGGATGACCAGCGGCGCGGCCTTCTTGACGAACGCCATGAGCGACATGGGCTCGCCGAACGACGGGTTCATCACGAGGATGACCGCGAAGACGAGCACGAGCAGAGCGAACACGGTCCAGCTGCCGCCCGCGGTGAGGCGCTCGAGCCAGCCGGCCCGCGGCGCGCGCGCCGGGATGGTCCGGCGCGTGGTGTCGGTGGTCATGCGGACGCACCTCCGGTGCGGGTCGGGCGGAAGCGGGCCCGGCTGCTCGCCGGGTCGATCTGGCGCCGGGCGTACAGGGCGACGGCGGCGATGATGATGACGCCGCGCAGCACGTCCTTGAAGAACGGGTCGACGTCGAGCACGTTGAACACCGTGTCGAGCACGGCGAGGATGAGCACGCCGCCCACCGTCCCGACGACCGAGCCGCGCCCGCCCATGAGGAGCGTCCCGCCGAGCACGACGGCGGCGATCGAGTCGAGGTCGAGACCGTAGGAGTAGACGAGCGCGTTGCCGGTGCCGAAGCGCGCGGCGATGAGCAGACCGGCGATGCCCGCGCAGACCGAGCACAGCACGTGCGCGAGGACCAGCGTCCGGTCCGTCCGGATGCCCGAGAGCCGGGCGACGTCGGTGTTCCCCCCGACGGCGAACATGTGGTAACCGGGGCGGGTACGCGTCAGGAGCACGACGCCCACGGCCGCGACGAGCAGCATGACGACCGTCGAGACCGGCACCGGGCCGACGCGCGTGTACCCGAACATCTGGAACGAGGCGGGCACCTCCCCCGCCGGGCCCTTGAACTGCGTGTCGAGGTAGCCCTTGATGATGAGCCCGACGCCGAGCGTCGCGATGAACGCGTTGACCCGCAGCTTCGCGATGACGAGCCCGTTGACGAGGCCGACGACCGCCGCGACGCCCACCGCCGCGAGGACGCCGAGCCAGACGCGCGACGGGTCGCCCGCCATGGTCGTCGCGCCGACGATCGAGCTGAGCGCGACCACGTAGCCGACGGACAGGTCGAGCGACTTGCACAGGACGGCGAACGTCTGCCCGATCGCGACGAAGCCGAGCAGGCTCGTCTGCGTGAGCATGTACGCCGTGTTCGCCGTGCTGAACAGGTTGCCGCCGCCCACGGCCACGAGGACGCCGGCGATCACGAGGATCCCGACGAGGGCGAGGTAGACGATCTCCGTCGAGCCCAGCCGGCGGCGGCGCGCGGGGGCGCGGCTCGCGGTGGGGGCGGCGGTCGCGACCGCGGTGCTCATCGGTGCTCCTTCGGGCCGTCGGGGGCGTGCGGGGCGCTGCGGGGCGTGGTGCCGGGGTCGGCGCCCGGGAGGTCGTCGGCGTCGGCGAGGGCGCCGAGGTCGACCTGGACGTGCTCTCCGGAGGTGTCCTCGCCCGCGCCCGTGGCGAGCGCCATGACGGTCTCCTCGTCGCTGCCCGCGGGGAGCTCGCCCGCGAGGCGGCCGTCGCGCATGACGAGCACGCGGTCGGCCATGGCGACCACCTCGGGGAGCTCGGACGAGATGAACAGCACGGCGACGCCGTTCGCGGTGAGCTCGCGCATGAGGTCGTAGACCGCGCGCTTGGCGCCCACGTCGATGCCGCGCGTCGGCTCGTCGAGCACGATGACCTGCGGGTCCGTGACGAGCCACTTCGCGAGGACGACCTTCTGCTGGTTGCCGCCCGACAGGTACTGGACCTCGGCCTCCTGCGAGCTCGCGACGAGCTCGAGCGAGGACAGGATGCCCGGGATGCGCCTCGCGCGCCGGTCGGCCTGGCCGGGCACGACGGCGTCGAGCACGAGGCGCGCGTTGGCGAGGATCGACTGGCCCAGCGCGAGCCCCTCGGCCTTGCGGTCCTCGGTGACGAGCGCGAGGCCGGCGCGGACCGCCTGGCGCGGGGAGCGCACGTCGACCGGCTTCCCGCCGACGAGGACGCGGCCGCGCGTGAAGCCCGCGATGCCGAAGACGCCGTGCGCGATCTCCGTGCGTCCCGAGCCCTGGAGCCCGGCGAGCGCGACGATCTCGCCCGCGCGGACCTCGAACGACACGTCGTCGACCTGCGTGTTGCCGACGCCCTCGAGCGCGAGCCGCACCTCGCCCGGGACGATCGCTGGGTCCTTGTCCGGGAAGTACCCCGCGAAGTCGCGGCCGACCATCGTGCGCACGAGCCGGTCCGCGTCGATGTCCGCCGTCGGCGTCGTCAGCACGTGGTTGCCGTCCTTGAGCACCGTGATGGTGTCGCAGAGGTCGAAGATCTCCTTGAGGCGGTGCGAGACGTAGAGGATCGCGACGCCGCGCTCCTTGAGCCGGTGCACGAGCTCGTAGAGGAGCTCGACCTCCTGGTCGGCGAGCGCCGCCGTCGGCTCGTCCATCGAGATGATCCGCGCGTCGTAGGAGACGGCCTTGACGATCTCGACGATCTGCTGCTGCGCCACGGACAGCGAGCCGACGCGCGTCCACGACGCGAGCCCCGTCAGGCCGAGCTCGGTGAGCAGGGCGGTCGTGTCCGCGTGCATGCGCCGCCGGTCGACGAGGCCCGCGCGGCGCGGCTCGCGGCCGAGGTAGACGTTCTCGGCGACGGACCGCTCGGGCAGGAGGTTGAACTCCTGGAACACCGTCGACACGCCCGCGTGCTGCGCGGCGAGCGGCGAGGCGAACGTCGTCGTCTCGCCGTCGAGCTCGAGCGTGCCCGCGTCGGGGCGGTGCACGCCGGCGATGATCTTCATGAGCGTCGACTTGCCGGCGCCGTTCTCGCCGACGAGCGCGTGGACCTCGCCGGGCCGCACGTCGAGGTCGATCCCGCGCAGCACGGAGTTCCCGAAGAACTCCTTGCCGATGCCGCGCAGGCGCAGGAGCGGCCGGTCGTCGCCCTCCCCCGCGGCGGGACGCGGCTCGCGCGTCGTCGTCGCGGTCACGACGCGACCTCGACCCAGCCGCCCGTGCGCACCGACGTGGCCACGGCGTCGGCGAGCCGCGCGGCGCGCAGGCCGTCGTCGAACGTGGGCAGGCCGTCCGGGACGACGCCCCCGATGGCCGCGGCGGTGTCGGCGACGAGCGCGTCGAAGCAGTCCTGGTAGCCCTGCGCGTGCCCGGCGGGGAGGCGCGAGTACCGGGCCGCCGCCGGGGAGAGCGTCTCGGGGTCGCGCACGAGGAGGCGCGACGTCGTGCGCCGGCCCTCCCAGAGCGTCTCGGGCTGCTCCTGGTCGAACGCGAGGGTGGACTCCGAGCCGGAGATCTCCAGGTAGAGCCGGTTCTTGCGGCCGGCCGACACCTGCGAGATCACGGCCGAGCCGAGCGCGCCGCCGTCCGTCGCGTACTGCAGCGTCACGGCGTCCTCGGTCGCGACCTCGTGCACGACGCCGTCCGCGCCGCGGCGGTGCGGGTTCACCGTGGCCGACTGCGCGACGAGGCGCACGATGCGCTGGCCCGTCGTGAACTCCAGCAGGTCGCAGAAGTGGGAGCCGATGTCGCCGAACGCGCGGCTCGCGCCGCCCAGCGCGGGGTCGACGCGCCAGTTGTCGTCGGAGTCGCGCAGCAGCCAGTCCTGCAGGTACGAGCCGTGCACGAGCGAGACGGTGCCCACCTCGCCGCGACGCACGCGCTCGCGCGCCTCGCGGACCATGGCGTGGAAGCGGTAGGTGAACGGCACGACGGCGACGCGACCGTCCCGCTCGCGCGCCGCGGCCGCGAGGCCGGCGAGCTCGACCGCGCCCGCGACGTCGGTCGCGAGCGGCTTCTCGCACACCACGTGCTTGCCGGCCGCGAGCGCCGCGCGCGCCAGGGGGACGTGCAGGTGGTTGGGCGTGCACACGTGCACCACGTCGACCTCGGGGTCGGTGAGCAGCTCCTCGACCGTCGCGACGGCGCGCTCGGCGCCGAGGCCCGGCGCGGCGGCGCGCGCGATGTCGAGGTCGGCGGCGGCGACGCTCACGACGCGGCCTCCGCCCGTGCGCACGGCCCGGGCGTGGACCCCGCCCATGAACCCGGTGCCGAGGATCCCGGCGCGGTACCCGGCGGCGGGCAGCCCGAGCTCGTCGGGGCTGCTGGCGGGGAAGGTGCTTCGGGCGGTCGAGGCCCCTGGCGTGGTCGCTCCCGGGAGGGGCGTCCCCGGCTCCAGCACCGGGGTACGCACGTCCTGCGCGACGTCGTCGGCTCGCATGGATGACAACGTAGGGGCACTTATGTCGAGGGTCAAGCAAAAGCCGAACATTGACCGTCACGGTTAGATAACCCTGGCCGCAAAACAAATGTGAAGGCTCACATAGTCGTGCCCGGACGCGCGCACGCCACCGCCCCCGGCCGTCGGGACGACCGGGGGCGGTGGCGCGTCGGACTGCCCCCACCCGCCGGCCGGCGACGCCGGCCGACGGGGAGACTGCGGTGCTACTTGGTCGAGAACGCGGCGTCGAAGGCCGCGTCAGGCGCGTCGAACGCGTACTTCTTGACGAACTCCAGGGCCTCGGGCGCGCCGACGAGACGGTCCATGCCCGCGTCCTCCCACTCGACCGAGATCGGGCCCTCGTAGCCGATCGTGTTGAGCATGCGGAACGCGTCCTCCCACGGCACGTCGCCGTGGCCCGTGGAGATGAAGTCCCAGCCGCGGCGCGGGTCCGCCCAGGCCAGGTGCGAGCCCATGCGGCCGTTGCGGCCGTTGTGCATCCGCTTCTTCGTGTCCTTGCAGTCCACGTGGTAGATGCGGTCCTTGAAGTCCCAGAGGAAGCTCACCGGGTCGAGGTCCTGCCACACCATGTGGCTCGGGTCCCAGTTGAGGCCGAACGCCTCGCGGTGCCCGATCGCCTCGAGCGTGCGGACCGTCGTCCAGTAGTCGTACGCGATCTCGCTCGGGTGCACCTCGTGCGCGAACCGCACCCCGACCTCGTCGAACACGTCGAGGATCGGGTTCCAGCGGTCCGCGAAGTCCTGGTACCCGGCGTCGATCGCCTCCTGGGAGACCGGCGGGAACATCGCGACGTACTTCCAGATCGCCGAGCCCGTGAAGCCCACGACGGTCTTCACGCCGAGCTTCGCGGCGAGGCGCGCGGTGTGCTTCATCTCCTCCGCGGCGCGCTGGCGCACGCCCTCGGGGTCGCCGTCGCCCCACACGACGTCCGGCAGGATGTCGCGGTGGCGCTGGTCGATCGGGTCGTCGCACACCGCCTGGCCCTTGAGGTGGTTCGAGATCGCGTAGACCTTGAGGTCGTACTTGGCCAGCAGGTCGAGCTTGCCCTGGACGTACTCGTCGTCGTCCCAGCGCCAGGGGTCGAGGTGGTCGCCCCAGCACGCGATCTCCAGGCCGTCGTAGCCCCAGCCGGACGCGAGGCGTGCCACCTCCTCGAACGGCAGGTCGGCCCACTGCCCGGTGAAGAGGGTGATCGGTCGTGCCATGGTCGTGTCTCCTTCGGTCGTTCTCGGTTCGTGCCCGGGGTCACCGGGCGGACGTCTTGGTCAGGGGGCGGGGCGTGTCCCCCGCGGCCTCGTCGGTGCCCGACGCGCGCGCGCGGCGCCGCACGACGACGTAGCCCGCGGCGAGCAGCAGCGCGGCGACCACGGCGACGGCGACCCACACGAGCGCGCTCGTCGACCCGTCGTCCGTGGCGGTGCCGTCGCCCGCGGCGCCCTCTCCGGCGGCGTCGTCGCCTGCGGCGGCGTCGTCGCCGGCCGCGTCGGCGCCCGCCGCGTCACCCTCCGCGCCGGCGGCCTCGCCGCCCTCCTGCGCCGCCGCGTCGTCGCCCTCGCGCGGGGCGGGCTCCGGCAACGGCACGACGTCGACCTGCGCCGTCGCGGTGGCCTCGGCGGGGTGGGTGATCGTGGCGGTGAGCGTCCAGTTGCCGTCGGCGAGGACGCCGGGGTCGGACGTGTACCAGCCGACGCCCTCGGACGCCGACCGCAGCGTGAGGGGGCCGACGGTCTCGCCGGCCGCGGACTCCCCCGTCACCGAGACGTCGGCCGCCTCCTCCACGGGGTGGCCGTCGACCTTCCAGGTGAGGTTCGCGGACACGCCGCCCTGGCCGTCCGTGCCGAGCGAGATGACGACGTCGCCGCCGTGGGCGCCGGCCGGGGCCGCGCCGACGAGCGCGAGCACGCCGCCGAGCAGGAGGCCCAGCGCCGCGGTGAGGAGCGCGCGGGGGCGGCGCCGCACGGGGGCGGTCGTCCGGCGGAGCGGCAGGAGCCGCGTGCCGCCCGGAGGTCGGGGGCTGGTGCGCTGGCGGGGCGTACGGGACATCGGGTCATCACCTCGTCGTGGGTCCGTGTGCGGTGGGGGCGGCGGTCGTCGCCGGTCCCCCGGGGTGCCCCGGCGCCGGGCCGGAGCGCCCGTTCCCGGGCGCCGGGGCCGGAGACCCGGAGGTCCCCGTCGTGCTCGTCGTGCGGGCAGCGTACGGTCGGCCCGGCCGATGGGCCGCCCGGACGCCCGAGCGCCCGCGCGCCGAGCGCGGTGCCCGGCGGGCCGGTGCTCAGCGCACCGACCCGCCGGAGCTCGTCAGGAGCAGGACCGGGCCGCGTAGTCCGCCGTCCCGGAGAACGTCCTCCCCTCGGCGTCCGTGGCGGTCACGGTCACGGTGCCCGCGTCGACCGCGACGGCGCGCGACGCGAACGACTGGTACGCGTTCGCACCCGGCGCGACGTCCGCGACCTGCTTCGACCCGTACGGGGTCTCGAGCGTGATCGCGAGCGGCACCGTGTCGTCGTTCGCCGCGCGGACCGCGACGAACACCTTGCCGGCCATGCAGCGCGTCTCCGCGGTGATGGTGACGGCGATCGGCTCGGCCTCGTCCTCGATCACCCGGAAGTGGCCGAAGGACGCCGGAGCACCGGTGTCGGCCGACGCCCCGAGGGCGAAGAGACCGACCTTGGCGTCCGCGGCGGGCGCGTTGGTCACGCTCTCGTCGAACGTGGTCCACGTCTCGCCGTCCGCGCTGTACGCGCCGGTGAACGTGTCACCGGAGCGCGTGAGGCGCAGGTGCCACACCGACTCGGCGAGGCTCCCCGTCTGCGGCTGCGGGTTCTGCACCACGCCGCCGACCTCGCTGCGCAGCTCGATCCGGGCGTTGCGCGCCTGGCCGGCCTGGTTGTCGACCACGTAGTCGAGCTTCACGTAGTCGTCGTCGCCGCCGTAGACGATCAGACCGCCCTGCTGGTACTGACGGTCGAACGCGGAGCCGTCGACGACGGTCTCGATCGTCCACTCGTCACCCGGCTGGTCCTGCAGCACGATGTTCGGCACCGGGCGGTTGTCCGTCCCGTAGATGTCCGTGGGCGTCGTGTCGATCTGCAGGGAGCCGTCCGTCACGCGGTAGCCGGTCGGGTCCTCGCGGACGATCGACCAGCGGCACGTGTCGAGGGCGTCGCCGTCGAACTCGTCGTCCGGCCCGGGGGCCGCCGCCGTGTCGTCGGGCGTGATGTGGAACCAGTCGAACTCGGCGTCGACGACCGGGGTGGTCGTGTTGTTGCCCTTGAGGGCCACGAGCCCGATCTTCGCGTTCTCCAGGTCGGCGATCGACTTGGTCTGCGGCATCGTCGTGAAGTCGATGCCGTCGGCCGAGTACGCCGCCTGGAGGCTCGCGCCGTCGCTGACGAACCGCACGTAGACCGTGTCGGGGTAGTCGGCACCGAGCGCGGCCGAGTTGGACTCGTTGACCTCGTTCGGCTGGGCGTTCTCCTCACGGATGAACTGGAAGATCCGCGTCGCCGGGTCCGCCGTGGCCGACCGGCCCTGGAGCACCATCTTCGCGTAGTTGTCCTGGTCCTCCCAGATCAGCAGACCGGCCTGCTGGTACTGCTGGCGGGCCGGCAGGGTCACCTTCGCGGTGGCCGTGAACGGTCCGTCCGGGAGGTCCTGGAGCACCAGGTTCGGCACGACGGTGTTGTCCGTGCCGTAGAAGTCCCGCGTCGCCGTGGGGACCACCAGGCGCCCGTCGCGCACGACGAGGTTCTGGTCGCGGTTCGTCACGGTCCAGCGGTCCTCGTCGAGGTCGGTGCCGAGGAAGTCGTCCGAGCGGCCGGAGAAGCAGAGCCCCGGACCGGTCTCGGGCGCCTTGACGGTCACCGTCGTGTACTCGACCGAGTACGCGCCGCGCTCGTCGGTGGCCCGCACCTGGAGCCGGTAGGTGCCCGGCTGGTCGTACGTGACCGCGAACGAGTCGGTGCCGTCGACGAACCCGTCGCCGAGGCCCGCGTCCCACGCGAACGTGACGGCCTCGTCCTCGGGGTCGGTCGCCGTGACCGACGCCGTGACCTCGAGCGGCGCGGTGCCCTCCGTCGGGGTGACCTCGAACGTGTCGATGGTCGGGCGCACGTTGTCCGTGACGCCGCGGCCGTCGAACTCGAGCCAGTTGACGTTCATCTGGCCGGCCACGTTGACGAAGTAGAGCGTCCCCGTGCCCTCGGGCACGTCGGTGATCTCCGTCGTCGCCATCGTGTACGCCTGCCAGTCACCGGTGTTCGGCACGGTCACCCGGCCGATCTCCGGACCGTCGGGCGCGTCCCAGCGCACGGACACCGTGCCGCCCGAGGGCGACGCGACGCGCATGCCGAGACCCTCGACGTTGTAGAGCGACATGGGCTCGTAGGCCCACCAGTCGTCGACCTCGATGTAGCCGAGGTTCTGGCCGCCGCCCGCGCTGTCGCTGGTCTGCTCCGTCTGGACGCCCGGGTCACCGGTGCTCGCCGAGCCGGGGAGCCGGCCCGTCGAGGTGTAGTACTCGGCCTGGAGCAGCTTCGGCTGCAGGATCTGGAGCGAGTTCGTCGTGAGCGGGACGCCCACCTCGCCGGCGTCGTCGGTGTAGAACGCCTCGAGCACCCAGAAGATGTTGGCCTCGAGCCCGTGGCCCTCGTCGCGGGCCGTCTGCATGACACCCTCGCAGCCGGTCAGCTCCTCCATCGGGTGCGCGTGGGCGTCGTGCCCGAGCGCGGTCATCATCTGGAGGTTGGAGCAGTCCACCTCGCCGTCGGGGTCCTCGACCTCGACGACGTAGCGCACCTGGTCGCCCCACTCGAACACGCCACCGTTGTCCGGGAACGTGATCGTCACGCTCGGCGCCTGGTTCCCGACGACGATGCTGACGTTCGCGAAGCCCGTCTGGCCGTTCGCGTCGGTCGCCACGAGCTGCGCGGTGTAGCTGCCGTTCTCGGTGTAGGTGTGCACCGGGTTCGCCTCGGTCGACGGGTCGGACCCGTCGCCGAACGTCCACTGCAGCGAGATCGGGTCGCCCGCCGGGTGGCGGGTGCCCTCCGAGGAGAACTGCACCGTGAGGGGCGCGGCGCCGCTGGTCACGTCCGCGCTGGCGCGGGCGATCGGCGTCGGATCACCCTGCACGTAGTTGACCTTGTAGATGCCCGACGTCGTGTTGTTGCCGCCGAAGCCCTGGCCCCAGTCGATGACGTAGAGCGAGCCGTCCGGACCGAAGTCGAAGTCCATCGCGCGGTAGAAGCCCGCCGCGGGGTCGAAGTGCTTCGGCAGGATCCGGTTGATGTCGACGAGCTCGTCGCGGTTCTCCCCGTCGAGCTGGAACGAGTACATCTTGCCCTGGTTCCACTCGCCGAAGATCGCCTTGCCGTCCCAGTACTCGGGCCACTTGACGTCCGAGTCGAGCTCCGGGTCGTAGTCGTAGACGGGGCCGCCCATGGGCGCGCCACCGCCGCCGATCTCCGGGAAGAGCGGGTTGCCGGCGTAGTTGTACCAGACGTCGGCCGCGACGGCCGGCGGGAGCTGGGTCAGGCCGGTGTTGTTCGGCGAGTCGTTCACGGGGCCGTTGGCGCAGTCGAACGCCTGGCCCGACTGGCCGGTCGCGAAGTTGTAGTCGATGTACGCCGCGTTGTCACCGGTGCAGTACGGCCACCCGTAGAAGCCCGGCTCCGCGACGATGTTCCACTCGACCGTGTTCCCCGGGCCGCGGCTCGGGTTGGCGTTCTGCGCGTCGGGGCCGTAGTCGCCGACGAGCACGTTGCCCGTCCTCTGGTCCACGCCGATGCGGAACGGGTTGCGGAAGCCCATCGCGAAGATCTCGGGCTTCGTCTTGTCCGTGCCCGGGGCGAACATGTTCCCCTCGGGGATCGTGTACGTGCCGTCGTCCTCCGGGTGGATGCGCAGCACCTTGCCGCGGAGGTCGTTCGTGTTCGCCGACGTGCGCTGCGCGTCATACGACGCGCGGCCCGCGCGCTCGTCGAGCGGCGCGTAGCCGGCCGACTCGAACGGGTTGGTGTTGTCGCCCGTCACGATCACGAGGTTGTCGTCGCCGTCGAAGACCATGTCACCACCCGCGTGGCAGCACGTCTCGCGCTGCGTCGGGATGACGAGGACCTTCTCCTCGCTCGCGGCCGAGATCGTCCGGGTCGCCTCGTCGTACGTGAAGCGCGAGACGCGGTTGTGCGGCCCGTCCGTCCCGACGTCCTGCGGCGACCAGAAGAGGTAGACCCAGCCGTTCTCCCCGAAGTCCGGGTCCAGGACGACGCCCGTGAGCCCGTCCTCGTTGGCCTGCGTGACCGCGAGGGTCATCGCCGTGGTGGTCTGGTTGCTCTCCGGGTCGATGAGGCGGACGCGCCCGTCGCGCTCGACGTAGAAGACCGTCCCGTCGGGGGCGACGTCGAGCATCATCGGGTTGGACGTCTCCTCGTCGAGCGAGACGACCTCGTAGCTGTCCGACTGCGACGCGGCGCAGTCCGACGGCACGACGCCCGCGGCGGTCTGGATGCCGCCGAGCAGGTGCTGGAGGAACTCCGGCTCCGCGTAGGACTCGTTCGTGTGGCCGCCGCCGGTGTACCACGAGCGGCCGCCGTCGTACGCCTGGCACCAGGCGATCGGGTGGTCGGTGCCCATCGCGCCCGACCCCGCGGTGTAGGACGTCTCGTCCAGGCTCGCGAGCACGTGGACGGTGTCACGCGGGTTGGTGCGGTAGTTGTACCACTCGTCGTAGCGGTCCCAGCGCGACGGCAGGTGCGCCGTCGACTCGTGGGCGTGGTCCTCGACCTTGACGGTCGCGTCCTGGTTCTGCGGGTGGCTGCTGAAGTACGCGCCGACCAGCTCGCCGTACCACGGCCAGTCGTACTCGGTGTCGGACGCCGCGTGGATGCCCGCGTACCCGCCGCCGTTCTGGATGTAGCGCTCGAACGCGGCCTGCTGGTCGTCGTTGAGGACGTCGCCCGTCGTGGACAGCCACACGACGGCGTCGTACTGCGCCAGGTTCTCGTCCGTGAACGCTCCCGCGTCCTCGGTCGTGGTCACGTCGAAGTCGTTCTCCGCGCCGAGCTGCTGGATCGCCGCGATGCCCGCGGGGATCGACCCGTGCCGGAACCCGGCGGTCTTGCTGAAGACGAGCACGTCGAACGGTGCGGTGTCGGCGGCGGCTGCGACCGGAGCCGCCGGAGCGACGCTCCCGGCGGCGGGGGCCGCCGTGGCCGACACCGCCGTCGCGATGGTCAGGGGGAGAGCGATCGCCGCCGCGGCTGCTGCCGCGACCGTGCGCCTCATGGCGAGCGATCCTCCAAGCACGTTTCTCACAAGGTCTCCTCGTCGAGATGGGGAACTGTGCTGCGCTCCGCCGGGTCGGCGCCATCGGCCTGCCGTCCGTCCCGGGCTCGTCGGCGGACTGTCTCGGTGCTCCGCCGGGCACCTTCCTCGCCGCCAGCGCGGCGGTCGTACCTCCTCTCGTCGTCCGGTCGTCGGCCGTGCACCTGCGCGCGGCCGACGACCGGTCTGCCGTCCGTGCGGCGGGTCGAGAACTAGGGCTCGACCCAGCCGCCCGACGCCGCGCTGCGCTCGACCGCGTCGAGCACGCGCTGGACCACCAGGCCGTCCGCGAAGGTCGGCGCCGGGTGCGTCCCCGCGGCGATGCCCTCGACCAGGTCGACGACCTGGTGCGTGAAGGCGTGCTCGTAGCCGAGGCCGTGGCCCGCGGGCCACCAGTGCCCGACGTACGCGTGCTGCGGCTCCGTCACGACGATGCGGCGGAAGCCCGCGACGGCCGGGTCGTCGGCGGCGTCGAAGTAGTGCAGGACGTTCATGTCCTCGAAGTCGAACGCGACCGAGCCCTTCGACCCGTTGATCTCCAGCCGGATCGCGTTCTTGCGGCCGTAGGCGAACCGGGTCGCCTCGAACGTGCCGATCGCGCCGCCGGACATCCGGGCGAGGAAGATCGCGGCGTCGTCCACGGTGACGGGGCCGCGCTCGGTGCCGCCCTGTCCTGAGAGACCGGCGAACTCCGTCGCGACGGGACGCTCCTTGACGAACGTCTCGAGCAGGCCGGAGACGCTCGTGATCCGCTCGCCGGTGATGAACTGGGCGAGGTCGATCACGTGCGCGCCGATGTCGCCGAGCGCGCCGCTGCCGGCCTTGGTCTTGTCCAGACGCCACGACAGGGGCGCGTCCTCGTCCGCGATCCAGTCCTGGAGGTACTGCGCGCGCACGTGCCGCACGGTGCCGATGCGGCCGTCGGCCACGAGCTGGCGCGCGAGCTGGATCGCCGGCACGCGGCGGTAGGTGAAGCCCACCATCGCGACCTGCCCGCGCCGCGCGGCGGCCTCGGCGGCCGCGACCATCTTCTCGGCCTCGGCGACCGTGTTCGCGAGGGGCTTCTCGCAGAGCACGTGCTTGCCGGCCTCGAGCGCGGCGATCGCGATCTCGGCGTGGGTGTCGCCGGGCGTGCACACGTCGACGAGGTCGACGTCGTCCCGGCCGACGAGCGCCTGCCAGCTCGTCTCCGTGGACTCCCAGCCGAGCCGCTGCGCGGCGGCGGCGACCGCCTCCGGGTTGCGGCCGCCGAGGACCCGCATCCGCGGGGCGAGGGGGAGGTCGAAGAACCGGGGGGCGGTCCGCCAGGCCTGCGAGTGCGCTGCCCCCATGAACGAGTACCCGACCATGCCGACGCCGAGCTGCGCGCCGTCGTTTCCTGCCATGACGTTCCTTCCGTGCTTCTCACGGCGCACGCCCACGGTCCGGCCGGGCGGTACCCGGGCGGACCGTGGGCGTGGTCCGCGTGCTTCCTGCTGCGTGCTGACGGGTGTCAGCGGGTCCGTCAGGACTGGAACGCGGTGGGCAGGTACTGGTCGACGTTGTCCTTCGTCACGACGGGCGCGAAGAGCTGGACCGTGCGCGGCACGTCGGACGACGCCAGGTCGCTGAGGTTCTTCTCGTGCGCCACGAGGCGGGCGAGCTTGATGCCGTCCGCGGCCTGCGTCGACGGGTAGACGACAGTCGCCTGGAGGACGGAGTCACCGGCCTGGATGTGCTCCATGACCTGCTTCGAGCCGGCGCCGCCGACCATGAAGAACTCGTCACGGCCCGCGTTCTCGATCGCGGAGAGCACGCCGACGCCCTGGTCGTCGTCGTGGTTCCAGATGGCGTCGATCTGCGGCGCGGCCTGGAGGAGGTTGGCCGTCGCGGCCTCGCCACCCTGGACCGTGAAGTCCGCGGCGACGCGGTTGTCGACGTCGAGGCCGCAGTCGGACAGCGCGTCCTCGAAGCCCTGGCTGCGGTCCTGCGTGAGCGGGAGCGAGTCGATGCCGGCGATCTCGGCGACCACGGCGTCCGGGTTGTCGCCCAGCTGCTCGCAGATGTACTGGCCGGCGCTCACGCCCATGCCGTAGTTGTCACCGAGGACGGTGGTCCGCGCCGCGAACGGGCTGGAGAACTCACGGTCGACGTTGATGACGGGGATCCCGGCGTCCATCGCCTTGGTCGCGACCTCGGTGAGCGCGGCGCCGTCGAACGGCAGCAGCACGATCGCGTCGACGCCGTCGTTGATGAAGCCCTCGATCTGGCTGATCTGGACGTTCACGTCGTTCGTGCCGTCGGCGACACGGAGCTCGACGTCCTCGTACTCCGCGGCCTCCGCCTCGGCGGCGGTCGTGATGGCGCCCATCCAGCCGTGGTCGGCGGCGGGGGCCGAGAAGCCGATGACGATCGGGTCGCCCGGGGCGTCGTTGTCGGAGACGGCCTGGTTGGCGCTGCCCCCGCCGTCGCCCTCGGCCGTGCCCTCGTCCTGCGGCGTGTTGGAGGTGCACGCCGTCGCGATCAGCGCGATCGAGGCGGCCGAGACCGTCGCGAGCGTGATGCGGCGGCGGAGGGTGGTGCGTGCGGACATGGGATCTCCTTCGATGCTGTCCTGCGGGTGGAACCTCAGGGGAACTGGCGGGGTGGGGGTGGTGCGGGGCTCGTCCGGCTGCGGCGTGGTGCGGGGGCGCCGCGGGGCTCGGGGTCGCTAGGTGGTGCGCCGGGAGAGGCGCTGCTGGAGCAGGACCGCGCCGACGATGATCGCGCCCTTGGCGATCTGCTGCACCGAGCTGTCGATGTTGTTGATGATGAAGACGTTCGTGAGCGTCGTGAAGATCAGGACACCGAGGACGGTGCCGACGATCGTGCCCCGGCCGCCCGCGAGGAGCGTGCCGCCGACGACGACCGCCGCGATGGTGTCCAGCTCGAGGAGCAGACCGTTGGTCGAGGACCCGGCGCTGGTGCGGGCGAGGATCATGACGCCGGCGATGCCGGCGGTGAGGCCGGACAGCGCGTACACGTACAGGAGGTGGCGCTTGACCTTGATGCCCGCGAGACGAGCGGCCTCGGCGTTGCCGCCGACGGCGACCGTCCGGCGGCCGAACGTGGTGCGGTTGAAGAGGAACCAGCCGAGCACGGCGACGACCGCGAAGATCCACACGATCTTCGGCACCCCGAGGAGGTTGCCGCGGAAGATGTCGTTGAACGCGTCGACCTGGACGATCTGCGTGCGCTTCTGCGCGATGAGCTCGGCGAGGCCGCGGGCGGCGACGAGCATCGCGAGCGTCGCGATGAACGCCACGACCCGGCCGTAGGCGATGATCAGGCCGTTGAGGAGACCCGCTCCGAGGCCGACCGCGAGCGCGCAGATCACCATGACGACCCAGCCGTACGACTGCGTCGCGAGCGTCGTCGCCCAGACCGAGGACAGACCCAGCACGGAGCCGACCGAGAGGTCGATGCCGCCCGTCGTGATGACGAACGTCATGCCGATGGCCAGGACGCCGGTGACCGACCCGAGGCTGAGGATGGTCATGAGGTTGCTGACGCTCGCGAACCGCTCCCCCGCCGTCGCGAAGCCCACGGCGCACAGGAGGAGCAGAGCGACGACGAGGCCGATGTTCCGCCCCGCGGCGCCGGACATGAACCCGCTCTTGCGGCGTTCGCCCGCGGCCTTCTCGACCCGGGCCGACTCGTCGGCCTCCGGCTTCTTCGTCGGCATCGACGCCGACACCTGCTGCTCGCTCACGCGACACTTCCTTCCATGACCATGTCGAGCACCTGGTGCTCGTCGATGGAGCTCGAGGGCCCCTCGTGGACGACGCGACCCTCGGAGACGACGAGGACGCGGTCGGCGAGGCCGAGGACTTCGGGGATCTCGCTGGACACGACGACGACGGCGGCACCCTCGTCGGCGAGCCTGCGGATGAGGGCGTAGATCTCGGCGCGCGCGCCGACGTCGACGCCGCGCGTGGGCTCGTCGAGGAGCAGCACGCGGCAGCCGTGGACGAGCCAGCGGGCGAGCATCGCCTTCTGCTGGTTGCCGCCCGACAGCGTGCGGATGGCCCGGTCGACGCCGGTGGGGCGCAGCTCGAGCGAGTCGGCCTGCTCCATCGCCGCCTTGCGCTCGGCGCTCTCGTCGAGGAGACCGAAGCGCGCGAAGCGCGAGAACGTCGAGAGCGTGACGTTGCGGTAGACGGGCTCGTCGAGGAGCAGGCCCTGGCTCTTGCGCTCCTCGGGCGCGAGCCCGATCCCGGCACCGACGGCGGAGGCCACGGACCCGGGCCGCAGCCTCGTGGAGTCGACGGTCACGGTGCCCGCGGTCGCCTTGCGCGCTCCGTAGACCGTCTCGATGATCTCCGAGCGGCCCGCGCCCACGAGCCCGGCGAGACCGACGATCTCCCCGGCGCGCACCTGGAACGACACGTCCGCGAACACGCCGCGCAGGCTCAGCCCCGCGACGTCGAGCACGACGGGAGCGGCGTCCACGGGGCCGTCGGAGTCCGGGAAGACGTACTCGACCGAGCGCCCGGTCATGAGCGTGATGAGCTTCGCCGTCGGGGTCTCGGACACCGGGAGGTTCTGCGCGACGGTCCGGCCGTCCTTGAGGACGGTGATGCGGTCGCCGATCTCGCGGATCTCCTCGAGCCGGTGGGAGATGTAGACGACGGCGACCCCCGCCTTGGTCAGCTCCTTGACGACACGGAAGAGGTTGCCCACCTCCTCCGAGTCGAGCACCGCCGAGGGCTCGTCCATGATGATGACGCGCGCGTCGTGGGACAGCGCCCGGGCCATGGAGACGATCTGCTTGCCGGCGGCCGACAGCCGTCCGACCTCCGTGCTCGGCGAGACCTCCGAGTGCCCGAGCCGCTGGAGCAGCTCGCGCGTCTTGCGCACCGCCTCGCGGCGCTGGGAGAACCCCATGGTCGCGAGCTCGTGCCCGAGGTAGACGTTCTCCGCGACGGTCAGGCCGTCGACGACGTCGAGCTCCTGGTACATCGTCGCGACGCCGTGCTTCAGCGCTGCCACGGGGTCGGAGATGGTGATGGGCTCGCCGTCGAGGAGGATCCTGCCCTCGGTGGGCTGGTGGGCACCGGCGAGCACCTTGATGAGCGTGGACTTGCCGGCCCCGTTCTGGCCGAGGAGACAGTGGACCTCGCCCGGGAGGATCTCGAGATCGACGCCGTCGAGCGCACGAGCCCCGGGGAAGACCTTGACGATGCCCTGCATCTGCAGGAGCGGCTGGGGAGGGTCTGCGGTGACCATGCGGTGAACCTAGCGAACCTTTTGACGAGCGTCAATCATAAGGTTGTCGTCTTTTGCCACTGTTACCACTCCGTGACCGACAAAAGTGTGCGCGCCCTGATCGCCAGATGGGAACGCTCCCGCCGCTCCCGGGGTGCCCCGGGGTGCTGTGGAGGCGATAGTGTCCGGCAAGCCCTGTACGAGCAGGGATGCCGACGATGCGACGTGCGATCGGGGACCAGGGGGAGCTCGT
>VFQP010001521.1_pt1 | contig 30784 bp, 35 predicted proteins | sample 3512351 | NCBI WGS metagenome assembly VFQP01 (sample SAMN10412372, study PRJNA504923) | tailings metagenome | isolation source: Relicate 1 Philex TSF1 revegetated site | place: Philippines: Tuba, Benguet | collected 2017-08-29
GATCTTGCCGCCCAGCCGCTGGAACTTCTGCGGGTCGCGCAGGAACTCGACGATCTCCTCGAGCTCGGACTTGGCTTCCTCGATGCCCGCCACGTCGTCGAAGGTGATGCGGCCCTGCTTCTCCGTCAGCAGCTTGGCGCGGGACTTGCCGAAGCCCATCGCGCGCCCGCCGCCGCCCTGCATCTGGCGCATGAAGAACACCCAGACGCCGATCAGCAGCAGCATCGGGAACCAGGAGAGCAGGTAGTGGAACAGCGGGTTGACGTCGCTCTCCTCCGGCCGCGCCTCGACGCGGACGCCGCGCTCGGTCAGGCGCGAGACGAGGGAGGGGTCCTCCGGCGTGTAGGTCTGGAAGCTGCGGCCGTCGCTGAGCTGGCCGGTCAGCGTGCGGCCCTGGATGCGCACGTCGCGCACATGGCCGGCATTGACCTCGTTGAGGAAGTCCGAATAGGCGAGCTGCGAGGCCGTCCGGCCCGGCCCGGCGGCCGGCTGGAACAGGTTGAACAGCGCCACCAGCAGCAGCGCCACGATCACCCACAGCGCGAGATTCCGGCCGAAATTGTTCACCGCGTCGTTCCCGATCCTGGCGGCCCGAGGGGGCGCGCCGCGTCCTTCAACAGATAGTGTCGCTCCGCCCGGCTTCCATCCGCCCGGCTGCGCATCCCGTGCGGCGCGCCCCGCTCACGCCGCCGGGCCGGTGGCCGGTGCGAAGCGGATAGGCCACCTGGAGGCGGTTTGCGCGGAAGGATAGGACAGTGCCGGCACCGCCGCCAGCACTCCGTCGCGATGCAGCGCGGGCAGCCCCGGCACCACCGCGCCCGGCAGCCAGGCCGGCCGCGGCAGGGCGCGCGCCGCCTCCCCCGCCGCGCCGAGGCGCCAGCCCGGCGCCGCCGCGCCCAGCCGGAACCGCCCGTCCCAGGTGGCGCCGGCCTCGGCCGCGACGGGCGGCGCAACCGCCGCCGCCTCCCGGTGCAGCAGGCCGTCGCGCCGCAGCACGGCGCCGCCGAGAGTCCCGGCGCCCGCCGCCAGCAGCCGCCCGAGCGCGGCCTCGGCCGGCGCGAAACCGGCCCCACCGATCACCCGGACCAGCGCGCCGAGCGCCGCGCGGGCCGTCGCATCCTGCCCGAGGGCCGCGAGATCGAGCCGGGCGAAACCCGCCTCGTGCAGCCGCGCGGCCGCGGCAAGCCGGGCGGCAACCGCGGCGCCGAGCCCGGCGCGGAGCCCCCCGAGCCCCGAAGCCGCGCGCGCGAGCGCCGCGGTGGCCCCCCCTTCCCCCCCCGGGTCGGCGAGCACGGCGCGCAGCCGGGCGCGGGCGAAGCGCGGATCGGCGTTGGAGGGGTCGCGCAGCGGCACGAGCCCGGCCTCGGCCACCACGGCCTCGAGCCGCGCCGGCGCCACGCCGAGCAGCGGGCGGAGGATCAGCGCGGGCCCCGCCGCGCGTGCGGCGGCCATGCCGGCAAGCCCGGCCACGCCGCTGCGCGCCGCGGCGCGCAGCAGAAGGGTCTCCGCCTGGTCGGCCAGGTGATGGCCGAGCAGCAGCCAGGGCGCGGCGGCCTCCGCGCAGGCCCCGAGCAGCGCGCCGAGCCGCGCGGCGCGGGCGCGCGCCTGCAGGCCGGGCCCGGGCGGCAGGCCGAGCGCCACCACCCTCGCCGCGATGCCGCGCGCGCCGAGCATCGCGCAGGCCGCCTCGGCTTCGCCGCCGCTCTCCGGCCGGAGCCCGTGGTCGCAGACCACCGCGTGAAGGGCACCGCCCCGTCCCCGCGCCCAGCGATCGGCGAGCAGCGCCAGCGCCAGGCTGTGCGGCCCGCCGGAGACTCCGGCGACGAGACGCGGCGCGGGCCCGAAGGGCCCGAGCGGCGCCATCAGCGCCGCGAAATCCTGGTGCGAGAGCGCCGCGGCCAGGGGCGTCAGCCGCAGCGGGCGCGGCGCCGGGCGTCCTCGACGCGCGCGGCGAGCGGCCCGGTCGTGCCGCGCAGCTCGGCCAGCACCACGCAGGCGTCCCGGTTGTTGTTCAGGCCGATGAAGGCGTTGGCGATGCCGAGCCGCGCCTCGGGCGCGCGCGACCCCTGCGGGTTGCGCCGACGCGCATCGTCATAGGCGATCGCGGCACCGGCGAAGTCGCGCTTCCCGAGCAGCGCATCGCCGAGCAGCATCTGGGCATCGGCCTGGCGCGTCGGCTCCCGGCTCGCGATCACCTCGCGCGCCGCCGCCTCGGCCGCGGCCCAGTCGCGGCGGCCGAGCGCCGCCTGCCCTTCCGAGAGGGCGCGCTGGGGCGGCCTGGCGGCGGGCGGGCCGGCGGGCGGGCTCGGCGGCTGCGCCTGGGATTGGCCACCGGCGGGGGGCTGGGCGGGCCGGGCCGGCGGGGCGCCGCCGGCCGGCGGCGCGGCGCCGCGCTGGCCTTCCAGCTGCTGGAGGCGGAAATCGAGGTCGCCTTCGAGCTTCTCGACCCGCTCGCGCAGCTGCCGCTCGCGGAACTCGGCCTGCTCGGCGCGGCCGCGGACGCTCCGGAGTTCCTCCTCCATGCGCTGCACCCGCTCGAGCAGGGTCTGCACGAGGTCCCCCGATGGCGCCGGCGCGCGGCCCGGGGCGGGCAGGCCGAGGATGCTCCCGCCGCCCGGGGGCTGCGGCGCGCCGAGGCCGCCGCGGCGCAGCGCCTCGATCTCCTGGCGGAGCTGCAGGATCTGGTTCTGCAGCGCGATGCCCTCGCGGCTTTCGATCTGCGCCGCGGCGAAGCCCGGCAGGCTCAGCAGGAGGGCGAGGACGACACCGAGACGGCGCATGGCGATCTCCCGGAAACGGCGGCGCCCGGGCCGAGGACCGGCCCGGGCGCAGCGATCATGCCAGAGCGGCGCACCCCGGGGCCTCGCCCAGGGACGCGCCGGCGGAAGTCAGCGGACGACGGTGACCGCGCGGCGGTTCTGCGCCCAGGCCTGCTCGTTCGAGCCGAGCGCGGCCGGACGGTCCTTGCCGTAGGAGATGGTGGAGATGCGCGCCGGCGCCACCCCGCCCGCCACCAGCACGTCGCGCGCCGCATTGGCGCGGCGCTGGCCGAGGGCGAGGTTGTACTCGCGCGTGCCGCGCTCGTCGGCATGGCCTTCGACCATCACCTGGACCTGCGGGAAGCGGCCCATCCAGGCCGACTGGCGCTCCAGCACGGGGCGCTGGTCGGCGCGGATCGTGCTGCGGTCGAAATCGAACAGCACCCGGTCGCCGACATTGGCCACCAGGTCCTCCTGGCTGCCCGGGCGCGGCCCGGTGCCGGCACCGGCCGTCGCCGCGTCCTGGTCGCCCGAGGCGCAGGCGCCGAGCATCGCCACCACGGCGAGCGCGCTGAAGAGCTTGGTATTCATTGTCGTCGGGTTCCTTCCGAGTCCGTGCGATTTCCGGGCGGTTACCGCTGCACTCCGGCCCGGTCAAGATTTCGGGCGACAACTTCAAGGTGATTCGCCGCAAGGCGCAAGAAAAAACGGAATTGTCCCAGTCCGGCCTTGCCCGCCGCGGAAGGTCGCGGCGCCGGCGGCCGAACCGGAGCGTCGGGGAAGAAACCGCTGTCGCCGCATCAGGACAGCAAGGGCGACCAGGCCGGGTCGGAGGCGTCGGAGGGGGTGACTATCTGCCGCTCGTTGAAGCCGGCGATGTCGATCTGCGCGAGGCGGGAGGAATAGCCGCCGCCGCGCGCGTCCCGCGCCTGCGTCTCGCGGTAGAAGGCGAGCACGCGGCCGTTCGGCGCGAAGGTCGGCCCTTCCATCGCCCAGCCTTCCGAGAGGATGCGCTCGCCGCTGCCGTCCGGGCGCATCACGCCGATCGCGAACTGCCCGCTCGCCATGCGGGTGAAGGCGATGAGGTCGCCGCGCGGCGACCACACCGGCGTCGCGTAGCGCCCGTTGCCGAACGAGATCCGCCGCACGCCCGAGCCGTCGGCCCCCATCACGTAGAGCTGCTGGTCGCCGCCGCGGTCCGAGTTGAAGACGATCTGCGTCCCGTCCGGCGAATAGCAGGGCGAGACGTCGAGCGAGCCGCCCGAGGTGAGCTGCCGCTCCCGCCGCGTCGCGAGATCCACGACGAAGATGTTGGAATCCCCGCCCCGCACCGCGGCCAGGATCACGCTGCGGCCATCGGGGGAGAAGCGGGGGGAGAAGGTCATCCCGCCGAAGCTGCCGAGCACCTCCTGCCGGCCGGATTCCAGGTTGAACAGGTACACGCGCGGCTCGTTGCGGAAATAGCTCATGAAGGCGATCTGGCGCGAATTCGGATGGAAGCGCGGCGTCAGCGCCTGGAAGGCGCCATCGGTCAGGAAGCGATGGTTCTCCCCGTCCTGGTCCATGATGGCGAGCCGCCGGGTGCGCCGGTCGCGCGGGCCGCTTTCGGCGATGTAGACGATGCGGGTGTCGAAATAGCCCTTCTCGCCCAGCATCCGCTCATAGATCTTGTCCGAAATGATGTGCGCGAGCTGTCGCCAGTTGCTCGGCGAGGGGATGGCCAGCGCCTCCCCGTAGAGCTGAGTCTCGGCCAGCACGTCCCACAGCCGCGCCTCGACGCGGAGCCGCCCGCCGCTGAGATCGACGCGCCCCGCCGTCAGCGCCTGACTGCCGATGACGCGCCAGTCCTGCCAGCGCGGCGCGTTCGCGGCGGCCTCGGCGGACTGGATGAAGGCCTGCCGCTCGACCAGGCGGAACAGCCCGGAATTGCGGAGGTTGGCCTGGATCACCCCGGCGATGTCGCGCCCGAGGCGCTGCGCGTCGGGCGTCGCGCCGGCGAGTGCCGGAATGGCGATCGGGATCGGGTCGGTCCGCGCGCGGGTGATGTCGATGACGGCGCCCTGCGCCGCGGCGCGGCGCGGCGCGAGCGGCCAGGAGAGCACGCCGGGCGCGACCAGCGTCGCCCCCGCGCCGAACAGCGCGCGGCGCCGCGTCAGCAGGAAGGGGGTGCGGAGGTTCATCGGACGAGGCCCCTCGGGTTGAAGCGGAAGGTGGATTCCATGACGGTCCGGTGCTTGTCGGCGGGCACGCGCAGCGGGTTGCATTGCGGCGCGAGCAGGGCGCGGCGGGCGGATTCATAGACCGCCCGGCCGCGCGGGTCGCTCGGGATGCCCGACGGCCCGGGCACCACGTTGCGAACGTTTCCCTGGCCATCGAGTTGCACGCGCAGCTCCACGACGATCTGCGACAGGTTGAGCATCCCGCTGTCCACCGACCAGCATTCGGTGATCTGGTCGGCGAGGCCGCGGATCTCGCCCTGGGTCAGCGCCGCCGCGCCGGTCGGCGCGCCGCCGCCGCCGGCCGGGCGGGCGGGCTGGGGCGTCGGGCGGGCGGTGGGCGGCTGCTGCGCCGCCTGCTGCTGGCGCAGCCGCTCGAGCGTGTTATCGACGCTGCGGCTGTCCGGCTGCGGGCGCTGCACGGGCGGCGTCTGGCCGGTGCCGGGCGTCTGCACCGGCACGGGCGGCGGCGGCGCCGGCGGCGGGGGCAGCGGGATCGCCTGCTCGGGGCGCGGCGGGGCCGCGGCCTGGGCGGGTGGTGTCGGCTGCGGCGGCGTCGGCGCGGGCGGCGTCGGGCGCGGCGGCGGGGCGGCCACTGGGTTGGGCGCCGGGGCCGGGGGTGGCGGCGGCGGGATCGGGTCCGGCCGGGCCGGCGCGGCCTGGGGCGGGGGCGGCGCGGGCGTCGGGTCGGTGCGCGGCGGCGCCGGCTGCGGCGGGGGCGGCAGCGGCATGGTGATGGCGGGCGCGGTCGGCCCGGGCACCGGCGGCGCGGCAGGCGCGGGCGGCGGCGGGGGCGGCGGCGGCGTCGGCTGGGGCGGCGCCGTGCGCGGCGGCTCGGGCGGCGGCGGCACGGTCGCGTCGGGCGGCGCCGGGGTCGGCAGCGGCGCCGGCGCGGGTGCGGGCTGTTCGCCCTGCGCCTGCTCGGGCGGGACGGGCGCGGTGAATTCCACCGTCACCGGCGTCAGGATCGGCGGCGGCAGCGGCTTCACATAGCCGTAGAGCACCGCCGCCACCGCCAGCGCGATGTGCACCGCGAGCGAGACCGCGATCCAGCGGTTGAGCCGCCGGTCGTCCGGATCGAAGCCGAAGCTCGCGGTCGTGGCCGACATCGGGCGTGCTCAGCGCGCGGGCGGCCGCGCCGGCTGGGCGGGACGTGCCCCGGGGGGCGCGGAAGGCTGCTCGGCGAGCAGCGCCACGCGCGAGAAGCCGGCCGCGCCCACCGTGCCCATCACCTCCATCACCCGGCCATAGCTGATGGCGCGGTCGCCGCGGACGAAGATGCGCCGCTCCGGCTGGCCCGGCGCCTGGTTGCGCAGGATCGCCTGGAGCTGCGGCACCAGGTTCGCGAGCTCCACCTCCGTCTCCTGGAGGAAGATGCGGCCCTGGCTGTCCACGCTGATGGTCAGCGGCTCCTGCTCCTGCGGCAGCGGCGTCGCCGCGGTGCGCGGCAGGTCCACCGGCACGCCGACGGTCATCAGGGGTGCCGCGACCATGAAGATGATCAGCAGCACGAGCATCACGTCCACGAAGGGCGTGACGTTGATCTCGCTCATCGGCCGGTAGCGGCGCCCGCCGCCGCGGCCCATCAGGGGCGCGGCCATGGCGCTACTCCGCCGCCGCCTGGGCGGCCCCGGCGGCCTGGGCGCGGGCCGGCCGGGGCTCGGCCGCCGCCTCGGACTGGCGGGAGAGGATGGCCGAGAACTCGGCCGCGAAGGCTTCGAGCCGGCCGGCGAAGCGGCCGAAATCGGAGGCGAACTTGTTGTAGGCGATGGTCGCCGGGATGGCCGCGATCAGGCCCATCGCGGTCGCGAACAGCGCCTCCGCGATGCCGGGCGCGACCACCGCGAGGTTGGTGTTCTGCATCCCCGCGATCGCCGAGAAGCTGTTCATGATGCCCCAGACCGTGCCGAACAGCCCGATGAAGGGCGCGGCCGAGCCGATCGTGGCGAGGAACACCATCCAGCGCTCCAGCCGCTCCATCTCGCGCTGGATCGCGACCGACATGGCGCGCTCCACGCGTTCCTTCATGCCCGTCACCGCGAGCTCGGAGCCGAGGCCGCGCCCGGTCGAGCGCTTCCATTCGCGCATTCCCGCGCCGAACACGGCGGCCGCCGGATGGGCCGGGTTCTCGCCTTCCTCGAGGTGGAGTTCCTCGAGCCCGCCGCCGGACCAGAAGCGGTCCTCGAAGGCGTCGGCCTGGCGGCGGATGCGGCGCAGGGTCGTGATCTTCTCGAACACGATCGCCCAGACCCAGACCGAGGCGAGCAGGAGCGAGATCATCACGCCCTTCACCACCCAGTCCGCCTGGAGGAAGAGCGCCCAGAGCGACAGCTCATGCGCCACGGGGGCGAGTGCGGTCGCGGTCACGTTGCCCAAGGCCCGGGCCTCCTCGTTGCGCCCCGATCCCTACGCCGGGAACGGGCGTTCAGATGCGTCGTCCCAACTCGCTCCGCCAGGGCTCGGGGATCCTGGCGGGCTTCAGGCCATCGCCGCGGACGCAGACGAGGCCAACCTGCAACCGTGCGAGTTCGGCACCTTCCGCCTCGCGCAGCACGAGCTGCTCGAGATCGAGGGTGGCCGCGCCCAGGGCACGGATTCGCGTCTCGACGATCAGGGGCTCGTCGAGGCGCGCCGGGCGCACATACGCCACTTCGATGCGCCGCACCACAAGCATCGTATTGTGACGCTCCATCATAAGTGCATGGGGCAAGTGCATGGCACGCAAGGATTCGGTCCGGGCGCGTTCCGCCCAGCGGAGGTAGCTGGCGTGGTATGCGACGCCCCCCGCATCGGTATCCTCGAAATACACGCGGACCGGAAAACGGTGGGGTTGCGGCGAAGTCATGGCGCCGCCCGCTCCTGGACCCGCCTCCTGTCTCCCTCCCCCGCAATGCGGGGGGTTCGACGCACCGCGTCGGACGCTGGAGCTGCCGCGGCTTGCCGCGGCTTGCGCAGGCTGGTCGGGGTGGGGGTGGCGGAGGATATGGCGCCCCCTGCCCCTCGCACCCCCACCCCGACCCTCCCCCGCGACGCGGGGGAAGGAGAGGGCAGGCGCGGGCGGGAAGCGCCGCCCCCCTTCACGTCTCCTCCCCGCCGAGCAGATCCAGCTGCGCGCCGAACCCCGACGGCGGCACCAGGCCGAGATGACGCCAGCCGGGCTCCCCCAGCATCCGCCCGCGCGGGGTCCGCAGCACCAGCCCCTCCTGGATCAGGAAGGGCTCGATCACCTCCTCCAGCGTGTCCCGCGATTCGGCGAGTGCCGCGGCCAGCGTCTCGACGCCGACGGGCCCGCCATGGTGGTGTTCCGCGATGCGCCGCAGGTAGCGCCGGTCCTGCGCGTCGAGGCCGCGCGCATCCACCTCCAGCCGCGCGAGCGCCGCATCGGCCATGGCGCGATCCGCCGCGCGGCCGGCCGCTTGCGCGAAATCCCGCACCCGGCGCAGCAGCCGCCCCGCGACGCGCGGCGTGCCGCGCGAGCGGCGCGCGATCTCGACGGCGCCATCCTCGGCCAGCGCGAAGCCGAGCTTTTCCGCCCCCCGCCGCACGATCAGCAGCAATTCGTCCACGTCGTAGAACTGCAGCCGCAGCGGGATGCCGAAGCGGTCGCGCAAGGGCTGGCTCAGCAGCCCCGCGCGCGTGGTGGCGCCAACCAGCGTGAAGGGCGGCAGGTCGATCCGTACCGTCCGCGCCGCCGGCCCCTCCCCGATGATCAGATCCAGGCGAAAATCCTCCATCGCCGGGTAGAGCGTCTCCTCGATCGCCGGCTGGAGGCGATGGATCTCGTCCACGAACAGCACGTCGCGCGGCTGGAGGTTGGTCAGGATCGCCGCCAGGTCGCCGGCCCTTTGGAGGATCGGCCCCGAGGTCGCGCGGAAGCCGACGCCGAGCTCGCGCGCGACGATCTGCGCCAGCGTCGTCTTGCCCAGCCCCGGCGGGCCGAACAGCAGCACATGGTCGAGCGCCTCGCCGCGATGCCGCGCGGCGCCGACGAACACTTCGAGGTTCTCGCGCAGCACGCGCTGGCCGATGAACTCCTTCAGCGTCTGCGGGCGGAGGCTGCCTTCCGTCGCATCCTCCTCCTGCCGGTCGGCGCCGGTGACGCGGTCTGATCCCCCGGCGCTCATCGCGGCGCCATTTCCTTCAGCGCCTCGGTGATCAGGGCTTCGAGCCCGCCGGCGCCGACGCGCTTCGCGGCCCGCGCGACGGCCGCCGCCGCCTCGGGCCGCTTCATGCCGAGATTGACGAGCGCCGAGACGGCATCGGCCTCGGGGCCGCCCTCGGGCGCGGGGGGCGGCGCGACGCCGCCGGTCCCGTCGGCCTCGGGCGTCGCGCGGCCGACCGCCCATTTCTGCATCGCGGGCTCGTCGATGATCCGGTTCGCCGTCGCCGCGCCGAGGCCCTTCACCTCCGACAGCCGCTTGCGTTCCTTCTGCGCGATCGCCGCGGCGAGCTGGTTCGGCGCGAGGCCCGAGAGCACGAGCAGCGCCTTCTGCGGCCCCACGGTCTTGACCTCGATCAGCGCCCGGAACGCCTCGCGCTCGGCGGTGTCGAAGAAGCCATAGAGGGTGATCGCGTCCTGGCTGACGCGCGTTTCCACCAGCAGCTTCTGCGGCCCCTCGCGCCCGGTCAGGCGATCGAGGGTCTTGCGCGAACAGGCGACGAGGTAGCCGACGCCGTTCACGTCGAGCACGCAGCCGCCCTCATGGACGGAGTCGATCACGCCGCGGAGGGAGCCGATCATCGCATGCGCTCCACTCTCCCTCCCCCGCAATGCGGGGGAGGGAGAACAAGCGCCCTCACGCCCCCGCCCTCGCCAGCGCGGCCGCATAGGCGCCGCGGGTGCTGCGGTGATGCGCGTGGCAGATCGCGATCGCGAGCGCATCGGCCGCATCCGCGCGGCGGAACACCACGCCCGGCAGCAATTGCCGCACCATCGCCTGCACCTGTTCCTTCGCCGCATGCCCGGTGCCGACCACCGCGCGCTTCACTTCCATCGCGCCATATTCGCGCACCGCGAGGCCGGCCAGCGCCGGCGCCAGCAGCACCACGCCGCGCGCCTGGCCGAGCTTCAGCGCGCTGTCGGGGTTGCGCGCGACATAGGTGTGCTCCACCGCCGCCTCCTCCGGCCGCCATTCCGCGATCACCGCCGCAAGCCCGCGATGCAGCGCGAGCAGGCGCTGCGGCAGATCCTCCGCCGCGTCGGTGGAGACGACGCCCTCGGCGAGGAAGGTCAGCCGGAACCCGTCATGCGCCACCAGCCCCCAGCCGGTGTGCCGGAGGCCGGGATCGAGGCCGAGGATGCGAATCGGGCCGCGCTGCATCGGCGCCTGCATAGCCTGTCCGGGGCGCCCGGGGGCAGCCCGCCGGACAACGTCATTGCGGCATGCTTGCGGTCCGGGGCGCCGCCGGGTCAGAAGCGGTTGCATGCCCCTGCCCCGCCGCTCCCTGCTCCTCGGCGCCACAGCCGCCCTCGCCGGCTGCGCGCTGCCGCCGCGCGACCCCGCCGTGCCGCGCGGCCTGACCGGGCGCGCCAGCGTGCTCGGCCTGCCGAACGAACGCTTCCGCCCCGACCAGCCGGACAGCGAGGCCGCCTTCCTGGCCGAGGTCGGTTCGGCCTTCGAGCGGGCCATGCGCCATGCCGGCGTCCGTCGCAGCGCCGATCTCCCACCGCTGCACTTCCTCGCCGTCTCGGGCGGCGGCGAGGACGGCGCCTTCGGCGCCGGCCTGCTCAATGGCTGGACCGAGGCCGGCAACCGGCCGCGCTTCGATCTCGTCACCGGCGTCTCGACCGGCGCGCTGACCGCCCCCTTCGCCTTCCTCGGCCCCGCCTGGGACGGGCCGCTCAAGCGCGTCTATACCGACATCACGCCCGAGCGTGTCCTTCGCCCGCGCTGGCTGACGGCCGCGATCCTGGACGACGCGCTGGCCGACACCACGCCGCTGTTCGGGCTGATCAGCGAGTACATGGACGAGGCCCTGCTCGCCGCCATCGCGGCGGGCCATGCGGAGGGGCGGCTGCTGCTGGTCGCGACCACCGACCTCGACGCGCAGGTGCCGGTGTTCTGGAACATCGGCGCCATCGCCGGCAGCGGCCATCCCCGCGCGCTGGAGACGGTCCGCCGCGTGCTGCTGGCCTCCGCCGCGATCCCCGGCGCCTTCCCGCCCGTGCTGTTCGACGTGACGGCGGACGGCCGGCCGCACCAGGAGATGCATGTGGATGGCGGCGCCTTCGCCCAGGCCTTCCTCTACCCCGCCGCGGCGACACGGGCGCGGCGGGCGAGCCTGGCGCGCGGGCAGCCCGTGCCGCGCGCCACCGCCTGGCTGATCCGCAACGGCAGGCTCGACCCGAACTGGGCCGCGACGAACCGCCGCGCGGTGAGCATCGCCGGCCGCGCCGTGCAGACGATGATCGCCTCCAGCGGCTTCCATGACGTGCTGCGGACCTGGCTCATGACGCAGCGCGACGGCATCGACTTCAACCTGGCCTTCGTCGGGCGCGACTTCGGGGTGGAGTACACCACGCCCTTCGAGCAGGCCTATATGCGCGCGCTCTACGACTACGCCCATGAGCGCGCGCGGCGCGGGTACGATTGGACGAAGGTGCCGCCCGGGGCCGCGTAGGGGCGCTCAGGCCGTCAGCTTCTCCATCGCCGCTTCCTCGGCCTCCAGGTTCGCATAGACCTGCTGCACGTCGTCATGGTCGTCGAGCGCATCGAGCAGCTTCATCACCTCGGCCGCCTTCGCCTCGTCCAGCGTCAGCGTGGTGGAGGGCCACCATTCCAGGCGCGCGGCCTCCGCGGTCCCGAAGCGGGCCTCCAGCGCGTCCCGCACGGCGGCGAAATCCTCGACCGTGGTGCTGACCTCGTGGCCCTCCTCGCCGCTCTCCGCATCCTCGGCGCCGGCCTCGATCGCGGCTTCCAGCATCGCCTCGGCATCCGCCGCGGCGGCCGGGTAGCGCAGCACGCCCTTGCGCTCGAACTGGAAGGCGACGGAATTGGTCTCGCCGAGCGCCCCACCACCCTTGGCGAAGATCGAGCGCAGGTCGCCGCCGGTGCGGTTGCGGTTGTCGGTCAGCGCCTCGACGATCACCGCGACGCCATGCGGCCCGTAGCCCTCGTAGCGGACCTCCTCGTAGCTCTCGCCCGCCGCGCCGTCGCGCACCCGCTTGATGGCGCGGTCGATGGTGTCCCGGGTCATGTTCGCGGTCAGCGCCGCCTTCACCGCGGCGCGCAGCCGCGGATTGTGCGCCGGATCGGGCAGGCCCGCCTTGGCCGAGACGGTGATCTCGCGGATCAGCTTGCCGTAGGCGCGGGCGCGCTTCGCACCCTGCACCTGCTTGCGGTGCATCACGTTCTTGGCATGCGAATGGCCGGCCATGCAGGTCTCCGGTCGCGGCGAAGGGGGTGGCGGGGCGTATAGCTTCGGCCCGGGGGGCGGGCAAATCGCGCCCGTCGCAACCGAAGCGGGCCGGCCGCAACGCCCGGTTCATCATTGCCGGGCCATTCTCCGCCCATGGCAGGGCCCCTCCTTTCCGGCTGCGGCGCGAACGACGGGCGAACGCCGGACCCTTTCGGCCGGCGCCTCGCGGATGGCGGCGCGGCGCCCGCCGGGGCGCCCGCCGGGTCGCCCACTGGGGCGCGCGCCGCCTGGACGGCGCGGCTCGGCGCCTGGCTCGCGCGGCTGCGCGCCGGGGCCGACGGCAGCCCCCCCGAGCCGCCCGACCGCCCCGATCCGCTGACCGGGCTCGCCGGCCATGGCGGCTTCCGCGAGCGGCTGGACCAGACGCTCTCGCTCGCCCGGCGCCGCGGCTGGCGGACCGGGGTGCTCGTGCTCAACCTCCGCCGCTTCCGCGAGTTCAACGAGGCGCATGGCCGCGCCAATGGCGACCAGGCGCTTCGCCTGATCGCCACCAGGCTCCGCGGCGCGCTGCGGCGGGAGGACGTGGTCGCGCGGCTTTCGGGCGACCGCTTCGCGGTGGCGCAGACCGCCATCGCCCAGCCCGCCGCTGCGCTGCTGCTCGCCGAGCGGCTGAACGCGGCGCTGGCCGAGCCGCTGCCGCTCGGCGACGGACCGGCCGTGGTCAGCGCCGATATCGGCATCGCCGTCGGCCCGGACGACGGGGAGGAGGCCGGGCAGCTCCTGAGCCGGGCCGAGGATGCGCTGGCGGTCGCGCGCACCGCGCCGCTGCCGGCCATCCACAGCTTCGCCGCCGAGCAGCAGGCGACGCTGCGCCTGCGCCGCCAGCTCGAGACGGAGCTGCGCGAGGCGGTGGCGGAAGGCGCCTTCACCCTGCACTGGCAGCCGCAGCGCCGGTTGCGCGACCGCCGCCTGATCGGCTTCGAGGCGCTGCTGCGCTGGCCGCATCCGGCGCGCGGCCTGATCCCGCCCGACGCCTTCATCCCGCTGGCCGAGGCGACGGGGCTGATCGTGCCGCTCGGCCGCTGGGTCATGCTGGCCGCGGCGGCCGAGGCCGCGCGCTGGCCGGCCGCGCTCCGCGCCTCGGTCAACCTCTCGGCGGTGCAGGTGGCGGGCGAGGGCCTGCCGGACCTGGTCGCCGAGGCGCTGCACGGCAGCGGCCTGCCGGCCGAGAGGCTGGAACTCGAAGTGACGGAAAGCGTGCTGATGCAGGATGCCGAGCATGCCGCGCATGTGCTCGATGCGCTGCAGGCCGAGGGCGTCTCGATCGCGCTCGACGATTTCGGCACCGGCTGGTCGAGCCTCGCCTATCTCCGGCGCTTCCGCTTCGAGCGGATCAAGATGGACCGCGCCTTCCTCTCCGACCTCGATGCGAACCCGCGCACCGGCGCGGTGGTGGAGGCGGTGCTCGGCCTCGGGCGCGGGCTCGGCATGGGCGTGGTCGCGGAAGGCATCGAGACGGAGGCGCAGGCCGCGCGCCTCGCCGCGCTCGGCTGCGAGACCGGCCAGGGCTGGCTGCTCGGCCGGCCGATGCCGGCCGAGCAGGCGCGCGCCCTGATCGCGCGCGAATTGCCCGCCCAGAAGGCGGCCTGATCACGAACCGGTCAGCGCGGTTCCGCTGGCCCCGGCGGCCTCCCGCACCCCGACCACTGGCCCCCGGCTTGCATAGCCCACCCTGAAACCAAGGGGAGCAGCCGCATGCTGGTTGGCGATTCACCCGCGTTCCGGAAGTTCTGGTACGTCGCCATGCCGGCGTCGCGCCTCGATGCGGGGCCGCAGCCCTTCACCCTGTTCGGGGAGGAGATGGTGCTCTGGCGCGCGCCGGACGGCACCGTCTCCGCGCTCAGGGACGAATGCTGCCACCGTTCGGCGAAGCTCTCGCTCGGGGAGCTCGTGGGCGATGCGATCCGCTGCCCCTATCACGGCTGGGAATTCGACACCGCCGGCCGCTGCACGCTGATCCCGCAGCGGCCGGAGGTCGTCCCGCCCGCGAGCGCGCGGGTGAAATCCTACTTCGCCGCCATCCGCTACAACTACGTCTGGGTGGCGGTGGAGGAGCCGCTGATGGACATCCCCCACCTGCCCGAGTTCGAGACGCCGGGCTTCCGCTTCATCGACTGCTTCCACGAGCCCTGGGACATGAGCCTGTTCCGGCTGGCCGATAATTTCTTCGACCTGGCCCATGTCGCCTTCGTCCATCGCGACACCCAGGGCGACATCACCAACCCCGTCCCGCCGCCCGAGGAGGTGGAGGAGATCGAGTTCGGCATCGTCTCCAGGGCCTTCGTGCCTGTCGCCAACCGCCAGGTCGGCCAGGACTACACCGGCATCAAGGCGGAAAAGACCACGCGCGACCGCACCGTGACCTGGTGGGCGCCCTGCACGCGCAAGCTGCACATCAGGTTCCCGAACGGCGTCGAGCACATCATCTTCACCGCCGGCACGCCGGTGGCCGACAAGCGCATCCTGTTCACCCAGTTCTGCATCAGGAACGACACCGAGGAGCAGGTCCCCGCCGCCAAGGCGATCGCGCATGACCGCAAGGTGACGCTCGAGGACAAGGCGATCCTCGAGAGCACGCGCGCCGACGTGCCCATCATGCCCTGGGAAGCGCCGGAGGCCGGGATGCCCGCCGACAAGGCGAACAACATGGCGCGCAAGAAGCTGCGCGAGATCGTCGAGACCTACGGCACCCCCACACTTAAGGCCGCGGAGTGATCCCCATGCTGCATCGTCGCACCACGCTGCTCGCCGGCGCCTTCGCGCTCGCCGCGCCCGCCGTCCCGCGCGCCCAGGCGCGCAGCGTGCGCTTCTCGCTCGACTGGGCGATCAGCGGCGCCTCCGCCCATGTCATCGCCGCCTGGCGCCGCGGCTTCTTCCGCGAGGAAGGGATCGACGCGCGCGTCAGCCGCGGCTTCGGCTCCGGCCGCGTGCCGGTGGATATCGGCGCCGGCACCTACGACATGGGCTTCGGCGACTTCTCCTCCATGGCGCGCTTCGCGGCCGAGAACCCGCAGGTCGGCATGGTCTGCGTGCTGATGGTCTTCGACGGCCTGCCGCTGGTGGCCGTCGCGCGCGGCGATGGCCCGATCCGCACGCCGAAGGACCTGGAAGGGAAGCACCTCGCCGCGCCGGAAGGCGATGCCGGGCGGCAGATGTTCCCGGTCTTCGCCGATTTCGCCGGCATCAACACCGCCAACATCCGCTGGACCAGCGTCGCGCCCGAGCTGCGCGAGCCGATGCTGGTGCGCGGCCAGGTGGACGCGATCACCGGCTTCGTGACCTCCACGGTCATCAGCCTCAAGGGCCTCGGCATGCCGCCCGAGCGACAGGTCATCATGCGCTACCGCGACGCGGGCGTGCCGCTCTACTCCAACTGCGTGATGACGACGCGGCGCTTCGCGGAAGCCAACCCGGACATCGTGCGCGGCGTGGTGCGCGCGATCGTGCGCGGCACGCGCTTCATGGTGGCCGATCCCGCCGCCGCGGCCGCCAGCGTGAAGGAAGCCGAGCCGCTGGTGGACCAGGCGCTCGAGACGGAGCGCGCGCAGGTGGTGGTGCAGGAACTCGTGATGACCGATCACGTCCGCCGCCACGGGCTGTCCGCCGTGGACCGCGCGCGGATGGCGCAGGGCATCGAGATCCTGGAGCGCGTGCAGCGCTTCCCGCGCCGCCCGACGCCCGAGGAACTCTACACCGACGCCTTCCTCCCCGCCGCCGCCGACCGCGCGATGGCCTGACCCTCCCCCGCGGCGCCCCGCGGCGCTACACGGGGGAGATGATCGAAGGCATCGCGCCCCTGCCGGATGTCCGGCTCGCCTATCTCGACACCGGCGGGACGGGCGAGGCGGTGGCGCTGCTGCATGCCGGCACCGGCAGCAAGGCGGTGTGGGAGAAGCAGCTCCCGGCGCTCGCCGCGGCCGGCTTCCGCGCCATCGCGCCCTCCCGCCGCGGGCATCTCGGCTCCGATCCGGGGCCGGAGGATGCGCCGGGGACCGGCAGCGGCGACCTCGCGGCGCTGCTGGATCATCTCGGCATCGAGCGCTGCCATGTGGTGGGCACGGCGGCAGGCGGGATGGTCGCGCTCGATTTCGCGCTGTCGCATCCCGCGCGCGCGGTCACGCTCACGCTCGCCTGCACCATCTTCGGCTTGACCGATCCCGCCTATGTCGCCGCGAGCGAGGCGCTGCGCCCGCCCGGCTTCGCCGCCATGCCGGCCGATTTCCGCGAGCTCGGCCCGAGCTACCGCTTCGCCGACCCGGATGGCGCGGCGCGCTGGCTCGCGCTCGAACACGCCGCGATCCCCGGCCGCCGCGTGCGCCAGCCCGCCGCGAGCCAGGTGACGCTCGCCGCGCTTGGCCTGCTCGCGATGCCCTGCCTGCTGCTGACCGGCGACGCCGATCTCTGGGCACCGCCCGCGGTGCAGCGCATGGTGGCCGGCCACATTCCCCGCTGCGACACGGCGGTGATCGCGGAGGCCGGCCATTCCGCGCATTGGGAGCAGCCGGCCGCCTTCAACGCCGCGCTGCTCCGCTTCCTGCACGCGAACCGCGGCACGGCGGGCTGACCCGGAGAAGGAGCGCGCCCGAGATGGCGAGGATCACGCAGCAACGGCCCGTCATCATCACCTGCGCGGTGACGGGCTCCACCCTCAGTCCCTCCATGTCGCCCCATCTGCCGGTGACGGCGGAGGAGATGGTCACGCAATCGGTGGCGGCCGCCAGGGCCGGCGCGGCGATCCTGCATTTCCACGCGCGCGACCCGAAGGACGGCCGCCCGACCAACGATCCGGCCGTGTGGCAGGGCTTCCTGCCGCGCATCCGCCAGGACTGCGACGCGATCATCAACATGTCCTGCTCGATGGGCGAGACGGCGGAGGAGCGCGCCTCCGCGGCCCGCGTGATGCGGCCCGAGATCGCGACGGTGATCGTCGGCTCGATCAACTACGGCCGCTTCCAGAAGGCGCTCGACCAGGGCATCACCGAGTTCCGCCACGACTGGGAACGGGAGTTCTACGGCCCGAAGTCGCACCACATCGTGACGCAGAACACCTTCGCGAAGATCGGCCGGCTGATCGACATCTTCCTCGAGATGGACGTGCTGATGGAGTTCGAGTGCTACGATGTCGGCCACCTCTCCATCCTCGAGCACCACCTGAGGACGCGGAAGCTGAAGCGGCCGCTGATCGTGCAGTTCCTCACCGGCATCCTGGGCGGCATCCCCTCCGACATCGACCACCTGCTGCACCTGAAGCGCACCACCGAGCGACTGTTCGGGACGGAGACCGAGATCTTCACCCACGGCACCGGCCCGGACAACATGCGCGCCGCCGCCTATGGCGCGCTGATGGGCACCAACATCCGCGTCGGCCAGGAGGACAACCTCACGGAGCGGCCGGGCGTGCTCTACCGCTCCAATGCGGAGCAGGTGGCGAAGATCCGCCGCATCCTGCACGAATTCGACATCCCCGTGGCGACGCCGGCCGAGGCGCGTGCGCGGCTCGGCCTGCCCACGCCAGCGAAGGACGCCACATGAGCGGGATCGCGCAGACCCCGGGGGTCTATCACCGCCAAGTCGGCGAGATCCTCGTCACCGCGCTGAACGACGGGCACCAGGACGTGGCGCTGACCACGGTGCTCGGCATCGCGCAGGAGGACGCGGCAGTGATGCTCCGCGCCGCCTTCCGCCCGGTGCCGCGGCGGACGGCGGTCAACGGCTTCCTGATCCGCCAGCCCGGCCGCGTCGTGCTGGTGGATGCCGGCTGCGGCCCGTCGAAGCCGACGGTCGGGCGGCTGGCGGCGAACCTCGCCGCCGCCGGCGTCGCGCCGGACCAGGTGGATGCGGTGGTGATGACGCATCTGCATCCCGACCATTGGGGCGGCCTGATGGACGCCGAGGGCCGCGCCGTCTTTCCGCGCGCCGAATTGCTGCTGCACGAGGCGGAGCACGCCTTCTGGCACGACGACGCGGCGATGGCGCGCGAGCCCGATCCCGGCCGGCGCAAGCTGTTCTTCGAGGGCGGGCGCGCCCACCTCGCCCCCTATCGCGGCCGCACCACGCTGTTTCGCGAAGGCGAGCTCTTCCCCGGCATCACGGCGATCCCGCTGCCGGGCCACACGCCGGGCCACACCGGCCTGATGCTGGCGTCCGGCGCCGAGACGCTGCTGATCTGGGGCGATATCGTGCATGTGCCGGAACTCCAGGTGCCGCGCCCGGAGGTGACGATGGCGGTGGATGTGGACCCCGCGCGCGCCATCGCCACGCGCCGGCGCCTGTTCGACCAGGTCGCGGCCGACCGGCAGGCGGTGGCGGGGATGCACCTGCATTTCCCCGCCCTCGCGCATCTGGCACGCGAGGGCGACGCGTTCCGCCTGCACCCGGATGCGTGGTCGCTCGACCTGGCAGGCGACGCGCCGCCCGGATGAGCCGCGTCAGAGGAAGCCGCGCAGCTCCGCCAGCCGCCGGATCGCCGGCACCTCCGGCGCCAGCCAGTCCGGCCGTCCCTCCGGCGCCAGCGCCACCACGCGCATCCCCGCCGCAAGCCCGGCTGCGACGCCGGGTTCGCTGTCCTCCACCACCAGGCAGCGGGCGGGCTCGGCGCCCATCGCTTGGGCGGCGTGCAGGAACAGGCCCGGCGCCGGCTTGAAGGCGCCAACCTCATAGGCGCTGAACACCCGGTCGCCGAAGAAGCGCGCGAGGCCGGTCGCCTCCAGGCACAGCTCGATCTTGGACCGCAGCGCGTTGGAAGCGACGCAGACCGGATGCGGCATCGCCGCCAGCAGCGCGCCCGCGCCCTCGATCTCGCGCAGCCGCGCGCGCAGCACATCGGCCAGCCGGGCGCGGAAGCGCGGCACGAAATCCTCGGGCAGCGCGCCGAACTCCGCTTCCAGGCTGGCCAGGAACACCGCGAGCTGCCGGCCGCGCGCGCCGTGGAGGATCGCCGCCGGGTCGGGCGCATGGCCGAGCGCGGTCAGCATCTCGCAATAGACCTCGGCGGTCAGCGTCTCGCTGTCCACGAGCGTGCCGTCGCAATCGAAGAGGACCGCCGCGGGACTCACGGCATCGCCTGCGAGAGCCGCCCGCCAAGGCGGAGCGGCGCGACGCGCGTGGCGAGCCCGGTCGCGTCCTCCGTCTCGACTAGCAGGCCGCAGAGCGTCGCCGCACCCTCGGCCGGCGCCAACCGCTCGCCGGGCACCTTCTTCCAGAAGCGCAGCGACGCCCCGCCCTTCTCCATGCCGATCACGCTGTCATAGTCGCCGCACATGCCGGCATCCGTCATGTAGGCGGTGCCGCCGGGCAGGATCTGATGATCGGCCGAGGGCGTGTGGGTGTGGGTGCCGATGACGAGGCTGAGCTTGCCGTCGAAGCTGTGCGCCATGGCGAGCTTTTCCGACGACGCCTCGGCGTGGAAATCGAGCAGCGCCGCGGCGACCGTGCCGCCGAGCCCGATCCGGTGCGGCGCCAGCGCCGCCTGCACGCCGCGGAAGGGATCGTCGAGCGGGTCCATGAACAGCCGGCCCATCGCGTTCATCACCAGCACCCGCCGCCCGTCGCGCAGCTCGATCGTGCCGGCGCCGCGGCCTGGCGTGCCCGGCGGGTAGTTCAGCGGCCGGAACAGCCGCGGCTCGCCCTCGATGAAAGGGATGATCTCCTTGCGGTCCCAGGCATGGTTGCCGAGCGTCAGCGCATCCGCCCCGGCGGCAAACAGCGCGCGCGCCATGTCGGGGGCGAGGCCGAAGCCGTGGCTCGCGTTCTCCGCGTTCACCACGACGCAGTCGAGGGCGAGGTCGCGGCGCAGCCCCGGCAGCGCGGCCGCCACTGCGTCGCGGCCGGTGCGGCCGACGACATCGCCGAGGAAGAGGATGCGCAAGGGCGGGCTCAGCCTTCCGGGATGATGAGCCCCGCCTCCGTGGCGATGGCCGTCAGGCGGGCGTCGTCGGGCCCGGCGGGCACTTCGTCAAGCTCCTGGGCGGCAAAGGCGCAGCCGATCGCCGTCGCGCCGGGGAGCGCCGCGAGCGTCCGGTCGTAATAGCCGCCGCCATAGCCGAGCCGGCGGCCCGCCCGATCGAAGGCGAGGAGCGGGACGAGGAGCCAGGCGGGGGTCAGCGCCTCGGCCTCCGGCCCCGGCTGGCTGGTGCCCATCGGGCCGCGGACCAGGGTGTCGCCCGGGTGCCAGCGGCGGAAGGCGAGCGGCTGGCCGCGCTTCGGCGTCACCGGCAGCCCGACCGGATGGCCGCGCGCATGCAGCGCGTGGAGCAGCGGGCGGATGTCGATCTCGGGCCCCATCGGCCAGAAGCCGGCGACGACCGCGCCGGGTGGCGGGGGCAGCGCATCCAGGACGATGTCGGTAAGCCGCGCGCCAAGCGCGGGAACGCAGGCGGCGCGGCGCGCGAGGGCGAGCCGGCGGGCTTCGGATTTGAGCTCGGCGAGAAGTGTCGGGCAAAGCAATGCGGCGCACCCCCACCCCGACCCTCCCCCGCCTTGCGGGGGAGGGAGCGCGCCGCACTTGTTCGGGCCGCGAAGCGGCCGCGCGCGCAGACCCAACGCGGCGCCGCCGCCTGAGGGCGCCAAGAAACACGAAGCCGCCCTGGCCGTGGGCGGTCAGCCCTCCTGAGACCTGCTGTTGCAGGTGGGCGCCAGATAGCCGGACCACGGCCCGGCCAGAGCCAGCTCCCTCAGGAAGCGCATTGGCCCCGGGGGTTGAATTGCCTCACGCACCGGGCAGCCTCGCCCCGATGAGTTAGGCGCGATCGAGCCCCTGGGCAATGCCCTCGATCCGCTCGGCGATCCGCGCGAGCCGTGCGGCAAGCTGCGGGTCCTCGGCGGCGGCGGCCGGCGTGGCCCCCGGATGCGCCTGCTCCAGCGCGACCTTGAGGTCGTGCACCTCGTCGGCGAGCAGCAGCGCGGCGAGCAGCAGGAGGCGGCTCTCACCGAACTGGCCGCCCATCGCCTTGATCGAGGCGACGCGCTTGTCCACCTCCGAGGCGAGCTCGGCCAGGTGCCGCTCCTGCCCGTCCTCGCAGGAGACCGGGTGGCTGTAGCCGCCGACGCGCACCGTGACCTGGGCCATGGCTCAGCCTTCCTCGCCGAGCGCGGTGCGCAGCCGCGCGATCGTTTCGTCCAGCCGGTCGGCGATGGCCTGCACCTGGGCGCGGGGCACGCCCTCGGCCGGCACCAGCGCGCGCGGACGCGCGGCGGCGATGGCGAGGCGTTCCACCGCGGCCTCCAGCCGGGCGAGCGCCTGGCCGGTTTCCGTCCGCTCCGCGGCACCCGTCTTCCCCGCGCCTGCGCCCGACACCGTGTTTCCCAGCCTCGAAACCCTGTTTCGGGCGCCGCCACAACGGCTTGCCGCGCGATGCTGCGCCCGGCATCAGGCTTTGCATGGGGCGGGCAGCGGGTCAACGGGCCGACGCAACGGTGCTGGTGGTCCGCGCCAGTGCCGAGGCCGCCGCCGCGCTCCGCCTCGCCTCGGGCCGGCGGGTGACGCTGCTCTCGGCCGAGGGCGCGGCGGGCTGGCTGGGTGCCGAGGGCTGGCGCGCGCTGCTCGCCGCGGCGGCCGAGGCCGCGCCGGGCGCCCCCTTCGACAACCTGCTCTGCTGCGGCGATGCGCCGGGCCATGCGCTCGCGGCGCTGCGCGCGGGCTGCCGCGGCCTGGTGCTGGATGGCCGCTGCCCCGCCTTCGCGCAGGTCGCCGCCGCGGCGGCCGAGGCCGGCGCGCTGGTCCTGCCGGCGCGCCCGGCCGCGCGCGACCTGGCCGGGGTGGATCTCCGCAAGCCGGGCGGCCAGGCGCTGCTGCGGCGCTGGCTGGCGGAAGACCGGGCGGATGACAGGGCGGCGCGCCCGGGCTAGATCGCGCCGATCCAGCCAAGGGGAAGCGACGATGCGCCTGACGCCGAAGGTCCAGGAAATCCTGTCCTGGTATGAGAGCGACAATCCCGGGACCAAGGGCAACCTCGCCCGCATGCTGATGCAGGGGAAGCTCGGCGGCACGGGCCGGATGGTGATCCTGCCGGTGGACCAGGGCTTCGAGCACGGCCCGGCGCGCAGCTTCGCCCCCAACCCCGCCGGCTACGACCCGCGCTACATGTTCGAGCTCGCGCTCGAGGCCGGGCTCAACGCCTATGCCGCGCCGCTCGGCATGATCGAGGCGGCGGCCGCCACCTATGCCGGCACCATCCCGACCATCCTCAAGGTCAACTCCTCGAACAGCCTCTCCACCACCAAGGACCAGGCGGTGACGGCGACGGTCGCGGACGCGCTCCGCCTCGGCTGCTCGGCGATCGGCTTCACCATCTATCCGGGCTCCGAATACCAGTTCGAGATGATCGAGGAGCTGCGCGAGCTGGCGCAGGAGGCGAAGTCCTGCGGCCTCGCCGTGGTGGTGTGGAGCTATCCGCGCGGCCCGATGCTCGACAAGGTGGGCGAGACGGCGCTCGACATCTGCGCCTACGCCGCGCACATCGCGGCGCTGACGGGCGCGCACATCATCAAGGTGAAGCCGCCGACGGCCGCGGTCAGCCTCGATGCCGCGAAGAAGACCTACGAGAAGCACGCGGTGGCCGATGACGCCGCGGCGCGCATCGCGCATGTGGTGCAGGCCTGCTTCGGCGGCCGGCGCCTCGTGGTGTTCTCGGGCGGCGAGGCGAAGGGCACGGAGGACATCCTGAAGGAGGTCCGCGCCATCCATGCCGGCGGCGGCAACGGCTCCATCATGGGCCGCAACGCCTTCCAGCGCCCGAAGGCGGAGGCGCTGAAGCTGCTGGCCGAGATCATCGCCGTCTACCAGGGCTGAGCACCGGCGGCCGCCCTGCGCCGCCGGCGCAGGGTGGGCCGCGCGGCGGCGGCGTCACGCATCGGTCATCCCGACGGCGCGGATTACACAAGACAGTCCGCGACCGCAGCGACTAGCCTGACGGTCCGGGAATTTGGGGGAATCGAACGATGCTGTGGCGAAACCGCGCGGGCAGGGCCCGGGCCAGCCTGCGCTGCGACACGGCGGCCGGGCCCGAGACCTGCCGCTGCGGCAGCGCCGAGGCGCATGCGATCTGCGCGCGCCTCACCGACGACCTCTCCCGCCGCATGCTGCTCGGCGGCGGCATGGCGGCGGTGCTCGCCTCCTTCGCGCCCGCCGCGGCGCAGACGCCTGCCCCCGCCGCGCCGCCGCCGCGCCTGCTGCTGACCAATCTCCGCCTCTTCGACGGCACCACGCGCAGCCTGCGGGAAGGCGTGAGCATCCTGATCGAGGGCAACCGCATCGCGGCCCTGCCCGGCGCGGGCGAGGCGGTGAGCGGCGCCACGGTGCGCGACTGCGGCGGGCGGCTCGCCATGCCCGGGCTGATCGACGTCCACTGGCACACCATGATGTGCGCGATCCCGCAGCTCGCCGCGATGACGGCCGAGCTCGGCTTCGTCCACATCACCGCGGCGCGCGAGGCGGAACACACCCTGATGCGCGGCTTCACCACCATCCGCGATGCCGGCGGGCCGGCCTTCGCGGTGAAGCGCGCGATCGACATCGGCATGATCCCGGGGCCGCGCATCTACCCCTCCGGGGCGATGATCTCGCAGACCTCCGGCCATGGCGATTTCCGCCTGCGCTACGAGGTCCCGCGCGCCGCCAACGCGCCGCTGAGCCAGGCCGAGCTCGGCGGCATCGGCGCGGTGGCCGATGGCGAGGCGGAGGTGCTGCGGCGCGTGCGCGAGCAGCTTCTCCAGGGGGCGACGCAGATCAAGATCATGGGCGGCGGCGGCGTGTCCTCCGCCTATGATCCGCTCGACACGATGCAGTACCGCGAGGTCGAGCAGCGCGCCGCGGTGGAGGCCGCGTCCGACTGGGGCACCTATGTCATGTCCCATGTCTATACCGCCGCAGGCATCCGCCGCGCCGTCCGCGCCGGCGTGAAGTGCATCGAGCACGGCCAGCTCTGCGACGAGGAGACGGCGCGGGTGATGGCCGGCGAGGGCACCTGGTGGAGCCTGCAGCCCTTCCTCGACGACGAGGACGCCAACCCCAAGCACGATCCAGAGAGCCGCGCCAAGCAGATCGAGGTCGCGCAGGGCACCGCGCGCGCCTACGAATTCGCCAAGCGCTTCAACATCAACACCGCCTGGGGCACGGACATCCTGTTCTCGGCCGAGGGCGTGCGGAACCAGGCGCGGCACCTCGCCAAGCTCACGCGCTTCTACGATCCGCTGGAACTGCTCGGCATCGCGACAGCGCGCAACGGCGCGCTCTGCGCGCTGTCGGGTCCGCGCAACCCCTATCCGGGCCCGGTCGGGGTGATCGCCCCGGGCGCGATGGCCGACATCCTGATCGCCGATGGCGACCCGACGCGGAACCTCGACTTCCTGATGGACCCCGCGCGCAACCTGCGCCTCATCGTCAAGGACGGACGGGTCCACAAGGACACGCTGTAGCCGCGCCTTCCCCCCGCGCTGCATCCGGAGCGGCGGGCGGCACGTAATGCGGGCATGCTGCCGCATGCGATCCGCCTCGCCGCGCTCGTCCCCCTCCTTGCCGGCGGCGCCGGCGCGCTGACCGGCGCGGCCTTCCTCGGGGAGGCCGCGGGGCCGGCGACGGGGAGCCATCTCCGCTACCTTTCGGGCCTGCTGCTCGGGATCGGGGCGCTGGCGATCTGGTGCAGCTTCGATCTCGCGCGCCGTGGCGGCATCTTCGAGGCGGTCTGCGGCGTGGTGGTGCTGGGTGGGCTCGCGCGGCTCGGCGGGCTCTGGGCGGAGGTGCCGCCCTGGCCGCATCTGCTCGCGCTGCTGATGGAACTCGGCGTGGTGCCGGCGCTCTGGCTCTGGTGGCAGGCCGACCATGCCCTGGCCGCGCCACGCGGGCCGGGGTAGAGCCGGCGCATGCCGGATTGCCGCCTCTACCTCATCACCCCCCCTGCCCTGCCCGACCCGGCGGCCTTCGCCGAGGCGCTGGCCCGCGCGCTCGATGGCGGCGATGTCGCGGCGCTCCAGATCCGGCTGAAGGGCGCGGCGGAGGAGGCGGTGCTGCGCGCGAGCGAGGCGATCCTGCGCGTCGCGCAGCCGCGCGGCGTCGCGGTGCTGATGAACGACCGGATGGACCTCGCGAAGCGCGCCGGCTGCGACGGGGTGCATCTCGGCCAGCAGGATGGCGACCCCTTGGCCGCGCGGAAGCTGCTCGGGGCCGAGGCGACGATCGGCGTCACCTGCCACGCCTCCCGCCATCTCGCGATGGAGGCCGGCGAGGCGGGCGCCGACTATGTCGCCTTCGGCGCCTTCTTCCCGACCGGCACGAAGGAGGTGGTGCATCGCGCCGAGCCCGAGCTGCTGGAATGGTGGTCCTCGATGTTCGAACTGCCCTGTGTCGCGATCGGCGGCATCACGGCGGCGAATTGCGCGCCGCTGGTCCGCGCGGGTGCCGATTTCCTCGCGGTCGTCGGCGCGGTGTGGTCGCACCCGGAAGGCCCGGCCGCCGGCGTGCGGGCATTGAACGCGGCGATCGCGGCCGCCTGAGCCCGGATATGCCGATGCAGCGCGGCGGCGTGGTGGCGCCCGTCGCTCATGGCGCGCGGAAGCGGTTGCCGTCGGCGCGGAGGAAGATTTCGAGCGGCGTGGTGCCGGGCGCGCCGCTGCCATCCTCGGCGCGCCATCGCCCGGCCGTGCAGAGCACGCCGCCCGGCGCGGGGACCGCCTCGAAGACGGCGATGTTGCGGAAGGTCTCGCCCTGCGGCGAGGTCACGGTGAAGGCGGTCGCGCAGCGGTCGCCGAGCAGGACCGGGCGGTACTGGTCGATGATCCAGCCGCCGCCGCCGGTGCTCTCGAAGCGCGTCGGCAACTCGACCCAGCCGGCGGGCTGGGCGAGGGCCGGGGTGGCGAGGCAGGCGAGCAGGGCGAGGGCGGCGCGCATGGCGGGGCTCCTGGGTGTCTGCCGGCGTTACGCGCGACGCGGGCGGGTGGATGCAGGGCCTCAGCGCCCCATCTCTCGGCGATGGATGAGCTGACCTTCCACACCCGGCTGCACCGGCCCGGCGTGATCCTCGACATCGGCGCGCATGACGGGCTGCTGACGGTGCCCCTCGCGGCGCTGCCGGGCGCGCGGGTGATCGCCTTCGAGCCGCTGCCCGCGGCCTTCGCGCGGCTCGAAGCCGCCTGTGCGGGGCTGCCCAACGTGACGCTGCGGCGGGAGGCGCTGGGCGCGGCGGCGGGCGCGCTCACGCTCTCGGTGCCGGTGCTCGATGGCGTGGCCGCCGAGCAATGGGCGAGCCTCGCCAAGGACTACGGGCGCTTCGCGAGCGTCGGCGTCGAGACGCATCCGGTGCGCGTCATCACGCTCGATTCGCTGGCGCTCGAGGGCGTGGCGCATGTGAAGCTCGATGCCGAGGGCTATGAGCAGGAGGTGCTGGAAGGCGCGCGCGCGACGCTGCGGAGCTGCCGGCCCGTGCTGAGCCTGGAGGTGGAGGAACGCCACCGCACGGGTGCGACGCGCGACGTGCCCGCGCTGCTCGCCGAACTCGGCTACGAGGTCGGCTTCTGGCTGGAGGGGATGCGGCCGATCGCCGCCTTCGACGCCGCGACGATGCAGGTGGCGAGCGCCGATCCGGCGGTCTTCGCGGCCTCCGATCCCTACATCTTCACCTTCTACGCCTGGCCGGCCGAGCGCGGCGATCAGGTGCGGATGGCGCTCGGCAGCCAGAGCACCTGATCGATCCGCTGCGCGCCGGCGGCGAGCATCGCGAGCCGGTCGAAGCCGAGCGCGATGCCGGAGGCGGCCGGCATGCCGTGTTCGAGGGCGGCGAGGAACTCCTCGTCCACGGGCCAGGACTCGTCCGGCGCCTCGGCCTCGCGCAGGGCGACGTCGCGGGTGAAGCGGGCGCGCTGCTCGACGGGGTCGGTCAGTTCCTCGAAGGCGTTGGCGAGTTCGAGGCCGGCCAGGAACAGCTCGAAGCGCAGCGCGGCGCGGGGCTCGGCGGGGTCGCGCTTGGCCAGCGCGGCCTGGGGGGCGGGCCAGTGGGTGAGGAAGGTGGCGCGCGCCTGGCCGAGGCGCGGCTCGATATGGGTAAGGAGGAGGTGGAAGAAGGCGTCCTCCCAGCCGAGATGCGCGGGCAGATCGAGGCCGGCGGCGCGGGCCGCTTCGTGGAGGGCGGCGGCGTCGCCCTCGGCGGTGGCGGGATCCACGGTGGCGAGGATATCGAGGCCGTTGCCATGGCGCCGGAAGGCCTCGGCCATGGGGAGGCGCTCGAAGGGTAATGTAACATTTGTGGTGACGGGGCCATGGGCGACGCGGGGGGGCAGGACGGCGCGGCAGAAGGCTTCCGTCTCCTCCATCAGGCCGTCGAGCGTCAGGCCAGGGGCATACCATTCGAGCATGGTGAATTCGGGGGCGTGGCGGGGGCTGAGTTCGCCGTTGCGCCAGCAGCGGGCGATTTCGAACACCTTGCCGGCGCCGGCGACGAGAAGCCGTTTCAGCGCGAGTTCGGGGGAGGTGCGGAGCCAGAGCGGCGTCTCGGCGCCGGCGCCGAGATGGGGGCGGTATTCGCTGCGGAAGGCGCGGAGATGGACTTCCATGCCGGGGACGGGGACGAGGGCGGGGGTTTCGACCTCCTGGTAGCCGCGGCCGGCGAAGAAGGCGCGTGTCGCGGTGGCGAGTTCGGCGCGGCGGCGGAGGAAAGGCAGGCGGGCGGCGAGGGATTCGGGGTGCCAGGGGGCGAGGGGCATGGACGGGGTGTAGCGCCCGCGGTAGGGGCGCGGCCATGTCTGACATGACGAAGCCGCGCACGCTGCGGAGTGCCGCCGATCTGGTGGCGGCGGGGCTGCTCGACCCGGCGGCGGAGGCGGCGGTGGCGGAGGTTGCCGCGCGCTATGCCATCGCGGTGACGCCTGCTGTGGCGGGGCTGATCGGGGACCGCGAGGACCCGATCGGGCGGCAATACATCCCGGATGCGGCGGAACTGCTGACATTGCCGGATGAGATCGCGGACCCCACGGCGGACGGGCCCTTCTCGCCGGTGAAGGGGGTGGTGCGGCGATATCCGGATCGGGCGCTGCTCAAGCCGCTGCTGGCCTGCCCGGTCTATTGCCGCTTCTGCTTCCGGCGGGAGGTGGTGGGGCCGGATGGGGGGCTGTTGACGGAAGCGGAGCTGGAGGCGGCGATCGCCTGGTTCGCGGCGACGCCCGAGGTGCGGGAGGTGATCCTGACCGGGGGCGATCCGCTGATGCTCTCGGCGCGGCGGCTGGGCTGGCTGGTGGGGCGGCTATCGGCGATTCCGCATCTCGAGGTGCTGCGGATCCACACAAGGGTGCCGGTGGCCGATCCGGGGCGGGTGACGCCGGAGCTGGTGGCGGCGCTGGAGACGGAGAAAAGTTTCTTTCTCTGCGTGCATGCGAATCACGCGCGGGAGTTTTCGGACAAATCCGCCGTGGCGCTGCGGCTGTTGTCGCGGGCGGGGGTGGCGCTGCTGGGGCAGAGCGTGCTGCTGCGCGGGGTGAACGACAGCGCGGCGGCGCTGGAGGGGCTGTTCCGGGCGATGCTGCGGCACGGGGTGAAGCCCTATTACCTGCACCAATTGGACCTGGCGCCGGGGACGGCGCGGTTCCGGGTGAGCGAGGCGGAGGGGCTGCGGCTGGTGGGCGCGCTGCGGGGGAAGCTGAGCGGGCTCGGCATCCCGGCCTATGTGAAGGAGACGCCGGCGGGCGGGGGCAAGGTGCCGGTCGGCGGGGGGTAGAAATCCGGCGCCGGCGGTTTCGGACAAATTGCCGCTTCGGGGGCGGCGGTGCGTTTCGGACGAATTGCCGGAGGTCCGGCGGGCGGATGGCGGGCGACGGGGCGGCCCGGTCAAAGAGCAGCGCGGAACATAACGGGAATGTCTTGCCGGCGCCAGCTTTCTTCCGTCAGGCGGGTGGGTCCCAATGCGGGGGCCAGGTGGCGCGGATGATGGGCAGCGCGCGCATCCGCCCCTCCCAGGCGGCGAGGTTGGGGCCGGTGAGGGGGCCCTCGGTCAGGCCGGGGACGCGGCTGGCGATGCGGTGGGCGAGCGCGATCTCGGGGAAGAGGGTGTAGTCGGCGGCGGAGAGGGCGCCGGCGAGGAACTCGCCCTGGATGAGGCTTTCCCAGAGGTCCAGTTCCTTCCGCATGCCGGCCCAGGCGGCGGCGATGCGGGCGGGGTCGCGTTCCTCGGGCTTCGTGAAGAAGACGGCCTGGACCAGGTGCTCCATCTGCTCGGCGACATAGTGGTCGGCCTCCCGGATCAGGCGGCGCTGGATGGCGCGGGGGCGCGGCGCGGCGGCGAGGAGCGGCGGGGCGGGGGCAATGTCCTCGAGGTATTCGAGGATGGCGGCGGATTCGTAGAGCACGAAATCGTCGTGTTCGAGGACGGGGATGCGGCGGCGGGGGTTGAGCCGCGCGAAGCCCGGCGCCCGGAAATCCCCGGCATCGTAGGAGAGGGTTCGGAGGGTGAAGGGAAGCGCCTTGTGGGTGAGCGCGAGCTGGACGCGCCAGGCATAGGGGGAGCCGGAGAGGTAATGCAGCGTGATGGGCATGGGCGGGCCTGACGAGGGTATGCGGGGTGGCCGGCGGGGGGAGTGTAGCGGGGCAAAGGCGCGGGGCGCCATGCGGTGGGTGTGCGGTGCGGTGTGGAAGCGGGGGCGGCCCGCGGGTATGGTCGGGGCGGAATGACCACGCTGGAGGCGGGCCTGGGCGCGCAGACGAAGACGGTCAGCGCCACGGAGTTCAAGGCGACCTGGCTGGACCTGCTGGAGCAGGTGACCAGCGGCGCGATCGCGCGGCTGGAGGTGACGAGGCGCGGGAAGGTGGTGGCCGTGGTGACGAAGCCGGAGGTTAAGGCGGCACGCGAGGACGCGTTCGGGTCCATGCGCGGGCGGGTCATCATTCCCGAGGGGCTGGACCTGACGGCGCCGTTGTTCGACGAGGAATGGGATGCGGAGAGGGGCATCCTGCGCCGGTGAGCGGCTTGCTGCTGGATACCTCTGCGCCCCTCCAGCTCGAAGCGACGCGAACAAGGATCAAAAAATACCAAACCAAGGGCAACCATAAGGAAAAAATGAAATAGATACCCTCCCGGAAAGGCCTGCCACGCTCCCTAAAATTCTCGCGTTTTCAATGAATTTATCAATTCGCTAAATTTCTAATTTTATTTGAATTTCTAATGAAAAATAGGAAGTATGGATCGACGATATCCAGATTATCTTCATCCCACTCAATGATTTTTTTATCTGGCATCAGGGCGCTCGCCTTTTCATTCATCTGGCCTAAAGCTTGAGATATGCTCGACCCTACCGGGCTTTCCGATTCACATACCGAGCGGACCCTGTTTAACATTTGGTCGTAGTTGATGCTAATACCAAGCGCACTATGGATTGACCTTTCGCGCCCACTCGAAGTCGGCGAGTGATCGGATC
>VFQP010001522.1_pt1 | contig 30780 bp, 28 predicted proteins | sample 3512351 | NCBI WGS metagenome assembly VFQP01 (sample SAMN10412372, study PRJNA504923) | tailings metagenome | isolation source: Relicate 1 Philex TSF1 revegetated site | place: Philippines: Tuba, Benguet | collected 2017-08-29
ATGCCAGAGCCTAATGCTGCCGCCATTGGTTCTTCGATCAGAAAAACTTCCCGTGCACCAGCCCCCATAGCCGACTCGCGAATCGCACGACGCTCAACCTGCGTTGAACCACAAGGGACACACACAAGAACACGCGGACTCGGGCGCAAGAATCGATTTTCATGCACTTTATGTATAAAGTGTTGCAACATTTTTTCTGTTACAAAAAAATCAGCTATCACGCCATCTTTCATTGGACGAATTGCTGTAATATTGCCAGGCGTTCGACCCAACATGCGTTTGGCTTCTAAACCAACAGCCACCACTCGTTTTTGTCCTGCTTCAATGCGTTGAGCCACAACTGATGGTTCATTCAACACAATGCCTTTGTCTCGGACATAAATTAATGTATTAGCCGTACCCAAATCGATTGACAAATCATTTGAAAATACGCCCCTTAATTTTCTGAACATAGCGCTTTATTCCTCATCTTAATTTGCAGAAATTCTAACCGAAATTTGGATAAAAAACGACAACTTTATAGAAAAGATGAAAAACACAGAATAGTTGACATATCTATCAATCAGATTAAACTTTGAATATATTGACAACAAAAATAGAAATTTGTTGTTTAAGGAGATAAATAATGAATAAGATTATTTTAAGAGCGGTTTTACTTTTCCTGCCATTATCGAGCTTTATGTCTTACGCAGACACAATAACCAACAAAACAGTCTACGTTGCAAGCTGCTCCGCTTGTTATCAGATGTGCAACACAAGTGCTCCCAAAACCACAGGTTCGATCAGTAACTGTCAATGCGGTGGCATGGCATCGCTCACACAAGCAGAATTTTCAACAAATTTAATTTTAATTGGAAACTGTGGCAATTCAACATGTAGTCTAGATGATTTAAAATCAACCATGCAAAACAGTTTAGCAATCTGTACATATACATTAACGATTGCCAATCAATCCAGTTTGACAAATCAGCCGAAAAATTCTTCTTTAAAAAATAAGTAAGCTCTATGAAGTCTAACTCGAATAGAAGGCTTGCCGAGGTGGATCGGTTCAGGTAGTATCTCTCGGCGCGGAATACCTCGCGCATGTCCAATCAATCAAGGAGAGTTTATGAAAACAACAGGATATGTTGTAGCGTTAGCATTGTCTTTTTTGACGTTTAATTCAAGCTTTGCTCAATCTAATCTACAATCGATACCAAAATATGCTAGCACTGTGAAAAAAATTAATCTAAATGAGGCCACTTTGTCTCAGTTAACACACTCGTTTCGTGGCATCGGCCCCAAAAGAGCCCAAGCTATTATCGCTTACCGCCAACATCATGGACCGTTTAAATCTGTCACTGAACTTGCCGAAGTAAAAGGGATTGGTCAGTTTTTTGTAGCAAAGCATTTAAATGAATTAAGCACCAGATTTTCAATATGAACCACATCAAAAAACATTTCAAATAAAGCTCTTACATAACCTGTAAATTTTGCTTGAGTGCAAGGCAAAAAGGGTTCGAGGATCGGCCCAATGAGCACCCGAGAACGCTTTGTAGCGCGGCAATCAAGTTAAAATATGCAGGTTATGCAAGAACTCTCATGATAAAACTAAGTAGCCTAAAAGGCTACTTAACAGCGCTCTACTCGTTGGTGATATCAGCAAATAACATAACAATATACTTTTTGCCTTAGTTTTCTGAATCTGAAAATGAAAAATCAACACCAGCTCGCTTAAAATAAGCAGATTAGTACCTACTGCTATTGATAAGAGCCATCACACGCTCGGTTGCAGAAGCTAAATTGAGCGCAGCCATTTTTTGATGCCGGCTCTCTTGAGTTTCTTCAAGTTCATTCAATGCAGCAAATAAACTATCCTGATTCAACGCCTCTTCTTGAATCACCAGACTGCTTCCTTGTTTTTCAAAATAAGCAGCATTCTGCAATTGATCACCCCGACTAGCTTGGCGTGACAAAGGAACTAATATATGCGCTTTTTTCAATGCCAATATTTCACATAAAGAATTGGCACCAGAACGAGATAAAATCACATCGCTAGCAGCCATAAAATCTGCTAACTCATCATGCGCATATTCCTGTTGATAGTAGCCTGGAACTTGAGACAAGGCAGGCTCAACCTTTCCCTGACCACATAAATGAATGATTTGATAGCGCTTTGTCAAATCAGATAATGCATCTCGCACGCAACGATTCAATAAAACAGATCCTTGTCCGCCGCCTATCACCAACATACAAGGTTTTTGTGTAGAAAAACCACATCTGAGCAGACCTCTCGTTTTGTCTCCTTCAAATAAATGCGCTCGAATTGGTGTCCCAGTTACATGAACTTTTGCGGAAGATTTTAAATGTTTTTTGGCATTTTCAAACGTCAAACAAATCACCTTAGCAAACGGAAAACTTAACCGATTTGCAAGACCTGGTGTCATATCAGATTCATGAATGATGACTGGAATGCGATTAAAATAGGCTCCCATCACAACCGGTAATGACACAAAGCCGCCTTTAGAAAACACGACATTGGCTTTTAAACGATGTAAAAGACGGGTTGCTTGTATGATACCAATTAAGATATTGAACGGATCAATAAAATTTTGCCAGCTGAAATAACGACGAAGTTTTCCACTGCGAATAGCATGATATGGAATCCCTGCCTTAGCTACCAAGTCTTTTTCTACGCCGACATAAGAACCTATATACTGAACATCCCAACCTTCCGACTGTAAATAAGGAATCAATGCCAAATTAGGTGTTACATGGCCAGCAGTACCACCGCCTGTGAGTACAATACGTTTTTCCATGGTACATTCACCTTACTTTATCAAGAGACTCAAATCGATTGCTTGCACAGATTTTGTCAAAGAACCTACGGAAATGTAATCAACATCTGTCTCTGCAATAGCTCGAATGTTATCAATGTTAACATTTCCAGACACTTCTAATTCACAATGATATGGCTTGGCCATACTCACCGCTTCTTTTATCGTGTTTAAATCAAAATTATCCAGCATGATACGATCAGGGGCTGCTTTTAAAGCCTCTTCCAGTTGAGGTAAATTTTCAACCTCTATCTCAATAAATAAATGCTCTTTGGATTGGCGAGCAAATTGAATCGCTGCCGTCACTGAGCCACAAGCTTTGATATGGTTTTCTTTAATTAAAAACGCATCAAATAACCCCATGCGATGATTCATACCTCCGCCACAAACGACGGCATATTTTTGTGCTTGGCGAAGGCCAGGTAAAGTTTTGCGGGTATCTAATAGCCTGGTTCGACACCCCTGTAACTGCTGTACATATTGATGGGTTCTAGTAGCGGTACCTGATAATGTTTGTAAAAAGTTTAAGGCGGTTCTTTCTGCTGTCAAGATACTGCGTGCCAAGCCACGGATGCGACAAAGCGTTGTTGGTTGAGCTTGCCAAGATGCCTCTTTCACCATCCAGTCAAGTTCAATTCGTGTATCAATAGCTTTGAATACAGCATTGACCCATGGACGTCCACAAACAATCATCGGTTCTCGTGATAAGATAATTGCATCAACCATTAAGTCTTTAGGTAATAATGCTGCGGTGACATCTCCTGTGCCTATATCCTCTTGCAATGCATGTTGAATATCTGCGTTGATATCCATTTTATATCCTTGTTGAAATCTTTGATTGATACCACATTCATGATGTAAAAGATGGTTAGTCACTTTCGTGGCTAGCGCAAGCACCTTTTTATCCACATTGGCGTCAATACTGTTGTCACAACAACCATCAGAACGATGGCTGAGAATAAACCATCGGAAATGACACCGATGGTCTTACCTACTGAGGCAAAAATTAATCCGACTTCACCTCTAGGCATCATGCCCACTCCAATTAACCAACGGTTATCATGCTTTGAAGCACCAAGCCCGCTAACGACTTTACCAATGATAGCAACAACAATCAAAGCCAGTGCTGTACACAAAACATGCCAATCTAAAAATGTTTCTAAACGTACTTGAATGCCGATTAATATAAAAAAAAGTGGCGCAAAAATTGTTTCAAAGGGGGACATCAATTGTTTGATAGAAGGAGCCCCCATTAACTCTCGCTTGGGAGAAACAAAAAAGCCATCGTGTAGGATAATACCCGCTACAAAAGCGCCAATGATACTAGACATATCAACTAAGGTGGCAAACCATGCAAATGCCATGAGGAAAACGAAGCTAACTAATATTTTGGCTTCAAATGGCTCTAGAAATTTAACTGAAGCAATCATATATCTCAAGAGCCATGGACCTACACCCAATGCTACAGGAAAAAACAAACAAGCACTGATCACTGTTTTTAGGAAGGAATACCATTGAAAACCATGATTAACCAGTAAGCCACTGACCACAGCAAGCAAGATTAACCCAAGGACGTCATCAATCATCGCCGCACCGAGTATGGTTTTTGCTTCTCGTGTTTGTAATTGATGCAAGTCTCGAAACACCCGCGCGGTAATGCCAACACTTGTCGCACACAAGGTTGCCGACACAAATAGCAGAGCGTGAAACTCGATATGAGGAATAAGCCAAGGCAATACCGAGAGACCAAGCAGTACCGGAGCGATTACACCAATACAAGCAACAAAAAGCGATTCCCTACCAGTTTTTTTGAGTTCTTTGATAGAGCTCTCCAGCCCAACCATAAATAACAAAAATATTGCGCCATAGCGTGAAAACATGTCCACTGCATACGTTGCTTGAACCCAGCGCGATGCGTTTGCTTGGCTCAAAGCAGCTAGCATTTGATTGGCGTAAGTGGTATCACTCACAACAGCATGGACAGCATCAGGCAAAGATAATCCTGAAAGTAGTTGCTGAATAATCGAGAATACAGCTGGCGTGTCGCGAATAATCACCAACATGGGAACACCACAGGCATAACAGGCATTACCCAACACCACCCCCATGAGCAATTCACCCAATACATGGGGTTGGTGAAACAATTGTGCGATGTATCGTCCCGCTATGCCAACAAATAAAAAAGTTGTTCCCCAAAAAATCACCGCACTCGCAGGATCAAACATTTGCGTCTTGCCCAGCTTTTTCTAAAAATAAACAAGTCTCCATCACTGAATCAGGATTTAATGAGAGACTATCAATACCTTCTTGCATTAACCACATGGCAAAATCCGAGTGGTCAGAAGGCCCTTGTCCACATATTCCCACATATTTACCATGTTTTTTACATGCTGTAATGGCCATATGCAACAGCGATTTGACAGCTGCATCCCTTTCATCAAACTGATCAGCAACTAAAGCCGAATCTCTGTCTAAGCCAAGTGTCAATTGCGTCAAATCATTTGAGCCAATTGAAAAGCCATCAAAGTGCTCTAAGAATGCATCTGCTAGTAACGCGTTAGATGGGATTTCGCACATCATGATGACTCGTAAACCGTGCTTACCACGTTCTAGACCATATTTACCTAAAACAGCAATCACTTGTTGTGCTTCATTCACAGTCCGCACAAAAGGAATCATCACTTCAACATTGGTGAAGCCCATTTCTTCTCTTACTCGCCGGATGGCCATGCATTCTAAAGCAAAACAATCTTCAAAGCTGTCAGAAACGTAGCGCGAAGCGCCACGAAAACCCAACATGGGATTTTCTTCATCAGGTTCGTACAAATCACCACCAATTAAATTGGCATATTCGTTCGATTTGAAGTCTGATAAGCGCACAATCACAGGCTTTGGATAAAAAGCCGCAGCAATGGTTGCGACACCTTCTTTCAAACGCTCTATGTAATATTCAACGGGTGATTCGTAAGCAGCAATTTTTTTATCAATCGTTTGTTTAAGTTTAACATCTGTCAAAGTATCGTATTGCAATAGTGCTTTAGGGTGAATTCCTATCGTATTTGAAATCAAAAACTCGAGTCTTGCCAGCCCAACACCAGCATTAGGCACCGATTGAAACGCAAAAGCACGCTCGGGATGTCCGACGTTTAACATGACTTTTAAAGGTAATTCAGGCATCGAGCTGACATCCATATGTAAACGCTCAAACGCTAATAAACCTTGATAGATAAAGCCTGTATCACCCTCAGCACAACTGACTGTCACTTCTTCGCCATCGCGAAGAGATTGCGTCGCATCACCACAACCAACGACGGCAGGAATGCCTAATTCTCTTGCGATGATCGCTGCATGATTGGTGACGATTGCCGAGGCACGCTTCATCACAGGCTCCCAATCCGGATCCGTCATATCAGACACCAGTACGTCACCAGGCGCCACACGATCCATTTCACTGACATCACGAATAACGCGGACACGACCTTGACCAATACGTTGGCCAATGCTTCGCCCTTCACTCAAAACCTTACCCTGCTCTTGCAGTTGATAACGTTCCCACACCATCTGGTTCGAACGGCTTTTGACCGTTTCTGGCCTTGCCTGTAACATGTACAATTTACCGTCTATGCCATCTTTAGCCCATTCAATATCCATCGGGCGCCCATAATGCTTTTCGATCATTAACGCACAACGCGCCAACTCTTCAATTTCTGAGCGAGACAAAGAAAACACTTGCTGATCTTCCAAATCAACCGAAACAGTTTTAACTGCTTGATCTTGGCAATAGATCATTTTATGTAGTTTTGAGCCTAAGTTTCGGCGAATGATTGCTGACTTGCCTGCTCGCAAACTGTCTTTGTGAACATAAAATTCATCTGGATTCACAGCACCTTGAACAATTAGCTCACCAAGGCCATATGAAGACGTAATCAAAACAACTTTATCAAAACCAGATTCAGTGTCTAACGTGAACATCACACCACTTGCAGCCAGATCACTGCGAATCATCCTTTGAATCCCAGCAGATAAAGCCACCTCATGATGTTGAAATCCGTGGTGAACGCGATAAGCAATCGCACGGTCATTGAATAAAGAGGCAAAGACTTGTTTGATAGCGCAAAGCACATTATCAATGCTCTTTACGTTTAGAAATGTTTCCTGTTGTCCAGCAAAGGATGCATCGGGGAGGTCTTCTGCTGTGGCGGAGGATCTGACCGCAACACTAAAATCATCATAACCAATGGACTTGGTTAATGTATCATATGCTTGGCGCACATCTTGTTCAAAATCCGGCAAAAAAGGGGTTTGAATGATCAACTCTCGAATCATCTGCCCGGTGCTGGCTAGTTTTCGAACATCTTCTATATCCAATGTCTCAAGCAACGATTGAATTTTTTTATCTAAGCCACCTTGAGCCATAAACGCTCGAAACGCATCAGCGGTTGTAGCAAACCCTTGGGGTACAGACACGTTTTGCGCTGTCAAATGCTGAATCATCTCACCCAAAGAGGCGTTTTTGCCACCTACCTGCTCAAGGTTGCGCATGCCAACCTGCTGAAAATCCATCGTATTCACATTGTTGGCCATGATATCCTCTCATTATGTCAAACTTAATGAGGGTCTATTCTACTGAATTTAAATCACAATGTGAATGTATCTCATTATTTTCTCGGCCATGAGGCGTTAAACATTTGTCTGAGTAAGGGACAGGCAACCTATCTTTGTAATTCGTGCTTTACGCCTGAACTTGCATCCACTATTATATATGCTTTATTTTTAGCGGTTTAAATCCATGACGTTATCAGCTCTCACAGCCATTTGTCCTATTGACGGGCGTTATCAAAAAAAATCCAACTTACTCAGCCCGTTTTTTAGCGAATATGCACTTATCTATTACAGACTGATGGTAGAGATTCGATGGTTGATATCGCTAGCTGAAAATCCCAATATTCCTGAAATTCGCCCTTTGGATGAGCGCGGACTAACCTTTCTACAAAATATTTTAGAGCAATTCGATGAACATGAAGCGCTTAAAGTAAAAGCGTTTGAAAAGCAAACCAATCATGATGTTAAGGCTGTAGAGTATTACTTGCGTGAAAAATTAGAACATTCAATCAATCTTAAATCTTTATCCAGTTTCATTCATTTTGCATGTACATCTGAAGATATTAATAATTTGGCTTATGCATTGATGATGAAAGAAGGCATTGCCCAAATCATTCAACCAACGTTGGCCGAGATCATTGGTGGCATTACTTTATTGGGCAAACAACATGGTGATGTGGCCATGTTGTCGCGCACGCACGGCCAACCAGCAACGCCAACGACCATTGGTAAAGAATTGATTAACTTTGTTTCTCGATTAAAACGCCCTCTACAGCAATTAGCAGAAGTTTTAATTTCAGCTAAATGCAATGGCGCAGTTGGCAACTACAATGCTCACGTGGTCGCCTACCCTGAAGTGGATTGGCGTAAACACTGCTCGCAATTCGTTACCTCACTTGGGCTGTCATTTAGCCCCTACACGACTCAAATCGAACCACATGATGGTATTGCGGAAGTCTCACACATCATGATTCGTATCAATACTATTTTGTTGGATTATACTTGTGATGTATGGAACTACATTTCGTTTGGCTATTTCAAACAAAAAACGGTTGCAGCAGAGGTCGGTTCATCGACCATGCCACACAAAGTTAATCCAATTGATTTCGAAAATGCAGAAGGTAATTTAGGTCTAGCTAACGCCTTATTTGAGCACTTCGCGAACAAATTACCCCGATCGCGTTTGCAACGTGATTTATCCGATTCGACCGTTCTAAGAAACCTGGGTGTTGCCTTTGCTTACTCACTGATAGCATATCAATCTATTGCTATCGGTAATGATAAATTACAAATCAACGAACGAGCTCTAAAAGCAGACCTAAATAACAACTGGGAAATTTTGTCTGAAGCCATTCAAACGGTGATGCGACGATATCATGTGGCCAATGCATACGAACAAATCCGAGACTTAACACGAGGTCATGGTGTTTCTGCTGAAAAATTAATGGATTTTATCCAAAATCTGGATATACCAGACGATGCAAAACAACGTCTACTCAGCTTGACCCCTGAAACATATACAGGCCTTGCTAAACAATTGGTAAAAGCTTTCTCATGACAATGATGCTTTCTCAACGTGGTGACGCGTATCATTTTGATGCCCTGGTGATCGGTACAGGTTTGGCTGGCCTGCATTATTGTATGCGTTTACTTGCTTTAGAGCCTAAAATACGCATTGCACTCATCAGCAAAGCGAATCTTGGCGAAAGTAATAGCCGTTATGCACAAGGCGGTATTGCCGCAGTGGCTTTATCCGAAGACTCATTAGAAACCCATATTGAGGACACATTACGCGCAGGGGATGGCCTTTCATATCCGGCCTCTGTCGAATGCATTGTCCGACAAGGCCCGCAAGCTATTACTCAGCTTGGGGAATATGGCGTTAAATTTGAATCGAACTTAGCACAAGAGGGCGGTCACTCACATCGACGTATATATAATTGTGGTGATCAAACTGGTTTAAATGTTATTGACACGTTAATGCTGCAGGTTGCTCAACACCCTCAGATTCACATATTTGAAAATCATGTGGCAATCAATCTCATCACACATTATCAACCTCACCGCCCAGAAAGTCGTGGTGAAGTTTTGGGTGCGTACATATTGGATTGTACGTCTGAACGTATTCATACTTTTGTCTCTAACGTGACCGTTCTTGCCACGGGGGGCGCGGGTAAAACATATCGATATACATCTAATCCAATGATTGCTACAGGTGATGGTGTTGCGATGGCTTACAGAGCAGGTGCTCGGATTGGAAATATGGAGTTTTATCAATTTCACCCAACGCTACTTCATCATCATCTTGTTAATAATTTTTTGATTTCTGAAGCAGTACGGGGCGAGGGAGCAATACTGAGAAACGCGGATACAGGCTTGCGATTTATGACTAAGTACGCCCCAGCGCAACTCGAATTAGCGACCAGAGACGTGGTTGCCCGCTCTATTTTTACCGAGATAGAGCAAAGCCAAAAAAACTTCGTTCATCTTGATATCACCCACCAATCCAAAACTTTTCTTGCCAAGCGATTCCCCCAGATTTATCAAACGTTAAAAGACATCGGCATTGATATGAGTCAAGACTTCATTCCAGTCGTCCCTGCTGCACATTATCAATGTGGTGGCATCTTAACAGATATTGATGGTCGAACGGATCTAAAACGATTGTATGCCATTGGCGAAGTAGCGTTTACGGGTTTGCATGGTGCAAATCGTTTAGCGAGTAATTCACTATTAGAAGCAGCCGTTATGGCATCAAATGCCTCGTATTGCTCTCTAAAAGACATTTTACAACCCTCCTCTCAGCAGATGTCCGTGACAGATTGGGACTCGGTAGGTGAAATTAACCAGCGGCGCAGCAGTCAAATTAATGCGCATTGGCGCAGTTTACGCGGTGAAATGACGTCTTATGCTGGTATCGTGCGTACAGAAGCTGGTCTAGAGGATGTTTTACATTTGATTCTACAACGTCAAGCTATTATTGAAGCGTATTATTGGAAGCATCGCATTACACGTGATCTGATTGAACTGCGTAATATTATTCTTAATGCTGAACTGATTGTGAGAGCAGCACTGGCCAGACGAGAGTCTCGCGGTGGTCACTATCGTGAAGATTTTCCTGAGCGAAAAACGCATGCCGAAGAGAGCATTGCTTGTATTAATACGATTAACCCATATTTTTAAACGCCGATGAGGTCAGCTGATGTTTAAACCTGCTAGCGTCTACAAACCGCAAACGTCTATCATGTCCATCACCAATGATATGACCATTTGCCAAGCCGATTACCCTCTTGATTGGTATCAACCTGAATTTATACCCTATGCCGAAGAATATTTGGCTTTACCAGATCGCAAGCTGACAACGGTACTTGCCTGGATGAAACCTTATATCCAGCGCGCACAAGATCATTTTGGTGATCAGTTATTGTTGCTCGCCCATTACTATATGGGCGGCGACATCGTGAGGTTAATTGAACAATTTGGTGGTAAAATTGGCGACTCGTATCAATTAGCTCTGATGGCGGCTAACCATCCAGAAAAATCGGTTATTGTCGAATCTGCCGTGCATTTTATGGCCGAATCAATCTCTATCTTAGCACATGAAAATCAGCATGTTTACATCACCAATCCAAAATCAGGTTGTACCATGGAAATGTTTGCAAAGGATTTCATGGTTGAACCCGCGTTTCTTGATTTAAATCAACGTTACGGCGAAGAAAATATTTTACCCATCTGCTACATGAACACCTCTGGTCGCGTTAAAGCGATGACTGGTGCGCAAGGCGGTGCAGTTTGCACCAGCTCAAATGTCAAAAAAATCGTGAAATGGGCCTTGGATCAAGGCCGTAAAGTGCTCTTTATTCCCGATCAACACATGGGTGAAAATGTCGCCGATTGGCTTGGAATCACTAATCTTGCTTACTGGCCTGGCGGTACAGCTGGTGCGCAATATTCACTTGAAGCACAAGATGCCAATACACTGGCAACTTTTGACAAAGCTCAGATGATTTTGTTTTCTAGTGAGTGCTCTGTACACACGTACTATCAACCATTTATGTGTGACTATTGGAAAGCTCAAGGCTACACCACGATTGTGCATCCTGAATGTCGCAACACGGTGATCCGCGCAGCTGAATACGCCGGTTCAACAGCCTTTATTTGGGACCATGTGACTCAAGATAAATCAAAAACCAAGCGCTATGCTATCGGTACAGAAAATCACTTGGTCGATAATTTAAAACAAGCATGTCTGCCGCTTGGCATTCAAGTGGTCAATCTTGCGCAAGCACCCAAATCAGCAAATGAACCCGGCATGGGATGTGGATGTGCCACCATGTCGCGTAATGACCCCCCCCACCTAGTCGCTTTATTAGACTTACTCCGCCAAGGAAAGTCTATGGCATACAATGATGTTCGTCCGGGTGATGTGGTCAATGAGTTTTCTGGTGTTCGTCATCGTTTACAATCTGATGACCAACAATGGGTTGTTAATCATGCCAAAAAAGCTTTGGAAAAAATGATTGAAATAACGGAGCAATAGAATAGTTAACTTTTTTCCGGCTCCGTTGCAAATAATTTCAAAAATGATGAATCATGAATTTCGGGTACACGCGAGCTATATAAGCGAAATTGCATATTGATAAATGAGATTCCAATATAATCCCATGCATTTTTCATCGTTTTAAATCGCTTGCCTTTCTCTGATTCCAGCCCCGCCATGGCATCTTGTGTCTTTTAATTCGGTATTTTTACCTCAAACGGAAGAGCATTTTGGAGGGACTGGCTATAGAACAGTCGATGCGTTATTCTGGCCTGGCTTTATCAACAAAACTGGAATGTAATTAAAAATAGTATTCAAGAGTGGATTAAAATCTTAATGGTTCAAGCCGCATGAGTTAAGTGCGAAACTCGTGCTTTTGTTTTAACAAGTCGAAAATCATATGGTTATCTACAAGACAGGACAAATAGATCCAATAAAAGTAAAAATGATAGTGAATTCATGAAATAAGAGATTGTCATTTTGTTCTAGTGTTTGCTATAATCCCAACCGATGCCGGGGTGGCGGAATTGGTAGACGCGCTGGATTCAAAATCCTGTGGTGGTGACACCGTGTCGGTTCGAGTCCGACCCTCGGTACCATTGAGATATTTCAGAACAGTTCTCAATGGTACGCAAACGCACGTAACTTTTATTTCACAAAGCCCTTTTTCTATTATTAAAATTCGCTCTTCATTTTGGTCATCGAAAAATCGATGTCCGTTGTTTCTCGGCCAAGTTCGATCTATTGAGCCAATAACAAGCCACCCTTAAAAACAAATTGTTCGCGATAGGCCGAATGAGAAAGCCTTGCCAGAAAACGCTCCAATAAGAGCTGCTTCCATACTTCGTTAAAAGTTTTTAGTTTTTCTTGAGCGATGAATTTCAATCTCGCTTTTAGTGCTGCTTCATTCATACGGTTAACGCCAATAAATAAGGGTCTATGTTAATTTTCATTTTTTTTGCATACGTACGGAGCTTATTAATATCAATTCTTTTTTCTAGCGGTTGCTCCAATCCGGCTTTGAGTGCTTTCAATGCCGTTTCTTTACTTAAGTAACGAAATGCATCCAGAATCGTCCGCTCTCTATCAAAAATAGGAACAACAACCCCATCGATATCAATGACTGTCTTTCCTAGCGTATGGTTGCGCATTCGAATCACCTTGACCATAGGATTGAAATGACGAGATGTTGTGTTTTTAATGGCAATCCAGTGTTGCCTAGGTATTTCTTCTGTTAACTCATAAAGAGCCAGCGCAGAAATCAAACAAACAATACCATCCTGCGTGCCGCGAACAATTAAAACCAAATCTTCCCATTGAAAATTTAGCATTTCTGGCGCCCTGGCTCCTCGATAAAGCCCTCTACTAATTCGCTCTATTTCTCCACTACGGATGTAATAATCCAAGTTTGCGGGACTTACACCGCATTCTCGAGCTTCTTTGCTAGTGAAGTTAGGGGCCACAAGTAATTGCTCTAGCTTTTTTAGTGCGATTGTATCTTTCATTCTTTTAATTTAACAATAACACTCATATAATTCAAGTGAGTGTTATTGTTAAATTAAATATGGATTTCTTCATTAATTGCTCTCTTACGTTTTGCAGGCGTGAATACGCCCAAGATACTAGCCTGCAATCCACAGTGCTCCTTGTGGCCTACGCTGACTAAAAAAGCTCTTCATATTTTTTTGCCATACAGAAATGCTTGATTTAATATTGCTGCGCAGCACAAGAAAACCATCCTAATTTAATCCTGATTTAATTCGATGACTAATTTTTACTCTATAATTGAAGTGGAGCTTTCGGTTTCTTCTAGTATGATGAAACTGGAAAAAGCAGACAGTGCAATTATGCTGTGTCGAGCGATGCACTTAAATGCATCCTTATGAGGTTGATATTATGTCAAAATCTTATACGAGGCTACGATGCAAAAACAGGTAAATTTATTCCTCTTGCAGAAGCTGAACACCGCAAGGTAACGGCCATTGTTGAAACGGTCAAGAAAAAATAAGTAGATAACTACTTCCGTTAGCCTCTCAATATCATAAATTATAGTTAAGAACCTTGCGTAATATTTTCTTCGCAATGTTGCGATATACGCCTACCAATCCGCACTAAAAAAGCAAGATACTCTCTGCCCAAAATTGAAATTCCAAATCCATTTAAGCTTTGAGCAATTAACCGTTCTCTTAATAAAAAATCTATAAAACTAACATACGAATCCAAGTACTTTAGCAGCTTGATGGTCTGGAAACTTATTCATTTCGCATAATTTTTTGTATATTAAACGACAAAGTTTGTGTCTGATCATTTTCCAGGCTTCAGTACGATGACACGAGCCCAAAAAAAACTCCAGATAGAAATATAATGAACACTCCAACATATGTTGGGAGGATATTTTATTTTAACAGAATGTTCAATCTAACAACAACACTCACTCGAAATACATGAGTGTTGTTGTTAAGTTAAATCTAAATTCTATTTTCGGAGTATTAGTATTTGATTTTGTATTACCAATTAACTACAACAAAGAGACTAACTTGATATGAATATGTCTAAAGCTACGACTGTTCAAGCTCGAATAGAGCCAGAACTGAAAGAAATGGGAGATGCCATTTTGAAGAAAGTTGGACTTACTGCATCTCAAGCAATTAACGCATTATATGCTCAAATTGTTATGTAAAAAGGGTTGCTTTTTGAGCTAAAAATACCCAATCGTGAGACAAAAGCAGCTATGCAAGAATTAGAACAAGGCGGGGGTAAATCATTCTCATCCTTCCAAGACATGATTAATGATTTGGATAATGATGATGCTTGACATTCGTCGTACCACGCAATTCAAAAAAGATCTCAAAAAAACTATCAAACAAAGAAAGGATTTGGGTCTTTTGGAAGAAATTACCCACCAACTAAGAGATTCGCTAACTTTGAAGCCAAAACACTGCGATCATTTGTTGATTGGAGAATGGTATGGATATAGAGAATACCATATCACCCCAACTTATATTTAAGCAATTTCTTATTAAAAATTACAAATAGGCTTTTTTTTTGACAAAAAACCAAATGTCGTGATAGCATATGAATCATTTATGAAAGAGGCGCTTAAAAAATGAATCCATTGCTTAAATTGGAAGTAGAAAAAAGAAAACGACTTGTATCAAAAGGTGTTTTACCCACCACTTTTACCGGCGTTTCGGTTGTGTACGACAAAACGGGAGATAAGAAAAGAGAGGTTCCAACATTTCCGCATTTGTTCACGCCTATCAATCAACCGTTTCGATATTATCAAGGTCTTTTTGGAAAGTTTCGTTATAACAACTGGAGTTTTTCTTATGACCATATGGATGCATCAGATATTAATATTGAATTTATTCGTTTATTACCTTCAGCGCCGTTGCAGACTAAGGAGTCCGGAAAATTTGCAGGCATAGATAGTTATGAACTAGCAAAAATTAAAATCTCTGAATATAGGAACAATTCTTATTATTGTTTCTTTCTTCATGATAATAAAATTTTTTACATAAACAAAAAAGATGACCTATATAAAATCAAAGACGAATTATACAGCCCTCAAAATGGCGATCTTTATGAGTTAGTGATGTACACGCTGCAGTTTGAGGCGAACGGTGTATCTCATTACTGTTACACAGCTGACCAAATACATAAAGATGGGGGAATATTTGCAGAAGCGTTTTATACTCGGTTAACTCTTGCAACGTATGAAGCGGCGCTTAACTCATTGCTTAAAAAAATGGAAGATAATCTTTACCAGCTCCTGATTGCGCATCCTTATCAGCTCGGTTCTGCTTTACTCGAAGGCCAAGCCGCTACCTTTCTTTATCATTTGCTAGGCATGTTTCATGCAATGATCTCTCTGGTGCTCGATCCACTTGTTGAGCTCACGGCAATAATTACCCGTACTGTATGCGCATCCAAACCCGATAAGATAAAAGATCTATTTCCTACAGAAAATGACGATACGTCTAGCTGCTTATCAATGTAAACAAAACCCAATTGTAGGCTAGACCAAGCAAATTAAATAGCCTACAACGTCGCAATACTTAACCCAATATTCGTTTTTATTCAGCCTGGATAGAGAAAGAAGACCCTGAGACGTAAAATGTGGTTTCGTTTGGGTTCTCATGTTTCCAGTCTAAAATCTCTTTAAAACATGGTGCAACCAAAGATGTCCTGTAACTCATAAAGCATTAGGGACCTTCATGAATTCGACCGTCTTGAAAAGATGCTTTTATTTCTTCCTCATGTATAAAGTTTCTAACTCACTTTCAGATCTTGGCTCAGAATAACTTGTTGCCTGCCCACCAGCACTGGCGACAGCCAACATTTCATTCATATAAATCTTACAATGCTCATCACAGGGGTCCCAAACATCTATGTATGCTGTGGTAGAATTCGATAAAGGTATTGCTATGGGGGCCTGTGAAGAGTAGCTCAAATTACGTTTTTTTGTTTCAAAATGCTCTACAGGCACCGCTTTTGTTATGTCACCCCATATTACACCACCCACTGTTAGGAAAAAAATGTCTTTCAGAGAAAAAACGCATGTTCGTTGTGCTTTACACATTGCTACGCTCAAAGCAACTTCTACACAACGTGTACGAGGAAGAACCGATTCTTTATGTGCCCAGTGTGGCGAGCGCATAGAAAGAGTCCTTGGCAATAAATACTGTTCTTGTGTAGGAATTCTAGCTAATTCAAACTGCCAACGACAAGATAGACGTTTTTGCTCTAACCATTCCAGGGCAAGCGAATTCAGATGAACCAAATGTAAGGCCATATTTTGACGCAAATCAACATCTGTATTTGGATCTTTGTCTTGAGATATTGCTATTATCACCAATGACCTTCCAGGAACAACTGAAAAACCTAAACATTTGTTCCGATTTGCTAAAGGAAATTGACCGCCATACTCAGTTAGGTATGCATGAGACAACATGAAAAAATCTTTCATTGCCTGGAAAGTACGGGCTGAAATTTTAGGATCAGGCGTATATGGTTGCACCAACATTTGATTTAATTGGTGTTTAGCCATCAAACGTGTTTGGTTAAATTGGCAATATTGATTACTATTTCGATAAGGTGATATCTCGCCCAATAACTCACCTTGCTGCGACTTTTTTTCAAAAGAACGGACAAAGTTTTTATAGCGCTCAGAAATTTTAAGCGAAAACGGACTTTCAACAGAAACAGATGGATCCATAGAAGAGGCACGCACTACTGATACAGGTGATTGCTGTTCTCTTAAAAAAAAACTTGAATCGGATACCCCTCTTAAAACCACTTGTTTAGAGCACCTATCTCCCTCTTGTGATAGAGGATTATCTACTTCGAGTAAATCTGCAGTTAAATTTTCCATACCGTACGATTTTAACGATAATTTGGGGTTAGTTTAATAGAAGGATTTACATATTACCATAGAAAAAATAGGACTAGCTTAAACATTAACAATCCATCAAGCACCACAAGACTATGACGTGGTGCTTGTTTACGAGAAAACGTTAAAACAGAATATCGAAATTAGCTCGGAGTCACAGATAACTTTAACCAGAGTTTAATTTGGTCTAAACTCATGATATCAATTATTTATAGCGTGAACTCTCATTTATCATGATGACCCAGTCTTCTCTATCACAAAACATTGCGTTAGATATTGACCTACTGATGTTAATATTAGATAAGGTCGGAGATGGTGTTGTATTAACTGATCCGAACCTAAAAAATAATCCCATCGTTTATGCTTCAGCGGGTTTTTATGAGCTTACAGGATACACGGAGGAGGAAGTCTTGGGAAGAAACTGTAATTTTTTGCAAGGGAAAGGTACCTCTCCTGGGATGATTGAAGAAATCAAAAATGCAATTTTTTTAAAAAAATCATTTAAAGGTAAATTATTAAACTATAAAAAAAATGGTGAACCATTTTTAAACTTATTGCGCATAGAACCAATCTTTCAACATGGTGAATTAAAATATTATTTGGGTTCTCAAATTAATTACTTAATTTAAAACGACAAACCGCTTTCTCAGAGGCAGAGATATCGTCATCAAGACACCCAGGGCTGTCTCCATACATAACGCATAACGTTACAAATAAAATCATCATGACAAGAGGCCATTTTTGCGCAAAATATTGTCAATTAACGTCATCAAATCGTTTTCAATAGAACCGTCAATCAACGAGTAAGCCCCAATGATGACCTTACCAAGTTTCGGTAAATTTTGGATCACATCAAGTTTATCATTACCTAATATATGCGAGGAAGGTGCGACCATAATCCCCATGCCATGCTCTGTGGCTGAGAGTTTAGAAGCGAAACTATTACTACTCAGAATCAATCGGTATTTTAGATCATGTTTTTCTAATATTGCGCATACCCGACTGGTTAAAATGGATGGAAATGGCGAAAGTATCAGTGGCAAAAAATCCGTCGTTTTTTGTAAATCAGTATTGGCTTGACACACCCAAACTAAGTCATCTTGATACAAAAGCTTAGGTTTTACCGATTTATTCTCTATCAACTCTTTTACAACACATATATCGAGTGACTTATTAGAAAATTTTTCAAAAATATCAGCTGAATGCCCCCCGACCATATTCAATAAAATATTAGGATGCATCTTATTAAAGGCTTCAAATAAATGCGGTACAAAAAATGAAGCCAAATCCTCTGAAAAGCCAAAATGGATAGTTTTATAAATCGTATTATCTTGAATGTGACTCAACGCCTCTTGCTGTAATGCACTAATTTTTTTCGCATATAATAAAAAAAGCTGTCCATCTTCGGTGAGTGACATATCTTTGTTGCGATCAAATAATGGTTTACCCAAAAGCATTTCTAAACGCGTAATTTGTTGACTGACAGCAGATTGAGTCCGCCCCACTATATCTGCGCTCTTAGTGATATTTTGCGTTTCCGCAACAGTTAAAAAGCATTTTAAAGAGAAGTAATCAAGAGCCATAGCAAAGTATATTATCAAAATAACAATCCTCATTATCGAGATTAAAAAAATTAATGGCAAGGCTTAATTGTTTTAATTTTATAAAAGATCTTAATTTATTTATCATGTGCTGGTGAATTAAATTAGTACAAAAGTGAGGATATACCAATGAAACTGATCCCATCTTTAATGAGTTTTTTTAGCAAAAAGAAAATTTACATGGATGATAATGAAGCGACAGTGATCGTGAATCTTCACAATGAGGTTAAAATAAAACCCGTTCCAACTCCATCTATTTCCACTCGAAGTGAAAGCAGTTGTTTTATTTTAGGAGAATATGTTGAGCCAAATTATATTCGACAAGTCATCAGTTCACCTGCAATCATTTGTCTCAACGCAGACAAAAAAATGCCCCGTGTTGCTCGCTCTGCAGATAAAGAAATGAATTACATAGATTTAAGATTTTTCTCAGGTCTTTTTGCCTTTCTTATCTTCAGAGATCAACATGGTAAACAATTTTTAACCATTAAACGCTTGGATAACTATGAATCCAACCATTCCGTACTGCATTTGTTTGCTAAACGCGGAAGATTTGGGGACGGATTAAAAACAGCAAAAATTATCTGTGGTGGCGAGGTTGTGTTAAATCAAGGCCAAATTGAACGCTGGAATTTAAAAAGCGGCGGTTACAGCCAAAATAGTGAATTTGATGAAAATAATAACCCAAACATTCAGGAGAGCATCGCCAGTTTGTGGATCCCTATGCAAGATAAATTCACAAGTATCAAGGAAAATGATGGAAATCTGGAGGAGAAATATACGCCTAAAGGCTCATTTAGATATACCTCAACCTTGTTCAAACCTTATTCGGATAAAACAATTGAAACTTCTTTTCATCAAGATGATGTCACAAATCAAGAAAGTCAAAAGACCGTGCTTTATGAAAACCGACGTATTTCTGTCGTATAAAGCACCCTTTTGACCTTTGTGAGGCAACATGACACTCGTGGTGCTTGATGTTGAGGATAGTTTGTAACGATGCAATCCAGGAAAAGATAAGGATGATGTAATAGTTATCAGACGTGTTGGGTAAATTAATTAATTTAATTTAAACAATTAATTTAATTAATTTTAATTATAGTTATAATTTCTGTAGAATAAAAAACAAAAAATAATCAGCTTGATAAAAATAAATGAAAAATGTAAAATCCAAGGAGATTGATACATGACAACTCAAACCTACAAACGAGTATGCATAAAAATATCTCACGGAATAGGTATTCAACACAAAATGGGAACACGTCAATTACAAACCATCGCAAAAAAATATTCGGATGAGATATTCGTCAGTGCTCAATATCATGCGCAAGAAAAAAATTTTGATATTCAAGTTTATAACTGTTTTGAGGGCATATCAGTAGAAAAACTAGACCATCGTCTTTTTTTTGCAGAAATCAATAAAATATTGAGGGACACGAACTCATGCGATCAAATGTTGTACTTAGAGACTAACTTAGGATTGCCCGGTACTTTAAACGTATCGTCATTAGCTGAAGAATGCATCCGAAACATTACTCATCAATATCTGATTTTATTTACAGAAACCGAACGTTTAATCGAAATTTTGTCATCTAGCGAAATAGAATTGAGCAAAATAAATGCAAAAGAGATTATCCGAACAAGCAAGGTTTTTAATCATATGGATCGTATATTAGACTCAAATTCAACGATCAAACCTGGTTTAAATACCGAATTAACAGATTACTCAAATAACAATTACTCTGGGTCTTCTGATGATTTAACCCGCCACCCAATTTTTTCACAAAAAGAATTGCCTTCACAATCCACTTCCATACGTACCACGGTATCCAGTTTGGAACCAAAATCGCCAGAAAAATCGTTTAAACAAATCATAAAACCTTTAAATATTGACACCAGATTGGCGGAAAGCACTGAAATCCAACATGAGGTAATGGCTAACAGATACATGCGTTCATGTTTAGGGTGGTTTTTCTCTTGCCTATCTCCTCGACCGCCAAGGCATGCAGTTTTACCAGAAATGATATCGTTAAATGAAATGAATGGATGTTAGTGATGTGCTTAATGCTAAAATGACTGATAGCATTAAGCGCAATAAAGTTTCGTATAAGCACGTTACGTTTAATTTCATAGACAGCTTATCAAATCATGTGTAAAGTCTCGCATGCTTGTATAACGGATAAAAATCGACATGAATACTCAATATTTTTTAATAGGCTTGTCTCTTGTCATTCGAATTATCGCTATTGGCTCTGCTGATTTAATTGCAGAAGAGGCTTACTATTGGAATTATGCTAATCACTTAGACTTTAGTTACCTTGATCATCCGCCCATGGTCGCCATACTCATTAAATTATCGACACTTGTGTTTGGTATTCATGAGTTTGGTGTACGATTTATGTCGATTATTTGTTGGTTCGTCTGCGTATGGTTTTCTTTTCAATTGACGAAATGCATTGCCCCTAAGGCAGGCTCTCGAAGTATTTTTTTATTGTCTGTTTTGCCATTTTTCTTTTTACACTCTTTAATCATTACACCAGATTTACCATTAATGGCGGCCTGGTCGGCTTGTTTATATTATCTTTACTTAGCATTGGTTAAAGAAGATAGAAATGCTTGGTATTGGGTTGGCTTATGGTTAGGTTTGGGCATGCTTTCTAAGTACACGATTGTTCTTTTAGGACCTTCGGCGCTTCTTTATTTAATCTTGTCACGTCAAACTCGGGTATTGCTTACACCACAACCCTATCTTGCTATTTTGATAGCGCTTTTACTTTTTTCGCCAGTCATTTATTGGAATGCCACCCATGAATGGGTTTCTTTTCTCTTTCAAAGCACGCGTCGGTTCAATGCACTTGATCAAGGCTCGCTAATAGCATTTTTCGGACTATTGGTTTTTTTTCTAACACCGGTTGGCTTAGTTAGTCTAAGCCCTTTGTTGTTTACATCTTTAAACAATCGTTTTTTATTTTTACCAACTTCATCGCTCACATCATCGCAAAAGCACTTTATACAATGTTTTACGTTCATCCCTTTACTGTTTTTTGCTGTATTTAGTTTAACGCATTTGATTAAATTTAACTGGATTGGACCAGCTCTACTTGCATCGATCCCTTGGTTAGGGCCTATCGACGCACCTCGTATTCAACGCGCATGGGTGTTGATGGCAACCTGCTTATTAATTGGTTACAGTGCGCTTATTTTTAGTCTTGTTTCTGGACAACCACCATTAGTGTACAAAGCATTTTTATCAAAATACATTGATTGGCAAGATTTTAGTCAACAAGTTCATCAGATAGCGGAAGTAGCTGAGAAAAATTGGCATAAGCCAGTTGTGCTGTTACCTATTGACCGCTACAACTTAGCAAGTGAGCTCACTTTTTACCAAACTAAAAACCATCCTGATCAAAAGGGAGCAATATTTCCAGTTTTAGGTATTGATTTATTTGGCTATGAATCGCTAATGTATCGTTATTGGTCAGAAAAAAAAGATATCTCAAACCAAATATTATTGCTGATTGCAGAGCAGCCATCTATTTTTGACAGACCAAATATCCAAGAAAAAATTGTTCCTTTGTCACCAGTTAAGACATTTTGGACCCACAACCAAGGAAGCCATTCTTGCGTCAATCGTTATTATTATAAGTTTGTTTATTTGAAACAAGACTTAAGAAAAAAGTAGAGCCACATGATCTTTGTAAACATGGCAATATAGAAAATATACTTTTTTAATGACCCATTTCATGTAAACATCATCATTTTTTCTGTGTTTTGAAAAAACTACTTCAGACTAATTCTTTGCAAAGGGTTATCAATCATAACGAGTTGACCATTTAGATTTGGTTGAGGAGATTGAGCGCTTCTTTTTGCATTAAAAAACGAACCGCAACATCCTGTAAAACTCAAAAATTGTTCTGGATTATTTTTAGTATGTTGCATCACTTCAGGACGAATTTTATTTTGCCATCTTATAAACAAAATTGCGGCGGCTATTCCGACCCAAGCGGTATATCCTGTTGCCACCCCATAAATACCCATCTCTGTTTTAAGACCTACCAAGCCAGCTGACAAAATCCCCAAACCAATACACCCAGATGAGATCACAGAAGATTTTTTAGCATCACCTAATACACGCATTTGTTGCAAAATAATAAACCTTATCGCATCGAAAACACATCCTGTGAACATAATAGGAGCCAAGCGTTGAAGCGTATTTCGATATGATGCGTTATTGTTTGCTTGTATATCTGCAAGAACTGTTGGATAGGCAGAAAGAAATAATAACACTGGCACGATGTATATCAGCAATGCTGCCAAGCTAATTTTACCGGCCAAACTCGCATTTTGAAATTGATTTGCCCCCATCCCTCGACTGATTTCCTGAGCCGCGGTTTGCCCAAAAGCTACTTGCAATAAGAATGAAAATAAAGATAACTGCATGATTGCAGAGAATGCGGCTTGTGGCTCAGTGCCAAGCATGCCAGCAAAAGAACTTAACATAAAGAGCATGGTGGTTTCAGTTGCCATGCTAAACATAATCGAGCGGCCTAATTGACGAATTTGACTCAATTGATTTAAATAAGGCTGCCAAGACTGAAAAACATTAAAAAAATGATAATCTTGAAGTCGGGGTGATTTCATAAGGTATAACGAATATCCAAAAGCTGTTAAATACTCATTTAACACAGCACCGATTAGAATTCCTGAGCTACCCATTTTAGGTGCACCTAATTTCCCGAAAGCTAATACACTGCCCAAGGCCATACCAATGGACAAATTCATTAATCCAATGAGCATGGCAGGCTTGGTACGCTCAAATAAGTACATCACTTGGTCGGCACAAACTCGAACCATAATCGCAGGAACAGCGATTGAATATGGCCTGACAAAATCTTCAGTAATTTGAGCAACCTCTGCATTTTGATGCAAAACGTTCAACAGTATTGGCTTTGAGAACACCATGCCACTCACAACGACAGGCGCCGTGATTGCAGAAAGAATCAAGCCATTAATAAAGACGGCAGAAATATGCTGTCGTCTTGAAAAAAGTTGCTGCTCTGTTTCACCTTGTGTGATGGCATCATTTAACTCGCCTAATTCTTTGCCTGCAACGAGACTCATAGCTAAAAGCGGAGAGACACCCACGCATATTAAAAAATTAATCAGTGTGGTAATAAGCGTGATTGCAGCAAGATGATTCTCGCTTTTGTTTACCTGGCTCAATAAATACACCAAGACGACCATTTCAAGGCTAAAGGTGTATGATAATGACATTTGCCAAGATAATTTCGATATTTTCTGAAATTGTTGCCATCGAGGAATAATCAACTCTTGGCTAATGTTGGGGATCTCTGTTGACTCTTGCGCTATCTCTACATCAGTTATCATTATTTCACCTAATATATCTTATCATTTCTCTTGTATTGCTTAACATGCCGTGGCTCTAACAGCGATAATTCAAAAAATTATGCGACAGAGTTTTACGCTGGTGAAAAAAGTAATATATTGAATTTCAACCACCATCACATTGATATCTATCTGTCACGATAAGCGACTCAGTGTTTAGGACCGAATGCTTTTAAATTTGGTTAAACGTTTGATTTCTTGCATCCTTAAGATGCTAATAACCCTGAGTGAATCAACTATGCTGTTTGCTGGAAGCTTACTATGACCTTTTACACGATCGACAAATGCGATCGGATATTCGTGAATTTTTGCTTGTTGCTTATGCAACAACCAAAGCAAGTGCAATTTATAAGCATAATGATTGGATAAAAATTTTTCTTGCAGCACTTGTTCCAAAAAGGAACTTCTTGTGAAGCGAAAGCCACTGGTAAAATCTTTATAACGCCGGGTTAATACGGCCCTGGCCATATAATTGCCAAGCACCGAAATCAATTTACGATGAAACCCCCAATCTTTGGGGATTTCTCCAGTACGTACATAGCGGCTACCGACAACGACATCATGTGATTTCATATAATTTAACATGGGTGGAATATATTTAGGTTGGTGAGACAAATCTGCATCAAACTCAACCACAATATCAGCATTCAATGTTTTTAAAGCATACTGCATCGCTTGCCAATAGGCAGATCCCAATCCTGACTTTTGAGGTTCAGTTTGTAAAAATAGCCAGGAAAATGAGATTTGTAGGTGTCGCACGATGTCAGCAGTTTTATCGGTTGATGCACTATCAAAAATCAACACATTCAAATCAAAATCAGAAACTTCAGCGCGGATTTTAGCTAAGCTCATGATGGTTTCTTCAATCATTTCTGCTTCATTATAGGTAGGAATAATGATAACCACTCTTTCCACAAACGTTCCTCACATGGGCACACAAAATGTGCAAGTGATTATCCTAGAAAATCAGGAGGATGGCTAGATAAAATTAAATCGAGTATAATGCAGCAACTTATTCATCATGCGCAGGTTTTTTATGAAAAAGTATATTATTTCTACATTTTACAAATTTATTACTCTTGAAAACTACGAAACACTTAAAGAGCCGATACTGATGGCGATGAAAGCACACCAAATTCTTGGAACGATACTTCTCGCGCATGAGGGCATCAACGGTGGTTTCGCAGGTACACCAGAAGATATGGTGGCATTTTATGCGTATTTACGAGACAACCCTAATTTTTCAGATTTAGTCTTTAAAGAAACATATAGCGACATGATGCCGTATGAAAAGGCTAAGGTAAAGCTTCGTAAAGAAATTGTCACGTTGGGTGTCCCAGGCCTGGATCCTGTACACAATACAGGGGTACATGTTTCACCAAAAGAATGGAATGCATTAATTTCAGATCCTGAAGTGGTCGTCATTGATACGCGTAACACTTATGAAGTTGAATTGGGTACCTTCAAAAATGCCATTGATCCACAAACAGAAAATTTTCGTGATTTACCTGATTATGTCGAAAAACATTTATTGGATAAAAAAGATAAAAAAATTGCCATGTTTTGTACAGGTGGTATTCGTTGCGAAAAGTCCACTGCCTATTTGAAGTCACTTGGTTTCAATGACGTCTACCAGCTTGAGGGTGGCATTTTGAATTATTTAAAAGACATGCCATTAGATCAATCTATGTGGCAAGGCAGTTGCTTTGTTTTTGATGAGCGAATCGCGGTTCAAGCAGGAGAACCCGTTCAGTTGGCTTAATCACTGAGGCCCACAAAGTTATATACAGCACATGATTTTATATCCCATGTGCTGTTCTAGTTTCCATTTTGACAATCATTTTAAATACTCTTTCACCACCTCTTGATCGGAAAAATGGTGGCGATGATGACCTATTTGTTGATAAGATTCATGTCCTTTGCCAGCAATGAGTACGATGTCATGTTTGTTCGCTAAATTCAATACTTGATGAATAGCTTCTTTTCTATCAACAATCATTCTCATCTTATGAGTACCAATGATACCCGCTGCAATTTGCGCAAGAATTTCTTCAGCAGGCTCTGTCCTTGGATTATCACTGGTTAGAATAATTTGATCTGCTAATTGGCTGGCTATTTGGCCCATCAGAGGCCGTTTGGTCCGATCGCGATCGCCTCCACAACCAAAAACCACCCAAATTTGACCCGAGGAATGATTTTTGGCTCTCAGATGAGATAAGGTGGCTAAAACATTTTGCAACGCATCAGGCGTATGCGCATAATCAACCACCACACAAGGCTCTGTGGCGACGATTTCCATTCGACCGGGAGAGGCGACAATTTTAGCCATCACAGACTTTACGTCATCTATTGCATAACCATGTGCCATCAAACTGGTAAAAATAGCAAGGCTATTGTATATATTAAATTCACCAACACTCTTTATGGACAGTGTTTGAGCACCCCAAGGAGAAGAAACTTTAAAAGAACTACCTAATAGTTCATATTGGCAATCTGTAGCCCAAACATCACTGTTTTTACTCAAGCCATAGGTCAATGTGTTGCAAGAAGAACGACACGCTTTAGCCATTTGATGGTAGTAAGCATCGTCTAGATTCAAAATGGCCAACTCCAGTGATGAATAAGCGAACAAACGCGCTTTTGCCTCTGCATAGGCTTGCATGTGCTGGTGATAGTCTAGATGATCTTGCGTTAAATTGGTGTAGATAGCTTGATTAAAATCGACCTCATCAACTCGCCCCTCACATAAAGCATGCGAGGAAACCTCCATGGAAACTTGCTTCACACCTTGTAACTGATACTCATGACACAAGCGCTGCACACATAATGCATCCGGTGTTGTGTTTAAAAGTGGCTGTATATTGGTGGCACTGCCTTGGCCCAAGGTACCAATATAACGAGCAGCTTGACCCAGAAGCGCATGCGCTTGAGTGAGTTGATAGGCAATGGTGGTTTTCCCATTGGTACCTGTAATGCCTGTTATGGCTAGGCTCTGAGTTGGGTAACCATAAAAATGGCTAGCAATAGGGGCTAATAGATGAGAGAGATTTGCAACTGGGACACAAGGAACTGACGTTCTTGGCGGATGAAAATCAATTGAATCATAAACAACCGCTGTCGCACCTGCTGCAATGGATTGTTCAATGTATAAACGTCCATCTGTAGCCGCACCAGGATAAGCCAAAAATAAACTACCAGGCTTAATTTTTCGACTATCATTTTCGAGTGTTGCGATCTCGATATCTGGAAGTGTTTGATTCACCCAAGGATTTAATAAATCAGATAGTTTCATAGCTTTCACTCCCTCATCAAACAGCCTGATCTGGTGGCACATCTAGAATACGTAAGGCTGTGCTCATTACTTTTGCAAACAAAGGTGCGGCAACAGCCGCACCGTAATAGCCACCTTTGCTTGGATCATGTATAAAAACGGCAACCACTAGACGAGGATGAGAAACAGGAGCAATACCAACAAAACTTGAAATATAGCGACGTTCATCATAACCATGCTTACCAGCTATGCGAGCAGTCCCGGTTTTACCTGCCACTCGATAGCCAGCAAGCATCGCCGCTTTACCGGTACCATCATTTACAACAGCCTCTAACATAGCCAAAACCTGATCTGCTGTTTTAGGATTAATCACCTGCTCACCATTTTCAATGCTATCTTGATGTAACAGCCGAATTGGCATTAATTGACCGTGATTTGCAAAAATTAAATAAGCTTTCGCCACTTGCATGGCTGTGACTGACAAGCCATAACCAAAGCTTAATGTGGCTAAAACAAAAGGATTAGCGTCTCGTGGCCGGACAATAGCTCCCTCGCTTTCGCCTGGATACCCACTTTCCGTACGTCTTGCAAAACCGCTTCGCATTAAAAGACCGATGAGTTGCTCTGGAGGGCTTGTCAAAACCATTTTAGAAACTCCCACATTACTAGAGTATCTTAAAACGCCCGTTACATCTAATACACCATAATTATGCACGTCTCTCACTGTACGACCATGTACGGTCATCCAGCTTGGGCGTGTATCAATCACCGTTGTGGGTGAAAAATGACCTGAATCTAAAGCACTAGCAATACTAAATGGCTTAATGATGGAACCTGGCTCAAACGTATCGGTCAATGCTTTGTTTCGATAGCTATCTAAGCTATAGTGGCTTCGTACGTTCGGGTTAAAGGAAGGTGCATTGGCGATTGCTAGCACTTCGCCATTGTGCGTATCCAGCACAACAACCGTGCCAGATTTTGCGCCAAACTGATCGATTGTTTTTTGCAATTCGTGGTAAGCAAAAAATTGTATGCGGCGATCTACGCTTAATTGTAATGAATTCCCTGCTCTGGGCTCTTTAACGGTATCCAACTCTTCAATAACACGTCCGTATCGATCTTTAACCACTCTTTTTTTACCGCTAATACCAACTAACCAGTGTTGGTAGGCAAGCTCTAAACCCTCAATCCCATTATCATCAACATTGGTAAATCCCAGTAACTGTGCAGCACTGACACCCTCGGGATAATATCGCTTGAATTCTTCTTGAAAATTAACGCCAGGAATATTTAAATCAGTGATATCTTTAGCCAACATAGGGGTTAATTGGCGTTGTAAATAAACAAATTCTCGATTCGAGGTTTCTTTAATGCGTTGAGCTAAAGCCTTTGGCGTAACATTTAAAAGTTTAGCTAGTTTGTTGAGTTGTACCTTTGAGGGTGCAAAAGTTTTAGGATTTATCCACAAAGACTGAACTGGTGTGCTGACTGCCATGGGCGCACCTTCACGATCTAAAATCATTCCACGATATGCGGGAATATCAACGGTTCTTAAACTCCTGGCGTTACCCTGACCACGCAGAAATTTTTGATTCAAAACCGTTAAGTCAATCGTTCGCCAGAGTAATACACTAAATAGCAACACAAAAAATAGAGAAACCGTTATCAAACGTGCAACATGGTTAACCTTTTTTTCTTTCCTCATGACGTACGCAACACCAAGATTTTTTTATTGGTTGGCAAAACCATGTTTAATTTATCTGTCGCGAGACGTTCGACACGAGCGGGAGTGGCCAGGCTTGCTTGCTCTAATAACAATTGCCCCCACTGCAACTGTAATTGGTGGTTATGTTGGATAGATAACTCTAGCTGGCTTAGCGTTACACGATACATGTTTGTCGTATAAACCACACACAAAGCACTCAGCAAAACGGCAAGCATTAGACCAAGTTGCAATGCACTTGAAAATGATAAACGTATCCCTATTAGATGACCATGAAACAAATTGCTTTGATGAATATCTCTAGCTGCTGCATTCATGATAGTTTTTCCCCTATTCTCAATATCGCGCTCCGAGCACGACTGTTTTGTTCAACTTCTTCAACACTTGGTTGTATCGCTTTGCCTACACAGCGAAACGTCTTGATAATCTCTGAAGCTTTGATCGGGATACCTGGCGGTGGTTGTTCGCCTCGCTCTTGTTGACGCATAAATTGTTTAACTAGCCTATCTTCTAACGAATGAAAACTTATCACGGCTAGACGACCACCAGGCGCAAGGATGTGTACACACGCCTTAAGCCCTGCCTCTAAATCTTCTAACTCCCGATTCACGTGAATTCGTATTGCTTGAAAAACACGGGTCGCAGGATGTTTATGCTTTTCCCATTTCGGGTTTGCTTCCTTTACAATTTCAGCCAACTCATGCGTGTTACGAATTGGAGCGGAAGAACGAGCACCAATGATCGCGCGCGCGATACGACCAGCAAAACGCTCTTCACCGTATTCCCTAAAAACACGAATCATCTCGCTTTCTTTAGCTTGGTTCACAAACATTTCAGCATGAAGCGGTTGTGTCACATCCATTCGCATATCTAATGGACCTTGATGCATAAAACTAAATCCACGCGAAGGATCGTCCAATTGCGGCGAAGACACACCTAAATCCATTAAAATGCCGTTAACATGTCCTTCAACACCTAACTCTTTAGCAATGTTTCCGATTTGGCTAAATGAACCATGCACCAAATTCAACCGCTTTTCAGCCGCAAAATTCTCTCGGCCATGGGCGATAGCCGTTAAATCTTTATCGATTGCAATCAATCTTCCATCATCATTTAATGCATTTAAAATTGCCTGGCTGTGTCCTCCACGACCAAATGTACAATCTACATAAATGCCCTGAGGAATCACATGAAGCCCTTGCATCACTTCTTGCATCAAAACGGGTTTATGCACACTATCCTCTTTCAGTTCTCTTTATAAAGAAATCGATTTCAACCCTTCTGGCATTTGAGCCAACTTGGTTGTTTCGTCATTCAACCATTGGTCACGACGCGCTTCCCATATGGCTTCGGACCACAATTCAAACTTATTACATTGACCAATCATCAAGACCCGTTTATCCAATTGAGCATGCTCTCGCAGTAATTG
>VFQP010001524.1_pt1 | contig 30703 bp, 25 predicted proteins | sample 3512351 | NCBI WGS metagenome assembly VFQP01 (sample SAMN10412372, study PRJNA504923) | tailings metagenome | isolation source: Relicate 1 Philex TSF1 revegetated site | place: Philippines: Tuba, Benguet | collected 2017-08-29
TCCTGCCCGCGGTGCTGCTGCTGATGACGGGCTTCACCCGCATCGTCATCGTGCTCTCGCTCATGCGCCAGGCGCTGGGCACCCAGTCGGCCCCGCCCAACCAGGTCATCGTGGGCCTGTCGCTGTTCCTCACGCTGTTCGTCATGGGCCCCACGCTCGACCAGGTCTACGACAACGCCTACGCGCCCTACTCGCGCAACCAGATCACCTTCGAGCAGGCGCTGCAGCGCGGCGAAGCGCCCATGCGCGCCTTCATGCTCAAGCAGACGCGCCAGTCCGACTTCGAGCTGTTCGCGCGCCTGGCCAAGCTGCCCGCCGACGTGAAGGCCGAGAACGCGCCGCTGCGCGTGATCGTGCCGGCCTTCGTCACCAGCGAGCTCAAGACCGCCTTCCAGATCGGCTTCATGATCTTCATCCCCTTCCTGGTCATCGACATGGTGGTGGCCAGCGTGCTGATGTCGCTCGGCATGATGATGCTGTCGCCGGTGCTGGTCGCCCTGCCCTTCAAGCTCATGCTGTTCGTGCTCGCGGACGGCTGGAACATCCTCATCGGCTCTCTTGCGGCCAGCTTTGCGCAATAGCGCGCCAGGACACTCCATGGAACCCCAAGCCGCCCTCACCTTCGGCCAGAACGCGCTGTTCCTGCTGCTCAGCGTGGCCGCGCCGGTGCTGCTCACCGTGCTCGGCGTGGGCCTGGTGATCAGCCTGTTCCAGGCCATCACGCAGATCCACGAACAGACGCTGGCCTTCGTGCCCAAGCTGGTGGCCGCCATCGCGGTGTTCGCCATCGCCGGGCCGTGGATGCTCACCACCCTGGTCGAGTTCATCCGCAACACGCTGCTGTCGATCCCGCAGTACGCCGTCTGAGCGCAAGCCGGCGGACGGTTCGAGCATGGTCACGTTCACCGAAGCCCAGCTCATGGCCTGGGTGTCGCCGGTGTTCTGGCCCTTCATCCGCGTGCTCGCGGTGTTCACCAGCGCGCCCATTTTTTCGGCGCGCTCGGTGCCGCTGCGCACGCGCGTGGCGCTGGCCTTCCTGATCGCGGTCTGCGCGCAGGCCACGCTGGGCGACCAACCCGTGGTCGCGCTCACCGACCCGCGTGCGCTCGAGGTGCTGATGCAGCAGCTGCTGATCGGCGTGTCCATCGGCCTGGCGGTGCGCATCGTGTTCGCCGCGGTGGAACTGGCGGGCGAACTCGTGGGCCTGCAGATGGGCCTGAACTTCGCGGGCTTTTTCGACCCCACCACGGGCGCCCAGACCAGCACCGTGGGCCGCTTCTTCGGCAACACCACCATGCTGCTGTTCGTGGTCATGGGCGGCCACCTCATGCTGCTGCAGGCCGTGGTGGCCAGCTTCAACACCTTTCCCCTGGGCGGCGGCGCGCTCGACGCCGTCAACACCATGCGCCTGCACGAACTCGGCGCGGTGGTGTTCCGCTACGGGCTGTGGATCGCGCTGCCGCTGATCGGCATGCTCATCTTCATCAACACCGTGCTGGGCATCGTCTCGCGCATCGCGCCGCAGATGAACGCCTTCGCCATCGGCTTTCCGGTCACCCTGTCGGCCGGGCTGCTGGGCATCGCCTTCACGCTGCCCATGCTGGACACGCCGATCGCCGCGCTGCTGCGCGTGGCCACGGCGATGTTCACCGGCTGATCACCAACGACGCCGGGGGGTGGGTACACGCGCTGCGCTTCACTAGATTGGCCTGTGCAGGTCCATTCCGGGCCTGCGGCTTTGCCCAAAGCCTCAACGCCATGAAACAGGAGCCTTCCATGTTGTCCCACCTCATCGACCTGCCCGAGTCCGTTCGTCACGGCGTGCCTGCACCCACCCCGGCGCGCCGCGCCATCAAAACCTTCCGGCACAGCATCGACATCTACCTGAAGGATTCGAATGCGTACGGGAACACCTATTTCTCCAGGTACTTCGAGTGGCAAGGCGTTTGCCGCGAGCGCTGGTTCCACCAGTGCATTTCTGCCGACATGCTGCAATCGCTGGGCGTGTTCATCACCAAACGCGCACATGCCGAATACCTGCACGAGTCCTTTCCCTTTCAGCACCTGACCTGTGAGGTCAATACCCACGAGATCCGGCACTGCTCCTTCCAACTGCTGTTCCGCTTCGTCAGCGAAGAAAGAACCGTGGCCACCGGCTACCAGCAGATTGCTTTTGCGGACCATCGAAAGCGTCTGCAGCGGTTGCCCGCCTTCGCGCTGAACCGCATGCGCGACTACGAGGTGATGGACACGACACCTTTCGAGCGCGGCTGAGGGTGGCCCTGAAGGGCGGGAAATCGCAGGTGAAACACCGTGTACTCGCCCTCCACCGACTCGCAATGGATGCGACCGCCGAAGGACTCGACCGCGCGGCGGCAGAACGGCAGGCCCAGGCCCGCACCTTTCATGGGCTTGGTGGTGTAGAAGGTATCGAAGATGCGGGGCAGGCTGGCCGCCGGAATGCCCGATCCGGTGTCGCGAACGATCAGCGCGTGCTGCCCTTTCCCGTTCGACAGTTCGATATGCAGCTCACCCTTGCCGGCCGCCTTCATCGCGTAGAGGGCGTTCTTGAAAAGATTGAACAGCACATAAATCATCAAAGCTTCGGCACCCATGAAACGAAAGTCGGCACCGAGGTTCAGGTGCACCTTGTCTCGCTCCCGCCCGATGAAGGGATAGCTGTCGATCGCCTCGCGCACGCACGCACCCATGGAGCAGCGCCTGAATTCCGAGGGATCGATCTGCTCGAAACGGGCCGAGGCGAGCACCATGTCGATCACGGCGTTGGAGCGATCGACCTGTTTCGCGATCGCTTCCGCCAAGGTGCACAGGCGTGAGAAGTCAGGTACCTCACACGGCTGCTCGAGCAATCCACGCGACACCGCGATGCGGTAGCCCCGGTCGAGCTCGGGCAACCACGTATGCAAGGTCTCGGCCTGCAGGCGAATGGTGGCCAGCGGTGTGCGCATTTCGTGCGCGACCGATGCCGCCACGGCCACCGGGTTCATGAGCTTGTGCCGGGTCACGGCCAGCATGATCAGCCCCAGGCTGACCGCGATGAACACGACACCGGGCGGGTAAAAGCCGAACCCGTAGTTGCACAGATAGTCCACCGACGCGAAGAAATAGATCAGAAGGCTGACCACACACAAGCGCAGGCGCACGGCATCGTCGGGAGCGACGCGACGAGCAGCCTGGTAGGTCACCCAGAGGCCACGCATCACGACCAGTCCCGTTTGCACCAGATGCAGAGCATGCAAAGGGCCGGCCTTGGGGTAGTAGCCGTAGAAGTACTGGTAGTGGCCAGCGACGAACAGATCGGTGGTGAGGTCAAGAACCCCCAGCATCAGCGCGAAGCCATACGACAGCTTGACCCATGGACGATCGTCTGGGCGGTTCGCGATCTCGATCAGCAGGTGATAGAGACTGGTCGGCAGAAAGATGATCAACAGGTAGCCGAACCGGGCCAGTTTGTCGGCCAGCTGCGGATCGTCCACTTGGAAAAGAACCGCCCAGGTTGCCTGCCAGAAGAACGTGGTCACGCACAGCAGAAAAAAGCTGCGGCTGACGCGATTGACCCCCTTCGTGAGCAGCACGTAGGTGCCATAGCCCAGGAACAGCCCCGCGACCAGAGCCGGCAGCAACGAGTACATGGGGTTCCTCCTGCGGCCGGCTGCTGCGCCGGCACTGAGCGGCGCAGTGTAGGTTTGGCCAGGCCGGGCAAACCCCGCGATCCGGGGTGCAGCGCGCGCCAGCGCATGATGTTTCGATCAGCGCAGAAGAATGGCCTGCGCGCCGCGTTCGCGGCGGGCCGGTGAAAGGCGATCCAAAGAACCCTGTAGGGTATTTAGCCTGATGTTTCGAGCAAGAGCGCTGACCGCCTCAGACCAGCCCGTTGCGGATCGCATAGACCGTCAGTTCCGCGTTGTTCGACAGGTGCAGCTTCTCGAGCACCCGCGCGCGGTACACGCTCACGGTCTTGGGGCTGAGCATGAGCTCTTCGGCGATGTCGGACAGCTTGCGGCCCGAGGCGATCTTCTGCAGCGTCTGCAGCTCGCGCTCGGACAGGCTGGCGTGCAGTTCCTCGGTCTCGGGCGCGCTCAGGGTGTCCACCAGCATCTGCGCGACCTCGGCCGTCACGTACTTGCGGCCCTGCATCACCACGCGGATGGCGTTCACCAGCTCGGCCGGGTCGCCGGCCTTGTTCACGTAGCCGCGTGCGCCCGCGCGCAGGCAGCGGATGGCGTACTGGTCCTCGGGGTACATGGACACCACCAGCACCTTCACCACCGAGCCCTCTTCCTTGAGCGCGGCCAGCACCTCCAGGCCGCCGCGGCCGGGCATGTTCAGGTCGAGCACGAGCACATCGCACACGGCCTTGCGCATGAGCTCGCGCAACTCGGGGTAGCTGCCGGCTTCGCCGACCACCTGGATGTCCACCGCTTCACTGATCGTGTCGCGGATGCCGCGGCGCACCACGGCGTGGTCATCACACAAAATCACCTTGATCATGGGCTTCCTTGGGGGCGGGAACCTCGGCGGCCCGCGGCAATGGCACCGACAGGATCACGGAGGTGCCGCGGGGCGACGAGCTCACGTCGAGCCAGCCACCGACCTTGGCCGCGCGCTCGCGCAGGCCGAGCAGGCCGAACGATTGGGTCTTGCGCAGGGCGCCCGTGCTCATGCCCGGGCCGTTGTCGCTCACCTCCAGCGTGAGCACGCCCTCGCCGTCGCTGAGGTCGATGTCCACCTGCGACGCGCCCTGCGCGTGTTTGCCGATGTTGGTGAGCGCCTCCTGCGCGGTGCGGTAGGCCACGAGCTGCACGTCGCGCGAGACCTCGATGCGCTCGGCCGAGCGGCGCACGTTCACGCGCAGGCCGGTGCGCCGCTCGAAGCCGCTGGCCAGCCACTGCACCGCGGCCACCAGGCCCTGGTCGAGGATGGGCGGGCGCAGGTTCATCATGATGCGCTGGCTCGCGCCCAGGGCGTGCTGCAGCATGTCCATGGCGCTGTTCAGGTGGCGCTGCACCTCGGGGTCGCTGGCGCGGCGGCTCACCCAGGAGAGGTCGAGCTTGACGGCCGCCAGCGCGCCGCCGATGTCGTCGTGGATCTCGCGCGCGATGTCGGCGCGTTCGCGCTCGATGCTGGTCTGCAGGTGCTCGGCGAGCTCGCCCAGGCGCTGGCGCGACTCGGCCAGTTCGGCGTCGGCGCGGGCCTTGGCGCGCCGCGTTTCGCTCACCTCCAGCGCGCGCTGCACCACGTGGGCCAGCCGGTGCATGCTGTCTTTGAGCAAGTAGTCACTTACGCCGCGGTGCATGGCATCCACGGCCGCGGTCTCGCCGATGGCACCCGACAGCACCACGAAGGGGATCTGGATCTTGAGCTCGCGCGCGACCTCCCAGGCCTCGATGCCGGTGAAGCCGGGCAGGTGGTAGTCGGCCAGCACGATGTCGTGCCGCCCCTGCTGCAGCTCGCGGCGGAAGTCCTCCAGGGTGTCGACCAGGGTGATCTCGTTGGCCAGCTGGCTGCGCTGCAGCGCGAACTTCACCAGGGCATGGTCGACCCGGGAGTCCTCGAGGTGAAGGATGCGCACCACGCGCTGTTCGGTCGCTGCACCGGGGCCGGTCATGGGTGATCGGAAGGAGGGGGGAGGAAGCCGACGAGGGGTCTTCGCAGGCGACCAAAAGCGCCTGATTTCTGGCGGTTTTCGGTCGATACACCACGGGACTGCTGTCGAGAATTCTAGTACCCCCTAACCGTATATCTGACCGAACTGTTGCCATGGAGCCCACCCCAATGCTGCCGAATGAGCCATCGGTCACGCTCTCCGTGGCCCTGGTCGCCGATCTGCAGGATTCGCTGCTGATGGCCATGACCGACCTGCAGCGCCTGCAGGGCCTGCTCGACCACGCCACGGGCAACCTGCTGGAGCGCTTCGGCAACGCCAACCGCGACCTGGCCGCCCTGGAAGCGGTGCACGGCGCGGGCGAGCTCACGCGCATCCACCACAGCCTTCACCAGGCCGTCACGGAGTTGCAGTTCCACGACATGGCGACCCAGCTGCTGACCCACACCGGCAAGGTGCTGCAGGGCTGCGCCTGGCGCCTGGCCGACCAGGCCATGGCGCCCGAAGAAGACGAAGAGCCGCTGCAGCTCGACCCCATCCCCGAACGCCCCAGCCCCGTGACGCAGAGCGAAATGGACGCCGGGTCGATCGAACTGTTTTAAGAACGCGCGCCCGGTGCCGATAACACCCGAAGTACGGAGAAACCCATGCGATCCATCCTAGCCGTCGACGATTCGGCATCCATGCGAAAAATGGTGTCGTTCACGCTCACCGGAGCGGGCTTCCACGTGGTGGAGGCGGTGGACGGCCAAGACGCCTGGGACAAGGCCCAGAACCACAGCATCGACCTGGTGCTGACCGACCAGAACATGCCGCGCCTGGACGGGCTGGGGCTGACGCGCAAGCTGCGCGAGCACCCCAAGTTCAAGACCACCCCCATCCTCATCCTGACCACCGAGTCGAGCGACGCGATGAAGCAGGCCGGCCGCGCCGCGGGCGCCACGGGCTGGCTCGTGAAGCCCTTCGACCCGGGTCGCCTCATCGAGGTGATCAACAAGGTGATCCGCTGAGCCGCAACCCCAGGAGCCAAGACATGGGTGACATGATGAGCGAGGGCCAGCACCTCGGCAACGACATCGACCTGAGCCAGTTCTATCAGATCTTCTTCGAGGAGGCCGGCGAGAACCTGGACCAGATGGAGCAGATGCTGCTCGCGCTGGACGTGGAAGCGGCCGAAGACGAAGAGCTCAATGCGATCTTCCGCTGCGCCCACTCGATCAAGGGCGGCGCCGCCACCTTCGGCTTTGCCGACGTGGCCGAGCTCACGCACCAGGCCGAGTCGCTGCTGGACAAGCTGCGCCGCCACGAACTCAAACCCACCACCGCCATGGTCGACGTGCTGCTCGAATCGAGCGACGCGCTGCGCGGCCAGCTCGCGGTGCACCAGGGCGGCGCCAGCAGCAGCCCCGACACCGGCAACCTGGTGGCCCGCATCTACGCACTCGCGCAGGGCCAGGAAGCCCCCGCCGCCGTGGCCAGCGCCCCGGCGCCCGCGCCGGTGGCCGCCCCCGCGCCGGTCGCGGCCGCACCCGTCGCTGCGCCCGAGACGCCGAGCGAGCCCGCCAAACCCCTGGCCAAGGGCGAGCGCGAGATCGACATCCACATCGGCCCGATCGACAACCCCGCCACGGCCGATGGCATCGCCGAGCTGTTCCGCGACATCCCGGGCCTGGGCACGGTGAGCGCCCTGCCCTGCGACCAGCCGGGCAAGCGCGTGTTCCGCGCGCGCACCGCGGCCAGCGACAACGAACTGCTGGACCTGTTCACCTTCCACGTGAGCAAGGAACAGATCCAGATCCACGAAGCCGGTGACATGGTGCACGGCCGCGTGCCCATGCCCCCGGCCACCGAAGGCCGCGACTACGGCTTCTTCGAAGGCTCGCCCGGCCTGCCCGCCGCCGACGCCGCGCCCGCACCGCGCAAGGAGGTGCGCAGCGCCGAGCCCAAGGCGGCGGCCGCCGCCAACAGCAGCGCCGGCCTCGAATCGACCACGCTGCGCGTGTCGGTCAGCAAGGTCGACCAGCTCATCAACCTGGTGGGTGAGCTCGTGATCACCCAGGCCATGCTGGCGCAAAAGAGCCGCGAACTCGACAACACCGCCAGCCACCCGCTGCTCGCGGGCCTGGCCGATCTGGACCGCAACACGCGCGACCTGCAGGAAGCCGTGATGTCGATCCGCATGATCCCCATGTCGGTGGTGTTCAACCGCTTCCCGCGCATGCTGCGCGACCTCGCGGCCAAGCTCGGCAAGAAGGTCGACCTGGTGACGCAGGGCGAATCGACCGAACTCGACAAGGGCCTGGTCGAGAAGATCACCGACCCGCTGACCCACCTGATCCGCAACAGCTGCGACCACGGCATCGAGATGCCCGAGGAGCGCCGCGCCAAGGGCAAGAGCGAGACCGGCACGATCACGCTGTCGGCCACGCACCAGGGCGGCAGCATCCTCATCGAGGTGCGCGACGACGGCAAGGGCCTGTCGCGCGAGAAGCTGCTGACCAAGGCGCGCGAGAAGGGCATCGACGCGCCCGACTCGCTGAGCGACCCCGAGGTCTGGAACCTCATCTTCGCGCCGGGCTTCTCCACCGCCGACCAGGTCACCGACGTGTCGGGCCGCGGCGTGGGCATGGACGTGGTCAAGAAGAACATCACCGCGCTCGGCGGCACGGTCGAGATCGACTCGGCCGAGGGCTACGGCATGCGCGTCTCGGTGCGCCTGCCGCTCACGCTGGCCATCATGGACGGCATGTCGGTGCGCGTGAGCGACGAGGTCTACATCCTGCCGCTGGCCAGCGTGATCGAGTCGTTCCAGATCAAGCCCAAGGACATCAACACCGTGGCGCACGGCGCCCGCGTGGTGAAGGTGCGCGACGAGTTCATGCCGGTGGTCGAGCTCGAGCAGATCTTCTCGGTGCCGCGTTTCGAGCACAACGCCGCCAGCCCCATCATGGTGGTGGTCGAAGCCGACGGCCAGCGCGCTTCGCTGATGGTCGACGAACTGCTCGGCCAGCAGCAGGTGGTGATCAAGAACCTGGAGAGCAACTACCGCAAGGTGCCCAACGTGTCGGGCGCCACCATCCTCGGCGATGGCAAGGTGGCGCTGATCCTCGACACCTCTGCCCTGGTGCGCCGCTCGCGGCACTGAACATGAACACCCCCGCCGCGCTTCGCGCGACCCCCTCGAGGGGGCAACACCAGCGGCCCGGCAAAGCCGGATCCGCGGTGTTTCCCGGTTCCGGGCCGGCGCTCGATGACGGGCCGGTGGCCGAAGGCCGCGAGTTCGTCTGGTCCGACGCCGACTTCGCCCGCATCAAGGCGCTGATCTACCAGAAGGCCGGCATCAGCCTGCACGACGGCAAGCACGCCATGGTCTACAGCCGCGTCTCGCGCCGCCTGCGCGAGACCGGCCACGCGAGCTTCAAGGACTACCTCGACTGGCTCGAGCGCCACGACGGCGCCGAGTGGCAGGAGTTCATCAACGCGCTCACCACCAACCTCACGGCCTTCTTCCGCGAGTCGCACCACTTCGACGCCCTGGCCCAGCTGCTGCGCAGCAAGCCCGGCCATGCCTGGCGCATCTGGTGCGCGGCCGCGTCCACCGGCGAGGAGCCCTACTCCATCGCCATGACCTGCGCCGAGGTGCTGGGCGCCAACGGGCAGTACGAGATCGTCAACAGCGACATCGACACCAAGGTGCTCGCCACGGCGCAGCGCGGCGTCTACAAGGTCGACGGCAACAAGGGCCTGTCTGCCGAGCGGCTGCAGCGCTTCTTCCTGCGCGGCAAGGGCGCCAACGCGGGCTACATGCGTGTGAAGCCCGAGCTGCAGAAGCACATGAGCTTCCTGCCCGTGAACCTGGTGCAGGAACTGCCGCTGCGCGACACCTTCGACGTGGTCTTCTGCCGCAACGTGATGATCTATTTCGACGCCGGCACCCAGCGCGCCGTGCTCGAACGCATCCACCGCGTGATGCGCCCGGGCGGCACCCTCTTCGTGGGTCACGCCGAAAACTTCAGCGACGCCCGCAGCCTGTTCCAGCTGCGCGGCAAGACCGTGTACGAGCGCCTATGACCGCCGCCGCGGTGCCCGCGCCGCACAAGCCCCTTCTGCCGGTGACGCCGCACCCGGGCACGGTCTCGCGCGTGGCCGAGTACCGCGCGCGCAAGCCCAAACCCGGCGAGGCCTCGTTCTTCTTCTACGACCCGCACTTCCGCAGCGACGCCGTGAAGGTGCTGCCGGGCGAGTACTACGTGAGCGCCGACCCGCTCGTGATCCAGACCGTGCTGGGCTCGTGCATCGCGGCCTGCATCTGGGACCCGCGCGTGCGCGTGGGCGGCATGAACCACTTCATGCTGCCCGAAGGCGGCAGCGACTCGGGCGGGCGCTACGGCTCCTACGCGATGGAACTGCTGATCAACGAACTGATGAAGCAGGGCGCGCGGCGCGAGACCATGCAGGCCAAGGTGTTCGGCGGCGGCCAGGTCATGAGCAGCTTCACCACCATGAACGTGGGCGAGCGCAACACGAGCTTCGTGCTCGACTACCTGCAGACCGAACGCATCGCGGTCGTCTCCAAGGACGTGCTGGACATCCATCCGCGCAAGGTCTGCTTCTTCCCGTCCACGGGCAAGGCCATGGTCAAGCGCCTGGCGCATTCGCACCCCGAGACGCTGGAGACCCAGGAACGCAAGGGCAGTGCCGCCACCGTGGTCACGAGCACCGCGGGCGGCTCGATCGACCTGTTCTGAGGGCGCGACGACAAGGAGAACAACATGCCCAAGACCCGAGTGGTGGTGGTGGACGATTCGGCGCTGGTGCGCAGCCTGCTCACCGAGATCATCAACCGCCAGAGCGACATGCAATGCGTGGGCGCGGCCGCCGACCCGCTGGCCGCGCGCGAGATGATCCGCGAGCTCGACCCCGACGTGATCACGCTCGACGTCGAGATGCCGCGCATGGACGGCCTGGAGTTCCTCTCGCGCCTCATGCGCCTGCGGCCCATGCCGGTGGTGATGGTGTCCACCCTCACCGAACAAGGCGCCGAAATCACCATGCGCGCGCTCGAATTGGGCGCGATCGATTTCGTGGCCAAGCCGCGCATCGGCGTGAGCCAGGGGCTCAACGAGCTCGCCAGCGACATCACCGACAAGATCCGCGTGGCCGCGGCCGCCAAGGTGCGCCGCCTGCCTGCCGCTGCGCCGTCGCCCGGCCCGGGCGTGAACCCTGCCGCGGCCGTTTCTCACACCCGGCCCGCGGCCCCCTTGCCGCGCGTGTCGACCGAGAAGATCATCTGCATCGGCGCCTCCACCGGCGGCACCGAAGCGATCCGCGAGGTGCTGGTGCCCATGCCCGCCGACGCGCCTGCCATTGTCATCACCCAGCACATGCCGCCCGGCTTCACCACCAGCTTCGCGAACCGCCTCAACGGTCTGTGCAAGATCCGTGTGGCCGAGGCCCGCGACGGCGAACGCATCCTGCCCGGTCATGCCTACATCGCCCCCGGCGGGCACCACCTGCGCATCGACCGCAGCGGCTCCAACTACGTGGCCGTGGTCGAAGACACCGAACCCGTGAACCGCCACCGCCCTTCGGTGGAGGTGCTGTTCAAGTCCGCCGCCCGCGTGATCGGGCCCAACGCCATCGGCATCATGCTCACCGGCATGGGCGCCGACGGCGCCAGCGCCATGCGCGAGATGAAGGACGCGGGCAGCTACAACTACGTCCAGGACGAAGCGAGCTGTGTCGTGTTCGGCATGCCCCGCATGGCGATCCAGCACGGCGCGGCGCACGAAGTCCTGCCCCTCAACCAGATTGCGCCGGCGGTGTTGGCCCGCCTGGCGAACGCACCGGCCGGTGTGCGTCACCGCATCTGATGCCAACGCACCCTTTCTGGAGTATTCCCATGTCCCTGCCCTCCCGCCTGCAGCGCCGCGGCGCACTCGCCCTCGGCCTGGCGCTGGCCTTCTCGACCCTGACCGCGGCCGCCCAGGGCCTGCCCGAACCCAAAGGGCGCGTCATCCTCACGGTGAGCGGCCAGATCGAGCAGACCAACCGCGGCAAGGACGCCGCCTTCGACATGGCCATGCTCGAAGCGCTGCCGCAGCAGAGCTTCACCACGCGCACGCCGTGGTTCGACAAGCCCATGAAGTTCACCGGTCCGCTGCTGTCCGACGTGCTCGCGGCCGTCAAGGCCAAGGGCCAGACCATCAAGGCCAGCGCGATCAACGACTACACCATCAGCATCCCCGTGGCCGACGCCGCGGCGCACGGCGTGATCGTGGCGCGCCTGCTCAACGACCAGCCCATGGCCGTGCGTGAAAAGGGTCCCCTGTTTGTCATCTATCCGTTCGACAGCAAGGCCGAGCTGCGCAGCTCCACGTACTATGAGCGCTCGATCTGGCAACTCAAGCGCATGAGCATTGAATGAACAGCAAGCCGAGCGGTTTTGCAGCCTGGGGACCACGCCGGTGGACCCTGGCCATCCTGGCCTTCCTCATCATCACGCTCACCCCGCTGGGCCTGATCGAATGGCGCCAGTGGCAGCTGCTGCAGGACGCGGACACGCGCCAGGTCGACTCCATCATGTGGCAGGCCTACCAGCTCGAGCGCGAGCTGAGCCGGCTCGAGCACACGCTGATGGACGCCAGCGATGCCGACAGCAAGCTGCTGCCCGAAGACCTGCAGGAGCGCTACGAGATCTTCCTGAGCCGCATCAACCTGCTCAGTGACATCCCGCGCCGCGACCTGCTCGAATCGTGGTCGGGCTTCAAACCCGTGATGGATGGCCTTGACGCCTTCAAGCGCGAAGCCGATCCGCTGTTCGCCGACAGCGCCCGCCTGATCAAAGACCGCGCGGCGCTGCAACGGCTCGACAACGCGGCGCACGAACTCGGGCAGGAACTCGGCGAACTCACGCGCGAGGCCAACCGCGCGGTGGCCCGCTACCTGGACGAGCGCAACACCCAGCTGCGCCGCCAGGGCCTGCTGCTGATCGGCCTGGCAGGCGTCCAGGTGGCCGCCATGCTGCTCTTCGTGGCGGTGCTGGTGCGCCACATCCGCCAGCAGACGCGCCAGTACGCCAACCTGCAGAAGCTCAGCCGCGAGCTCGCCGCCGCCCGCGACCAGGCCGAGGCCGCCAACCAGGCCAAGAGCGTGTTCCTGGCCAACATGAGCCACGAGATCCGCACGCCGTTCCAGGGCGTTCTGGGCATGCTCAAGCTGCTCGAGGACACGCGCCTGACCAGCCAGCAGAAGGACTACGTGCAGACCGCGTCCGACTCGGCCCATCACCTGCTCGGCGTGGTCAACGACATCCTCGACGTGTCCACCATCGAATCGGGCACGCTCAAGCTCTCGCCCGCGCCGATGAACCTGGCGATGACGGCCAACGAGGTCACCACCCTGCTCGAGCCGCTCGCGCACGAGAAGGGCGTGACCATGAACTGCGTGTGCGATCACGAATTGCCCGAATGGGTGCTGGCCGACCCCACGCGCGTGCGCCAGATCCTGCTCAACCTGGTCAACAACGCGGTCAAGTTCACGCGCCAGGGCAGCATCGACGTCATCCTCGAGACCGACACCAGTCTGCCCGACGGCATCCGCATGACCGTGCAGGACACCGGCATCGGCATGGACGAAGAAACCGTCGGCCAGCTCTTCACGCGCTTCTACCAGGCCGACAACTCGCTGCGACGCCGCGTGGGCGGCACCGGCCTGGGCCTGGAGATCTCGCGCACGCTGGCCCGCATGATGGGCGGCGACATCAGCGTCACCAGCCAGATCGGCAAGGGCTCGATCTTCGTGGTCACGCTCAGCCTGCCGCGCACGGCCGCCCCGGCGGTCGACAAGGACGCCCTGCTCGACGATGCGGCCTGGGAGCGCGACCGCCGCCGTCCGCCGGCGCGCCGGCTGCGCCTGCTGGTGGCCGAAGACCACCCGGTCAACCTCAAGTACCTGAACCTGCTGATCGAACGCATGGGCCACGAAGCGGTGTTCTGCGAGAACGGCTTCGAGGCGCTGCAACTGCTCAACCGCGAGACCTTCGACGCGGTGCTGCTCGACTACCACATGCCCCTGCTCGACGGCATCGCCACGACGCAGGAGATCCGCCTGCTGCCCGGGGCCGCGGGCCAGGTGCCGGTCATCATGGTCACGGCCGACGTGGTCAACGACACGCGGCAGCTCGCGGCCGAAGCGGGCGTGACGCAGTTCGCGCCCAAGCCGCTGCAGGAAGCCGACCTGCGCCGCGCCCTGCGCCGCTGCGGCCTGTTCGGCGAAACGACCGACACCCAGCCCGCGCCGCTCAGCGGAGTGCCGCCCGCCACGCGCCATCCGAACGAGCTCATCGACGCCGACATGCACCACCAGCTCTTCTCGATGATGCCGCCCGGCATGCACGACGAACTGCTCGACATGCTGTTCAAGGCCCCCGACGGCACCGCGCCCCAGCTGGAAAAAGCGCTGGCGGAGGAGGACGTGGCCGCGGTGGTGTACCAGGCGCACCGGCTCAAGGGCTCGTGCATGCTGATGGGCCTGCGCGCCCTGGTCGAGGTCTCGACCCAGATCGAGAAAGCGGGCCAGGCGGGCGATCTTGCGCAGCTGCGCACCCTGGCCCGCCGGCTGACCAGGGACGTGCACGACACCGTCGAGGCCCTGCCGGCCTTCACCAGCAATGCGGTGTTCATCGACGCCTGAGGGGGCGGGGCGCTGATCGTGCGCGCCGTTCGCGCACGCGGCTTCAAGCGCGCGGGTTCAAGCGCGCTGGTTCAAATCACCCGCGTCAAACGCGCTTGCTGAGGTTCGTGGGCGTGCCGGCCCCGGTCGACGCGCCATAGGCATCGACCGAGCGCGCGCGCGAGGCCTGCTGGCCCGCGGCCTCGGCGTCGCGCGCGAGCGCCTGGTCCACCACCGCGCCGCTCGCGTCCCACACCTTGCGCAGCGCCGTGCGCAGGTGCTCCATGGCTTCCTGCTGGATCTGCGCCTGCTCGCGGGCGCGCTGCGCCTGCTGCTCGCTGCGCTGGGCGCGGCTGCGCTCCTCGGCCAGTTCCTCTTTGGCCCTGGCGCCCGCATCGGCGGTGTCGGCGGGGACAGCGGCGTCGCGCGTTTGCACCGGCCGCGGCTGCCCGCGGCGCTGCTCGAGGCCGGCTTGCTGATCGCGCGCGGCGGCGGCCGCGGGCGCGACGCCCACGACGGCAGGCACGGGCACCACCGCCGGGGACGCCGGGGCGGTCCACGACACGGAATGGGCGGGACTGGTCGGGATCATGGTGAAACCCCCAAATAGGGTGCCCCGGCGGGGAGGCCTGGGCTTCCCCAAGGCTATCGGTCGAACTGGGGCCGAACTTGAGGTCATTTCCGCGCATCGGCCGATCAGCGGTTGCCCCGTCATTTAAGAAACGGTTAATGGCATCACAAGAGCATCACATCCCAACGTGCCGCCCCCCGGGCGAACAGGAGATCCGATGCCACCGCATGCCGCGCTGCCCTGCGCCGCCCCACCCCGCCCGACCGCCCACGGTCCACGCCTGTGCGAGGTGCTGCGCGACGACCCCCACCGCGCCGAGGTCGAGGCCTTCATCCACGGGGTCTTCCAGGAGCGCTTCGGCGCGCGGGTGCGCGGCTTCGCGCCGGTGCTCGTTGCCCTGCGCGACGCGCAGGACCGGCTCGTGGCCGCCGCCGGCTACCGCGCCGCCGACGGCGGGCCGCTGTTCCTCGAACGCTACCTCGAGCACCCCATCGAACACCACCTGCAGATGGCCTCGGGCGCGCCGGTTTCGCGCGCACGCATCGCCGAGGTGGGCCACCTGGCGTCCATCCAGCCCGGCGAAGGCCGGCGCCTGGTGGGCTTGATGGCCATGCTGCTGGCGCGCGAAGGCTTCGACTGGATCGTCAGCACCCTGACGCAGGAGCTGCGCCAGCTCTTCGTGCGACTGGGCGTGGCGCCGCTGGCCCTGGGCGTGGCCGACCCCGAACGGCTGGGCGAGCAGGCGGCCGACTGGGGCAGCTACTACGACCACCGCCCGCTGGTGCACGCCGGGCAGCTGCAGCTCGCGCTGCAGGCCATGCAACGCCGGAGCCGCGCATGACGCCCGCCCCCCTGATCCAGGGCGAACACCAGACCTGGGACGCCGCCGGCTGGCAGGCCGAGCTCTGGGGCGCGCGCCAGGCGCTGGCGACCACGGGCGCCCGCGTGGTCGCCACCCTGCTCGACAACGGCCCGGCCTTCGTGGCGCTCGATGAAGCCGCGCTCGACGCCGGCCTGGTGCATGTGCCGCTGCCGCCCTTCTTCACCAGCCAGCAGGCCTTGCACGCGCTCGACGCCGCGGGCGTGGACACGCTCATCGCCAGCCCGCTGCTCGCCGCCCAGTGGCCCCAGTGGCCATGGACCCCGCTGCAGGTCGCGGGCGAGACCCTGAGCATGGCGCACCGCCCGGCCACGCCGCGCGCCATGCCGGCCGGCACGGTCAAGATCACCTTCACCTCGGGCACCACGGGCCAGCCCAAGGGCGTGTGCCTGGGCCGCGAGGCGCTCGACGCCATTGCCAGCGGCCTGGTGCAGGCGCTGGGGCCGCTGGGCATCGAGCGCCACCTGAGCGTGCTGCCCTACGCGGTGCTGCTCGAAAACGTCGCCGGCTCGATGGCGGCGCGCCGCCAGGGCGCCACGCTGGTGAGCCTGCCCACGGCGCAGGTCGGGCTCAGCGGCTCGTCGCGCTTCGACCCCGCCACCTTCGACCGCGCCTTGCGCGTGCTCGACGTCCAGAGCGTCATCCTGCTGCCGCAGATGCTGCGCGCCTGGTGCGGCTGGCTGGCGCACACCCGCCAGCGCGCCCACCCGGGCCTGCGCTTCGTGGCCGTGGGCGGCGCCGCCGTGGGCGCGCCGCTGCTGGCCCAGGCCAAGGCCCTGGGCGTGCCGGCTTTCGAAGGCTACGGCCTGTCCGAAGGCGCGTCGGTGCAGACGCTGAACCTGCCCGGGGCCGAGCGCGCCGGCAGCGCGGGCCGCGCCCTGCCGCACGCGCAGCTGCGCATCTCGCCCTCGGGCGAGATCGAGGTGCGCGGCAGCCTGCACCTGGGCTACCTGGGCGACCCCACACCGGTGCCCGACTGGTGGCCCAGCGGCGACCTGGGCCGCATCGACGACGACGGCTTCCTGTTCATCGAAGGCCGGCGCAAGAACGTGCTCATCACCGCCTACGGCCGCAACGTGTCGCCCGAATGGGTCGAGACCACGCTGGCCGGCGAAGCCGCGATCGCGCAGGCGGTGGTGATGGGCGAGGGCCGCGTGCACCTGAGCGCGGTGATCTGGCCCACGCCCCTGGCGGGCACCCTGCCCGCGGCCGCCATAGCCAGCGCGGTCGAGCGCGCCAACGCCCGGCTGCCCGACTACGCGCGCATCGGCGCCTGGACCGTCGGCGAGCTCGCCAGCGATCTCGCCGGCGGCCTCTTCACCCCCAACGGCCGCCCGGTGCGCGAGCGCGTGCTGGCGCGCTACGGCCCGGACCTGATGCCACCGGTCACCGACAGCGGCGCCGCCAACGCCACCGCCACCGCCCCCTGAATCCGAACCCGACCCCGAGACCCGCCATGAGCTTTCACACCACCCTCGTCTCCGACACCGAACCGGCGCGCCAGCGCCTGCTCCAGACGCCGATCATCCAGGGCGCCCTGCGCGGCCAGGTGTCGGTGCCGAGCTACCTCGCCTTCCTGCGCGAGGCCTACCACCACGTGCGCCACACGGTGCCCCTGCTCAAGGCCATGAAGGCCGCACTGCCCGAGCACCACCGCTGGCTCGACGCGGCGCTCGACGAGTACATCGAGGAAGAAGCCGGTCACGACGAGTGGATCCTCAACGACATCGCGGCCTGCGGCGGCGACGCCGAGGCCGTGCGCCACGGCCGGCCGTCGGCCGCCACCGAACTCATGGTGGCCTACGCCTACGACACCGTGCAGCGCGGCAACCCGCTGGGTTTCTTCGGCATGGTGCACGTGCTCGAGGGGACCAGCGTGTCGCTCGCGCTGCTCGCGGCCGACGCCATCCAGCGCCCGCTGAACCTGCCCGACAGCGGCTTTTCCTACCTGCGCTCGCACGGCACGCTCGACCAGGAGCACACCGCGCACTTCGCGCTGCTGATGGACCAGATCGCCGACCCCAAGGACCAGCAGGCCATCGTGCACGCCGCGCGCATGTTCTACGGGCTCTACGCCAACGTGTTCGCCAGCCTGCCCCTGCCCCAGGCGCAGGCCGGCGCCCCCGCCGAGGCGGCCGCATGATGCCGGCCGGCTCGCGGGTGCTGCTCACCGGCGCCACCGGCGGCATCGGCCGCGCCATGCTGCGCGCGCTGCGCCGCAGCGGCGCCGCCACCATGGGTGTGTCGCGATCGCCCGCCGACTTCACCGCGGCCGACGCGGCCGACCAGCCGCAGGTCTGGGTGCAGGGCGACCTGTCGCGGCCCGAAGACATCGACCGCGTGGCGCGTTCGGCCACCGCCTGGGGCGCCGACACCCTGGTGCATGCCGCGGGCGTGCCCGCCTTCGGCGCCTTCGACGAGCTCGACCCGGCCGAGGTCGCGCGCGTGCTGCAGCTCAACCTGTGGTCGCCGATCGCGCTCACCCGGGCCCTGCTGCCGCACCTGCGCCAGATGCCCCAGGCCCGCATCGTGTTCGTGGGCTCGGCGCTCGGGCGCATCGGCGTGCCGGGTTCGGCGGTGTACGGCGCCAGCAAGGCCGGCCTTCATCGGCTGGCCGAAGCGCTGCGGCGCGAACTCGCCGGCAGCGCCGTGGGCGTGCAGTGGCTGGCGCCCCGGGCCACACGCACCGCGTTCAACAGCGCGCGCAGCGAGGCCTTCAACCGGGCCACGCAGACGCACAGCGACCCGCCCGAGGTGGTGGCCCAGGCGCTGATCGAGCTGCTGCGCAGCGGCGCCGCCGAACGCCACATCGGTTTTCCCGAACGCCTCGCGGTGCGCCTGAACGGCGTGCTGGGCCCGCTCATGGACGCGGGTTTCCGCAAGCACCGCGACGCGCTCCTGTCCCTGCCCTCCGAAGGAAGCTCCTCATGAAACGCCACACCTTTTTTGCCCCGCTGCTGGCCTGCGCCCTGGCGCTGCCGCTGTTCGCCGCCCATGCCGCCCCGGTCGACGACGCCGTGTCCACGCTGCAGCACGACTGGGAAACCATCCGCTACCAGGCGCCGCCCAAGGAGCGTGAGAAGCGCTTCGAGTCCCTGAGCGCCAAGGCCCGCGAAACCAGCCAGGCCTTCGCCGACCGCAGCGAGCCGCTGGTGTGGGAAGGCATCATCGTGAGCTCCTGGGCCGCCGAACGCGGCGGCATGGGCGCGCTCTCGCTCGTGAAGCAGGCCAAGGCGCTGTACGAGAAGGCGATCGAGATCGACGGCAAGGCGCTCGACGGCTCGGCCTACGCGAGCCTGGGTGTGCTGTACCACAAGGTGCCGGGCTGGCCCATCGGCTTCGGCGACAAGGCCAAGGCCGAGGCGCTGTTCAAGCAGGCGCTGGCGATCAACCCCAACGGCATCGACCCCAACTTCTTCTACGCCGAACTGCTCGCCGACACCGGCCGCGCCGACCAGGCCAAGGTCTACCTGGACCGCGCGCTGGCCGCCCCGGCGCGCCCCGGCCGCCCGCTGGCCGACGCGGGCCGCCGCGACGAGATCAAGGCCCTGCAGGCCAAGCTGGTCAGCGCGCGCTGAAGCGCGTGCCGTGGCCCGCGCCTCAGCCCCGGGCCCGCACCACCGTGACGGGCACCGGCGCCGCGCGCACCAGGTCGAGCGAGACCGAGCCGAGCACCCGATCGCCCAGGCCGCTGGCGCCCGCGCCCATCACGATCGCGTGCACGCCGTGGCGCTCGGCCACGTCGAGCAGGGCCTGCGCGACCTCACCGGTCTGCACCACCTCCTGCTCGAAGGCCACGCCCGCCGCGGCCAGCAGCTGCTGCGCGGGCTTGAGCAGGTCGCGCCCCGCGCCGTCGGCCACGCGCTGCAGCACGGCCGGGTCGGGCGCGGTCACCACCTCGTAGAGTGAAGCGCTTTCCTGCACATTGGCCAGCACGCAACGCAGCCGCAGGCCCTGGCCCACCAGCTGCAGCACGTGGTGCACCGCCGCGAGCGCCTCGGGCGAACCATCGATGGGGATCAGGACCTTGTGCATGGGCGACTCCTGTGGCGGTCAGTAAGGGCGTTCGTTGAAGACGCACCAGTACAACTCGATGTGCCCGGCGACCTCGATGAACTTGTTGAAGCTGACCGGCTTCTCGATGTAAGAGTTCACGCCCAGGTCGTACGCGGCCTTGAGGTCGCGGTCGTCGCGCGAGGACGTGAGCACCACCACCGGCACGTGCCGCGCCTGCGGGTGCTCGCGAAAGGCCTTGAGCACCTCCAGGCCGCTCGCGCGCGGCAGGTTGATGTCGAGCAGCACCACGGCCGGCATGGGCTCGCCCGCGGCCCAGCGCGGCAGCCAGGCCAGCGCCTCTTCGCCGTCGCGCGCGACGATGATCTCGTTGGAGAAGTTGCGCTTGCTGAACGCACGCAGCGTGAGGTCGAGGTCCATCGGGTTGTCCTCGACCAGCAGGATGGGCCGCAGCGGCACCTGTCGTGAGCTCATGACGGGAACTCCAGGAAAAACGTGGCGCCCTGGCCGGGCTCGCTCTCGGCCCACACACGGCCGCCCATGCGCTGCATGGCCTTGGCCACCAGCGCCAGGCCCACGCCGGTGCCGGGGTAGTCCTCGGCGCGCTGCAGGCGCTGGAAGATGCCGAAGATGCGGTCGTGGTACTTCATGTCGAAGCCCACGCCCTGGTCACGCACCCACACCAGGTGGCGATCGCCTTCGCGCCGCGCACCCACCTCGACCTGCGGCGGCTGGCCCGGCTGCGCGAACTTGAGCGCATTGCCCACGAGGTTGCGCAGCACCACGGCCAGGCCTTCGCGGTCGGTCATGAGCGAGATCTCGGGCACGTTCACCGCCACGCGCGCGCCACTGCGTTCGAGGTCGGCGCCGAACTCGTCGAGCACACGCGCCACCGTGGCGTGCAGGTTCATGGTCTGCGGATCGAGCGTGCGGCGTTCCATGCGCGAATAGGCCAGCAGGTCGTTGATGAGCGCGCTCATCTGGCCCACCCCCCGCCGGATGCGGACGATGAAACCGCGCGCGTCGTCGTCGAGTGTGGGGCCGTACTCCTCTTCGAGCAACTGGCTGTAGCCGTCGATGCCGCGCAGCGGCGCCTTCAGGTCGTGCGACACGGTGTAGGTGAAGGCCTCGAGTTCGCGGTTGGCCACGCTGAGCTGCTCGGTGCGTTCGGCCACGCGGCGCTCGAGCTCGGCATTGGTCTGCTGCAGCGCGATCTGCGCGCGCTTGAGTGCGGTGATGTCGAGCAAGGTGCCCGAGTAGCGCGAGCCGCCCTCGGGCGTGCGGTGGTGTTCGAGGCTGGCGCGGAACCAGCGCTCGGGACCGAGGTCGGGGTGGCGGCGGAATTCGGTGTGCATCACGCCGCCGCCGCTGCCGGCCGAGCGCATGAAGTCGGCGATGCGCTCGCGGTCGCCCGGGTGCAGGCAGTCCAGGTAGTCCGGGAGCGTGGCCGGCGGCCCGAGCGCGGGGTCGCGCCCGATGTTGCGGAACATCTGGTTCGACCACAGCACCAGGCGCTGCCCGGCGTCGTACTGCCAGCTGCCCAGGCCCGCAAGGCCTTCGGCCTGCTCCAGCAGCGCCTTCTGCTCGCGCAAGGCCTCGCTGGACCGCAGGGCCTCGGTGATGTCCTGCACGGTGGCGAACAGGCGCTGCAGCGAACCGTCGGCCGCGCGCACGGCGCGCACGTCCAGCAGCGTGTGCACCAGGCGCCCGTCGCCGCGCACGAAGCGCTTCTGCATCATGTAGTGGTCGGTCTTGCCGTCCATCATGGCCTGCAGCAGCTCGAGGTTGCGGTCCAGATCGGGCTGGGGCGTGAAGGCGGTCCACGGGGTGTTGATCAGGTGCTCGCGCGTGTAGCCCAGGATCTCGCACAGGCGGTCGTTCACTTGCAGCCACTGCTTGCTGCCGGGCGACGAGATGCCCATGCCGATGAAGGGCAGGTCGTAGAACAGGCGCTGCACCTCGCTTTGCTCGCGCAGCGCGAACTGGGCCTGCTTCTGGGCCGTGATGTCGAGCAGGATGCCGCTGATGCTGTCGATGTCGCCATCGGCGCGGCGCGCGATCGAGGTGCGGTCGTCGATCCAGGCGTAGCCGCCGTCGGCGCGGCGCAGCCGGTATTCCTGCCGGTACTCGTTGCGCCCGGCGGCCCAGTGGGCCGCGATCTCGGCGTTCATCTGGGCCACGTCGTCGGGATGCACGAGATCGTCCCAGTCGATCGCGCCATTGAGCAGCTCCTCGGGCGCGTAGCCCCACTGGGCCACGTTGCGGCTCAGGTAGGTCATGGGCCAGCCGGGCCGGTTGGCCCATTCGATCACCACCGCGGGCGAGCGGTCGACCAGCGCGTGCAGCTGCCGCAGTTGCTGCTGCTGTTGCTGCAGGCGCTCGGCCATGCGGTCGGCCTCGGCGCCGATCTGGCCGAGTTCGTCCTGTCCGCGCAGGCCGGTGCGGTGGTCGAGCCGGCCTTCGCCGAACGCCGCGAGCGTGGCCGACAGGCGTTGCGCGCGGCGGAACCACAGCAGGTGCAGCAGCACCGCGAGCGCCGCCACCACCACCAGCATGAGCAGCGATTCGCGCAGCACCTCGTGGCGCAGCTGGGCATGGCGCTGGGCCAATGGCACGCCGAGGTCGACCACGGTGAACAGGCGCGACCCCGTGGGGTACGGCACCACGCCCACCAGCTCGTCGGTGCCGGCGCGCCGCTGCACCAGCACCGGCAGGGTCGGGCCGCTCACCGGGCCCTGGGCGAACTCGCGCAGGTGGGCCAGCTCGGGCCGCTCGTTCAGCAGCGCCTCGAAGGGGCGGCCGGCGTCCTTGCGCTCCAGCGCCGCGATCACCATGCCGTCGGCGCGCACCAGCATCGCCTCGGCCAGGCCCTGGTAGCGCGCCAGGCCGTCGATCACCTGCTGCACCAGCGGCTGGGGCGTGTCGGGGTTCTGCAGCCGCATGCGCGTCTGCTCCATCACCAGGCGTTCGAACAGGCGGCGCGACTCGGCCTGCTCCACCTGGGTGCCGAGGTCGCGCAGACCGCTGAGGTAGTTGACGCCGGTCGCCGCCAGGGCGAACAGGCCGAACAGCACGGGAAGCCACCAGCGGCCCGGCGGCGTCCAGCGGTCGGCCCGCGGGCTCATGCCGCGCGCTCCCGCGTGGCCGCGGTCAGGCGCCGCAGCCCTTGCTCCCCTGATGGCGTCGTGTCGATCATGCCGTTGCCTCGCGCCGCGGCAGCATACCTTGCTCTGGTATCAATCAGGTGGCCGGCGTGGCCAGTGGCAGCGACACCACGAAGCACGCGCCCTGCCCGGGCTCGCTCTGCGCCACGATGCCGCCGCCATGCGCTTCGGCGATCTGGCGCGCCAGCGCCAGGCCCAGGCCGGTGCCCTCGTATTCGCTCTTGAGGTGCAGGCGCTGGAAGGGCTGGAACAGCCGGCCCAGGTGCTCGGGCGCGATGCCCAGGCCGTTGTCCTGCACGCGCACCGTGGCCCAGCCCTCGCGCGCGCTGGCGCTCACGTGCACGCGCGGCGTGCGCTCGCGCGGCACGAACTTCATGGCGTTGGTGAGCAGGTTCTGGAACAGCAGCGCGAGCAGGTTGGGGTGGCCCATGACCACGGGCAGCGGCTCGATCGTGAGCTCGGCGTTGGTGGCCGCCACGCGCGCCGCAAGCGCGTCGCGCAGCTCGGCGAGCACACGGTCCAGCGCCACCTCGACCGGGCGCTCGGGCTCGCCGCCCTGCAGCCGCGCGTAGCGCACCACGTCGTCGAGCAGGGTGCGCATGCGCTCGCTGGCGCGCAGCACCAGGCGCATGTACTGGTGCGCGTCGGGCGGCAGCAGCGCGCCGTGGTCTTCGTCGATCAGGCCCACGAACTGCGCGATGGTGTTGAGCGGCTCGCGCAGGTCGTGCGAGGCGATGCGCACGAACTGCACCAGGCTGTCGTTGGCCTGGCGCAGCTGGTCGGCCGTCTGCTGCAGGCGGTCGTGGCTTTCGCTCAGGTCGTCCATGGCCACCGCGAGGTTGAAGCGGTCCATGGCCGACATCTGCTTGAGCTGGTCGTTGGCCTGCTTCAGGCGCAGCTGGGTGCGCGCGCGGGCCTGCACGATCGCGGGGTGGATGGGCTTGGCGATGAAGTCGGCCGCGCCCTTGTCGAGGCCCGCCTGCTCGAAATCGGCCTCGGCGTGGCTGGTGACCATGATCACGGGCAGGCCCGCGAGCACCGGATCGGCCTTGATGGCGTCGAGCACCTCGAAGCCCGAGAGTCCGGGCATCTGCGCGTCGAGCAGCACCAGGTCGGGCACGCTTTCGGCGATGCGGCGCAGCGCGTCGTGGCCGTGGGTGGCAAAGCGCAGCCGGCCCAGCGGGCGCAGCACCTTGGCCAGCGCCTGCACCATGCCGGGGTCGTCGTCGACGATGAGGATGTCGGGCAGAACCGCGTCGTTCATGGGGTCCCTCCGCCCGAGAGTTCGGCGCCGAGCAGTGCCGCCGCGGCGCCGAAGTCCAGCGCCTCGATGCGTTCGGCGAGTTCGCCGAAGCGCGGCGAACCCAGCCGCGCCTGCAGCGGGCCGCGCTGGGTCTCGAAGTGGCTCAGGGCTTCGAGGTCGTGCTGGTCGAGCAGCGCGTGCAGGCTGGCCACGGCCGCGTCGTCGGCCGGCGCCACGTCGGCCGCGGGTTGGGTGGTCGGTTCGCTTTGCTGCAGCCAGTGGCCGGCGGCCAGCATGAGGCGGCGCAGCGCCGCCTGCATGGCCTGCCAGGGCTCGGCCAGCGCGAGCGTGGTGGCGCCGTCGCGCAGCGCGTTCTCCAGTGTGCCGGCGCGCCGGTGCAGCGCGTCGGCGGCGATCAGGCCGGCGCCGCCGCGCAGCTTGTGCACGCGCGCGGCCAGGCGCTGGCGCTCCACGTCGGGCAGGTTGTCGGGCAGGGTCTCGTCGGCAAGCGCGCCGAACTCGTCGATCAGGCGGCGCAGGCTGCGGCGCAGCAGGCCCTGGTCGCTGCCGAGGCGGCGCGCGGCCTGTTCGGCGTCGATGCCGTCGATGGTGGGCCAGTCGCTGGCCAGCGCCGGCGCGTTCGCGCTGGCCGCGGCCGGGGCCGCCTGGCGCACCACGCCGCGCAGGTCGAGCAGCTCGCCCACCGTGGCCATCAGCTGCTCGGGGTCGAGCGGCTTGGTGAGGAAACGGTCCATGCCGGCTTCCATGGCGCGGCGCCGCTCCTCGGCGAGCGCGCCCGCGGTGAGCGCGATCACGGGCAGTTCGCGCAGCGCATCGTCCTCGCGCATCTGGCGCGTGGCCTGCAGGCCGTCGAGCTCGGGCATCTGCACGTCCATCAGCACCACGTCGAAGCCCGCGGGATCGTCGCGCAGCACGGCCAGGGCCTCGCGGCCGTTGCCGGCCAGGAACACCTGCGCGCCTTCGCGCAGCAGCATGTGCATGGCGATCTCCTGGTTGATCTCGCTGTCGTCGACCACCAGCAGGCGCGCGCCCGCGAGCCGTTGCCCCTGCGGCGCCTGCGGCGCGCGCTGCGACTGCAGCACGCGCCCGCTGTGGCCGTGGCGCGCCACCACGCCCTGGTGCACCGCGTTGAACAGCACCGAGGCGTTCACGGGCTTGGTGAGGATGTCGTCGGCCAGGCGCAGGCGGTCTTCGCGGGCCACGCGCTCGCGTTCGCTGGCCGAGACCATGAGCGCGGCCGGCAGGCGTTCGAGGCCGAAGCGCTCGGCCAGCGCGGCCAGGGCCTGCAGGCCGTCCATGCCCTCGCCGTGTTCGTTCTGCAGCTGCCAGTCGACCAGCATCGCATCGGGCAGCGGCTGGCCCTGGGCCACGCGGCGCTCGGCCCAGGCCAGCATGGCCTCGGCCGATTCGCACGATTCGGTGCGCCAGCCGAAGGCGCGCGCCATGTCGACCAGGGCCTGGCGCTCGCCGGCCACGTCGTCGACCACCAGCACCTCGAGCGCGGCGCTGCCCGGTGCGGGCAGCGCGCTGTCGGCGTGCATGAGCACCTCGAACCAGAAGCGGCTGCCCTGGCCCGGTGTGCTCTCGACACCGATGCGCCCCTGCATGAGTTCGACCAGGCGGCGCACGATGGACAGGCCCAGGCCGGTGCCGCCGTGGCGGCGCGAGGTCGAGGCGTCGGCTTGGGAGAAAGGCTGGAACAGGCGCGCCTGCACCTCGGGCGGAATGCCTTCGCCGCTGTCGACCACCTCGCCGAGCAGGCGCACCCCGCCGGGCCCGGCCGCTTCGGCACGCAGCCGCACGTCGATGCCGCCTTCGGCCGTGAACTTGAGCGCGTTGCCCAGCAGGTTGGTGAGGATCTGGCGCAGCCGCAGCGCGTCGCCGCGCACCTGCGCGGGCAGGCTGGCGTCGCCCTGCACCAGCAGCTTCAGGCCCTTGGTCTCGGCCTGCTGGCGGAACACGGCGTCGAGCTCGGCGAGCAGTGACGCGGGCGCGAAGGGCGCTTCTTCGAGCGTGAGCGCGCCGGCCTCGATCTTGGCCATGTCGAGCACGTCGTTGACGATGCCCAGCAGCGACTGGCTCGCCATCTGCGACTTGGCCAGCAACTGCTGCTGGCGCGCGGTCAGTGGCGTGTCGCCCATGAGGTGCGACAGGCCGATGATGGCGTGCAGCGGCGTGCGGATCTCGTGGCTCATGTTGGCCAGGAACTCGCCCTTGGCGCGCGACGCCGCCTCGGCCGCATCGGTGGCGGCCACGAGGTCGGTGATGTCGATGCAGAAACCCACGGTGTGGCCGTCGGGCATGCGGTTCTCGAGCATGCGCACCACGCGGCCGCCGCGCAGGCGCTGCACGAAGGCGCTGTTGCCCGCGCGGTGCAGCTCGATGCGGTGCTCGACCCAGTCGGCGCCTTCGCCCAGGCCGTCCATGTCGACGATCTGGCTGCGCGCGTGGCTGGCGCGGATGATGTCCTCGAACGGCGTGCCGGGCTGGAGCTTGTCGATCACCAGCGCGTAGAGCTCGCGGTACTTGTCGTTGCACAGCAGCAGGCGGTCGTCGGGGTCGTAGATGACGAAGGCCTCGTCCACCGTGTCGATGGCGCCGCGCAGCAGGGCCTCGCTGCGCGCCACGTTCTGCTCGGCGCGCTTGCGCTCGCTCATGTCCATGTAGGTGGTGACGAAGCCGCCGCCCGGCATGGGCGTGCCACGCACCTCGATCGGCGTGCCGTCGGGGCGCACGCGCTCGAAGCGGTGCGCCACCGGGTGGCGCGCGCGCTCGACCAGCTGCGCCACCATGACCTCCACGTCGCACGGGCCGTACTCGCCGCGCAGGGCGTTGAAGCGCATGATCTCCTCGTAGCTCGGCACGCCGCGCGCGAACAGCGCGCCCAGGCCGAGCAGGCTCACGAACTCGGTGTTCCAGGCCACCAGGCGCAGGTCGGCGTCGAAGGCGCTGAGCGCGCAGGGCATGTGTTCGAGGATGCTGTGCTGCAGCGCGTTGATGCGCAGCAGCTCGGCTTCCATCAGGTGGCGCTCGGTCACGTCCTGCATCGCGCCCACGATCTGCGAGACCGTCATGGTCTCGTCGTAGATCGGCTCGCCCACCAGGCGCACGCGCCGCGGGTTGCCGCGCGCGGTGGTGAACTGCACCTCGACGTCGAAGGGTTCGCCCTCCTTGCGCGCCAGCCGCAGGGCCTGCAGCAGCGTGCGGCGCGCCTCGCCTTCGTAGAAGCGCAGCGGCATCGAGGGCTCGATCGGGTGGTCGGGCGCGAGCTCGTGCATGGCGTACATCTGCGGCGTCCACACCACCGTCCAGGCCTTGAGGTCGAACTGCCAGCCGCCCACGCCGGCCACGCGGCCGGTGCGGTTGAGCAGCGCCTCGCTCGCGGCCAGGCGCTGCTGGGCCTCCTTGGCGGCCGTGATGTCGCGGTGCGTGCCGTACATCCACAGCGGCTGGTGGTCGTCGGTCCAGCTGTTCACGCGGCCGCGGTCCAGGATCCAGACCCAGTGGCCATCGCGGTGGCGCATGCGCAGCTCGCACTCGTAGAGGTCGATCTCGCCCGCGAAGTGGCGGTTGAGCTCGGCGCTCGAGCGGTCCTTGTCTTCGGGGTGCACCAGCTGGTGCCAGATGTTGGGGCCCAAGGCCTCGACCTCGGCCAGCGTGTGGCCCAGCATCTCGGCCCAGCGCGCGTTGTAGCGGCGCTCGCCGGTCTGCACGTTCCACTCCCAGGTGCCGGCGTTGGTGCCGCGGATGATGTTCTCGAGCCGCTGGCGCTCGTGCGACAGGCTCGCGGTGCGCTCGCGCACCTGCTGTTCCAGGCTTTCGTTGAGCAGGATCACCTCGCGCTGCGCGGCGCGTTCGTCGGTGATGTCGCGCACGATCGCCGCGGCGCCCGCGGCACTGCCGTCGGGCGCGAAGATGGGTGACAGCGTGATCGAGACCTCGACGCGGCGGCCGTCGCGCGTGCGCAGCCAGCGCTCCATGTGCGGCGCGTCGCCCGCGCCCTGCTCGCCCTGCACCTCCACCTCGGCGCCCTCGTCGTCGGGCGGCACCACCAGCGATTCGAGCGTGCGGCCCACGGCCTCCTCGGCGCTGTAGCCGAACAGCACCTGCGCCCCGCGGTTCCACGATGTGATGGCGCCGTCGTTGTCGAGGCCGATGATGGCGTCGCTGGTCTGCTCCACGATGGCGGCGAGCCGCAGGCGCTGGCGGCGCGCTTCCTCGCGCCGGCGCACGCTCACCCAGTACAGGTACAGCACCACCTGGCCCGCGAGCAGCGCCGCCGCCAGGTAGGGCAGGCGGTGGCGCAGGCCGGCCCAGGCCTGGGCCTCGACCTCGCGCTGGGGCAGCGAGACGTGAAAGCGCAGCAGGCCGATGTCGGTCTCGGGATTGGCGCGCGCCTCGGCGATGCCCACCAGCAGCACGCCGTCCGCGGCGTCGGACCAGCGCGGCGCGCCGCCCTCGCGGTACGGCGGCACGCGCTCGTGGTCGTCCTGCCAGCGGCGCGGCTTGCCCAGGTCGAAGCCGAACTGGCGCGCGGGATCGCGGTGGTGCACGTAGTCGCCCGCGGCATTGGTCACCGAGACCGAGGCGCCGGCCGGCGGTCGCGCGGGGAACTGCTGGGCCACCCGGTCGCGGTCCACGTGCATCACCACCAGGGCCACGGGCTGGTTGGCCTCGTTGAACACCGGCGTGGCGTAACGCATGGCGGCGCGGTGCGGCACGGCCACCTGGCCGCCCTCGCGGTGCAGCGCCAGGTCCGAGGTGTACACCTGCCCCGGGCCGAGCCGTTGTGCGTCGCGCAGGTCGCGCAGGCTGTCGTGCTGCTCGAGCATGGTGTGCGGCACCACGTGCACGCCGCTGTCGTTGCGCTGCACGCGCACCAACTCGCGCCCGCCGTCGGCCAGCGACACCAGGCGCACCAGGTACACATCGGGCGTGGTCTCGAGGAAGCCGACGAAGAACTGCTGCAGCCGCGCTTCCCATTGCGCCTGCGCCGCGCGGCCGCGCGGGTCGATGCCGCCGTGGTCGAGCGCCCGCAGCGCGTCACTGACCGCGGGCGCGCCGGCGATGAAGCTCAGCGAACGGCGGCGATAGGCCTGCTGCGCCTGCGTGGCATTGGCAAAGCCGCGCGCGCTGTCGTCGAGCACGCGCTGGCGTTCGGTCACGGCCTGGCCGAGCTCGACGCGGTAACCCACGAAGGCCCAGAGCGTGAGCACCAGCGCGCTGAGCAGCAGGCTGCGGCGAAACAGCGTGCTGCGGAAGAAGTTCCACAGGCCCACGGGCGCGCGCGCGGCGGCCGACCGCGGCTCGCCGGTCCGGGCGCGTTCGGGGGTGAGGGCCGCCTCGTCGCGCTGGCCCACGATCCACAGGTACAGCGCCGCGGCCAGCGCGCTGACCAGCAGCACGCCGTAGGCGAACACGGTGAGCGGCGGTGCGCCGGCCACGCCGTCGACCAGCGCGGTGGTGGCCCGCGTGCGCACGGTCCACTGGCGGCCGTGCACCGAGAGCGCCACGGCGTGCTCGAAACCGGGCACCACCGCGCCCGTGCCATTGCGCTGGTGGAAGGGCGAGAGGTCGGCGCCGTCGGTGAGCTCGATCTGCACCTCGTGCGCGCGCGGGCCGAGCTGCGACAGCACCTCGTCGAACACCAGGGGCGCGTACACCCAGCCCACGGTTTCGCTCCAGCGGGCCTGGGGGTCGGAGCCCGGATCGGCGCGGTAGACCGGCACCAGCAGCAGCAGGCCGCGGCGCGAGCGGTCCACCCCGAGGTCGAGCGCCACCGGCGGCGTCAGGCGGGCGCGCCCGGTCTGGGCCGCGGCCATCGCGGTCTCCCGGCGCAACGGTTCGGAGCCGATGTCCAGCCCCGGCCCGCCCAGGTTTTCCTGGGTGGGGTACAGGTACTGCACCACCATGCGGTCGCCCTCGTGGGCGTCGAACTGGCGCACCCGGAACGAGGGCTGGCCGTCGGCGCGCATGGCGATCTCGAACTCGGTCAGGCGATCGGCCGGCACGCGGCGGATGAAGCCAAAACCGCGCGCGCCCGGGAATTCGGTGGCGAAGTCGCGCGTGCTGACGTAGGCCTCGAAGGCGCGGCGCCGGATGTCGGCGCCGCCGGCCGCGGCGATCGCGCCGCGCGCGCCGCGCAGGCCGTACTCGTACAGGCGCAGCCGGTCTTCGATGCGCTGCACCACCTCGGTGGTGTCGCTCTCGAGCCGTTCCTGCACGCGCGAGCGCCAATCGAGGTGCGCCCAGCCCGCGACGACGGCGCTGAGCATCACCCCCAGGCCCCAGGCCATCCAGGCCCGGCCACGCGGCGTCTGGCGCCAGCCCTTGTTCAATTCCTGCGGCTCCCGGGCCCGCGGGCCCGCGTGGGTTCAACGGTCCGGCGGCTGCGGGCAGCGACCGGTGCGGTGCGAGCGCCCGCGACGGGGCCAGCACACGCGATGCTACCGGCCTGATTCGGCAGCGCCGCGCAGAAATGAAGGGTGGAGCCGGCCCAAATACGCCGGCC